>Ga0196964_10001925_pt1 | contig 10104 bp, 14 predicted proteins | sample S1_10metaG_FD_148615 | JGI IMG/M metagenome (GOLD analysis project Ga0196964, IMG submission 148615) | Soil microbial communities from Anza Borrego desert, Southern California, United States - S1_10 | ecosystem: Environmental > Terrestrial > Soil > Desert | place: USA: California | collected... | reverse complement strand
CACCACCGGCGTTGATCTCGAAAATTCGCTGGCCGTCGGTATACCTTACGGAGAAGGGATCGGTGTTGCCGCCTACATGTACCCCACCCCATCCGGTGGAGCAATCTGAGATTTTAATTAAACCGGCGGCACTTCGCTCTGCACATACATCAGCACTTGCCGTTACAGCCCCGCTAGTGAAGTGGTACTTGCCTGTGCTGCCTATACTCACACCGACTCGGTTGTACGCAATGTCAACGCCAGCACTGTTGCCGACATTTACATTAATGCCGCCGTTGGCGATTAACTGGCCGTCTTCCGCTCCGGCAGTAGACCCTATTTGAAGTCGGCCCGCGGCGTCCCTAGATAAAAATGCATCGGTCGACCACCCAATCGATGCCGTAGATCCCATAGCGTTAGTACCATCTAGCTTTAAGTATCGTGTATCGCCGGATGTTACTGTGGTTACTGTCGACCATGTGTTGGCCGAAGTACACACGGCTAGGATATTGGAGGTGGTGTTGTAGTAAATGTCGCCGGTAGCGCACGCGGCAGGAGCACTGGAGCGTTTGATAACGCGGCGCGCCGTACCCACCTGACTGTATTGTGCAAATGAAGGTACAGCAATTAAGAATAGCGCAATTGCTAGTATCTTCTTAAGCATCACAGGGTGCCTCCAACATAATACAAGTCATCACCGTTGTTGGCTGTATCGGCGTATAAGTGCTGTAAATCTAGGTAGTTAAACTTGCCGGGTGGGAAGGTGTGCGAGTCGCCGGGCTCCAAATAAATACCGGAGCTGCTGGATACGGAATTGCCGCCAATGAATATCTTACCGGCGTTAGTATCCTTGGCGACGACGGTTAGCCAGAATGCTGGTTTGCGGGCATACGCGATAATAGTTCCAGTAGCCGCGCCGGGGTTATCGGCGTCAATCCACACCGTGAAGGTGTTGGCACTCGGCACCGATTGCACTACAAACGTTCCGTTGAAGTCCGACTCCACAGCACCAGAGATGGTTACACTATCTCCTACGTTATAGCCGTGGGATGTGATAGTTACAGTCGCTACCTTACCGGCCGCGGTAATGCTGGTTACTGACTTCTGAGTGAAGCGAATACGAGTGCCGGCGGTCGGGATGTCGAGCGTGCCGTCAAAAATGGGATAATTGATCGTAGGCATTTAATACCTCTAATAGTTATTCTGATTCAGATACCCGGCCATCATCCCGCATCTGAGGCGGGGATTGCGCGGATGGTGGATGACCTACTCGCGGCGCCGGGCCCATACTCATAGCATTCTGCATGGTAAGGCGTTCAATCACCGTTCCGGGAGGTTCTGGTCCTAGATTCTCGACATTCATCTTAGACAGCAAGGTGTAGACGTCGAGGGCGCCATCGCGGAATAGCTGCAAATACATCATCTGCATACGAGCTTCCGCGCCATTGAGCAGGGTTCCGGGGGCAACGTAGAATCGAAGTCCGCGCATAGCCTCGCGCGCACGATCCATACGAGGACGTGGGTTATCCACGCCAGTAAGATTATTACCGCTGGAGCTGTAATCACTTAGAGTGTTATCGGGGATTAAGCTATCTGGGTCGAAGTCGAAGTCCTGAGCTGTAAGACCATCCGGGCCTAAGATTTCGAATCGACGCCGCACGTCGTAGAATTGGGCGAAGTTGTACGCTGCCATCTCCGCCACCTCGCCAATGAAGGTTTCGATATTCTGTGACATACCGCGTAAGGCGGGCGTCATAGCCGCAATCATCTGCTCAATGGTATCGCCTTCCGGGATCTGACCCTTCTGCATCATAGCGGTCATATCCTGACTGCCCGCCATAGTGTTCATGCGGTCAATCAAGAACGTCACATACCACTGCACAATAGGGTCTAGGTTTGGGATATCAACTACTTCTATCTGCCCGCCCGCTTGCTTCCTCCAGCGCTGTCCGGGGCGGCGCGGGTCTATCTTCGACATCTCGGCTTCCGACACGAAGCCCTTGTCGGCGATGACGTGCGGGCGCAACACCTTCTGTACGTGGTCGTCTATGGCGCGCATCAAGTTATCTAGGGATTCCTGCATGGGCAGCAAATCCCATAGCGGCGACTTGCCCAACCACGTAGACGGCCACGGGTCGAGTGTGAGTTTGGCTACCGGGAATCTGCCGTGCCAGTAGATGTTGGGGCCGTCATACAGAACAGCCGTGCGGGTAAAGATGATCATACGGCCGAGCGGGTATAGAGGGGCGCCCTTTGGTACTTTATACGACCAGTTGTTAAGGGCGATCGGGGGGTCGAACTTCATATCCCAATCGCCCATATAGACGGTATTGTTGGATGTATTGCAGGCATCATCCCGCAGATACATCGTAAACACGTCAACAACCGGCATCTTCCCGCCAATTGCAGCCATAGGCTTGCCCCAATTAGCTCTATAGCTATCGTAGGGGGATTTGTTAATGGCGGATAAGAACTTACCTATGCGAGTTTGCTCTGATTGTGCAGCGGCGCTACCATCACGATCTGGGCGAATGTAGGCAGCGGCGTGCGGCCAGCGGGCCTTAACATAATTGATGGTGCGCTCTTTGCGGATAATTACGCCGAATGCGTCCTGAAAGCTAAGATAGGAAGCTGGCCGGATTGGAAGCACGTCGCGCGGATCTTCCGGCACTAGATCGACGTCGCTGAAATCAGGCGCGGGATTCCACACCATATGCCCGATGCCGCTGCCGGCCAGTAGAGCATACTTCGTCACCATACCAAACTTCTGGTTGATCTGCTTACCGGTATACCATTCGGTGGCGAGCTGGCCTAGGACGCGGGCTTGATTCTTAAAGTTGTTATTGCTGGTACGGTACTCCCAAAACCACTTGATGTCGGCCAGATACGCCGCCTGCACGGTAGCAATTCTACCTATCTCGTTGCAGGCTGATACGGAGAAATCGCGCGGCCTTATGGGCTTATTCTCGCCCATGATGGCGTTGAGGGTGTCGGTCATCTTCCCATACCCGGTTTGCGCGCGTAGGAAAGCATCTCCCTCTTGGAGCATCTCGCGGAGATAGTCCAACTTGTACTCTTGCTCCATTATCGCCTGTGGAGCGGATGTGAGTTTATCTGCCATCTACCTTTTCCACTTCTGAATGCTCATCCAGTTGGTGATGCGAATGTAGGTGTAGCGACCTACGTTACCAACTAGGGCAATAAGAAGCGCTATTAAAAACGCCGTCCATACTGCAATCTCAGCCACTAAGTGCCATCCAATCTAGTAGTTGAGCTGCCGTCTGTGAAGTGTGCCTTCTCGTTTACTGTGCCGGTTTCGCGCTCGAACTTGTCCATTTTACGTAATGAATTTAGTTCGAACCTCTCATACCCCTGCTGTCGATATGCCTCCGGAATTGGAGTATCATTTCTTCCGGGATAGCGAATTTCGCCGGTCTTAGGATGTCGCCATACTATAGCCGTCTCTTTAGAGCATACTCCGGCGGAGAGTGAAGGCGGTCGGAACGCCTCTATGAGTTTCGTGTTAAAACTAGAGCACTCATAGCATTGAATCCGACCGTCATCGGAGACGAAATTGGATGACTTCTTACCACAATCGTAACACTCAAAATCTTCGTATCTGCGCATCGTCCCGCGTATTCCCCTATCGCATGCCAACGAAGCTCTCTAGGCCGTAAACTACCTCGCGCCGGACCACTTCCTCAAGGCTTAGGCCAAAACGGCGGCTATCGATCCGCATGAGCAGACGAGGCTCTAGATGGATGTCGATACCTTCTACGGATATGGTCGACCGGCGTTCGAGTTCCTCTACGGCTTCGGACGCGGAATTGAGATTCTTACCGCATACGGCTTCGAGGCGAATGCGCTCTTCGTCGTTGAAATAGAGAGGTTTGGCTGCATCATATCGGGCTGTCCGATACAACCTCTCCGATATTACCTCCTCCATACGCTTGCCTTCCTTGGCCGCCAACTCACTAAAAATGTTGGCGAGTTCGCCCGAAATTACGATATGGGCGGCTACATAGCTATTGGGAGCGTACTTTGGAGTAGAATCCTCTTCTAGTTCAGTAATTTCCGGCTCATCCGGGAGTAGATCCTCCGAGATGACATCCAGTTGGGTAACGACTTTTTGAAGCCCTTTACTCGGCCTACGACGAGCCAATGAATCCTCCAAATTTCGCATCTAGGCGCTCTAGAACGGAAATAAGCCGGTCGAAGTTCTGGTTGACCTTCTCAACTTCCGCACGCAGATCGCGATCATGATGCTCGAACTTACGAGATATAGTGTCGCGTAGGTCATGGATAGCCGACAAGATACGATCAGTGTCTGAAATCTGCATATGTGCCTCCGCTATCCTCCCTAATTATAGGAGGTGGTAGCATTCTCCTATAAACATGACAGCAAGTCAAGTAAGTAGTTAATCATCTAGGATTTGGGAGTAGAACCAAGTATCCGACATCTCTTGATATTGCTCGTAATTAATATCCAGTTCTTGCCAAGAGGTGAAGGGGGCGTTGGTGACCTGCTGATCTACGGTGCGGGTTTCGGTAAGTTTGGGCAAGCTCCAATCGTTGGCGGCCCACAAGGCGAATAACATAGCACACACTCTATCGTCGTGGGCGCCGGCAACAGCAGCCCCGCGCCGACGCAAGCCATCATTATCTTGCACATCTTGGCAAGTGCGCATCTCATCCACCAGATACTTACTCCTAGGTTCGAGCAAAAGCGCGCCTATATGATACTTACCAAGAGTCCATAGCTCCCTAACGGACTTGATGTTAGAATGCCAGCCCCAAGCATTCTGGTATTTTATAGTTAGGCCGTCGAACGTCTTCCACTGGTAGAAGTTGTAGTAGTTGTATCGTGTGGTGAGTTCGTGCTGCACCCGCCCGCCCGGACCCGGTTGGACTTCAATTATCATCTGAGCTTGGCCGTCGTCGTCGTGCTGGCCGTATAGACGTCCTAAGATGTTGCAATATGGCACTAGGTCTTGTGGGAGAATCGGCGCGGCGAATTCCGCCACCTGAATATCGGGCTCGCTCGGGAAGCGCGAGCGCTTTATGACTTGGATGACGGCATTGTCGTAGTCGGTATCGCGCTTATCATTCCTCCCGGTTACTCGCTTGTTGTTGCGAGTCCAGCCGAATAAGCCATCAGCGGGATCAACGCCGATAATATACTTCCTCCCTTGTTCCGGCGGCTCCCACATGAGGATTAGGCCGCGCGGATCTTTGCGCAGCTCGTCGCGGGAAGTGCGGATTGGGGCGATTGTCTGGTCGCCGATCTTATATGGTTTGAGGAATTTGTTATCGCTGTCAAGAATGTAGTCGTCTTGCGGCCGGCGCGAGTCGTATAGGTCGTAGGGGATGGGCTCGCGGCACTTAAACTCCAACATCTCAAGCAATTCAGGGTCGAAGGAGGATGTGCCGGAATGCTGGAATGATTGTTCGGGGGTGGCGCAATAATTAGCTAGGAAGATATTAAGCGTACCTTCCCGCCTGTACGCCTCTCTTTCTGTCTCCCAATAATACATCTGCTCTTTGGACAACCTGACGGTACGCCCGCGCATGAACTCCGGCGAGGTGGCCTCCACCATCTTGGCGTGCTCTTTGGTGAAGTCGTTAGGCTCCCACCTATCAGGGGCGTAGCGGATGTACTTACTAGGCTCGGCATACCACGGGACGAATAAGTAGTGCCACCGTGACATTTCGCCTGCGCGCGCCTGCTCGGTTTTGCGATGCCACCAATCATTCATGCCTTGCGCGGTAGATTCGAGGAAGGCGATAGTGCGGACAGATTTAGCAATCGCAGGGAAGAGGTGGTTTTCGATAGCGACGTCGGGATTGTCCCAGCTCGCACACTCTGTTAGGTGGACGAAATCCCACTGGTTGCCCTGACCTAATCCGGCGTCCTGCGAGGCGTCCTGAAGTGCCATATAGCTTCCGTTGGCGAACTTCAGCCCGCGATCTTTAACTTTGGAGATAAGAGAGGATTTCATCCAGAAGGGGAGGCGGGAGTGCATTAAGACGGCGCGATCGTGGACGTCTTGCGTCTTCTGGTCGTCGATGGAGGCAGTTAGGCCGCGGATGCCGGAATAGAATTCGAGCCTGTGGACGCCTAGAGCTTGGCAAATTAGGGTGAAGCCTAGCTGGCGGGCCTTGTGTAATAGCGCGCAGATGGCATCGAACTTCTGGAAGGCTTCAGGCACCTTATCCGCCCGCAGCCTATCGCGCAACTTCCACATCTCGAGCTCCCAATCGGCCATGAAGGACAGCAGGAGTTCCTGAGATTCCCAAATAGTCGCCGGTCGGACGCCGCCGCGACCGTCGTCAACCGCAATCCACACGTAGCGGTCGAACCAATAACGGAAGTCGCACTTGGAGAGGAGGATTTCGTTGAATATGAAGGCTTGCTCGGAGGAAGTAAGCGGGCGAATTAGGCGCTCCTCATCCGGGTCGTATAGCTTATTGAGGATGGAGGTGGCGGCGCGGGACTGCTGGATGGTATAGCGTGTGAGGTGGACGTTATACTTCTTCTCTAAGTTGTGAATGCGTCGGGCAATAATGTCGGGATGATACATAAGCTAGTATGGTATCACGCCTCTAGCTCGCAATTCCTCATCCCTAAACTCCTCTAATGCTTGCTCTTCTTCGTCCAGCACTTCCAATACTGAGGCACCTTCCTCGGAAATGCGGGCGCGCTCGGCAGAGGTGCGGATGTCGAAGTGCATCATAATCGCCTCGATATTGTCGTTGAGGCGGATTAGCTGGCGGGCAATGGTCCAAAACGGCCGGACTAGGGCAAGAAGCACCTTCACTGCGGGTCGTCCTCCGGGTCATCATACTCGCCTAGGAAGTCTTCTATGTCGGCGGTGGAGCGCATGCCGGCTTCGGCATACTGATCGCCGATCTCCATAAACGCCATCTTAAGCCGCTCCGCCATCCCGAGCATGAAGATGTTTTGATCGAACGCCGCTTCGCCGCTAATAATGATACTACCTGAGTGGGTGTCGTCGTTCATTAGGAGGATGCAGCCGATGCCGAGAATCTCGCCGGCGCGGACTTGGGCAAGCAACATCTCCAGCAAGACTTCCAGCTTGCGATCCACTACAGGGGTGTTGATGTCGACTACGTTATCGTCCGGCTTAACTACCTGAAATCTCGGCTTATCCACAATTCCTCCACTATTCGGTTAGCTCTCGGAGCACTTCCATGGCGTCTTCGGTGCGGCGGGAAATGTATGCGGGAGCGTCATAAACTGCATCACTGTCATAATCGTCGAAGCGCGGCTTGCTTACCTTCTTCACGGCTACTTTCTGCGGTGGGGCGGCGTATGCAGTGCAGCATTTCCTACACCATGCGCGCTTACCATCGAAGTCCTTAAGTAGCTTCTGCTTCATACATTTAGTGCAGATAGCGGAGTTGCGGAAGGTAGGGCGCATGATTACTCCCAATTACATATCTGTTAGTTCGGCTTCGATAATATCATCTGCGGTATCATCTGATCCCTTGAGGATATCATCTATAGTGCTCATGTTAACAATGTTATTGTTTTGGGTATTCTTGGTAATTGAAATCAGTGGGGCGGTGCGGCCTAATATATCAACCGCTTCCAATATCTGATCGCGGGCGTTCTTATCCCCTGACTCCACCCGCTCGCCCGTCCCGGAGCACATAGCGCACACCTTCTCGCTTCCGTTAACCTCAAACACACCCGCGCCGTTGCATCCAATGCAGGTATAGCGCTTGGTGAGGGCGTCTTCTCCAATACCCGCCATCACATCGGGGATATAACGAGCGGCGATTATGAGCGCCTCGGCCTGTTTATAGTCGCGGAAGACGTCATATATGTCGCGGGCGGTAAGATTCTCATCCGAGAGGAGCTTGGCTAGGCTGACGTTGTGATACGCAGGGTCTAGCCGTCTACTAAGTATCCGAGCGGCGCGGGGATCTGGAGAGGCTTCGAGCGCCGGGATGAGGTCGTCGCCGATGAGGTTTTCGAGGTTTTTGACGGCAACGTCCTTGCTTGGGACGTTGCTGATGGGCTCTCGGCGGGCAATGCTAGTGGTTCGGGCTTGTTTTTTGGCTTTGGCAGGAGTCGGCGAGGCATCCAACGTTTCTTGCGGAGCTTCGACACTGATTTCATCTATTTTTAGCCTCTCCGAGAGGCGCTTCTTAGCAGTTTTAGGCATAATTTAGCTATCATACACGCCAATAACCGTAATTTGGGTCGCGAAATCGCGATATTTGACGATTTTCGTCGGAAACGGAGCGGAAGCACGCCTCGCAATCGCACGTATTGTCCGAATTTACCGGAGTGGGCTTGAGATATAGGGTGAAGGCGTCGGAATTGCACCCGCGGTCGATAAAATGAGCAGTTGAGAGCTTTTCGTAGGCCGCTTGTATGCTGTAAAACGGCGGCATTTGTATCTCATTTTCGGCAAAACACAACTGACATTTATAGTGGAGGGCGAAATCCATCATAAAGTCTCCCGTATTGGGGCATACAGATACCGTTTCTTCCTGACTATCGGTCCCGGCTCCCATCCTGCCATTATATAACAGTAGCCGGGGTTGCCGGATTTCACAGAATGTATGCTTACCTCTGTGCGCAAACGCTCTTGTGGGAGTTCGCCGTACCGAGCTAGCCAATGTTCGTAAGTAGCGATTACCGCTGATCGAATTAAATCACTGGAAAGACCGCATCCTAAGTTGCGAAACATATTATTTCGCCAAATATATCGAGTCTTAGCGTCGGTGTGTCCGTCACGACCCCTAGAACTACCAGTACCGGCGGCTGCCGGCGTGCGTTGATATACGACTGCCCACACTGCTCTTCCACACTCAGATACTAGAACTATTTCCCTACCTACGCCTGTGAAGGTTTTGGAGCCCGGAGTGCGACGCGAATAGTGCGGGCCGATGTTCAGGTGGGCAAACGGGCCGGTGCCGTCTACTATATCCAACGCTCGTCTATCTGATGAAGAGGAGAGAGTCCACACAGGTTGACTTACTTTTTGGGTTCTGCGGGTTGATTTTCGGCGTCAAGCGCGGCGATAGCGTCTTCTAGTAGAGATTTGAGGTTCTCAGGTGAGATGAAGCCGCGGAAGTTGATGTCCTTGATCGCGCGCTCAAGCTCATCTCGTATTTTGAGCTTTTTATTCTTCTTATCTTCCTCGTTTACTGCGTCTATTTGGAGGTTGATGTCACGCAGGACGATCGCGTGCGGGTCGTTTGTCATAGTTTTGCGGGCATCCCACAAATACTTAGTAAACACGGCGAGAATTTTGTCGGCCTCGTAATTATTGCCAGTGAAATCGCGCAGGCGGTATACGATGTTGGCGTCCGAATCGGAAGGCATAGCGGATTCTCCTTAACGTCATATGATACCACACATGCTCTTCTGGTATAATCCTCTAGTATTCTCCTCCGGTGGTTGTCAGACCACCCGGAGGTAAGCAAGGAACCCTGCTGATGGATGATGATATTTTTGAGGTAGGTCTGCCGGTTCTCAGCCCGAGGCAATATGAGGGGCTAATGAAGTGGCGGGAGAAGTTGCGGACTTGCGAACATCTAGTAAAGCTGTGGGATCATAATAGTATCCCGCGGGCTATACGCATAGTTTGCGCGGATTGCCATACCCAGCTATCCGTGCAGCCAAATGGATGAAGATTGATGATAGATGCCAAATTTATGGTAGATAGCGCGCGGCGGATGTACGAGATGATAAAACGCCGGCACGAATGCCCGCACCCCGAAGCAGAATTACGGGAAACCATAAATGTGATGGCGGTGCAATTTACCGAAATTTGGTGCAAAAAGTGCGGGATGAAGGTAATGTGTTAGTGCACACCACCCGGAGGTAGATCACAAATAATAAATCGTCTGGCGCTGATGATTTTGGGGCGATGGTGAAAGGGTATCACTGCGGTCTCCAAAACCGCCATTCGAGGTTCAAATCCTCGTCGCTCTGCCAAACTTAATTATGATGGTAATGCTTTAGCGCACACCACCCCACATCACACCCACCCTACCCCCGCCCTGCAAGCCCATCTAGTCAGACCGTCACCCACACTTTTTTGTGTACGACAGTCAGACACGCTTCCAACGTTGTCAGACGGTCAG
>Ga0196964_10001924_pt1 | contig 10106 bp, 13 predicted proteins | sample S1_10metaG_FD_148615 | JGI IMG/M metagenome (GOLD analysis project Ga0196964, IMG submission 148615) | Soil microbial communities from Anza Borrego desert, Southern California, United States - S1_10 | ecosystem: Environmental > Terrestrial > Soil > Desert | place: USA: California | collected... | reverse complement strand
GCAGCCGCCCGGCATCAAGCACACCTTCATCGAGTGCTCCCCCGACTGCGAAATCCTCGAGATCTGCTCGCCCGGGAATTTCGAGACGGTCGACGCCTGATCGCAGCCGCTTGGCGGCGGCGGAAAATAGGCTCGCACCCAAACGACTTGCGCGGCTAGCGGAGCGGGCGCGCGCGCCCGAATAGGCGCGGTCCTTGCGAAGCCGGCTTATGGCCTCCCTGCCGCTATGCGCCCTGCTCGCCTTCCTGCCGGTGCTCGCATGGGCCCAGGACCCCCGCCCGGACGATGCGGTCGTCGTCACCGCCGTGCGCAACCCCGTGGACAAATCCTACCGCCGCATGCTGCGCGGCATGGAAACCTTCGAGAAGCGCAAGCGCGACCTCGCGCCGAACGCCACCCTTCGCTTCAAGCTCCTCCCCCGGCGCACGGGCACGAAGTTCGACACCGTGAATCTCGAGCTCGTGGGCGACAGCTTCGCCACGCCAATCGAGGTGGCGGCGGACAACACTTTCACCGTGCCGCGCGACCGGCTCGCGGTAAAGGAGAACGCGTCAGTGCAGGCCGACCGCAAGGAGCTCACCATGACCTGGCGCGCGGATGTGCGCTCGCCCGGCCTGCCGCCCGGCGTGCGTCGCCTGGGCGACCTGCGCCTCGAGTGCGCGGTCGGCATGGAGGCGGGGCTCATCTCGAACTCGCGCACCGGAATCGGTCGCCTCGCGCGCTATCTCTTCGATTCCGCGGACTACTGCGAACGGCCGCGCAACCGCTATCTCTTCTTCGCGGACCGTCCGGTGTTCAACGTGACGCTGGTGTCGGGCGATCGTCGCGAGGATCTGCCGGTGGAGCGTCTTTACGCGGGCGCCACCGTGGACCCGGACTGGAAGCGCGACCTCGCGTACTGCGACTGCGAGGTGCTCATCGACCGCACGTATTTCATGCCGCTCGGCGACCGCAGCTGGCCGGACGACACCCTGGTTTATTTCGAGTACATGGACGATGACCCGCGTTAGCCTCGCGCTTCTTGCCTGCGCGCTCGTCGCAGCGTGCGCGGCGCCGGCGAAGAAAACCGCGGAGGCGGTGCCGGGGCCGGGCGAGGTCCGCTCGGCAGCCGCCGCCCGAGCACTCATTTCGCCCGGCAAGAGTACGAAGGCAGAAGTGCGGGCCGCGCTGGGAGAACCGGTGGCGGTCGACTTCGCCAGTGGCTACGAGGTATGGGTCTATCGCGAGATGGCCGAACGACGGGCAAATGAGCTTGTGCTGCTCTTCGCGCCGACCGGGACCGTCAGCAAGGCGCGCATCCGCGCGGGGGCGCCGCCTAGCGCTGGAGCCGGTAGAAGTTCCGGTTGAGCCAGCCCACCAGCCGCTCGCAGTCGGCATCGCTCAGGTGCGCCTGACATTCGTCGCGCCAGCGCCGCACTTCCTTGCGCAGGGCGTCCAGCGACTTGACGGGGTGATGCTCGAGGGCCGCGTCCACCGCGACGAAGGCTTGCGGGGCGACGGACAGGATAGAGAGCACGCTCTTCACGCGCGCAGTCTCGCCCACCGGGACCGGACCCGGCGCGGTACTTCGCCGCATCTTTAAGCTTTTTAACGCTTGATGAGACGCCGGGCGAACCAGGCGGTAGCCGCGACAAAAACCACGACCCCGGCCACCACCCACCAGCTGAGCTTCTCCGGATCCTCGAGCCAGGCGGCGATCTGGTCGCCGAAAATCGTCGTGGCGAGCACCCCCGGCAGCATGCCGAGGAACGTGCCCAGCGTGTAATCCCACACGCTGATGCGCAATCCGCCCGCGATGACCCCCTCGATGACGAACGGTGCGGCGGGCACGAGCCGCACTGCGAGCATGGCGAGGAGCCCGTGGCGGCGCAGGGCTTCCGTGACGGGCTGCAGGTTCTTACCCGCCAGGCGCTCGATGGTCTTTTTCTTCAGCAGTCGCCCGGTGTAGTAGGTGGCGAGCGCGGAGGTCAGGATGCCCGCCATGCTGTAGGCGAAGCCGAGCCAGGGGCCAAAGGCGATCACCGTGAAAAGCGTCAGCACCGGCCGGGGGAACATCACGAACGCCGCGGGCGTGTAGACGAGGATGACGACGAGTGGCGCCCACGGCATCGCGCGCACGGCGCGCGCCCAGCCGACGATGCGTTCGCCCGTCAGGAATTCCGAAAGCGGCGTCCATCGCCAGGCCGCGGCGAGCGCCGCGCAGACAGCCAGCCAGAAGAGGATCTTCCCCCAGGCCGGCCGGCGGTGCTTGGCGCCTACCGCCGCTTGCGAGGAGATTTTTTGGCCTGAGTGCGACGTGCGCGCACTTCCGCTTCCGCCTGTCGCCAATCCTCGTCCTCGTGTCCGGGCGCGAAGCCCCGCTTCTCGGCGCGATAGTACGCTTCCTTCGCAATTTCATCGCGGAGCAACGCTTCCTCAGCCTGATCCAGGCCGCCGCCGAGACCCGCCTCCCCGGCGCCGACCACACGGTCGACCCCGATGTCGGCTGCGTCAGGCTCGCCCTCATCCATGCCGCCGACGGGCGGCGCCGGCACGACGTCGGAGCCGGTGTCCGAGGAGTCGCTGGGCCCGAGCGCGCGCTCGTCGTGGCCTTTCAGAGTCTTGCGGCGCCGGCGGCCGGGGCCGACGTTATCCGGATCCAGGGTGCTGCCTGCCATCGCCATCTCCTTAATCGATCGCCGCGCTCATGCAAGGCTTGTACCCGACTAGCCCTTGTAGGTATCGAGCTTGATGCGCTCGCGCTCGAGCGCCGCCGCGAACGGCGGCGTCTGCATGAGGCGTTCTACGTACTCCCGGTACTTCGGCAGCGATGCCGGGTCGATGCCGGCGATGCCGCCCCAGCGCAGGAAAGTGAAGCCGTACGCCTGGTGGATGAGCGGAAGTCCCCCTTCCAGGATCCATTGCTGGATGCGCTCGAGGTGCCCGCGGAATTGCGCCACCGCGACCGCCTTGACGTCGTTCTTCGCTTCCTCGGCCTGCGCGAACTTCTCGGTGCGGAAGATGTGCGTGAAGGTGGGGTGCACCGTGTTGTTCATCCACGCGAGGCGCGACATGGCTTCCGCCCTGCCCCAGGAATCGGATGGCAGCAGCATGGCCTGCGGGAAGCTGCGGTCCAGCCAGTCGCAGATCGCGACAATTTGCGCAAGCGGCTTTCCGTCCACGACGAGCACCGGCACCTGGGCATTCGGGTTCATCGCGAGGTATTCGGGCGCCTGATGCTCGCCCTTGTGCAGCTTGACGAGCTTCGGCTCGAAGTCCTGGCCGGCGGCGGCCTTGATCGCTTCCAGCGCCACGTGGGGCACGAACGAGCACGCGCCCGGCGCGAAGTAGAGCTGCAGGTTCATGAGTAGAGCTCCCGGGTGGCGAGGCGCGCGCCCTCGACGAGCGCCTCGAGCTTCGCCCACATGATGGACGGATGCACGCGCCGGTGGAAAGGCCCCTGCGCGAAACCGCAATCGGTGCTGGCGACGACGTTGTCGCGGCCGACCAGCCGTGCGATGCGCACGATGCGCTCGGCGACCAGCTCCGGGTGCTCGACCACGTTGGTGGCGTGGCTGATGACGCCCGGCGCGAGGCGCTTGCCCGCAGGCAGGCGCACGCGCTCCCACACGCGCCATTCGTGCTCGTGGCGCGGATTCGCCGCCTCGATGAGGTAGGTCCCTGCATTCACCTTGAGGATCAGGTCGACGATGTCCTTGAGCGGCACATCCGTGGTGTGCGGGCCGGGCCAGCTTCCCCAGCAGACGTGGTAGCGCACGCGCTCGGGCGGAATGCCTTCGAGCGCATGGTTGAGCGCCTCGACATGCATGGCCACCCAGCGCCGATAGTCCTCGAATGTCGCGGGGGGCACCATGCGATCGTAGGTGACCGCGAAGCGCGCGTCGTCGAGCTGCAGGTAGAGGCCGGCATCGACGATGGCTCGATACTCGGTGCGCATCGCTTCGGCGATCGCGTGCACGAGCTCCTCGTCGGTCCTGTAGTACTCGTTCTTGCGGTCGGGAATCACGCTCGCCGGCGCCGCGACGGGAAGGAACCCCTCCTGCACGCCCGCCTGCGCGAGCGCAGCCTTGAAATTCGCGATGTCGCGAGCGATCTCGGCCTGCCCGGTGTAGCGGATGGGGCCCACGCAGACCGCAACCCCGGCGCTCGCCCCCACGGCGGCGGGCGGCCCGCTCGCGGCATCGAGCTCCGCGTAGAAATCCGGGAAGCGCGCGCGGTCCGCGCCGCGCGCGAACACGTTCTCACTGCTTGCGCGGCGCTCGAAGCCGCTCAGGCGCTCGAGCACGTACTGGGACCAGCTGATCGACTTGCCGAACTCGCCGTCGCTCGGCACGTCGATGCCCACTTCGGCCTGCCGGCGCACCACGTCCGCGACGGAATGCTGCAGGCACTCCGCATACGCCGCCGCGTCGTAGTGGCGCCCCGACTGCTTGTCGCGAATGAATGGCAGGAGCTCTGCCGGCCGGATGAGGCTGCCAACATGCGTTGTCAATATGCGGCGCGTAGCTTGCATGGAAGGATTATGACGTTCCTTTGGCCGCAGCTCCTGTGGCTCTGCGGACTCGTTCCGCTGCTGGTGCTCGGCTATTTCGTTATCCTGCACCGGCAGAAGAAGAGCGCCGTCCGCTACGCAAGCCTACGCCTCGTGCGCGAAGCCGCGCGCGGCAGCCCCTTGCGCCGGCACCTACCGCCGCTCCTGTTCCTGGTCGCGCTAGCAGCGATGCTCGTGGCGATGGCGCGGCCGGCCGCGATCGTGCGACTGCCCTCGCAGCACGAAACCGTGATCCTGTCCATCGACGTGTCGGGGAGCATGAAGGCGAAAGACGTTGCGCCCGACCGCATGACGGCGGCGCGAGAGGCGGCGCGCGCGTTCGTGGCAGACCAGCCGCGCAGCACGCGCATCGGCATCGTCGAGTTCTCGGGCACCGCCTCGCTCGTGCAACCGCCGACGCAGAATCGCGACGAGCTCGACGCGGCGCTCGAGCGCCTGCAGCCGCAGCTCTCCACGGCGGTCGGCAGCGGGATCCTCGTCGCGCTGAAGGCCATCTTCCCGGACGCCCTGCTCGACATCCAGAGCGGCAAGGCGCTCGTCGCCCACCATGCCGCGGAGCCGGGCTCGCACAAGGCCGCGGCGATCATCCTGCTCTCCGACGGCGAGACGAATGCCGGGCCGGATCCCCTGCAGGCGGCGCAGACGGCGGCGCAGTTCGGCGTGCGCGTTTTCACGGTCGCCTTCGGCACGGCGGAAGGCGACGTTATCCAGGGCGAAGGGTGGTCGATGCGCGTGCATGTGGACGAGCGCACCCTGCGCGAGATCGCCGACATTACCGGCGGTGAGTACTTCCAGGCGCGCACCGCCCCGGACCTGCGCAAGGTCTACCAGACCCTGAACTCGCGCCTCGGCCTGGAGCGCAGGGAAACCGAGATCACGGCGCTCTTCGCCGGCGCCGCCGCGCTCGCCGCGATGCTCGCGGCGGGCCTCTCCCTCGCCTGGTTCAACCGCGTGCTTTAGCATCTCCCCTGGGGAGGGGGATACATGGCACGGACGGCGGCGCTCGTCGAAGGCCTGAAGCGGGAGCTGCGCGCGCGCAGCATCACCTATGCGGCGGTGGCGCGCCGCCTCGGCATGAGCGAGGCGAGCATCAAGCGCATGTTCTCGCAGCGCGAGTTCACGCTCTCGCGTCTGGACGCGCTGTGCGAGGTGGCGGGAATCGAGGTGACCGATCTCGTGCGCGGCGCGGCGACGCAGGACGCCGTGATCACGCAGCTCACCTTCGAGCAGGAAAAGGCGTTCGTCGCCGATCCGAAGCTGATGGCGGTGGCGCTCCTCACCCTCAACCACTGGGGCTTCCAGGAGATCGTGGACCACTACGACCTCGCCCCGGCCGAATGCGTACGGCTGCTCGCGCGGCTCGACAAGCTGAAGTTCATCGAGCTCCTGCCCAACAACCGCATCCGGCTGCTGGTGAGCCGCGCGTTCTCCTGGATACCCGACGGGCCAATCCAGCGCCACTTCAAGGCGCAGGTGCAGGCGGATTTTTTCCGCTCGCGCTTCGACGGGGAAAACGAGCTCCTGGTGCTCGCGAATGGCGCGGTGTCGCGCGCGTCGGTCTCGGCACTCCTTGCCCGGCTGCGCAAGACGGCGGCGGAATTCTCGGAGATGCGCAGCGACGACGCGGCGCTGCCGCCGCGCAGCCGCTACCCGATCACGCTATTGCTGGCGGCGCGCCCGTGGACGCCGGACTTCATGCGGAAGTACCGCAAGCCTAGAACTTCCGGTGAATCCCGACGTAGATCTTCCCGGTGAGCTTCGGTCCGCTGCGCCGCAGGGTGAATTTCGTGCCGGTCGCGCCCTGCTCGCGGATCTCGTTCTGGAAGTTGAGCAGCCCCAGCCGCCCGTAGAGCATCCAGTGCTTGGGCGCCTCGTAGGAGCGCATCCACGCGTCCTTGCGGCGACCACCGAATGCGTCGAGCGCGCGCAGGTCTTCGTCGAATTCGTTATTCAGCGCGCGCACGCCCGAGGGAGAGAGATTCATCACCAGGGCGGGCTCCAACGGCTCGGACGCGGCGGCCGGCAGTGCCATTCCAAGCACGCACCCGAGAGCGCATGGAAGGAATCTGGAAAGGGCACGCATCGTAGTCACCGCGATGCGCCAATCGTGGGGCTTTTACATTAAGCGGCATGCGCACCATCTATGGTCCGGTCCGCCGATCCTGATCCGGTCGGACTATGCGCGCCGCCCGCGCGTGAGCCGCGCGCATGCGCGTACACGCGCGTGAACTCCGCGCCGAGCAGGAATACCTGCGCCGAGTAGTACACCCAGACCATCATGGCGACGAGCGAGCCGGCGGCCCCGAAGGCAGAAGCGACGCTCGAGCGCCCGAGGTAGAGGCCGATCAGCACCTTGCCCACGGCGAAGAGCGCCGAGGTGACGGCCGCGCCGATCCACACGTCGCGCCACTCGATGCGCGCACGCGGGATGATCTTGTAGATCATCGCGAACATGAGCGTCATGAGGAGGAAGTTGATCCCCCAGTCGAGGAAGTGCGAGCCCCACCACGTGCCGAGCGCAGAGACGACCGCGCTCACGGCGAGCGACACCATGAGCAGGAACGCCATGCCGAGCACCATCCCGAACGAAAGCATGCGCGCGCGCACGAGCTTCCACCAGCCCTTCGTTTCTGGATCGGGCGGCGCGCGCCAGATGCGGTCGAGGTCATTCTGCAGCTCGCCGAATACGGTCATCGCGCCGAGGAGGAGCGTCGCCACGCCGGTGATGGTGGCGATCGCGCTGCCCGCCGGCCGGTTCGCGTCCTGCAGGAGCTTCTCGATCGCGTCGGCGCCCGCGTCGCCCATGAGGCCGCGCATCTGCTCGAAGATCTCGCCGCGTGCCGCGGCTTCGCCGAACACGAGACCCGCGACGCCGATCACGATCAGCAGCAGCGGCGCGATGGAAAAAAGCGTGTAGTACGCGAGCGCCGCGCCCATGCTGGGCACGTAATCGTCCGACCACGCCTTCAGGGCTTGCTTGAACAGGGAAATCACGGCCGCGAAGCTGCAAGAAACCGGCCTGTTTACAGGCCTTTGGCGATGTCCCGGGTCACCTCGGCCGCCGACATGCCGTCGCGCGCGACATTCTGGCCGCTCCAGAGCGGCGAAAAATCACCCTGTCCCTTCTTCTCCGCCGCCGCGCGAAGCGGCGCGATGGCTGCCGTGGCGAGGGGAAACGCGGGCGGAAGGTCGCTCATCGGCCCGAGGTCGCGCATCAGGCGGTTGACGATGCCGCGCGCGGGCCGGCCGGTGAAGAGATTCGTGAGCGCGGTGTGCCGCGACGTATCGCTTCGCAGCGCGGCGCGATGCACGGTGCTCACGGTCGCTTCGGGACAGAGGAGATAAGCCGTGCCGACCTGCACCGCCGCGGCGCCGAGCGCGAGCGCGGCGCGTGCATCGGCCGCATGCGCGATGCCGCCCGCGGCGATCACCGGCACCTTGACCGCCCGCACGATCTGGGACACGAGCGGCAACGTGCCGACCTGCGTCGTGAGCTCGTCGGTAAGGAACATGCCGCGATGCCCGCCGGCCTCGAGGCCCTGGGCGATGATGGCGTCCACACCCTGCGCCTCCAGCCAGCGCGCCTCCTCGACGGTCGTCGCCGAGGAGAGAACCTTCGCGCCCAGCCGCCGCACGCGCGCGAGCAGCTCCCCGGACGGCAGGCCGAAATGGAAGCTCACGACCGCGGGCTTGTGGCGCTCTAGCACCTCCGCCGCTTCGGCCGAGAAGGGGGCGCGGCCCGGCGCGGCAGGGATGCTCGCGGCGTCGATCCCGAGCTCCTCGTAATAAGGACGCAGCGCGCTTCGCCAGGCCGCCTCCCGCGCGGCGTCCGCCGGGGAGCTGCGATGGCAAAAGAAGTTCACGTTGAACGGGCGCCCGGTGCCGGCGCGGATGGCCGCGAGCTCCTTGTCCATCGCCTCGGGCGAGAGCATGGCGCACGGCAGCGACCCCAGGCCGCCGGCGTTGCACACGGCGACGGCGAGCGCGCTGCCCTGCGAGCCCGCCATCGGCGCCTGGACGAGCGCCAGCTCGGTGCCGAGCAAGGATGAGGCCATGGCGTGACTCTAAGCTCCCCCTTAGTTCGTGAAAAGTGAATAATCAGGAACACTTCATTCTTATTTTAGAAATGGACCTTCCCGCCCTGCAGATCTTCAAGGCCGTGGCCGACGCGGGCGGCGTGACGCGCGCGGCGGCGCGGCTGCACCGTGTGCCATCGAACGTGACCACGCGGCTGCGCCAGCTCGAGGAGAAGCTCGGCACGCCGCTCTTTCACCGCCGCAAGCGCCGCCTGATCCTGTCCGAGGAGGGAAAGACCCTCCTCGCCTACGCCGAGCGCCTGCTCGCCCTCTCGCGCGAGGCCGAGGCGGCAATCCGCAACGGCGCGCCGCGCGGCACGCTCGCGCTGGGCGCGCTCGAGAGCACCGCGGCAGTGCGGCTGCCCGCCTTGCTCGCGCGCTTCCACGCCGCACACCCCGAGGTGCGGCTCGAGCTCGCGACCGGCACCACCGGCGCGCTCGTCGACAAAGTTCTCTCGGGCGAACTTGCCGCGGCGTTCGTGTCCGAGCCGTTCACCGCCGAGGGGCTCGAGCGGCGGCACGTCTTCACCGAGGACCTCGTCCTCATCACGCCACGCGCACGAGCGTCGCTACAGCACGTCCCCATCCTCGCCTTTGCCGCGGGCTGCTCCTACCGCCGCACGCTCGAGGCCTGGCTGCAGGAGCGGGCCATCGCGCCGGAGCGCGTCATGGAATATGGCTCGTACGCCGCCATCGTCGCCTGCGTCGCGGCAGGCGGTGGGATCGCGCTCGTGCCGAGGTCGGTGCTGGGAACCATGAAAGCGGGCAAGGCGGTGGGGGCGCGCGCGGTCGCCAAGTCGAAAACGATCCTCATCTGGCGCGAACGCTCGAGCGCGCTGGATGCTTTTCTCAGCGCCCTCTCGCCTGCTGCAGCGCCTGCCAGACGCGAGCCGGCGACGCCGGCATATCGAAGTGCTTCACGCCAGCGCCGCGCAGCGCGTCCATCACCGCGTTCATCAGGCAGGGCATCGAGCCGGTAACGCCGCCCTCGCCCACGCCCTTGGCGCCGAGCGGATTCGTGGCGGTGGGAACGGCATGGTCGATGACGCGCAGGCCGCCGACGAGCCCCGCGCGCGGCATGGCGTAGTCCATGAAGCTGCCGGTGAGGAATTGGCCCGATTCGTCGTAGACGCCCTGCTCCAGGAAGATGTGCCCGGCGCCCTGCGTCACCCCGCCCTGCATCTGCCCCTCGACGATCTGGTGATTGACGATGTTGCCGACGTCATCGCACGCCACATAGGACACGATCTCCGTTGTCCCGGTATCCGGATCGATTTCCACCTCGGCGATATGGCAACCATTGGGGAACGTGGCCGGCACCTTCGGCCGCTCCTTGAAGTCGAGGTCGAGCTTGCCGGGGTGCTTCGCCGCGAGCTGGTCGATGCGCACGCTGCGGTCCGTGCCTTTGATGCGGTAAGAACCCTTATCGAATTCGATGTCGGGCACCGCGGCTTCCAGGTGCTCCGCCGCGAGGTTGA
>Ga0196964_10001923_pt1 | contig 10111 bp, 10 predicted proteins | sample S1_10metaG_FD_148615 | JGI IMG/M metagenome (GOLD analysis project Ga0196964, IMG submission 148615) | Soil microbial communities from Anza Borrego desert, Southern California, United States - S1_10 | ecosystem: Environmental > Terrestrial > Soil > Desert | place: USA: California | collected... | reverse complement strand
TAAGCGAAAAAACATTATTATTATTTCCACAGTTATAGGATTGATACTGGTGCTGGTATTCCTGTTTTTCATTTTGAACCGGTTTAAAGTAACGCAACGGCAAAAACGCATAATTGAAATTCAAAAGGAAACAGTGGATGCCAGCCAGAAGAAAATAATTGATAGCATCAATTATGCGAAAAAAATTCAATACTCCATTCTCCCTTCAAAGGAAGAAATGAATACCCATTTTCCCAATCATTTTGTTTTTTTTCGGCCCAAGGACATTGTCAGTGGCGATTTTTATTGGTTCCATCACGAAGAAAATCTTTCCTTTTTTGCTGTGGTGGATTGTACAGGGCATGGCGTTCCGGGGGCTTTTATGACGATGATTGCACACTCAATTTTAATTGAAGTTGTTGTGGAGCAAAAAATAACTTCCCCCGAAAAAATACTGGGTAATTTGCATGGCCTTGTTTTCAAAAACCTTCAGCAGCAAAAAGGTGATGAATATTCGCAGGATGGCATGGATATTTCACTGGCTGTAATTGATCAGAAGAATAAGCTTCTCCATTTTGCCGGTGCACGAAACAACGCTTTTTTGGTAGAGAATGGCGAAGTCAGAATATTAAAGGCCTCGCAAAAATCAATTGGGGGTTTGTCCTTATTGGGGGAGATTGAGCCTGTGAGAGAATTTAAATCTGAAACAGTCCCGTTAAAAGAAGGGTCGCTGTTAATTATGTCAACCGATGGTTTTTTTGACCAGCTTGACCCGACTGATGAAAAATTCGGAACGGCCCGGTTTAAGGAAATGATTATGGCCATTAAAAGCACCGATCAGGGCTTTGTGTTAACCGAGCAAACTTACCTGAATTGGAAAGGGCACGCAGCGCAACTTGATGATGTACTATTGACTGGTATAAAACTTTGAAGTGAATTTGATTTATTCTTTTTTCTTTTCTTCATCTTCATCCTCATCAACCGGTTCCTGTTCCTTTGCTGTTTCTTTCGCTAACCTTTCATCCGATTTAAAACGGTCAATGGCAAGGTCCAGTTTGTTTTTAAATCCTGATACAACCATGTCTTTTCCTTTCATGAGCGCTTCATACCCGTCTTTAGCCACATCGGCCGGGTCGGCCATCTGGTCCTTGTCCTGTGCAATTTTTGATTTTTCCATGCCGGCCTTTCTGAAAAAATCAGTATCGGTTACGCCCGGCAGAAGCGCTGTAACCGTTACACCTTTGTCTTTTATTTCCTGCCGTACCGCTTCAGTAAACGATTGCACAAAGGCCTTTGTGCCATGGTAAACCGATTGCCACGGACCCGGGCTTTTACTGGCAATGGAAGAAACATTCAAAATTTTTCCCTGCCTGCGTTTTACCATGTCTCTTCCAAACAATTTGGTGAGAATAACAAGGCTGGATATATTCAGTTCAATAATTTTCAATTCCTGCGTAATGTTGGTGTCCATGAATTCACCATAAACCCCATGACCGGCATTGTTCACCAAAACATCCACTTCAATGCCTTCGTCTTTTACCTCTTCATACAATTCAAAAGCGTTCCTGCTGTCAAACAGGTCTTTTTTGATGGTATGCACATGAATGCTGTATGTTTCTTCCAGGGCATCGCACGTTTCTTCGAGGTGTTGCAGGTTACGGCCTACAATAACCAGGTTGTATTTGTCGCGCGCAAAAAGTTTGGCCAGTTCAAAACCAATACCTGATGTACCTCCGGTAATAAGCGCATAATGCTGTTTTTTATCCATAATACTTTTATTTATGCATTCATTTTCAAAAACGGTGCCGCTTATTTTCTTTTTTCAAACCTCACCGTATCATAAAGAAACACGGCAGATGTGAATGAACGATTCCCACGCATAGAAAAGGTTTCAATTTTGACAAAATTTAGGTTTGCCATTTTGGCAAGGAATTTAAAGCAAGGTGCACGGGTGAGCAATATAAATCAATCAACTATCAATCGCGTATGTTTTTTGCGGCTTGCTTTTTAAATAAAGTGGCCAATGAATTACCATGATTATAAAGAATGCATTGAGGCGTGTTTGGAATGCGCTGCAATATGTCACCATTGCGCAAGCATGGACCAAAAAGAGATCGGCAACATGAAAAAATGTACCCAGCTCGATATGGAATGTGCAGCCATTTGCGAAGCGGCCGCAACGTTAATGAGTTTAGGCAGCAGCAAAGCGCGCGAAATATGTAAGTTGTGTGCTGACTTATGCGATAAATGCGCCAGCGAATGCGAGCGCCACGATAATGAACATTGCAGGGAATGTGCAATAGCATGCCGTAATTGCGCGGCCATTTGTAAAAACATGTAAATATGAAGACCTTTTTAGTGCCGACCGATTTTTCCGACATTGCAACAAACAGTATGAATTATGCACTTGAATGGGCGCGGCATGAAAATGCCAAAGTTGTTTTGCTGCACATATTCAACGAAATTTTTGTAATGCCGGGCGTGCTGGAGGAAGTAACCGCACAACAAATTATTGCCAACCAGGATGCCGCCAGGGCACGCCTGCAGGAAATTTATACCGAAATACTGGAAGAAAAAAAAGTTGCCTGCGAGCAGCTTGCTTTATTTGGTACACCGGTTGATACCATACTTGAAGTGGCCGAAGAAAAGCAGGTTGACCTGATCATTATGGGGACCCATGGTGCAAACGGATTTCTGGAACGGTTGCTGGGAAGCACTACAACCAAGGTCATCGAACAGGCGCAATGCCCTGTTATGGCCATCCCGGAAAACGCACGCTTCAAAGAAATTAAAAAATTCACCTATGCGACCGATTACCACGCCCATGACATAGAAGCCCTCAAAGCGGTTGCAAACTTTGCAAAATCGTTTAATGCCCGGTTGAACTTAATCCATATTCATGTGGGTGATTTTGCTTCTTCGCAAATGATGTTGAAAGAATTTACCGAAAAAACAGTTGCCGCTACAGGTTACGCAAACATCGGCTTTCAACTGATTTCAGGACGTGACGTGGAAAAAGAACTTGAAGCGTATATGGATGCCGGGGAAACTGACCTCATGGTTATGTCAACCCACCAGCGCAATATTTTTGATAAATTGTTTGGCAAGAGCATAACCAAGCGTGTAACCTTTCACACCCACATTCCGCTCCTTGTTTTTCACCACAAACAAACACCCATTATTTTTTAACTTTGGTGAATGGCTTCATTTTCGGAAATAATACATTCGGGCAAACCTGTACTGGTTGATTTTTATGCAACCTGGTGCGGCCCCTGCAAAACAATGGCCCCGTTGTTGGATGAATTGAAATCAATGGTGGGCGAAAAGGCGGTCATTTTAAAAATTGACGTGGATAAAAACCCCGCTGCAGCCAACGCGTATCAAATACAGGGTGTACCTACACTGATTCTTTTTAAAGACGGGAAACCGGTTTGGCGCCAGTCAGGTGTTGTGCCACCGGCACAGTTGAAACAAATTATAGCTCAACATAGCTGAAAATCTGTTTGCATCCCCATAACCCGGGGATTTTAACATTCTTTTAACGCCCTGGTGCACTTTCAATCTTTATATTTGATCACCTGTGAAATTTATAGCATACATATTGCTGGCCTGTTTTACGTTTATGCACGCGAGGTGTGTTTTACCCGAAATCTCATTTGGCTGCCAAGAAGATCAGGTTGAAACGGTTTGCAGTGAAAATACCTGTTGTTTTAAAAAAGTGAGCCAGGAATCTAAAAAATCATGCAAAAAACCCGGTAAAAAGCAATGTGGCGATCAGAAAGGTTGTGATCCTGCCACCTGTTGCATTTGTTGCTTTGCATTGATTGTTGAGCCGGCAAAATTTGTAAAAACCAGTTTCATTGAACAAAACAAACCGCTTCCCGGTTATTCCAATAATTTTATTTCCACGTATATTTCAACTTCGTGGAACCCACCTGAAATGGTTTGGTCCTCCCAGAATTCCACCCAAAGGGTTGGATGATATTTCTTTTTTTATTAAACCATTTAAATTATTTGTATGAAGAAAATAGTTGGAATGGGCATGCTGGCTGTATTGTTGACAGCTGCAAGCCCGGCTTTTGCCACAGGTAAAGGAGATAAAGCAAAAAAGCAAAAATGCTCGAAGGCCAAAACATGCGTTCAAAAACCATGCGATAAGCCTTGTGAACCTTCAAAATGCACAAGCATGTGTCCGCCATGCTGCAGGCATTAATGCTTCCATAATCTAAAAAAGGCCCATCACTTTTGGTGATGGGTTTTTTATTATATTTAAACCGGTAATGAAAAGAATAAGCCTGGTAGTTTGTAGTTTATGGTTCCTGAACACAGGAGCTCAGACCATAACCTGGTTTGGGCCTGTAACCGTTGCCAATGGTGCTACATACGGTAACACTTATCCGCGCATAAACCTGGTAAGCGGCAATAAACCAATTGTGACCTGGGGCAAATCATCAACCAATGAATTGTTTTCAGCGGTTTGGAACACATCTGCTTTTAATGCACCCATACAATTGAACCCTTCCGGTGTCGATCCATATGTACAAACCTGGACTGGTCCGGAAACGGCAACATCAGGTGATACAGTGTTTACAGCATTCAGCACGCAACCGGCCGGGACAGGAAAAATTTACATGGTAAAATCAGTTGATGGAGGAATGACTTTTACCGATACCGTGCGTGTTGATAATGTAGGTACGAATTACGGATGGATACCAGCGGTGGCTGTTTTGCCCTGGGGAAATCCCATTATAAGTTTTATGCGTCATGACGCGGCCTATGATTCTATTGATTATGTTACCACAAAATCACTTGACGGAGGATTGACTTTTTTACCGGAAGTGAATGCTTCGGCATCATCGCCCGGTGTGGTGTGCGATTGCTGTCCTTCGGCAATTGTATCAAGCGGCAATACGGTTGTACAGGTTTTTCGCAATGCGGAAAGTAATATACGAACCATGTACGGGGCATTTTCATTTGATGGAGGCAATACATTTCCCGCGGTCAATGAAATTGACCTTACCGGATGGACATCGGGTATTTGTCCCTCAAGCGGGCCCTCGGGTGTTATTGTTGGCGACAGTTTATTGTTTGTGTGGATGAGCAAAGCAGGCGGGCCCACACGTGTTTACATTGGAACAGTAAATATATATGACCAGCAAGTTGGTATTAACAGGCAGATTTTTCCCACGGCCAGCGGAACGCAAAACTACCCGGTTATTGCAGCCAGGGGTGATACGGTGGCAGTAGTTTGGGAGCACAATTCGTCAGGTGTTACCGACATTTCATTTTCCTGGTCTTTAACGGGGGCTGCCGGTATTGGGAGCAGTGTGGATACATTAACCGGCACCTTCCCGGGAAACCAAACAAGGCCTGACATTGTTTTCAACGACCGTAAATTTCATATCGCGTATAGTGACGCAACAGGCACTGAAGTAAAATACCTGGAAGGCATTATTGATTCGGGTGTTGGCCTGGATGAAAAACCAATATTTAATAATGTGAATGCGTTTTATGCCAATGGCAAAATTGTAATGCAGGTTGAATCCAGTGTTGCTAAACGTGTTTTAGTGCAGGTTATAAATACAGGAGGCCAACAGGTTGCGTTTGACAGGGTAAATTTGGATACAGGTGAAAATACAATTACGTTAAACGGTTCGTATAGTACAGGCGTTTATACAATCAGTATTGCCGATGAACAGGGTGGACGTATGTCGACTAAACTAACCATTCATTAATTATTTCTCGGTTCCTGGTGTTTCAAGTGCAATTTGTTTACACCGCTCATGGTGGTCAGCTTTACTGCAGGTAATGAAGGCCCGTTTTGCGTTGCAGTTTCTCTAATATTATTAATTTTCAATTATTTAACATATGATCTGGTAAGCTAAAAGCATTTTATTAAATGCATATTAAGAACAAATTTCTAAATTTGGGTGGTGAAGCACGCCTTTTACATAGCATTTCTACTGGCAGCCTATTGTTTTTCGGCCAATATACTGGCCCCTAAATATTTGTTACTGCCAGGAGATAAAATCATTGTAAAAGAAGATGAGACGCATAAAAAACGTTTTTTCCAGTACATTCAGTCATCAAAAAGGGAAAAGACAAAAGAAATTAAGTTTTCGTCCGCCCGTAAATTAAAAGGTCTTGAAAGAGGAAACTATGGAGTTTCCATTTACCATCACTGTATTTCCATTTCTTTCACAAATGAAGCGGTTACCCTGCCGCATGTTTTTATTCCCAACGCCATTTTAACGGCCATTGAAACGCGGGGGCCCCCTGCGATGGTATAATAATAAAGGAAATCAATTTATTTTTTTGGGATGTCTTTGCCGGACGTTCATTTATTTTATACCAAACATGAAAAATTGGAAAGTCATAATCGATTATAAAGGAAAGCGCATGGAGATTACTGTTGAAGCCGTCAGTTATCCGGATGCGTACGTTAATACTGAAATACAATATCCGGGTTGCACAATTATAAGCATTACCGAGATTCGCGATAAATAGAGCATGGCACATCATTTGTCTCCTATATATAAGGAACATAGTTTTAAATGTAAAACATGCATCTATGAGAGCAAAAATTTTTTTAGTTGCGTTGATGAGCATGCTCAGCGTTGCAACGGCTAAGGCCAATACTTCTGATAAGAAAACAAAAATAGTGATTACCGACCATGCCTCGAAAGAGGATGCAGCACGCGCCACGCAGTTGCAAAAACAAATTGACAGTATTGAAGCGTTGGACTTCAATTCGTTAACCAGGGCCGAAAAACTTCAGGTAAAATCAGAACTGGACAACATTAAAAAGGAAGTTAAACAAATGGAGGGCGTTTATATTTATTTGGGTGGAGGTGTATTACTTATCATCCTTATATTGATCCTGCTGCTTTGATTTTTAAAAGCCGCATAAAATAAAAAGGGAGATTTTAATCTCCCTTTTTAAAGTCAAATTTTCCCAATAACGGAATTACTTTGCTGATTTGGGAAATGCTGATCCTGCATTTAAACAATCCTGTTTAAGGTAAATTTTAGCGTTCGCTAACCGCGCGCATGCGTTTGTCAAGCCAGTAGTCAAGGCTGGCTTTACCTGCACCCCGTGTAAGCAATACCACCAGCATAATAATATAATACACCGGGAATTTATAGCCGCCATCGCAAACATTGAAACCGTTGGGCGCATGAACGGTAACAATTGCAACAATCATCGTAACAATAAGCGGAATGCTTACCAGGCGTGTACCCAATCCAACAGGCAATAATACAAAGGCCGCTACCTCGGCAGCCGTGGCAAAAAAAGCATTTAAACCCGGTAAGGGAATACCCATATCGGTAAACCAGGCTACCGTACCGCTAAAATCGTTTAATTTTTCCATGGCGGGACCATAAAATTCATAGGCCAGCAATAAACGTATTGCCAACAGCGGAATGAAATCAGTTTTTTGAATGAAATCAACAAATTGAAAATAACGGGCCTTCATTGGTTGGGATTTTATAAACCTACGAATCAAACGGCCTTACGGTTTTATTCCATTTAATTCTTTTTTTGACGGTCTTTACCCAATTCCTTTTTAATGTATGAATGTCCTGGCAGCAACGCTTTTTGAATGCGGCTTGCATATTTAATGCTGTCAATGATTTCTTTTTGCTTATGCTCAACTAACCGTTTTTGTTCTTCAATTATGCTTTTTTGCTCGCGCGCAATGCGTAGCCGTTTTACAACAATCAATGAAAAAACCAATACAAGCCCAAGCCCGGCCACTACTCCCCAGGTAATGATTTGCTGGCGGAATTCTTTTTCTGCCGCTACCGCTTTCTCTTTTTCAGCCCGGGCCTGTTGTTTCAGGTAATCGTATTGAAAACCCTGTGCTATAACGGCCTTCCTGTTTTGTGCGCTTTCAAGGCTGTCACGCATACCAATGCTGATTTCGTACATCTCCATGGCTTCGCGGTATTTTCCCAGGGCCTTATAAGTTTTGTAAAGTGAAAAACTGCTGGATGCGGTTTCCTGCAAAAAATGTTCGCGTTTTGCCATGGCATAAGCCGGCAGGCTGTAACCGAGTGCCTTTTTGTACTCTCCTTTTTCATGGTATATTTCGCTGATGTAAGAAAGCTCATTAGCAACGCCTCTTTTGAAATCAATTTCCTGGTTGATGGCCAATGCCTGCTCATGCATGCGCAAGGCCTCATCCAGTTTGCCCAATCCGATTAAAGAAATGCCTATATTGCTAAGCGAGAACGCTTCACCCTGCCTGTCGCCAATTTTTCGTTTTACGGCCAGGCTTTTATTAAAATATACCATCACGCTGTCATATTCTTTGTATTGCAAATAAACATTTCCGATATTGCCCAATACGTTCCCGTAGTTTTGGCTTTCCATGTGTTGTTTTGGCGTTTTTTTAAGGCTTTGCCTGTAAAAAGAAAGCGCTTTATCATAATCGCCCATATTATAATGCGCAGTACCTATGTTGTTAAGCGTACTAACGATTCCGCCAGGGTCGCCTTTTTTTTCGCATATAAGAAGACAGTGGTTATAATAGTCAATGCCATTTTTATAGTCGCCTTGCTCAATGCAAATTATGCCCAAAGCGTTAAGGGCGCTTTTTATGCGCAACGTATCGTTAATGGATGTACTTATTTTTAAGGCGCGTTTGGCAAACGCTTTGGCTTTTGTCACATGGGCCTTGTCTTTGTAATAATACGATAAGTTGTTTAAGGAATTGGCCAGTGAAATTTTATAAACCTGAATTTCTCTCCTGGTAAGCCCTTTCCGTTTCAGGTTTTTTTCGGCCAGGTCAACCGATTGTGTGTTAAGCTCCCTGTCAAGTTCCGGATCGGAAAGATAAATCAAATCGTCCCATGACTTGTACGCTTTGAGCCGGGTGGTATCGCTTTTAGCAGAAGCTATGACTTTTTTAAGCGAATCAATTTTGCGATCATCTTTTGCCGGTAACTGGCACCAAACCGCATAATACGTAAACATGAATAGCAGTAAAAGTAGCGCCTTCATAATTTAATACCAATAATACAAACGTCATCTACCTGCTCCAACGGGCCTTTCCATGCTTCAAAAACAGTATCAAGTTCAGCATGCGCCCTGGCAGGTTGCAAGACCGATTTTTCAATAAGAAGTTTCTGAAGGTTGGAATATTTAAACTTTTTTCCTTTTTCACCGCCAAACTGGTCGGCAAACCCATCGGTAAACAAATAAATGCAATCACCTTTGGTCATTTCAATATGGTGCGTGGTAAAAGGCAGCATTTCGTATGATTTGCCAATGGGTTGCTTGGTTGCTGTAATTTCATGCATCTGGTTGTTTTTGAAATACCACAGCGGATTATTGGCACCCGCCCAGCTTACATTTACGCTATTGTTATCACTGTTTTTTTTAATGGCGCATAAACTTATGTCCATGCCGTCCTTCACTTCGCTTGTACTTTTTTCAAACGTTTGAATAACCAGTTCCCTGGTTTTACCCAATATATTTCCGGGGTCGGTGAGCCCGAATTCGTTTACGCTCCGGTGAAGTGCATTCGAACAAACCACGCTAACCATGGCCCCGGGCACACCATGGCCTGTACTGTCGGCAGCAGCCACAATAACAACATCATCAACAACTTCCATGAAATAAAAATCGCCTGCAACAATATCTTTGGGTTTATACAATACAAAACTTTCAGGCAAGTGGGTATAAATAAAATCTATGGGTGGTAAAATGGCTTCCTGCAAACGCTTGGCGTAATTGATGGAATCCAGTATTTCTTTTTGTTTCTCGCGTACCAGTTCCTCGGCATCTTTTTGTTGGGTAACATCGGTGTCAATGATGATCAGTTTTCTCAGGTTTCCATCTTCGTTAAAAATAGGAGTGAGGGTTGATGATTCCCAGTACCGTTTGCCGTTACGCGTGTAATTGAGCGATTCATACTGATACGATTTTTTTTCGCGTATACACTCTTCAACGATTTGTTTTATGTTTGGGTTATTGCTTATTTCAAAAATGGTATTGCCCTTTAGTTTTTTCAGCTCATCAAGCGTTATGGCATTGAGCTTTTCAAAACTGGTATTAACCCATTCAAGGGTGCCGTCCTGGTCCATAATCAATACCACATTTTCGGTTTCGCTTGCAACAATGGAT
>Ga0196964_10001922_pt1 | contig 10113 bp, 10 predicted proteins | sample S1_10metaG_FD_148615 | JGI IMG/M metagenome (GOLD analysis project Ga0196964, IMG submission 148615) | Soil microbial communities from Anza Borrego desert, Southern California, United States - S1_10 | ecosystem: Environmental > Terrestrial > Soil > Desert | place: USA: California | collected... | reverse complement strand
TGCTTTTCGGCGTCGGCCCCGGCCTGGCGCTGGCGGGAAAGATCGGGAGCACGCAGGTGCTGGGCGTGACGGTGCTGTGCTTCGCCCTGCAGGTGGTCTTCAGCCGCCTGTGGCTGTCGCGGTTCCGCTACGGTCCGATGGAGTGGGTCTGGCGCGCCCTCACCTACGGCGAGTGGCCCAGGCTGCGGGTCGCCACAGCGCAGCCGGCGGCCTAGGCCTCGTTCGCCTCGTCGCGGAAGTAGGGCTCGACCTTGCCCTTCAGCTTCAGGGTCAGGGGCTGGCCCCTGCGGTCGAGCGTCTTGCCCGCCTGCACCCGGATCCAGCCCTCGCTGACGCAGTATTCCTCGACGTTGGTCTTGTCCTGGCCGTTGAACATCACGCCGACGCCGCGCTCGAGCGCGGCCTCGTCGTAGAACGGCGTGCCGGGGGTGGCGGAGAGGCGATCGGGCGGCGTGTCCATGGCCGCCTCTCTAGCGGGCGAAGGGCCGCTCGCCAACGCCCCGCGTGGACCTCCGGCGGGGACGGGCCTAGCTTGGCCGGACGCTGCGACATCCTGGGAGGAGACCATGCTGCGTATCCTGATTGCGGGCGTGCTCGGCGGCATCGCCATGTTCATCTGGTCGGCGCTGGCCCACACCGTGCTGCCGGTCGGCAAGATCGGGCTGGCCGACCTCGAGGACGAGGCGCCGGTGATGCAGGCGTTGCGGGCCGGGACCGGCGACCGGCGAGGGATCTACGTCTTCCCCGACGCTGGCTTCGGGGCCGAGACCATGGCCGAGGAGGAGGCCGCCATGGCCGCCCACATGGCGGCGCTCAAGGACAATCCGTCGGGCATGGTCATCTACCACCCGCCGGGCCGGTCGGCCGACATGGCGCGGCCGATGGCGGTGGAGACCGGGCTGGAGATCGTCGAGTCGATCATCCTCGCCTACATCCTGGCCCATCTCACCTTCACGGGCCTGGTTCCGCGCACCGCCGCGGCGGCGGCGATCGGGTTCGCCGTCGCGATCGCCACCCACGGCTCATACTGGAACTGGTGGGCGTTCCCGGGCAACTACACCCTGGCGCAGATCGCCATCCAGCTGGTCGGCTGGACCCTGGCGGGCTTCGTCATCGCCCTGGCGCTGGGCTTCCGGCGCCGGGCGGCCGGGTCCTGAGAAAAGGCGGCCGCCCGTTCCCGGCTACCGGGACAAGGGAACGGGCGGCCTGCGCCATAGCCAAGGGGCCTGCAGGGCATGAAGGCCACGCGCAGCCAGCGGCGCCGACAGCTTTATCGTCAGGGACCGGTGCGTGGGGTTCGCGGCGCCGGCGCCTGGCGGTCGAAGCCCGGGTTGACCGGCGTCTGGGGCAGGGTGCGGCCGGCGGTCAGGGGGGTCGAGCGCTCGACCGAGACGAGCTCGAAGTCGTCCGCCCAGACGACGCCCGAGCCCGCCAGAAGGAAGCCGAAGTTGATCGACACCGCGTCGCGCGGCACCTCGAGCACGATCGAATAGCGGCGCCAAGGGCGGCTGCCGGTGATCGCCCGATTGCGCATGGCGTCGAAGGCCAGCACCTGGCCGTTCTTGCCGTCGATCCGCATCCACAGCTGCACCCGGTCGGCGCCGCGCGTCTTGACCATGGCCGTCAGCTTGACCCGCAGGCCGCGCCAGCGGCGGGCTTCGATGCCCTGGTAGAGGGTCACGAAGCCGGATGGCGAAGCCCCCGGCCGGGAGCGGATGATGGCCGTGCGGCCGGCGGTCAGCCGCGCCGGGTCGACGCCCGGAATGTACGGATTGGTGCGCGTGCCGAAGCGGGAGCTGACGTCGGTGTCGAGCTCGTAGTCCGCGATCCGCGAGCCGGCGACGTACCAGCCCGGCGGCGGCTCGGCCGCAGCCGGCGCGGTCCAGCCGAGGGAGGCGACGACGGCGACGAGGGACAGGAAGGCGCGGCGGTCGATCACAGCCCTGCCTCCACCACGGGCGACGGAGCCTCGAGCAGCAGGGCCTCCACCGGGTCGGCGGCGGGCGCCAGCGGCGTCTGGACCTGCATCAGGTACTGATCGACCGCGGCCGGATCGACGGGGGGCGCACGGCGCTGGCTCAGCGCCGGAACCAGCAGCACGGCCAACAGCAACGAGGCCACCAAGGCCATCCACGGCGCGTAGCGGCGACGGCGCAGCTCGGCGGCCGCGCCGTTCAGCACCGCCATGTCGGTCTCTGCGCGCGGCGTCTCGACGGCGGCGGCGCGGTAGAGCGCGGCCAGACCGGGATCGACGCCGTCGTGGTGTTCGGGGCCGTGAGTTTCTGGGCCGGTCATCGCCAGGCCTCCAGCTCGCGGCGCAGGCGCTGGTTGGCGTAGCGCAGGCGGCTCTTCACCGTCTCGCGGCCGACGCCGGTGGCCTCGGCGATCTCCTCCAGGGAGAGCCCGCCCTCGGCCTGCAGCAGAAAGGCCTGGCGCTGTTCGGCCGGCAGCGCGCCCAGCGCCGCCAGCAACGCCCGGCCGAGCTCCGCGGCGTGCGTCGCCTCGGCGGGATCTGGGTCGGACGAGGGCGGCAGCACGATGGACTCGTCGTCGACCGGACGGGCGAAGACCTCGTGGAAGCGGCGCGCGCGCTTGCGGCTGCGGTCGGCCAGGCGGCGGTTGGCGATGGCGAAGAGCCACGTGCGGAAGGCCGCCGTGGGGCTCCAGCTCTCGCGGCTCCTGACCACGCCCATCCACACTTCCTGGAACACCTCTTCGGCTTCGGCCAGCGCGCCGGTCATGCGCAGTATGTAGCGGTGCAGCCGGGCGCGATGACGGCCGTAAAGCGCCCGGAAGGCGTCGAGGTCGCCGTCGCGCCAGCGGAACATCAGCGCCTCGTCGGTCAGGGGCGAGAGATCGCGCATGGGGCCGCCGCGGGCCGGGACCATCCCCAGCGCTCCCGCCGGCGCCTGCAGCGCGATCAGTCGAGCCAAACCCATTCCTGGCCGTCTCCTGGCTGCACGGTTATCGCCCGATTGGACCGGTCGGGGCTAGCGCCGGCGACGAATTCCGGTCGGCGGCTGCCGCTTTGCGGTCCTAGGCGGCCTCGGTCTTCGCGGCGATCTCGCGCAGGGCCTGCTCGAACACCGCCGTGGGCTGGCCGCCCTGGATGAGGTAGCGGCCCTCGACGATGACCGAGGGGACGGCGGTGATGCCCGCGCGCTGCCAGAAGAGCTCGCGCTCGCGCACCTCGGCGGCGTAGTCGTCCGAAGCGAGGATGGCGCCGGCGCGTCCGCCGTCGAGGCCGACGCTTTCGGCCACGTCGACCAGGACGGCGTGGTCGGCGACGTTCCGCTGGTCGGTGAAGTTGGCCTTCAGCAGCGCCTTCTTCAGCGGCGCCTGCCTGCCCTCGGCCTCGGCCCAGTGCAGCAGGCGGTGGGCGTCGAAGGTGTTCCAGATGCGGCTGTCGTCCCTGTAGTTGAAGGCGAAGCCGACCTCCTCGCCCCGCGCCTTCAGGGCCTCGCGGCTCCGTTTCGACTGCTCCGGCGTGGAGCCGTACTTGCGGCCGACGTGCTCGATCACGTTCTCGCCCTCGGGCGCCATCTGCGGGTTGAGCTCGAACGGCTGGAAGGCGATGTCCGCCTGGACCTCGCCCTTCAGCGCGTCCAGCGCCTGCTCCAGGGCGCCCAGGCCCACGGCGCACCAGGGGCAGACGATGTCGGAGACGAAGTCGATCTTCAGGCGCCGGGTCATGCGGGGCCATATGGGGCGGCCGCTCCAAAGCGGAAGGCTGCATACCGGCCGGCGGACGGTCCCTTGGAGCCGTTGCCGACCTGCCGGGGTCGCGGTAGCTGAGGCGATGGCGATCCCTTCGGCCCTCGAAGCCTCCCTCTGGATGGTCGGCGAGACCATGCGGGACGCCGCCGACGACTGGTGGGTGATCGCCGGCGCGGCGGCTGCGCTGCATGGAGCCGGCGGACCCGAGGTGGGCGATGTCGATGTGCTCGCCAGCGACAGGGACGCCTCCGCCCTGCTCGGGAAGCTGGGACTACAGCCGGTTCAGGCCCCGCCGCACCCGCTGTTCCAGTCGCGCATCCTGGGACGCTGGACGGCGCCGCCCATGACGGTCGAGATCATGGCCGGCTTTCGCATTCGCGACGGCTCGGCCTGGCGCGAGGTCTGGCCGCGCACGCGGCGGCGCATGGCCGTGCGCGACACCTTCGTGTTCGCGCCTTCCGCCGACGAGCTGGCCGATCTTCTGAGGCTGGTCGGACGGCCGAAGGACCTGGAGCGGGCGCGTCTCCTGGCCGCCGACCGCGGGCGTTCGACGGTCGAACGAAAGGGCGACGGATCGCTCCGCCGCCCTTCGTCCTAGCCGGCTCGACCTCAGGCCCCGGCCGGGACCGGGAAGCCGCGGTCGCGCATCAGGGCGCCGATCTTGACGTCGCGGCCGCGGAAGCGGCGGAAGCCCTCGGCCGGGTCGATGGTGTTCCCGACGCTCATGATGTTGGCGTAGAGCCGCTCGGCGGTCGGCTTGTCGTAGAAGCCGCCCGGAGCCTCCTTGAAGGCCTCGGCCGCGTCGGCGGTCAGGGTGTCGGACCACAGGTAGCTGTAGTAGCCGGCCGAGTAACCGTCCGAGGCGAACACGTGCTGGAACTGGGGCGTGCGGTGGCGCATCACCAGCTCGTTGGGCATGCCCAGCCTGGCCAGCTCCTCGCGCTCGAACTTGTCCGGGTCGATGGTGACGTCGCCGGCCAGGTGCAGCTTCATGTCGATCAGCGCGCTCGACAGGTACTCCACGGTGGCGAAGCCCTGGTTGAAGGTCGCCGCCTTCTTGATCTTGGCCACCAGGGCGTCGGGGATCGGCTGGCCCGTCTCGTGGTGCAGGGCGAAGCGCGACAGCACCTCCGGCGTCGACAGCCAGTGCTCGTTCAGCTGGCTCGGGAACTCGACGTAGTCGCGGGCCACGGCGGTGCCCGCCAGCGTCGGGTAGGTGACGTTGGAGTTCAGGCCGTGGATGGCGTGGCCGAACTCGTGGAACAGGGTCTCGGCGTCGTCCCAGGAGATCAGCACCGGCGCGCCGGGCGCGCCCTTCACGAAGTTCGAGTTGTTGGAGACGATGGTGGTGATCTCGCCCTTGAACCGCTCCTGCGAGCGGTAGGCGTTCATCCAGGCGCCCGAGCGCTTGCCCTCGCGGGCGTAGGGGTCGAAGTACCACAGGCCGACGTGCTTGCCGCCGCGGCTCACCTCCCAGACGCGGATATCGGGGTGGGCGACGGGCACGTCGGTGACCTGCCTGAACTCGAAGCCGTAGATCTGGCCCGAGGCCCAGAACATGCCCTCGCGCAGCTTCTCCAGCTGCAGGTACTGCTTCACCTCGTTGGCGTCGAGGTCGTAGCGGTCTTTGCGCACCTTCTCCTGGTAGAACCGGTAGTCCCACGGCTCGATCTTGATGCCCGCGCCCTCACGGTCGGCGATCGCCTGCATGTCGCGCACCTCCTCGCGCACGCGGGCGACGGCCGGCGGCCACACCGCCTCCATCAGCTCCATGGCGCGCTCGGGCGTCTTGGCCATGGTGTTCTCGAGCCGCCAGTGGGCGTGGGTCGGATAGCCCAGCAGCTTGGCCCGCTCGACGCGCAGCTTGAGGATGCGGGTGATCAGCGCGTTGTTGTCGTTGGCGTCGCCGTTGTCGCCGCGCATGATGAACTTCTTCCACACCTTCTCGCGCAGGTCGCGGCGGGTGGACTCGGTCAGGAACGGATCGACGCTGGAGCGGGTGTTGACCACGATCCACTTGCCGTCGAGGCCGCGCGCCTTGGCCGAGGCGGCGGCGCCGGCCTTGTAGCTGTCCGACAGGCCCGCGAGGTCGCCGGCCTCCAGCACCGTCCAGGTGTTCTCGTCGGCCAGCAGGTTCTTGTTGAACTGGGTGAAGAGGCCGGCCAGCTCCTGATTGATCTGGCCGATGCGCGCCTTCTTGGCCGCGTCGAGCCTGGCGCCGGAGCGCACGAAGCCGTTCCAGGTGACCCAGGTTAGGCGCTGCTGCTCGGGGGTCAGCTTCGCCTTGTCGGGCGAGTTGTAGACCGCCTCGATGCGCTGGAAGAGCTTCTGGTTCTGGCTGATCTGGTCGCCGAGCGCCGCGAACTTCGGGTTCATCTCGGTCTGCACCGCCTGGAAGGCCGGCGTGTTCAGGGTCGAGCCCCAGACGCCGTAGTAGGTGCCGATGTCGGAGAGGCGGCGGCCGGAGTCCTCGAGCGCCACGATGGTGTTTTCGAAGGTCGGCGGGGCGGGGTTGTTGGCGATCGCGTCGACCTCGCGCAGGTTCTCCGCCATGGCCGCCTCGAGCGCGGGCTTGAAGTGCTCGACCTTGATCCTGTCGAACGCCGGCACGCCGCCGTAGGGCCCCTTCCAATCCTCCATCAGCGGGTTCAGCGCGGCCTGGGCGGCGCCTTGGGCCAGCACCGGCTGGGCGGCGGCCACGGCGGTGGCGGCCGTGGTCAGGGCAAGGAAGTTGCGGCGGTCGAGGCGGGTCATGCGGACGTCTCCCCCTGGGGAATTCGGGTCGGGCGGGACCCTAAGCTAGGCCCCGCACGAGGTCACATTAAGGGCGCGTAATGCGACTTGGGGGCGCACCCCGCGCCCCCAAGCTCTTGTTCAGGTTCAGCTTCCGACTCAGCCCGGGAAGCCGCGGTCGCGGAGCAGGGCGCTGACGTCCGGGTCGCGGCCGCGGAAGCGGCGGTAGAGCTCGGCCTGGTCGACGGTGTCGCCGGCGGCCATCATCGCCTTCATCCTGGCGGCGACGGCGGGGCTCCAGACGTCGCCGGTCTCGACGAAGGCCTGCCAGGCGTCCGCGCCCATGGTGTCGGACCACAGGTAGGAATAGTAGCCGGCCGCGTAGCCCTCGCCCGTGAACAGGTGGTTGAACTGCGGCAGGCGGTGGCGCATGGCCACCTCCCTTGGCGCCCCGATGCGGGCCATGTCCTCGCGCTCGAAGCGGTCGGGGTCGATCCTGCCGTCGGCGGTGGAGTGCATGTCCATGTCGACGATGGCCGAGATCAGGTACTCGCCGGTGACGTAGCCCTGGTTGAAGGTCTTGGCCGCCTTCACCTTGTCGAGCAGGGCCCGGGGCATCTTCTCGCCGGTGCGGTAGTGGCGGCCGAACCGGTCCAGCACCTCGTCCGAAAGCACCCAGTTCTCGTGCACCTGGCTCGGGAACTCGACGAAATCGGTGGCCGTGTTGGTCCCCGACAGGCTCTCGTAGGTGACGTTCGAGAGCAGGTCGTGCAGGGCGTGGCCGAACTCGTGGAACAGGGTCTCGGCGTCGTCGAGCGAGATCAGGATCGGCTCGCCGGGCGCGCCCTTGACGAAGTTGTTGTTGTTGGAGACCAGCGGGGTCACCGGCCTGCCGTCGTTGGACTGCGACCGGTAGGCGTTCTCCCAGGCCCCGGACTGCTTGCCGGCGCGGGCGAAGTAGTCGCCGTAGAAGAGGCCGATGAACCTCGGCCCGTCGTGCACCGTCCACACCCGCACCTCGGGATGGAAGACGGGGACCTGGCCGGTCACCTCCTTCAGGTCGAGGTTGTAGAGGCGCTTGGCCATGTAGTGGCTGGCCTCGATCATCTTGTTCAGCTCGAAGTACGGCTTCAGCTCGTTCTGATCGAGGTCGAACTTCGCCTTACGCACCTTCTCGGCGTAGTAGAGGTAGTCCCACGGCTCGATGGTGATGCGCGCGCCCTCCCGGTCGGCGATCGCCTGCATGTCGCGCACTTCCTCGGCGATGCGCGCCTTGGTCGGGGCCCAGACCCGCTCCATCAGCGCCTGAGCGCGCTCGGGCGTGGCGGCCATCTTGTCGGCCAGCTTCCAGTGGGCGAACGTCGGGAAGCCGAGCAGGCGCGCCTTCTCCGCGCGCAGCGGCATGATCTTCGCGATCGTGGCGTTGGTGTCGTTGGCGTCGCCGTTGTCGCCGCGGTTCTTGAACTTCTTCCACACCTGTTCGCGCAGCGCGCGGTTGTCGGCGTAGGTCAGGAACGGGTCGACCGACGAACGGGTGTTCATGACGATCCAGCTGGCGACCTTCTTCTCCTCGGCGGCGGCCTTGAAGCCGGCCTTGAGGTCGGCGGGGACGCCGGCGAGGTCGGCCTCGCTGGCGATCACCGTCCAGCTGTTCTCGTCGGCCAGCACCTTCTGCTGGAAGGCGGTGTAGAGCGTCGCCAGCTCCTGGTTCACCTGCGCCAGGCGGGGCTTGTCGCTCTCCTTCACCTTGGCGCCGGCCAGCACGAAGCCGTTGTGGGTCCGCCACAGCAGCCGCTGCTGCTCGGGGTTCAGGCGCGCCTTCTCCGGCCCGTTCATCACCGCGTCGACGCGGGCGAACAGCTTCGGATTGAGGACGATCTCGTCCTGGGCGGCCGACAGCTTGGGCGACCACTCGGCCTCCACCTTCTGGAACTCCTCGGTGCTCATCGAGCTCGACCAGACGCCGAACATCGAACCCACGCGGGTGTGCACCGAGCCGGCGCGCTCCAGCGCCAGCACGGTGTTGTCGAAGGTCGGCGGCAGAGGATTGTCGGCGATGGCCGCGATCTCGGCGCGCCGCAGCGCCAGCGAGGTCTCGAACGCTTCGTTGAAGTCCGACACCTTGACCTTGTCGAACGGCGCGACGCCGTCGAAGGGCGCGGTCGGCCACGGCTGCAGCAGCGGATTGCGCGCGGCGGCGCCCTGGGCGGCGGGCTGGGCCAGCGCGGCCCCGGCCCCGCCCGACAGGGCGGCGGTCGCGACGGTGGCGGCGAGGAACTTGCGGCGGTCGATAGAATGCATGGGGCGCCCTCCCGGGGCGGTTCTGGCTTTTCGGCCGGCACCCTATGGCACGGCCCGGGCAACGTCACATGAACGGCTTGTAATGGGGCCGCCGGGGCCGCTACAGGCCAGGGCATGGCCATCGGCGTCTTCGATTCCGGCGTGGGCGGGCTGACCGTCCACCGTACGCTCGTGCAGCGCTTCCCGTCCGCGGACTTCGTCTATCTGGCGGACCAAGCGAACGCGCCCTACGGCGGGCGGCCGGGCGAGGAGATCGTGGCCCTGACCAGGGACGGCTGCGAGCGGCTGTTCGACGAGGGCGCCGCGCTGGTGGTCCTGGCCTGCAACACCGCCTCGGCCATCGCCCTTCGCCGCCTGCAGCAGACCTGGCTGCCCGAGTACCGGCGCGCCACCGGGCGCAAGGTCAACGTGCTGGGTCTTATCGTGCCGACCATCGAGGGCGCCACGGGCCTGCCCTGGGAGGCCGAGCTCGACGCCTTCGACGACGACAAGGCCGAGAAGCTCGACGTCATCGGCGTGTTCTGCACCGTGGCCACCGCCGACAGCCGCGTCTACGAGATCGAGATCGCCAAGCGCCGCTCCGACATCGCCGTCTTCTGCGAGGCCTGCTCGGGCCTGGCCGGGATGATCGAGGCGGGGGCGACGAAGGACGACCTGCGCAACGTCATCGGGGCCCACACGGCCGCGCTGAAGGCGCGCATCGGCCGCCATCCGGACCGCGCCATCCTCGGCTGCACCCACTACGAGATCGTGGCCGACCTGTTCGCCGAGCACCTGCCCCCGGGCACGCCGCTGATCAACCAGCCGGCCGCGGTCGCCGACGCGCTGGAGCGCTACTTCGCGAGACACCCCGAGTACGAGATGGGCGCCTCGGGCGCGCGGCGGTTCCTGACCACCGGCCAGCCCGGCGAACAGTCGGGCCTGGTCGAAACCTTCTGGGGCGCGCCGCTCAGGTTCGAGGCCGCCTAGGCGCCGGAGCCGGCCGACAAACGTCCTATTCCGCCGCCGCAAGCTGGGCCATGCTCGGCGCGCATCGAGGGAGGCGGAGATGAGACTTTTGGTGGCGGCCGCAGCCGCGACGGTGGCGATCGCCGCGCCGGCGCGGGCCGAGGTGACCGAGGCGCAGGACTGGGGCTTCCAGGTCCGGCACGAGCTCCAGCTCTCCGCGCCGCCGGACAAGGTCTGGGAGGTGATGGTCCGTCCCTCGCAATGGTGGGACCCCGAGCACAGCTGGTTCGGCAAGGCCGAGGCGCTGACCCTGGAGCTGAAGCCCGGCGGCTGCTTCTGCGAGACCGGCCCCGACGGCGCCGGCGCCCGCCACATGGTGGTGCAGTTCATCAACCCGAAGGAGAGCCTGCACCT
>Ga0196964_10001921_pt1 | contig 10114 bp, 12 predicted proteins | sample S1_10metaG_FD_148615 | JGI IMG/M metagenome (GOLD analysis project Ga0196964, IMG submission 148615) | Soil microbial communities from Anza Borrego desert, Southern California, United States - S1_10 | ecosystem: Environmental > Terrestrial > Soil > Desert | place: USA: California | collected... | reverse complement strand
TCGCCGCTTGCCAGGTGGTCAATGCCCCGGTAGCCGCCTACTGCGTCGAACGCTTCCCGGCTGAAGGCAAGATTTGCTCCGTTGCACATATACCCGAACCGGAGGAACCAGCTGGCAGCGGTGATGCCCTGAAGGGTCATAAAATCTATCTGCTGGAAAAGTCCGGAAAACTTTCCATTCTCCCAGAACACAACCGGCGCTGCGATCATTACCGGGGCAGACCGCTCAAACTCCTGCACCAGCACCTGCAGCCAGTTGTCCGGCACAACACAGTCTGCGTCGGTAGTCAGGATCAGCTCACCCGAACTATGCGCGATCCCGGCCTCCAGCGCTTTTTTCTTGTAGGAATTGAGCGCCCCCATACCCGACAGCACTTCCTCCAGCCGGATGCAGCGGACATTCGGATGCTTCAGTTCCGCGACGAGCGCTGCTGTTTTGTCTGTGGAATGATCATCCACCACGATAACCTCCAGCAAATGTGCGGGATAGTTGTTCCGGAGAATGGATTGCAGGCAGTTCATGATGTTGGCGCGCTCATTCCGGGCGGGAATGATCACCGATATTTTTGTGCCCGGAGGCGTGTGTGGGAGGTATTCAGCTTCCGCTACCCTGTTCCAGCCCCTTGCATATTGAATCATCAGCAGGAGGTATAAGAACGTAAGCAGCCAGCAGGCAACGAGTAATATCAGCATGTACCATTTATAAGACAGTTAGCCATGACCGGCATTGATTCGCTATCGAAAACCCGGTGCCCTTTTTCGAGCACAAACAGCTTGACGCTGCCCAGCCCTTTCCGGAAACGCTCTGCATGCACCGCCGGTATGACCCGGTCATAAGCGCCCATAAATATGAACAGCGGTGTGTGCCGCTGTATGATCGCCGCCCGGAGCCTTTTCCGGTCCGGAATGATCCGGCTCATTGCAGGCCATACCTGCAGCAGGAAGGACCTGTCCCGTTCGGACTCCAGATAATACATAGCGAACCGGTAGCGGGAGGCGTCCAGGTATTCCTTTTTGCGCAACCATTCGATAAAGTTCATGTATCGTCCCGGCTCGGTCAGAAAACGGCGGAATATACGCTTGCCGACGAACGTGCGGGTAACGAAATAATAGAGCGGGTTGAAGACGAGCCCGTCCGGCGCAATGAGCAGGCAGCGCTCCACCCGTGCCGGTTGCATCTCCACAATAGTGAGACAGACCCTACCGCCCATGCTGTAACCCATCAGCGAAAAACCGGAAACCGAAAATCCGGCTGCGAGCGTTTGCAGCAGGGTGTCGAGATCATGCCGCTGCAGCAAGGCATTTTCTGCCCATTTGCTTTGCCCGTGATGCGGAAGGTCGAAACTGAGTATGGTGAATTCATCGGCGAGATATCGCCCGAAGGGGAGGAAGAGCGAAGCGTTATTGCCATAGCCATGAAAAGCGAGCAGCAGCTTCTTCCCCCTGCCGAACTGCAGGTAGTGGAGGTTGCCTCCCGATAAAGGAACAAAGCCGCTGATATGATCCATCGCGCTCAAAAGTAAAGATCAATATCTTTTCTGGCATCATAATTTAACAGCCTTCACAGGAGCATTTTACTTAGATTTATAGAAACCAACTGTTTTATGGAGACAACTGCAGGCGCCGCTGTACAGGGAGGCAGTTTCCTGATACAAACCTATACCGCGGAGAACACTTTCACTCCTGAGGATTTTGATGAGGAGCAGCGAATGATCGCCGCTATGTGCGATGATTTCCTGGACAGGGAAGTACTGCCGCACATCGCCGCCATTGACAGCCAGGAAGAAGGGCTGATGCCTTCGCTGCTGGATAAGGCAGGTGAGCTCGGGCTGCTCGGTGCTGCCTTTCCGGAAGCGCTGGGCGGACTGGGAAAAGACTTTGTGACAGCGACACTGATCAATGAACGCCTGGGGGGCGGGCATTCGTTTGCCGTCGCTATGGCGGCACATAATGGCATCGGGTCGCTGCCCATCCTGTACTTCGGCAATGAGGAGCAGAAAAGCCGCTATATACCCAAACTGGCAACGGGAGAGATGAAGGGAGCGTATGCGCTGACCGAGCCCGGCTCGGGCTCTGACGCGCTGGGGGCGAAGACAACGGCAAGACTCAGCGAAGACGGCAAACATTATATCCTGAACGGGCAGAAGATCTGGATCACAAATGCAGGGTTTGCAGATGTCTTCACCGTGTTTGCCAAGATAGACGGAGAAAAGTTCACGGCGTTCATAGTAGAAAAAGGAACACCGGGTCTCAGCCTCGGCGATGAAGAGCATAAGCTCGGCATCAAGGGAAGCAGCACCCGCCAGGTCTTCTTCGAGGACTGTAAAGTGCCTGTAGAAAACCTTCTTGGCGAGATCGGGCGGGGACACGTCATCGCCTTCAACATCCTGAACATAGGCCGGCTGAAGCTGTGTGCGGCGGCACTGGGAGGCGCCAAGCGTGCCCTGGCTGCGTCCGTAAACTACGCAAAGAACCGGGAACAGTTCAAGACAGCCATCTCGAATTTCGGAGCGATAAAGCATAAGCTCGGAGAAATGACGATCAGGACCTTTGCGACGGAATCGGTACTGTACCGTACCGCTGCCTGGATTGACGAGATGGAACAGACGCTGAGAAGCGGGGGAAAGCCGGAAAACGAGACCCTGCTGGGGGCGGCAGAGGAGTTTGCCATAGAATGCGCCATGCTGAAAGTGATCGGTTCGGAATGCCTGGATTTCGTAGTGGATGAAGGGGTACAGATCCATGGCGGTAACGGTTATATGGAAGATTACAACATCACCCGCTCTTACCGGGACAGCCGTATCAACAGGATCTTCGAGGGCACCAACGAGATAAACCGACTGCTTACCCTGGACATGTATTTAAAGCGGGCGATGAAGGGTCGTATCAATCTTATGAGACCAGCGATGGCGGTCTCAAAGGAGCTGATGGCCATTCCCGACTTCGGAGACGACGACGGAGACTTTGCAGCCGAGCTGAAGCTGATCGCCAATTTCAAGAAGGCGATCCTCATGTGTGCAGGTGCGGCAGTGCAGAAGCTGATGACCAAAATAGAAGCAGAACAAGAGATACTGATGTACCTCGCCGATATGCTCAACGATACTTTTATGGCGGAGAGCAGTCTCCTGAGAGCGATGAAGATGAAGCAGAACGGGCACGAGCTTGCCGGTCTTGCAGCGGATGCCAGCCGCACCCTGTTGCAGGACGCGGCAGACAGGATCGCTCACGCCGGACGCAACGCCATCAATGCTTTTGCCGGGGGTGATGAGCAGCGCATGATGCTGATGGGCATCAAGCGCTTTACGAAAACGGCGAGCTTTAATACCAAAGATGCGCGCCGAAGGATTGCCGATAAGCTGATTGGTCAAGGCACCTATTTTTTCTGAACCGGGATGTAACCGGGGGTTTACAGCATCGGGGATCCTGCCGGAGATCATTGAAGGGTTGTCGTTAAGGACAGCCCTTTATTCTTTTTAGCAATTCCGGTCTCCCGGGTATAGCCTCCTTTGGGGCAACTGCAACAAAAAGGCCGGGGACGATACCCGGCCGTTATAACCATTTTTAAATAACACCCTTTGTTACATGAACTTAATGGGTTGAAAAAGTTTTTCAGTCTTCGGAAGAGCGGCGACTGCTGCGTCCTGATGAAGACCGGCCGCCCGAACTGCTGCGGCTGCCGGAAGTGCCGGACGAGCTGCTGCGGCTGCTGCGGCTTGTACTGCTGCCAGAGCTGCTCTTAGAGCCGCTGCGGCCGGAAGAGCCACCGGATGAACTCTTTGAGCTGGTGTTGCTGCGGCTGCCGTTGCCCGAAGAGGAGCTGCGTCCTGATGTTGATTTGCTGCCAGAGCTTTTGCTTCCGGACGAACTGCTTCTGCTGCCAGACGATTTGCTGCCGCCTGAATTGCCACGGCCAGTGTTGTTTGTTGCCATAGTAATTGAGTTTTAGTAAGGAAATCAAACTATCCTTATCATATATAAATTGTGCCATTAGTATAATATTATCCGGATTTGACCGGCGCCGATGGGTCGCGCATAAATGGCATTATTTTGCTCCATTGTCGGCAACTCAATTTATTGCCGCATGAAAGCATTGAATCTTTTTCTGCTCACATCCTGCCTTTTCTGTTTTTCCTGTACGGACGACAGCGCAGATAACCCTGCCAACTCTGCGGAAAGCCCCTCGACGACGCCACAGGAGGCGGGAAGCAGCAATGCCGCAGACTATTCGACCGGTGGCAATGCCACGATAACGCCATCGGTTGATTCCGTCGGACAGGATACGGCAACTGCAGCAGGAAGCCACTGACCGAGATACCGGTGCTTGCAGGAGCTGCGCCTTGGATAAGGGCGCCTGCTTTTGTATTTTCCGGCCAGTTTCAGGCTATGGCTAAAAAAAGGTCGGGATTCCGGTTTTTCAGAAAGATCGCGAAAGGGATAGTATATCTGTTCCTCGCATCAATCATCTACCTCATCATCTGCAAATGGATATTTCCCCCGGTCACGGTTACCCAGGTCACTGCGTTATTTAGCGGTGAGGGACTGCGGCGTGATTACGTATCCTGGGATGAGATATCACCGAATGTAAAGCTCGCCGCCATCGCCAGCGAGGACCAGCTTTTCCCAAGCCATGACGGGTTTGACTGGAAAGCGATTGAAAAGAGTATTGACGATCAGCCGGAGAAGAAAGGAAGAAGAAAAAAACAGCGGCCCAAGGGTGCTGCTGCCAGTACCATATCACAGCAGACAGCCAAAAACGTATTTCTCTGGCAGGGAAGCGGCTGGATGCGCTATGTCCGCAAGGTGCCTGAGGCCTTCTATACGCTGCTGATAGAATGGATCTGGGGAAAGCAAAGGATACTGGAGGTATATCTGAACGTTATTGAGATGGGACAGGGCATTTATGGTATTGAGGCAGCATCCCGGGCATATTTTGGCAAGCCTGCGCGCAACCTGACAAGGCAGGAAGCCGCCATGATCATCGCCTGCCTGCCCAACCCTAAAAGGTTTACCGTACGACCGCTCAGCAAAAGAGTGAAATGGCGGGCACCGGGTATCGTGCGTCAGATGCGCCTGATCGAGAGTAACCCTGACCTGAGGGAACTCGTCTACTAGTGCTGAGCTGGCATAATATTTTACCTTTCTGCACAAATCACCATCATGGCATTCAAGGCAATTTACCCGCTCAGTCTCTCCATTCTCCTCGCGTTTAGTTCATGCGGTGCAGGTGAAGAGCAGGGACACAGCACACCCATTGATTCTACAAATGTGAATGGAACAGCACCTGCTACATATGGCGGCACCAATCCGGCCAACGATCAGGATACCGTGCTGAGAAACTCAAATGATACAGGCACTAAGGTGACCAATGGGCCTGACAATTCTGTAAACACAGTCAACGGCAGCTCAGACCCGAATCCGAACCGCTGACGAGCCAAAAAAGACAAACTATGCGCATCATCAAACTACTTGGCCTTTGTATGGCCGTTACCGTTGCTTCCTGCGGAAACATGAGCAACAATACGAATGAAAACAATCACCAGTATCTGGACAGCTCCGGTATGAACGCCGACAACGGAAATCCTCAGAACTCCACTGCTCCGATGCGGAACAGCTACGATACCGATTCTATGACCTCCACCAGCGGTCCGGACAATGCGTCACCAAAGTCAAACGCGGCCGACTCGACTGCCAGTATTAACCCCAACAGCAATAATGGTGTTACTAACGAACCCGCCAGGCGTCCGAATCAAAGCGGACGATAGACAGACATACAGCAAAGAAAAAAAGGATGAACGGCCGTTCATCCTTTTTTTATAACTGTTTCTTAATGAGTCGTTAAGCGGGTGCAAATCAGCTGTTAAACGAACCAGAAATCTTCCTTATGATGAGCAGAGTATCCATATTTGTCCTATCAAAACAAAAACAATGGACTACAATGTTTCACTCCCCATTAAAAGAGCGGTCCTCCGCCGTCCGAGGGCTTATATAAAGAAAGCTTTCTACATCGGCAACAAACTGGGCTCATTTACACAGTTTGCGCTGACTGCCCTGATGCTGAAAACCTATATGACCCTCAGTTATCTCTGGCTGTTTGCTGATAAGATAAAAAAGTCTTGAAAAAGGCTGACTCAGGAATATTTACGCCTGTTTCTCAGGCGCATATCCTTCTCCATAAAATAGCCCCTGAGCATTCCATAGATAAGGAAGCTCATCACCAGCATCAGCAATAGCATCGCAAACGAACTCAGCAGCGTATCAATAGTAAAAGTTTGCATAGTAGTGGTGGTTATGGTGTACACATCAGAAACACAAATAACGTACCACCGGATTCCGCAGTATCAAACACTTGGCAGCTGCGGATAAAAAAAGGGTTGTCCGCAGACAACCCTCGCTAAAAGCTTCCTGTTTTTCTATTGGATAACCGAGAACCGCTCGGCAACCTTCCCCCCGGCGTTCCCTAATATCAGAAAATAGTTACCCGGGACAAAGGAACCGGTAGCAATGCTCAGGTTTTTTACACCTTGTTTTATTGCTCCCTGCGTTATCAGTCTGCCCTGCGCATCTGCTATGCTGTAGTTTAATGGCGCAGTGGTCTTAGTTTCGATATGCACATTCAGCACATCGCGCGCAGGCTGCGGGTAAACAACAAGCGAGGCAAAATCAGCGCCCGGGGTACCAATCCCCGCAGGATTATAGTTCTGATAATAATAGTTATAGAGGAAATCGCCATCACCAAATTCCCAGGTGTTGCCGCTGCTGTTCCAGGTCTGGGAGTAATAAGATACCGGCTGGGAAAAGCTGTTATAAGTCCATTGCTCGAGTGAGACGGGAACAAAGCTGCCGGCGACTGCATTCCAGGTCTGCAGTTCGTCGCTGAGCACATTGTCGGTCAGGCTGTAGGTGTAAAAATGTCTTTCCTTCGGCACCCAGCTGTTATTAACCCATTTAAAGATTCGGGATGTACTTACTGTGTTACCGGTATAGTCATTTTCAGTAAGCGTCTCATTCACCCAACCATTGTCGAAACGTTCTTCGAGATAAGCAATGATCTGTCCCGCATTATTATAGGTAAAAGTGTGTCTGTTTTTTTCAATCCAGGGCGTGAAATCATTATTGAGCAGCCAGCGATGTTTTTCAACTCTCTGCGTCACCCTGTTGGCTGCATCATAGGTATAAACCCACTGGTATGTCACTGTTCCGGTGCTGATCAGGTTGCCGGCTGCGTCATACTGGTTGCGGTAGCGGGTTTGTTCGTTCCAGACCCCGACCCAGCCAAACTGGATCGTGGAATCAAGCCGGACTTCATCATTATCATAAAGATAGCGCAGCTTGCTGCTGTCTTTCCAACCGGAAACCGAGGTTTTCCAGGGCTGGACATAATACCAGGTAGTATTGTGCCCGCTGGTAAACGACTGGGACCGGCGTAGCTTCTGAAAGTAACCGCCTGCTGCCGCTGAATAACCATAGATGATACTTGTATCAAACCGGACAAAATTATCGCTCATATCCTCCTTACTCAGTTGACCTCCTCTTGCGTTTGACAGATAACTATAGGTGGTTGAATCGACCGGCACAAAGGCACCGCCCGTATACTTATGATAAGCCTTTGCAATGATCCTGGAGGTAAGTCCGGGAAACACCACTGCGTGATTACTCCCGTAATGCGGAAATATGTTGGGAACGCTGATAGATGTTGATTTGGCGGTAGCCAGCAACGGGAACATCAACAGCAAGCATACACGGGAGTAGAGCTTTATCATTTATTTCCTGTTTAAATGTTAAATGTGCACTATAAATCTATGATCATTTTTCATCATTAAGAAATAAAAACAATTAAATGACTAATGCGTGACGGAAGAGTGACAAACTTCTATACAGAGTAAGTATATCATAGAAAGGGGAGCATATGCAAAGCGCTCGTTAACGATTCCTAAAGCGCTGGTTAACTAATTGCAATTCAGCAGTTAACAGCCGCTCATTTTTTTTGTCTGAAAGGTATAATGCCCAATTTTAAGAAACGGGGGGCAATCCCGGCCGCAGGACTAAATCAGTGAAGGAATGAAATCTAGAATGGCTATTTTTATCACAGGTATACTTATCAGGGCTTACTGGTGGATAAGCAATATCTTTCTGTTATCTTTTGCCGGCTATAGAAAGGCCAGGAAAGGCTGGACCATCCTGAAACAATCTAACAGAACCGCCGTCAGTCGTCCGCCGATAAAGCCAACCGTCAATATGCCGGTGGCCGATAATATGCTGCAATTCCGTCCGAAGAAAAAACTACAGGTACTGGAAAGCTCTGAAATGCACTAACCTCTGCTGCACGGGTTTCAGGGCAAGCGCCGCCCTCCTCGCGCCAGTTTACGGCTGCAGGATTTCCCAAATATCTTATTATCCGCTACCGGTCCGGTCCGTTGCAGGTATGGTATTGGTACCCTTCGCCCATATCCAGAGACAAATATGAACTCTTCAGAACAGTTATGGGATGTCATTGTTATTGGCGGCGGACCAGCAGGATTAAGCGCCGCTATGGTACTTGTCCGCAGCAGACGAAGCGTACTGCTCATAGATGAAGGCAGGCAGCGCAACCTGCGATCTCACGGGCTACATAACTTCATTACCCGGGACGGTATCCTTCCCCCGGACTTCCTACACCTTGCACACCAGGATATAAAACAATACCCTGTCACTTACCGGCAGGGCAGAATCACTGCTATTAACGCATCTAAAAAAGGAATTGGTTTCGTGCTGCAGGAAGACGATGGTTCACAGTTTCATTGCAAAAGGATATTGCTGGCCACCGGTGTAACGGACAATATACCGGACATACCAGGCATGGAAACACTCTGGGGACGATCAGTATTTCATTGTCCATTCTGCGATGGCTATGAATGCCGCGAAAAGAAAGTAGGATTGTTTGCAGAGAAGCATAATGGTTACGGAATGGCTCTTGCCCTGAGGCACCTGAGTGAAGATGTTACGCTGTTTACTCACGGAAGTCATTATCTCAAGCCTTCACAGAAGACACACCTGGCAAAGCGGAATATACGGGTATTTACAAAGAGAATTACAAAGCTGGAAAGCAGTGACGAGCGCTTACAGGCTGTATTGCTGGCGGATGGCAGCAGCGTGCCCTGTGATTTTCTGTTTACACACCACGGACTGAAGGTAAATAATGAGCTTACCCGGCAGCTAGGTTGCAGGTGTACATCTAAAGGCGCAGCGGTCACAAACCGCCACCAGGAAACTAACGTACCCGGTGTGTATGTTGCCGGCGACGCCTCCATAGATATGCATTTTGTCGTCGTAGCGGCAGCTGAAGGTGTAAAGGCAGCAGTAGCCATTCATAATGATCTGCTTCAGATGGAGAATAAGGAAGCGCTGGAAGAGCGCTAGCATGCTGAAGCCCCTTCCGTCAGCTTTGCCTGACAGGCAGCATAATGGTAAATACAGCTCCCTTGCCGGGCTGTGAACTGGCACTGATAGAACCATTATGATTGTCTACTATCTTCTTACACAGCGCAAGGCCGAAGCCCAGTCCCGGCGATTGGGGATTCGTTTTCCGGAACAGCTGAAAAATGTAGCTCGCGTATTGCGCATCAAAGCCTTCTCCGGAATCTGCAAACCTGATCCTGGCGAAATCCGTGTACCGGTACTTCCCCTGTATGGTCCTGTATGAGTTTTGCTGGATGATTTCTGCCTCCACCCTGATATTGGCATGTTCCCCTTCCTTTCTGAACTGTACCGAGTTACGGATCAGATGGTAAAAAAGCAAGTCAAGCTGGTCACAGTCACCTTCGATAGTCGGGAGGTTGTGCGTATGCAAATCAATGCTCCTGACGCCAGTGTCTATGATCACCTTTATTCTCGCCCTGCCCAGAATTTCAGTCAGAACACATTCGCCTGTGGTTGCCGACATCGTGTCTACGCTTACATATTGCTGCAGGCTGGATACAAGATCGCGCATCCGCAGGCTGGAATGTCTGATCTTTTCGATGGCTACTTCACTGACCTCTGCAAGTTTCCCGGATTCTTCCCGGTGAATAATATCCGTGAACATGGCAATCTTCCGGATGGGTTCCTGTATATCATGGGAGATAACATTGCTAAACTGG
>Ga0196964_10001920_pt1 | contig 10120 bp, 29 predicted proteins | sample S1_10metaG_FD_148615 | JGI IMG/M metagenome (GOLD analysis project Ga0196964, IMG submission 148615) | Soil microbial communities from Anza Borrego desert, Southern California, United States - S1_10 | ecosystem: Environmental > Terrestrial > Soil > Desert | place: USA: California | collected... | reverse complement strand
AATCATCGCGCCACCGCCACATAAACCCTGGCCGCTCTCCCCGATCGCGTCTTGCGCCGAGCGCCGCTATCACGAATGAGGCCCTTATCTGCCAGGCCCTTTAGACGAGCGGAGGCGGTCTGGTGGGCTAGGCCCGTGACATGCTCAAGCTCGTCACAGGTGGCGCCGCCGCGCTTTTGCAGGAACAGCAGAATGCCTTCCTCCAGGTCGGACACATGCGGCACCATGCTCTCCGCTGCCGCGCGGCTGGTGTCGCTTCCCTTCACGTAGGGGACCCAGGACAGGAGGTCGCCTTGGGTCATGCCGTCCTCCGCAGGAAGGCGGGGATGGCGAGGTCGTCTGTCAGCGTGTGCGGCACGGACGGGTCAAGCGTCACCGTTGATCCGGTGGTGACGGCGAGGCCGGCCGTGCTCGTTTCCACGGGTGCCCCGCCGTCACGGACGGAGTTGGCCACCCCGCCCTCTACTGTGTTCACAAACGAAGATTCTTGAACGCCCTTCGCCAGAGCGGCTGCGGAGCCCGTGGAGATGCCTCCAGCCGCCGCGGCCTCGCGCACCGTCGCGCCCTGCTCCAGCGCCTCTATGGCCGCCTTCTTGCCCTCCAGCGCGCGCTCGTAGCAGTCGACGTTGTAGTCCTGCTCGTCCCGCTTGCTGGTCTCCATGGCGCGCCGCTGAAGCACGATCCGCATGGCCTTGGCGTCAAAGTGCTTTTCCTTCGCGCGCTTGAACACGTCGCGCTGGAACTCCGTCTCGGCCTTCTGCCGATCGCGGCTGGCCTCGATCTCCTTGAAGAAGCCAATCAGGGCTTTGGTGTCGAGGTTCATGCGCCCTCCGGTCCTACGATGTGTTCTCTCACCCACGCCGTGAGCCGCGCGTTACGCCGCTGGGCGATCAATTGCGAGATAGCCACCACGTTGGGAGCCCCGCTGCATTCAGTCCGGTAGCCCTCCCAGGCAAGAGCCTCGGCGGCGCCACAGCGCCGACAGAAGGATGTCGAGGGGTCCCAGTCGTGGGTCATGGCTGCGACGCCTTTGGGACGCATGCGCCGATCTTGAGGATGGACTGCTGTTGGACGGCGCGTAGTGCGGTCTCGCATGCCGCCCTGTCGCTGAACTCAACGCCAGCCACACCGCCCTTGTAGATGGCGAGAATTAGGATGTAGGTCAGCATCAGCAATCCTTCAGCAGGTCGTCAGGTTTGACGGCGCGTGGCAGCGCTCGACGTGCTTGGCGAAGCAGCCAGGGGAAGGGATAGATCCTCTCGTGGATCAGCAGGCATACCCTCCCCCATGCCTCCACGATAAATGCGATGTTCATGCGCCCGCTCTGCCATGTGGCGTTCTCGTTGCTTGGCGGCGTTAAGCCGCTCGTTCAGGATTTTCCACTCCTCCGCTGTGACGACTCGTGCCTCGCAGCGGAAAAGGGCACGCACGCGCCTCGGCTTCCAGCCGACCGACCGGCCTTCGGACGAGGTTGAAATCCAGTTAAACCAGCTCTCTTTGGTGTCGTGTTCGCGGAACGGGAATGCCTCCCACAGCATCGACCGAACCTGTTGCTGAATACTCATCACAGTCCCTCTAAAATCCCGCTTGGCTGAATTGGCCAACCCCTTGGCCGACTTCGACAACCTCTTGGCCATGCTCGCTCCTATGTTTCTGCCTATGAGCAAGGCCGACACATGGAAGCCACTCGGTGCCCTCACCGCGCAGATCGCCGCCAAGCAGACGCGCGTTGAGGGAGAAATTTCGGGATCGCCGGCGCACGTGCCGCAAGCGATCCCCGGCAATGGACAGGGCCTCACCGTTCAGGACGTAGAGGAATGTCCCATTGCCGACGCCCAGCGCGGCACAAAAACCGGGCCGCTGGGTCGTTTGGATGAAGGTGCCGTCTCTCCGGCTGTCACGTCTTGCGCAGTTACGAGCACCGACGTTGGGCGGCTGGCTGTGGAAGTGACGATCCTCAATTCGCCCGTGCATCCAGACCCTGCAGAGCCCACGGGCATAGCCAGCCTTCAGGATTTCAATGAAAGAGCCGCAAATACGCGCGGCAAGGTTGGCGTGCAGGGAACTGGGGGAGACAGTCCGCACGCTGGGAGTAACGTGATTCAGTTCATGGCCGCATGCCCCCGCGTGGGCCATGGGGGCGCGCGTCCGTTGGTGTGGGGACCTCAAGATGCGCGCCCCAATCATGCGTCCAAGTCCTGCGAGATCCACTTCGCGTTCTTGGGCGTGCCGTCCCAAGTAATTGGCCAGCCGCGCTCGTCTGCGACCTCAAGGACGAAGTCGATCGGCTCGCCAATGCGAGCAGCGACGATCTCAACGTGAACGCCGTCAGCCAGCTCGCGCTCGGCGTCGGCCCAGCCGTAGGTCGGGGCTACCATTGGATCGACCTCGCGGCTTCAATTCCGAGAATTGCCCGGATTTTTTCGTATTGGTGGTACTCCGGGGTTCCCTTGGGCGGACGCACTCGCCGCCGCGCATTGGCGGCAGCAACGGCATCGCCGGCTCGCACGGCCATGAAATGCGGCAGGTGACGCGCGCGGTATTCCGGGTCCTGCCAGCGGCGGATCGTAGCCTGCCGAGTCTTCTCGACCGCCTCGGGGGGCTGTTTTGTCCCCGGCGGACGACCCACCGGCCGGCTCAGCTTGTGCGCCTCGGGATTCTGTCGGCGCTCGGCGCATTTCCGAATATACGCCGCCGTCATCTCCTTCAATCTCGGCAGATGGGCAGCGCGGTATTCCGGGTCCTGCCAGCGCTTGATGGCAATCTGGCGCAGCTTCTCCCGCACTTCGGGGCTTCGCTTGCGGCTCATTGAATCACTCCGTCCAGTGCGCGCCATGCCTCGGCAAACTCGGCCTTCGCAGCCTCGACGCGCCTGCGGGCATCCCACGCGGCGGCGATCGGGGTATTCGCCAGAACCTTCGCGCTGCGCAGGTAGTGCTGCCATGCAAGGTGTTCCCTGCGCCGCGCGTACTGCTCAGGGTCGTCCGTCAGATGGATCTTGTGGTGGAAGGTCGTCACCGGGAAACCCCGCAGGCCATGGAGACCAGAGTGGCGTTGACCTTCGCGGCAAGCCGGTAAGGCGCCGTGATGTCGAGATGTCTGTGGCCGAGCTTGATGTGACAGACGGTCGACTCTGTCACCTCGAAGTCGGCGGCGATGTTCTTGCGCAGGCCGGACGCGAGATAGATGGCGATGATCTCGTCCCGCGTCAGGTAGCGATTACCGCCACGGCCGGACGTTGCAGGAGGGGATGGCCGCTTAGTCGATCTAGGGACCGCCGCTGCGGTCGAAACCCCACTCATCTCACCATCCCCCACACCACGAGAATCACCGGAGCCCAAATCACCGCACAAGCGCAGAGAGTGAATGCGACGGCAGCCGGCGGCTTCTTGGGAATTGCATGATAGTGAGGGCTCATGCTGGCACCTCGACAGGCTCAATGGTGACGGACTGCCGATGACGCTCGACAACGACCTTGGCGCGGCCCAGCGCGTCTTCGAGCGAGACGTAGTCGATGCTATCGGGAAGCGCCGGCTCAATTACGCGCCACACCGTCTTTGTCTTCGGCGCGGTCAGATGGGCGTAGAGGGCGTCATAGATGATTTGCGTTGTGGCGGCGCCACGCCCCGGAACCTGGGCTCTCATTGCCTCGAAAGCATCCGCTGGCGGCGTCTCCGGCAGCACCGGCCTAGCCAGCATGGCCTTGAGGGTGCGGGCCGCCTCACGCGAAGGAGGCACCATTTCGCCGGCGGCATAGCCATTCAGCCATTCCAGTGCGTAGTCGTCGGTCATGTCGCCCCTCCTTCTCGCAGTGCGTCTCGGATGATCTGCGCGCGCCATTTCGGGCAGGTCGTCGCACGAACGGCGCGGAGGGCGATCCTTAAGCGTTCGATCTCGGCGCGGAGAGTGTCGATGTCGGTGTTCTTCGCTGCCAAGCGATCGCGCATCTCCGCTTCGAGCGCGGGAATGCCGGTCAGGCCGACCAAGCGAGCGGCTTCCTGCGGGCTCATTCGGACACCGGGAAACTTAGCTGTGCGAACTCACCGAAACGCGCGAGCGCTGCTAGGTCGTATGCTCTCGCCGCCTCCTCCGCCGTCGCGAAGCGACCCAGATAAAGGTTTTTGACCCCTCTCTGCCGATGAGAAATCGTCGCCTTAAAACGACCCCGCTCGACTCGGCAAACGCCACGGTAGCCGGTGGAGTTTGTGGTTCGCATATTTGCGTTGTTCTGCGACTGCGTGGCGAATCGGAGATTGGCCTTTCGATTGTCCATCCCGTCGTGGTTCCGGTGATCGATCTGCGGATCACCGGGCTGCGCGTTCATGATGAAGCGGTGCAGGAGGACCGGCTTGCGTCTGATCCATGTGTAGACGTACCAAACCTTGCCCCGTCCATGGGGAGGCTTAGAGCGCCACCGCCAAGCCGAAACGCGCTCGAAATCATCAGCGTCAATGATGGCCACTCGCCCGCACGGCAGGGGGATTTCGACCGGAGCCATCAGGCCCTCCGCTTCTTCTTGGAGGCCGGACCGAACACGTCCTTCCCGTCCTCGAACGCGGCGGTTGCAACAACCTTCTTCCGCCAGACGGGCACTCCGTGCTTAGATTCCCGCCAACTGCGCACCGTCGTGTACGGAACACCCAGGCGGGCCGCCCAAATCTTCAAGGAGCCGTAAGCCCGCTCTGCCTTTCCGATGTCGATTTCGATGTCCATGAACGACTTGTACGATATTCGTGGACGTTCGTCAACGATGAATACGAACGCCGTGCACGAACTGGAATAACAAATGCCGTATCTTCAGGATATGCGCTGGCTACGGACCCGGCTCGTGGAGATCGAGAAAACGGGGGCCGAATTCGCTCGCGCGCTCAAGATACCCACCAGCCGCGTATATGAGATGATGTCGGGGAAAAGACGCCTACAGCCCACGGAAGTAGGCCGCGCCGCGCGATTCCTAGAGATGACCGAGGCTGAGCTGGTCGCTCGGCTGGAAGGCCGCACTTGGAATGAAAATAATACTCAAGGGGAGAAAAACGTGAGTGAGGTAGGCGAAAATAGTAGGCAACAAATCGGGGACATAAAGAATGACCCTCTCCTAGTATATAGGACGGTCCTTCTGGAGGGCCGCGGGGGCAAATTTATGTTGCATAGAGAGCCTACCGACGAGGTACCTCGTCCGTTCTTTCTAAAATATTCACAGCAAGCCTTTGCAATTAAAGTACAAGATGACGTTAACCATCCAGCGTACCGCCGATGGGACACGGTCTTGGTTGATCCAGGCGGCTCCACTGTGCCGGGGGAGGATCATCTTTTCACCCGCGATCTCGACCCCACCGGAGTCCTTTCTGTGATCGGGTGCCTCAAAGCATCCACAGCCACCCACTGGACTGTGCATCACTACGGCACAAAGCAAGACCATGAACTGGCCAAGGCGGACTACCCACGAGCCTGGCCGATCGTAGGCAAATACCACAGGCGCTAATAGTTCCCGCAGGGTGACTATATCATCCTGCGGATAAGCTTGATACGATCTGTACGATTTTCGTTTGACATTCATCCACGGACTTCGTATACATGCTCCCACACATCGGGAGCCCAGCCTATGACCGCAGCCGAACAGACCGCCAAGGACGAAGGTGGCTCAGCCGCAGGGGCGGCTCCTATCGCGCCAGTGCAGGAAAAGCCGACTGCAACGTCGTGGCATTGGTCTGAGCATGGAACGCTCGTCACCGCCGACGGCTACATCGTCCTGACAGGCAAGGCTCATCTCCGCGTGCTCGACAATGGCAGCACGCTGGCCGACGCAACCGTCTGGATCGATCCACAGTGGAAGTCACTCGTTGCCGCCGCACCTGATCTGCTGGCCGCTCTCAAGGAGTTGGTTGCCGATACCGAGTGCTACTGCCTCGGCGGCGCCGAAGGTCGCGCAAAGGGCGCCTGTGCCTACTGCGCCGGAGCCAACGCCATCGCCAAAGCGGAGGGTCGCTAACATGCCCGACACCATTTCCACCTCCGTCACCGCCGAGCGCTTCGACCGCTACGCCGCACGCGGCTTGGCAGATGAGGCCCCGGACAGGAAGGAAGACCTGCGGCTGGGCCTGCAATACATGCTCTGGGCGCTCTCCCACCTGAAGGACGCGGGCGTGTCGGCCGACTACCTCGAAGAGCTGGCGCGGCTGAGCCACGACGCGATTTCCAAACGCGACGCGGTTCTCAATGCCGATCTCGACGCAGCCGGACAGTGGGCAGAGGCCGTCGATATGGCGGAACTGGAGAAGCTGACATGACCATCCGCGTGATTGTTCAAACCTGTGACGGCGGCATGGCCTGCCACGTCGGCGGCCCCGTCCAAACGACATACGACACGTTCGACATCGAGGACGAGCGGCTGGAGGCGTTCTTGCGCCAGACGATTCCCGGCACGGTCAACCGGCAAGTCGTCGGCGTTTCCCTTCCGTCCGAGGCGGGCAAGCCATGACCCCCACAGACATCGCAGCACTGCGCGCGCTGGTGGAGAAGGCGACGCCGGGACCGTGGTCAGCCGAAATGTTCGGCTCCCTCCTGCGCGATGCTCACAACAAATGGGACGGGCCGCCCGGATGCGAGGACGGCATCGACGGCTTCCACACGCCGGGGTGGGAAGGCGACCCGTGGGTAGACGGCGACCTGATCGCAGCCGCCCGCAACGCCCTCCCCTCCCTTCTGGACGAGGTCGAAGCACTCAGGGAGGCGTTGGAGCCGTTCGCAGAGATCGCGAGGGATCGAAACCTAGCCGGTCATCCCGACAGTTACGCGCCTCGCCCCTCTCGCGGCCGGCCCAACATGGGCGACTACCGACGTGCTCGCGCCGCTCTGGGACGCTCCAGGGAGGCGAGCAATGGTTGACTGGCACTGGCGCCCTTGGTTCGCGTGGCACCCGATCCGTCTGGGGGACGGGCGCTGGTGCTGGATGCGCTCCGTCGAACGCGGTTGCCGCCTAATAGCCGCGCCCTACTGCACGCCGTGGTTTGAGTGGAGATATCGTGCCCGTGCCGCCCTCGGCAGGAGCAAGCCCGATGCATGACATGCCCAACACGGTCGGTGAGGCCGCCCAGAGCTGGCACGACAACCATGTCCGTGATCGCGCTCGCAACAAACTCCATTCAGCCATGGGGTATCCCCGCTGGGATCTGCTGCCCGTATCCGACTCCAATGTGAAGCCCAGCCGAATCAACTGGTTGATATGGCCTGCTTTGGTGATTGGGGTCGGGGTGGTGATTGGGATTGCTTCGATTTGAGTTCGCGCGCAGGTGCCGCGCCCTTTCGTTTCTAACCAAGAGGAGTGACTGCAATGACCAGCGTGACCATTTACGGCGCATCCGACGACCTGATCGAGGTTGAGGGAGACCTAAACGAAGAATTCAACCCCAGCGGCGACGGTATCAGCTATCTCGCATTCACGGACGGCACCGTCCTGTCCATTCTCTACGGAGAAGAGGGCATTTGGCGCATCAATCGCATCGCCGCCGGGGGCGCTCAGTACGTGAAGTTCGAGGCCGACGATCCGGACAAGAACTATAGCGACCGCGTCACACTGGAAGGCGACATCAAGGGCGTCGTGTTCGGTGATCGCTTCGAGCGCATCAAGGCGAAGTGAGGAGGTGGACCATGCCTGATCCCTTCATCCGCCATCAGCCGCCCCTCTGGGAAGAGGAGCCCACCGACGAAGAGCTGGGCTGGGACGGCGACATCCCGGTCAACTACTTCGGCGAGACCTCCGACGAGATCGAAATCAAAACCTATGACGACCTGCTGCGCCACAAGTGGCGGCTACAGGAGCGTCTGTCCGACCTGAAGCGCGCGATGGTCGATCGCGACGCCCGCGCCGTGGATGAAGTTTGCGCCCTCGGGGCGGGAGATACCAACAATGATTGACTTCAAAGCCCTAGCCGCCCCCTTCCCGCCCGATGCTATCTCGTGGCGCGTGGGCTCCACCACCAAGGACAAAGCCAAGGGCATGGCGCTGGCCTACCTCGACGCCCGCGCTGTCATGGACAGGCTGGACGCGGTGTGCGGCCCTGGTGGCTGGCAGTGCCGCTACAGCCACGCCCAGGCCAAGACGGTGTGCGACATCGGCATCTTCACCGGCACGATGGGCGAATGGATCTGGAAGGCAGACGGTGCCGGCGACTCCGACATAGAGGCCGAGAAGGGCGCACTGTCCGATGCCTTCAAGCGTGCCGCGGTGCGCTGGGGTATCGGCCGATACCTCTACGACCTCGAAAGCCCTTGGGTGGAACTGGACGAGTACAAGCGCATCAAGAAGAGCGAGTACGCCAAGCTGAACGCCCTCCTGCGCCGCGAAGGGGTGCCTGACGAGGCCCTGCGCCAGAACACCACTCAGGGCCTGGCACCCAAGGCTCCCACGAAGAACGACACGAAGCCCCAAGCCAAGGCTTGGACGGATGCCGCCGTGGAGGCGCTGAAGTTCGCCGCCCACCCGCGCGAGATCGATGAATGGTTCAACATCAACTCCCGCGCGCTGGAGAAGCTGGAGGCCATTCACGACGACCAGTATCAGCGCATTGTCGTGGCGGCGGCCGAGGTGCGTGAGACCCTTACGGCGCGTGCCGCATGACCGAGAAGCGGCCCCCTATCCGGCTTGGCAGCGAGACGCACAAGCAGTTCGTGGCGTCCTTGATCCTGAAGACGCCAACGGGCCACTTCGTGACTATAGAGGAGCCGCGTCGGAACCTTCTTCAGAACGCCGCCATCCATGCGTGCCTCACCGACATATCCGAGCAATTCGAGTGGCACGGCCGGAAACTCACGGTGGACATCTGGAAGCGCCTTTGCATGGCAGCGTGGCTGCGCGAGGAAGGGGAAGCGCCCGACCTGGTACCCGCGATCGACGGCAACGGCTTTGATGTCATCTACACGAGGACATCAAAGCTCACGGTGGCCCAAGCTTCGCGCTTCCTCGAATGGGTCAAGATGTTTGGCGCCCAGAACGGCGTGCAGTTCCAAGACGACAACGTGGTCCCCCTCCGGGAGACGACGCCGTGACCGACGCTCCCACCACGCCCCGCCGCGCCATGTCACGCATGCGCCGGCTGCGCATATTCGAGGCTGGCAAGGGCATCTGCTACCTGTGCGACCATTGCATCCATGTTGGTGAGAAGTGGGACGTTGAGCACATCGTGCCTCTGGCATTGGGCGGGGCGGATGACGTGACCAACATGGCGCCCGCGCATAAGGCGTGCCACGCCCCCAAGACAGCCGCGGACTTCGGCCGGATCGCGAAGGCTAAGCGGATGAAGGCTCGTCACATAGGCATCCGTAAGCGCTCGTCATTCCCCAAGCCGCCGCCGGGCATGCGATTCAATTGGAAGCAACGTCGATACGTGAGGGAGGCTACATGACCAAAGAACAGGCCGAAAAAATCATCGAGTTGCTATCCAAGTTGGTTGAGCAAAACGAGGGGATGGCGATTGAGTTCGGGTTCTTTGTCCAGCAGTACCGCGAGAACCAAAGCTTCCCCCGCTCTGTGCGGGTCGCGGGGGGCCGGGCATGAGCCGCCGCGCCCGCGCCTTCCCGCCCGTCATCGCAACCGGCGTCTTGGTTGGCGTCGACCCGACAGACGAGGCCGAACACTACTTCAAGTGCGAGGAATGCGGCCACATGGTCGACATGCGCAACCTTGGCGAGGTGTTCGAGCACGAGGGGCCGCACGAAGCGCCCGCAAGAGCGTGAGCAGGAAGGTTCCTGATGCAGGACTCGGCGAAGAGAGCGCAGCGAACGAGCGAACCCTAAAGGATACATAATCATGAGAGATGAGAGAGAGACGGCCGTTCGATATTTGACAGTCGAGGAATGCGCTCGCTTCGGCCCTTCCGGACACCAGAACGAAGTAACCCCCAAAGCCGTCTACGGCGGCAAGGTGCATAGCGTCAACATATACACTCAGCACGCCAGCGGATGGCGCGAGCCGCGCACGATCCCGCACGGGCATCGGACCTATGCGCGACTGGTCGCCGCCATCGACAAGGGAGAAGTCTGGTGGCCGCCTTAAATGAGATGAGAGAGGCGCTGATAACGCAGATCGTGCGCGACGTTGCCGAACTGCCCGACCGCACAAGTC
>Ga0196964_10001919_pt1 | contig 10124 bp, 8 predicted proteins | sample S1_10metaG_FD_148615 | JGI IMG/M metagenome (GOLD analysis project Ga0196964, IMG submission 148615) | Soil microbial communities from Anza Borrego desert, Southern California, United States - S1_10 | ecosystem: Environmental > Terrestrial > Soil > Desert | place: USA: California | collected... | reverse complement strand
CGCCTGTGTCGCGCCGCGCCCGCTGACACTGATCAACAGCGTCAACCAGCGTAAAAACCGCTGCAAGTACGACACCGTGCGCCGCGATTATGCGCTGACCAGCGAGGTATTCAAAACCACCGGCGCCCCCGGCGCATTCAACATCGTCCATAGCGACAGCCCACCGGAGACGCTGGAGGCGCTCAAGGTCGCGCTCGGATTCGCCGAGTGCTGATTTTTTGAACCACGAAGGGCACGAAGGACACGAAGAAGGAATGAGAGACGGGGTGGCCCGGACGAAGTCCGGGTCACGCAGCGACATCCAACCCTGCTTGCGTGTTGATCAACGAGAAAACAGCGCCACCTCTAGTGCGTACATCCAAGGAGCGTTGGATGTGCCTGCGGCACCCGGACGAAAGTCCGCGCCCCCGATCGACTTCTGCCGCTTCAAGCATATGACAAGTGACCAATGACGAATGACTAATCGACCCACTTCTTGCGCGCGCCGATCTCGGCGGCTTGTGGGCAGAGTTCCTTCTTTGCGGCGCGCGCGCGTTCCAGCAGCCAGTCGGGTTTTCTGGTTCCGGCTTTCTTCTCAAGCAGCTCCGGCCGCTGCGCCAGTTCCAAGAGCAGATGTGCTTCGTTGAGAAAATCGTCGAGTTTCACCGTCTCCGCGCCGATGCCTTTACGTTCGCCATCCAGCGACTGGTTGTGATAATTCCCCAGCGGCACGGCGACTCCAGAGGAACGGTAGCCATAGGCACAGAAGGCCGTCGCTTCGCAGGATCCGCCGTCCATCAGCCGGCGCTGGTACTTGAAGGCGGGCTGTTCCTTGCTCACTGTTTCGGCCGCCTGCCGCAGCGCCTCTGTCAGATTCGGATCAAAGATGCTGGCGCGGTCGCCGACGCGAACGATGGCCCCTTCACCCTGCGGCGCGATGCCGGCAGCTTTGGAACACTCCAGCGACAGCACACACGACTTTTTCGGAATGGTCTTAAGCCGGATGGCTTCGAGCGCGCCGAGAAAACCGACTTCTTCCGCGCGCGTGAAGAGCCCCCAGACTGCCACGCCCTTGGGCTTGCGCCGTGAGATCTCATCCAGCACGCAAAGCGCGGCCGCCGCGCCAAGCAGATCGTCGCAGCAGCGCGCGACGATGAAATCGTTCTCCACCGAGAAGCCTGGAAACGCCCACATGGCAAATCCGCCGGCCGGCGCAGTGCCACTGGTGATTCGCGCGACAGCTCCCGCCAGGCGCTTCTCCTCTTCCCTGACCTCCGTCAGTTCACCCGTTCCGGCGGGCTTGGAATTGCCGGTTTCAAAAAATTCCACGCGCTGGCCCGCCTGCGCGTAGCCGGCACCAACGCCGCCCTTAAAGGAGAGCTGCACGCTGTCGCCGCTGACAGAATCGATCCAGAAACCAGGGTGGTCCAGATGCGCGACAAGGACCAGCGGCGGCTTTTTCGATGAACCCCTTGCCGGGTACTTCACGAGCAGATTTCCGGCCGCATCCTGGCTCAGCCGCAGCGCCTTGCGCGCCTTTGTGAAGGAGCGGATGAACGCCTGCGGGCACTCTTCTTTGCATGCGGCCGTGGGCTGCTCGAGAAGACCGCGCGCCAGATCCAGCCATCGGCTCACACATTTTGGATCGATCATTTGCTCACCTCCGGGGTGAAATCTTTTTACCACGAAGTACACGAAGAGCACGAAGAAGGAAATGTGTTTCGTTCGTGAGCTTCGTGGTAAAAATTTCTTTTGCTTTTGCGCAGAACTCAATAAGTTTCTGACTGCAGCCTTGGGGGGCCTCCGTGATGAATTACTATGCCGTTCTCATGGCCGTGGGCGAAGACAAGCCCGGGCTCGTCGATACCATTTCCAAGTTCATTCTCGATTGTGGCGGCAACATTGAAGACAGCCGCATGGCCATTCTCGGCGGCGAGTTTGCCATGCTGATCCTCGTCACGGGACAGCAGCAGGTCATTGATCGTGTAATCAAAGGCGCGCCCGAAGCCGGCGAACGCAGCGGATTGGCGATTCAAGCGAAGCTTACGCGCGCGCCGTCAGATGCAGTAAAGCGCGGAACGATTCCCTATTCGATTGAAGCATTCTCGATGGACCATCCCGGTATCGTGCAGCGCGTCGCAAGCTACCTGGCCGAACGCAAGATCAACATCCGCGCGCTGGATACGCGCCTGGCCAACGCACCGATCACAGGTCTGCCGCTCTTCTCGCTGCATGCGATCGTAGACATTCCCGCAACGCAGAACCTCGTGGAAATCCGGCGCGGGCTGGAAAACATAGCCGTGCAGCACAACATCGATATTGAGATGAAGCCGGCGAAGTGAAATAGCAGGGTTCAGGGTCTAGGGTCTAGGGCATACCAAAAACCAACGCCTACCGTCAGTTAAACCCTAAACCCTGAGCCCTAGACCCTGAACCCTAGCCACTATAGCTCGAGTTCCAGGATCAGCTTCGGGCGCAGCGATTTGTCCTTCGAGGATTCCAGATCCGTCTCCGGGAAGAAGCGGACGTGATGATCGGTTTCGCCGTTGATCACGCGCAGCAAAAACCCATGATTCGGCGCCTTGCCTGAGAGAACATCCTGTGCGTATTGCGTCACGTCAAAGGAGCGCCAGACGTTGCGGCGCGCGTCAATCGTCAGCTTCGCATCTTCTTTGCTTTCCACGTCCGCATCACCCGAGCAGCCCGCAATAGCCCAGTCTGTATTTTTCCCCGCGCTGTCGAAGCTCACCCACGTGCCGGCATCCGGCGCCCACGGTTTCTTAAGACGGAAAAGCGCGAGCATCGAGCCGTTCGACTGCGGCGATTCGATCTGGTACATCTCGAGCGTCGCTTTTTTCACGCGCGCTTTGCCAATGGCGTTTTCAAGTCCATCGAAGCGAATCAGGGCGCGCTGCACGCCACCGGACGAGCCCACTTTCAGGCCGTACTGAATGCCGACATCGGTCTTCTTCTGGCTTTCGCGGTATTGTGAAATCTGATCCGTATTGATGCCGCTGTAATCCGCCGGAGAGACACCGTTCTGCAGCACCAGACGTGAGCGCTCAGATTTGGTCAGCAGCGCCTCGGCGCCGGCAACAATCTTTTTGCGCACGTCGCTGAGCGGCTCGAATTCCTCGAAAGCCTTGATCGACGCGCGTGCGGCGTCCAGCGCCGGTTTCACAGTCTCCGGCTTGCCGCTCTGTACTGCTTCGTTGAGATCATGCAAACGGGAGCCGAGTTCGATGTCCAGCAGCTTGAACTTTTCGATGCGCATACGCTCCGACCAATGCGCCGGCATTCTCGCGCCGCTGATGACGTACGCGCGCGCGACGGTTGCCGCGGCGTCGCGCCCGTTTTCGCATGCCGTGAGAATCAACATGCCCGGATGCTTCTGCGCATCCGGCCCCAGCAGCGTCTGCAGGCCGGCGGAAGTGATCGTGTCCACCTTTACGCCCACGCGCGCGCCCGAGGCGATCGTCAGGTTGATCTGGCGGCCTTCCACGCCTTCGATGGCGCCGTCAACGCTGCCGCGTTTGAGCGCCAGCGAGACTTTTTTCTTGTTTGCCCTGGAGCGATCCAGAACAGTCTGGTGCAGTTCCCGAACAGCCTTCACATCGGCAAGGCATCCATCCAGAACTTTCCTGGGCTCCAGCATCGGTCCCTGGTACAGCAGCGAATCAGGCGCCGGTTTGCAGAGAGCCTCTGCGCCATCCAGATCCAGATCGGCGACGGCCGCCGTGTACTTTTCGAAAAATTCCAGCCACGCCGCGCGCATGGCGCCCTGGCGGTGCTGGCGCTGCACGCGCGCTGCGCGCTGCTCGTCATCGATCTTCGCCTTGAGCGCCTCGATGGCGACGCGCAGCTCGGGATCTTTGTGCTTCAGCCAGTCTTCGGCTCGCAGCTTTGCCGCTTCGTCGTCGCCGCGCCAGGCTGCTTCAAATTCACGCGCAGCCTTCGCTTTCGCCTCAACGCGCTCGGAAGCCAGGGCCGCCATTTTTGCCTCGAGTTGCTCGCGACCGTGCTTCGACCAGGGTGCATCCGGCGAAAGCGCGTCGAGCGCGCCTTTGAGCGAATCGAGCGCGGCCGGGTAATCGCCTGTTTCCGCGAGATCCTGCGCCTTCTCCGCGGCGAGGCGCGCCTGCGCGCGTGCTTTTGTGTCGAGCTCCTCGTTAAGTTTTCCCAGCAGCACGGCCGCAGCTTTTTTGACAGCTTCGTCGCTCGAGTTTTCGTAAGGCTTGATGCGTGCGATGGCGGTGCGCGTTTCGAACGTCGGGTCCTCTTTCGTCAGCGCCGCGAGCACTTCCAGTTCAGCGAGTTCCGGCGGTTGTGGCGCTTTGGGCACCGCAGAAACGGCGGGCGCCGTTACGGCTTTCGGAGCGGGTGCTTCAACTTTCTGCGGCAGCGGAGGCGCTTCAATTTTTGGCGCTGCAACAACGGGAAGTGCCGGCGAGTGCGGCTGTGCGGTGTTGAGTGCGACAGCGTGGTCGAGCAGCAAGGCGAACGCAACCATGGCGGCGCCAAACATGATCCACAGGGCAATGCGTGTACGCAGCGGCAGCACGAATGGACGCAAATCCTCTCCGGGCAGATGTGGCGCCTGCAGTTTTCTATCTGTTCCCAGATCCATCGACGCCTGAGCGTGCCCCGCCGTTACGGTTGTTTCCCATGAATCCATGACAGCAAGACGGGCGAGCACCCTGCCGTAATGCAAGAATTTACGAGTCTGGAGTCTAGGAGTCTGGAGTCTTGAGTCGGGCTCGCCACAGACTCCCGACTCCCGACTCTTAGACTCAAGACTCTTTCCTAGCTATCAGGTGCAGGCCGAAGGGCGTCCACAGGTCCCGGGTCACCCGCGCGAGCGAACCGCTGCTGTGCCAGGGTTGCCAGCCCAGGCGTTCTTCGAGTGTGGCGAAGAACTTCAGCGGGCGGCGCAGGACGGTAAAGCCGGAGTTCTCGACGGCATTCACAAGCGTACGAGGCGTGAAAAAGAATAAATGCCGCGGGATGCGCCAGGTGTTCACGTCGCGGTTTTTGCGCGCGTACGCCAGCACGTTCGGGGTCGACATCATCAGGATGCCGCCCGGTCGCAGCAGTTCATGTACCTTCTTAAGCACCGCCCGCGGATCGTGGACGTGCTCGATCAACTGAAACATACCGATCGCATCGAAGCTCTGCGCCGCGAATGGCGCGTCGCTCAGGACGGTGCTGTGCAGCGTCAGATCGAACCAGTCCTTCGCGTGCTTTACGCGCGGCTGGGAGAGCTCTAGCCCTTCCACCTGCCAGCCGGCTTTGCGGGCAGCGTTCAGGAAATAGCCGTCGCCGGCCCCGACGTCGAGCAGCCGGCCGGGCTTCGACGCGTAGCGCATCAAACGCCGGATGTGGCGTGCGGCGCGGTTTTCCTGACGCGGGCTGCGCGCGGCGTCCCCTTCGTAATATTCATCGTAGTAGGTCTTCATCGCGTCCACAGGCGGGCGCGGCGAGAGGAAAATCAGATTGCATTTGGGGCACTGGCAGATTCCGAACGGCGGCTCGGGCTGAACGGGCGCAGGCTGAACCGGGCGCGTGTCGCAGAGTGGGCAGGAGTCGACGGACTCAAGCTTGCGCTGAGCGGGAACCGGTTCGGGTTTGATATCACCAACCATGCCGCGGCTATGCACCTCACTTTTACAGAGCTGCCCAGTGTATCCTGAGCGCCAAAACGTGAAATTGGAAATTGCACGGTTGCGTCCGGTTTCAGTTCAGCTTCCTGAATTCGCTACGGAACGCGCTGCGGTGTGACGAGACTTCATTGTAGTGCCTGCTTGCATTCGGTGGTCTTTCTGGCATAACCATCGATGCGCAATGAACTTTGAAGGGGTTACGCACGAGTTCGTCTAACGTACATTGTACTGTGACGTTGTCTGGGGGATTAGGAGTCATCACATGACTAAGGCAAGGCTGTTGGCATGTGCCGTTGTCTGCTTGGTTGCGATGAGCGCATCGGCTGGCGATGCCGAGAAGAAGAAGACCGAAAAGGTCGTCGTAAAGAAGGAAGAAAAGAAGGAGAGCACCCGCACTGGCGGCTTTAAAGGTTTCTGGATTCACAGCGTCGGCGGAACGATCGGGAATGGCCTGAAGTCTGGCGCCAAAAAAATCGGCAACACGTTTGATTGATGCACACGTGCTCTGATGATGAGCTCGCTTTTAAAGCGGCGGACTATGGAACAGTCCGCCGCTTTTTTTTATCATTGCTGCATTTCCAGCCTCGGTGTCGCATTTTTTGTCAGAGCGGAAATACTTGTAAGCTCTTGACTTTCCATGTGGTTAATAATTCTGCACAACGTGGCAATAGCTTTGCTTCCGTTCTTCCCAAGGGAATGGACGGCAGGAATCGCGACATAGAACTTGAAGAAGTGAATCGAGGTGTACCGTGACGATCGATCCAGCAATCTCAGCCTTACTCAGCGGCCTTCATGACGAGCGCGACGGCCTGCGCCAGTTCGCTCTGCGCCGCCTCGTGAAGTTGGGAACCAAAGCCATTCCCGCTTTGATTCAGACGCTCGCCGACAATAAGGAGTACACGCAGGAATGCGCCGCGATCGGCCTGGCCAGCTTCGGACCTGTCGCCATTCCGTACCTGGTCGATGCCATGAAGCACGAAAACCGCCGCATCCGCTGGGGCGCAACCTGGGTGCTTGCGTCGATGGGACCGGAGGTCCGCAAGGCCGTTCCGGAAGTGATCATCCCCGGCAACGAGAAGACACCGAAGGTCGGCTCGGGGGTGTGGTCCGATTCGTGGCTCACCAAGGTCCGCCAGCAGCTCCAAGCGGCGCGCATGGACGACTTCGGCCTGCCCAACGTCCAGCCGACATAGTGAGTCTGGAGACTGGGAGTCTGGAGTCTGGGAGTCTGGAGTCTGGAGTCTGGAGTCTGGAGTCTGGAGTCTGGAGTCAATTGGACTCCCGACTCCAAGACTCCCGACACTAGACTCAAACGATCAGGTTCTCGCCTTTCATCTGCGGTGACTTTTCGATTCCCAGCAGGAACGCGAGCGTTGGCGCGACGTCGGCCAGGCGACCCGGCTTGAGCTTTGCCGACTTAAAACGTTCGCTGACGAGGTAGCATGGAACGTTGTTGGTGGTGTGAGCGGTATGCGGGCAGTTGTTGGCGTCGTCCCACATCTGTTCGGCGTTGCCGTGGTCGGCGGTGATCAGCACTTCGCCGTTGACCTCGCGGATGGCCTGCACGAGCTCGCCGACGCCTTTGTCGACGGTCTCGATCGCGGCGATCGCAGCCTTCTCATCGCCGGTGTGACCGACCATGTCGCCGTTCGCGTAATTTAAAATAATCAGATCGAACTTTTTCGAGCGGATCGCGTCGGCGGCTTTCTTCGTCAGCTCGGGCGCGCTCATTTCAGGAATCTGATCGTACGTTTTCACTTCAGTGCCGTCGGCGAGTTTCTTCGGCGAGGGTGCCATGATGCGCTCTTCGCCGTTAAACGGTTCTTCGCGCCCGCCGGAGAAAAAGAACGTGACGTGCGGGTATTTTTCAGTCTCGGCCATGCGCAGCTGCTTGAGACCCGCCGCGGCCGCGATCTCCCCCAGTCCGCCCTCCAGCGGTTTGCTCGGGAAGGCGATCGGCGCATCGAATCCCGCGCGGTAATCGGTGAGCGTCGCCAGATGAACCTTTGGCTGATGCTTGCGTGCGAAGCCTTTGAAATCTTTGTTCAGCAGGACTTCGCACAGCTCGCGCGGGCGGTCGCTGCGGTGATTGAACGAGAGCACCGCGTCGCCATCCTTAATCGTCGCCAGCGGCTTGCCGGCCTCGTCGACGATGACCGTGGCCTTGATGAATTCGTCTGTCTCACCGCGCTCGTAGGCCTTCTGGATTGCTTCCGCGGCGCTCGCTGCCGTGCATTCTCCTTCACCGTCGACCATCGCCTTCCATGCTTTTTCAACGCGTTCCCAGCGCTTGTCGCGGTCCATACCGAAGTAGCGGCCAGTGACTGTGGCGATGATGCCGGTGTCATAGAGATCGAGCTTGCGCTGCAGTTCGCCGACATAGCCTTCGCCCGACTTAGGCGCTGTGTCGCGGCCGTCGGTGAAGACATGAATGACCAGCCGGTCTTTGCGCAGATCGTGCCGGGCGCAGAGGCGCACGAGCGCGAAATACACTTCATCGACCGAGTGCACGCGCGCGGCGGAGATTAACCCGAACAGATGCAGCCGTGAATTGTTTTTCTTCGCGTGGTTGATGGCATTGAGGATCACCGGGTTCGTGTCAAACGTTCCGTCCACTATTGCCTGCGCCACTTCCATGAGGTCCTGCCAGACGACGCGGCCGGCGCCAAGATTGAGATGGCCCACTTCGCTGTTACCCATCGTTCCCTTGGGCAGGCCGACATCGGTGCCGCAGGTAATCAGCGTGGTGAATGGATAGCTTTTGCTGAGCGTGTCGTAGTTTGGCGTCTTCGCGAGCTTGACGGCGTTGTGCGTTTTGTCGTCGCGCAGTCCCCAGCCATCTTTGACGATGAGCATGACCGGACCTTTGCGCGGGGGAATGGCTGGCATGTACGTTTTTTCTCCTTCGTGAGTAATGTAGACAACTCACTCAGGATAAGAGAAGCCGCGGTCAGCGTCAAAAGGCGCCGCAACTGGGGTGGCCCGGACGACCTCGTCGTCTGGGCGCACCAGCGCAAGAGGTTACTTCCTGCGCGTCGCCTAGCGTTGAACCGTGAGGCAACACGGATGATGTAACCTCTTGCGCTTCGCGCCCAGACGGCTGGCGCCGTCAGGGCCACCCGCGAGTATCATTCCCAACAGCGGCATGGGCGAGACGCCCATGCTACGGGGTTAATGCCCGACCAGCGTCACCAGTTCTTCGCTCTGATAGATCTTCTTGCGTTCGCCGTCGAACACGCTGAAGCCGTCGGTATAAATGATCTTTCCTTCTTTGTTCACGTCGTACCACAGAACGTTCGTGGCGAGTTCCTCTTCGGCGCCGTCGATAAGGCGGATCAATTTCCATTCGCGGGGCGCGGCCACATGCTTGCCTTCCTTGCGCATGGTCTGCTGAATGTCGACGACCTTGTTGTGCAGCAGCCGCTTGGTCAGATCGATGCCGGCCAGATCCGGGCCGCCGCTGGTTTTCAGCGGGCGCTTGGCGAAGAACAGCGAGAAAACATTCAGAAACGCGAGGATCGCTATCGCCAAGCGGTAGGGAAAGAGCACGAAATCAAGCAGGTGCGTTCCCATGCTCACCTGGCCGCTCTGATATGGCGTCTTGATGTAGTAGACCGCGCCTTTTCCGTCTGCTTTCGGGAGCAGGCAGTCAAACTCGCGGTACGCCTTGACTGTTTCGATGCTGCCGGTCTCCAGATGCAGCCGCAGAATCTCCGCGGGAGCAAACACCGCGGCGATGCCTTCCTGCGTGCGCGCGATGCCTGAGGACTGGTAGAGAATCGTGTTGCCATCGAGGAACGGATTCTCATCGATGCAGTCGCCGGACGTGAGCTGCTTCACCTGGCGCCCTTCGGCGTCCAGACGGACAATATGCGACGAGCCGTCCTCGTCCTGCACGGTTGTGACCGCGCCATAATCATCAGCCACATGCACACCGCGCGGAGAGAAGACCTCGCGGTGAAAGAGGCGGATCTCTTCGTTTTTCAGAAGATCGAAATAGAAGAGCCCGCTGGCTTGTGAGAGCTCCAGCACGTAGTAGTAGCGCTCGTTGACGCGCTGGACAAATTTCATGCGTGGCTTGCGTGGCGCCCGGCGCGCCGCGCGTGCGCCCCAGAGCATCTGCCGCGACATGAGCGCCGCGGGGTTGCCGTCGTCATCATTGCCTCCGCGCCACGAGTTGTTCTCGAAGAAACGCTTTTCTTTCTCGTATTTTTCCAGCGCGAACGGGCTTGAGAATTCTTTGGCGAGCCCATCCTTGAGTGCAAAAATGGAGTCTGATTTGATGATCAGCATAGCCGCTCCGAATGATCGAATAGAGCTGCGATGCTAAAGCGAAATTTGCAGCAGGAAAAGCAGATTGCGCGCGCGTTCGGAAAAAATCCGCTGCACGTGTGATTGAAGGTAGCGGAGGCTTCCAGCCTGCGTGTAGGCGTCGCAGTACGGGGCGTTTCGCCCAGGACAGATGTGCACTCTTACATCCCGGTT
>Ga0196964_10001918_pt1 | contig 10125 bp, 9 predicted proteins | sample S1_10metaG_FD_148615 | JGI IMG/M metagenome (GOLD analysis project Ga0196964, IMG submission 148615) | Soil microbial communities from Anza Borrego desert, Southern California, United States - S1_10 | ecosystem: Environmental > Terrestrial > Soil > Desert | place: USA: California | collected... | reverse complement strand
GTAGATGATGACGCGCGCGGCCGGCCGCGACTTGATGGCGTCGAGCAGCGGGTCCTTCGAGTTCAAACAGATCGCATGATCAAAGCTGTCGATGAACTCTCCGACGGCAATCTTCAGCGCCTTGAAATCGCACACCATGTCACGCTCGTCGAGTTCCTTCGCGCTGACGACGACTTCGACCTTGCGCGAATGCCCGTGAGGAAACTTGCACTTCTCCGGGTGCTTCGACAGCATGTGCGCGTTTTCAACTTCGAAAGCCTTGCAGATCCGGTACAGCATTGAACTTCATCCTTTCTTACACCGCAGTCGAAACCACGTTGAAAAGTAATGGTCTTTTTTACAATTGTTTTATTTCCCCCCTCTTTCCCTTGTGGGAGAGGGCCGGGGTGAGGGGTTTCCGCACGTAGCGCGTTGTGTCCAGAACTTTGGCTTCTTTGAAGCCCTTCTTGCGAAGCAAACATGAATCACACGCGCCGCAGGCGCGGCCTCGAGCGTCAGGATCGTAACACGACTGCGTGAGCGATAGGTGGACGCCGAGCCTCGCGGCGGTCTTGATGATCTGCGCTTTGGTCATGCGAATGAGCGGGGTGTGGATCTTTATCCTGGAGCGGCCTTCGACGCCGGCTTTCGTGGCGACGTTGGCAAGTTTCTGATACGCGGCGATGTACTCAGGCCGGCAGTCCGGGTAACCGGAGTAATCCAGCGCGTTGACGCCGATGAAGATGTCGGACGCGTTGCGAACTTCGGCCAAGGCGAGCGCGAAGGAAAGAAAGATTGTGTTCCGTGCGGGCACATACGTGACGGGAATGCCGCGGCTCATGGACTTCAGCGCGCGGTGTTTCGGAACGGCGATGTTCGCAGTCAGCGCCGAGCCGCCGAAGACGCGCAGGTCGATCCTAACTGTGACGTGTTCAACAGCGTGTAGCGAGCGCGCGATCTTCGCCGCGGCACGCAGTTCCGACTTGTGGCGCTGGCCGTAGTCGAACGACAACGCATGACAGCGAAAACCTTTTGAACGGGCAATCGCCAGCACAGTGGAGGAATCCAGACCGCCGGAGAGCAGAACGATTGCGTCACGCGCTTTCATACGGCAGATTCTACGGTTTCCGCGAATGTTCGCACGGGCAAGTCTTCTCTAGTGGGTAGAAGAAGATGTCTGACATGGAATGGGAGCGAGTATGCAACCGCTGACTTTGACGATTGCCGCAGTCGCATGCCTGGCTGGAAGCGCACTGGCGCTGGAAGTTGCATTCGAGGTGGAAGAAGCCGGTGATGTCGAACGCAAAAAGGCACACGTCACCGGTGGAATCCCGTTCAATAAAGACGTTCTGAAAGACGCGGATGTCACGAAGCTGAGACTCTACGACGATGCCGGCAAGCAGATCGCGTTCATTCCAACGGTGACATCACGCTGGAGCTGGCCCGACGGAAACGTGCAGTGGCTGCTGCTGGATTTTCAGGCCGACTTCGCCGCAAAGCAGAAACGGCGCTTCGTGCTGAAGACATCGGAAGATGCTCCGGCAAAAGCCGCGGCGGAGCTGAAAGTCACCGACGCCGCGGACGCGATCGTGATCGATACTGGCGCGGCGACGTTCACGATTTCGAAGAAGAAGTTCGCCCTCGCGGCGGGAAGCCTCGGTGGAAAGGGGTTGCTTCGCGATGGCGAGATGAGCATTGACCTGCTCAAGAAGGTTCCTGAGAAGACGGATGAAGAGAACTGGCTCCGAGACGCTCCCCCCGACGCGCCAGTGTCGAAGCTGCTCGCTGGGCAGGGCAGCTACAAGGCCGAAATCGAAGAGCAGAACCCGCTTCGCATCGTCGTGAAGCTGACGGGAGACTTCGGTGATCGCCGCCTGCAGCCAGAAGGGGCATCGGCGAAATTTCCCTACATCATTCGGCTAACTATGCACGCCGGTTCGGCGGAGCTCCACGTCAAACACACGCTGATCTACGACGGTGATCCGAAGACCGAATGCATTCGCCGCATCGGCGTGCATCTGCCCATCGCGGACCTCAGCGAGGCCGCCGTCGGTGGCCAGGGCGACGACCCACTTGCGAGCGAGCCTGAAGCGCCGAAGCGTATCGGCGAAGCGCCAGAGGTGGTCACAAGCGAAGTGACGCCGGATGCGAGGCTCTCGTTGCTGTGCATGGGGCCGCCCAAGCGCTACCACGATGCGCCGATTTACGACATGGCACGGATCAAGTTCAGCATTGACCAACTGGGTGACGGCCCGGCGATTCTGAAAGGCGGTGGCGACTCGCCCCAAGGCTGGATTGCTGCTGGAAACAAGGACGGTACCGTCGGGGTCGCGTTCAAAGACTTCTGGCGCAAACATCCCAAGGAACTGGATGTGGACGGCGGTAGGAAGACTATCAACGTCTGGTTGTGGCCTAACCGCGGCGACAGGGTCCTCGATCTGCGCCGCTATAGCGATAACAAGGTCTACAAGGAGTTGAACCCCGGCGAAGGCTGGCGCTTCGAGGCGCCCGACCAGAGCTTTGGGATGGCGTATGGGCACGCGTTCGGCCACGAGTTCGCGATCAAGCTTTCAACACATCCCCCGGCCGAAGCCGGCTTGCGCGATGCAGCCCGCGCACTCGAAGAGCCACTCTACGTGATGTGCGCGCCGGAATACTACGCCGCGAGCGGCATCTTCGGCCCGATTATCGTCCGTAACGCCGACAAGTTCCCTCGCCTCGAAGGCACTCAGGATGTGATGCTTGAATGGATTCTCCGCAACCAGCAGAACTTCGGCTGGTACGGCATGGCGGATTACGGTGATATCCTCCTCGACTTCTACTGGTTCGGTCTGCGGCACTGGGGAAAGAATCGTGAACGGTGGCTCTGCCGCGGATACGCCGGCTGGCTCCAGAACGACGGGCAGCTTGATTACATCTTCTATCTTCACGCGCTGCGACGCGGAGATCGGCGTCTGCTGAAGTTCGCGCAGAGAATGACGCAGCACGTGGCAGATGTCGATACGGCGCATCTCGAGATCCCCGGCACCGACGGCAAGCAATGGGGCAAAGAGTTCAACGACAATCACGGCCGCTTCCGCGTGGGTGGCGTCAACCGGCACAACCAGCATCACTGGGGGGACACGATCACCAGTCGCGGCACGATCACGCAGGGCGGGCCCATTCTGTATGGAATCACGGGTGATTCTCGGATCAAGGACGTGCTCGCTGAAGTCGCCTTGCTGCTTGATCGAAGCGCGAACTACGAGCCGACCGACGGTGCAGGACTGGCGCGGCTTTATCACATCTTCGGCGACGAGAAAATGCTCCAGCGCTCAAAGGAGTTGGCGCCCACTTACTTCGGTCTCGGAAACCTCAGTTTCACGATGTTTAACAATGTTGTCTGGGGCCTTCTTTTCCACGAACAGGCGACAGGCGACAAAGCGCTTCGCGACAACATGGTTGCCGTTGCCGATCACCTGATGAAGCCGACGACGAACCTCGTGGACTTCAATTCCGGGTTCGCTGAGATCATGGCGTGGCATTACATGCAAGACGACAAGTACCTCGCTGCGCTGCCACGCTACATCAAGCACCTGGATTATGGCGGCAGCTTCGCGATGTGTGATCTGCGCGGTGATCTGAAAAACGGCGCACAATCGCTCGGCTGGTCAGAACTATGGAAGCGCGTTCAGAAATTCCAGCCGATCATGCCCGAGCGCCCGTATCACTTGCTCGGAAAGGTCCTGAACAAATGGCCGTATGTGCTGGCGGGTTTGAAGGACGAATCCTGCCTTGATGAGCCGAAGCAAGCCGCGCCAGCTCAGAAGTAGCCGCGGCTAGAAATCCAGCGTCTTCGACGGCACGCTCGGTTGAACAGGCGCAGTGGGCGGATCGATCGGCGCAGTATCCTTGCTCTCGAACTGATATGTGAGAGTGAGACACATCGCCGCCATTGCCGTGGGACCGACGCGGCCGAGCATTCCGATGTACTCCGCGCTGTTCGGCCATGAGCCCGTGTCATCCCCTTCCATGTCCTGACTGGTCAGCAGCGCCTCGTCGAGTTTTGCGATCCACTTCGCAGCAACGTCGCCGCCCTGGGCCAGAACCGCGGGGCCCGCAAAGTACCAGCGGTACACTTCGTATTTATCCTTCCACGTGGGGTAACCGCAGCGCTCCAGCCACGCCGTGACCTCGTCCTTCAGATCAGCGGGAGCGTCCCCAGCCTTATGGCGTAGCAGATGGGCGATTGCGGTACAGGCGGGACTCATCGCACCATTTGGTGCGTATGCATAGCCGGGTCCGGTCTTGCATTTGGCGTGCTTCTCGAGGTACTCCTGCATCTTGTCGAACGCCTGCGGGCGCACCTCCAGTCCCGCCGTCTTTGCCTGATACAACGCGGAGCCGAACCAGCCCATGGGCGATGTATGACCGTGAGGCCCCGGCGTGTACCCGAAGCCGCCGTTGGCCGCCTGATGGACATTGGCGCAGTAATCGACTGCTTTCTGGGCTCCGACGCGAATCAGCGCGTCTTTGTCCCCCACGTGTTCTGCCGCTGTCGTCACAGCCAGTGTGGCGATCGCGGTTGCGTAGCCAGTGTCTGCATCGCCCTTGCGCAGGAGTTTTCCGTTCTCGTGTTGCTGCGCCAGCAGCCAATTCACGCCGCGCTTGACGTTATCTTTGAACGCGCCACGGTAGTGCGTGTGTCCGGCATTCAAAAAAGCGAGCGTTGCCAAGGCAGTGGCTGCTGTCGTGCAGTTCTTCGCGCCCAGCTTCGCACCGTCGTAGCTGCCATCGGGTTCCTGCTGAGCCGCGAGCCACGCGAGCGCGCGTCCGATGCTTTCGCGGCGTTTTTCGAGCGCTGTCTTTTCACGCGGTGGCTTCGGTGCTGGAGCCGGTTCCTTCTCGTCGGCGGCCACGCGCTCGGTTGGCGGAGTCGTTCGACCACGAAGCGTGTCCGGTTGCGCAACCTGCGGCAGCGCATCGGGCTTCTTCGCAACAGTGGGTTCTGAGTACTTCGCCCACGCCAGGAAGCCGAGAATGGTGGCGGCTATCAGCGCTGCGATATCAAGAATGCCGATGCGCCGGCGGTTCTGCGTTTTGCCGGCGGTGTGTCGCGCGCGTTCGGCGATCTTGAGCAGCCGAGCCTCAGGAACCTTCTCGATCGGAAAGTTTTTCTGGAGGTCGCTCATACGGCGCTCCTTTCGTACCGGACCGGGGTACCCGTCTCAGGCAAGCCGCCGAGCCGCTCGCGCAAACGTGCCACGGCGCGGTGATACCGGCTCAGGATCGTGCCTCGCGGCGCGTCAAGGACCTCGGAGATTTCTTCAAAGGTGAGCCCGTCCCAGAGATGCAGCACGATCGTTTCCTGCTCGGGCTGACTGAGCGCAGCAAGTGCTTCGGCGAGGATCAAGCGCTGAGCGGGGTCACCTTCGACCGTTTCCGTGAATGCAGCAGCGAATTGAAGAGGAATGCGTTTGCGATAAGTGAGGGCTTTGCGCCTCAGGACGGTGAACAGCCACGCGCGCGAGCTCTCGATCTTCCGTGCGCCATCGCCCTGCTGAAGCAATGCGACAAGCGTGTCGTGCACCGCGTCTTCGGCGGTCTCTGCGCTACCGGTGATCAAGCGGGCGTAATGCAGAAGCTCCTGCCCGACCAGACGCATGACCGCGTCGAGATCGACGCCGTCAGCCGTGCTCGCTTGAAAGACGCTCTGCAGCGCGTCCATGCCCCGCCTCCCTTTATGTCTACGCCGAGGAAGAGCAGAATGCGGGCGGCTTGATTGCAGGAAAATCGACTTTCTAGACACCTTTTTGCGCAGGGTCCCAGATGAACTTATGCATCTGGAGCTGGAACCGGACCGGCAGCTTGTCCGCGAGAATCCAGTCCACGACATCCACAGGCGCGACTTTGCCGAACGCGACAGAGAATAGGACTGCGTTGACCTTCTCAGCTAACCTATGGGTGAGCACCTGTTCGCGTGCCCACTCATAGTCGCGCCGGCTGGCGAGCACAAACTTCACTTCGTCGCGCTTATTGAGCAGCGGGATGTTGCTCATCCGGTTGCGCTCGCACATGCCTGAGTCCGGGCATTTCAGGTCCATGATGCGGATTACACCATCGGGAAGAACATCGATCGGCCGCTCGCCGCTCGTCTCGCAGAGCACCGTGTAGCCGCTACCGAGAAGTTCCTTCGCCAGTTCCGGGACTGCGGGCTGGAGCAGCGGCTCGCCGCCGGTGAGTTCCACGAGTTTGCAATCGAGATCGCGCACTTTTTCCAGGATGCGCGGCAAGGTGCACCACTCGCCGCCGTAGAAGCTGTACTCGCTGTCACACCACGAGCAGCGCAGGTTGCATCCGGTGGTGCGCACGAAGATGCACGGCAGCCCCGCCCAGGTGGATTCGCCCTGGATGGATTTGTAGATCTCGGTGAGTTTGAGGCGAGCTTCCATGCGTCCACCAAAACAAAGCCGCCTCTCCTATTCAGAGAGGCGGCCCTCATCGTAATCCAAAATCCAAAATCAAGAATCCAAAATTACTTCGTGTGCACCCACTCGTCGAACAGCGCCCGCGTCAGGTGCAGCACGCGCAGCGGGTCCTGCGACGGGTCGAGCTCGAGTGAGCAATACCCTTCGTAGTTGCTGTCGCGCAGCTTCTTCACGAACTTCTTGTACGGGAACTTCGGGTCGAGCAGATCGTGGAAGTGCACGTGACCCAGGTGCGGCCGGATCATTTCGAACACGCGATCGAAATCATCGGGCGGCGTGTTGCCCGGCTGGCTGTTGTGGACGAGGTAGCAGCGCGGGTGGTTGACCTTCTTCACGACTTCGAGCGCATCTTCCCAGTTGGTGAAGCTGCCGTGCATCTCGAAGCCGATGTCGACGCCCAGCCCCGCCGAGTAATGCACGATTTCGCTCAGCGCGTTGGCGATGCGCGAGATCGTCCAACTCTTGGGCTCGCTGTCGTGGAGCTTGTCGCCCAGGCAGCGCAGACGCGGCGCGCCGAGGTCGACCGCCAGCAGCACGTACTGCTTCGTGCGCGCGACGGCTTCCTTCACCTGCGCCACGTTGGGCCAGTCGTAGCGTTCATTGATGGCAAGGCCGGCGATGTGAACGTTGGCGTCGCCGAAGATTTTGCGGGTCTTCTTCGCATCGGCAGGCTGCATATCCAGGTTGATCTTCTGCTTGTAGGACGGTTCGGCGAAGAACTCGAAGCTCTCCATCCGGCCTTCTTTGCACATTTTGGCCGTCGTTTCGACGTCCCAATCTTTGGCCATCTGATAGGCCATCAGTCCGAGATGCATTGCATCATCCCCCAGCTAAACGGCACCAGTTTTCGGAAACAGCGTGAGAATAGTAGCGAGGCGTTTGGAGGGTGCAACAGATGAACCATCTCCCGGCTGAAAACGCGTTTGAGCGCAGGGAGCAATCGTCTTGAAGAGGCACCGTGACAGCAGCAAAGGTCAAGGTTAAGCGTCTCACTCGCGACCGTTAGGGAGGATTCGAATGCTGCAACGGATGGTTCTGATAGCGATGCTCGCGTACACGGCCATGGCTGCAGCGCCGTCGGTGGCCGAAGCGCGCGCCGCCGTATTGAAGCAGGGCAAGCCGTTCCTGCTGTTCGTCGCGGCCGATCAGAAGGTCTTCTGAGCGAAGCCGGGCACCATCGAAGCAAGTTTGCTTCGCACACCCGCTTTCGCCGAGTTTCTGAAGAGTGTGCCTCACGCTGTCACGCGCAAGGACGAACTGCAAACGCAGACCCTGAGGAACGAGTTCGAACAAGGCGGGGTTTTTGTGGCAGTTTTGGATGCAAAGGGGGAGTTGCTTGCGATTGTTGATCCGATCGCGCCCGGTGCTTGCGTGAATCCCGAAGTCTTCGCCGAAGAACTGAAACTGCGCATGGAAGGAAAGAGCATTCAGCAGTACCGGCGTGAATGGGAGAAAGAGCCATCCAACATCACTGCCTTGCAGGATTATCTGGCGCAACTCAGCGAAAACCGGCTGCTTCTGACGCTCGAGAAGAACTGTAAGAAGGATGCGGCCAATCCGGCACTCTCGGAAGAAGTACGCGCCTTCATGTCCGTCTGGAGCGCAATCGCACGCAGCGATTACCGCCGTTTGAACCTGGAAGGCTTTGGCCTCGACCCGGTGGAACGCGCCAAGGACGCCGAAGCTGCTTTGAAGACGGTGCAGCGGTGGCGGCGTGGGGCAGACGACACGTCCGCCTGGGCGTTGGCGTGGACGGATGCAGAACACGCGCTGCAGGCAAACATCACCAAGCTAAACCAGTATGCAAAGCACCGTGTCGACGTGGAGATGAAAGTGGCGCTGACGCGCGAGGTTGCATTCCAGAAAGTCACCGATGCCTTGGAACGAAACAAGAAGGGTATTCCCGAACCGGTACTCAAGGCGCGAGAGGCGATGATCCACGAGTGGAAGAACGGCCGATTGAAAAGACAGGTTATCGCACCTCCGGCAAAAGCGCCCGTCCCTCCTCCAGAGCCTGAGATTGTCAAGGATGAGCCTGATCAGTTCGAGATACGGCTGAAGCGGCCATTGCAAGTAGCCGAGGAGTGAGCTAATCCTGAAGTGCCGCTTTGCTGATATCGCGGCATTTCAGGAGTGAGCCATGAAACGTTCGGAAATAAACCGCCGTATCGAATCCGCCAAGGAGTTCTTCGCCAAGCACAGTTTCCGACTGCCCCCCTTCGGGTACTGGTCTCCGGCAGATTGGAAGAGCAAAGGCGCCGCGGCCGATGAGATCCGCCGCAACAAGCTCGGCTGGGACCTCACGGATTTCGGTAGCCGTGCGTTCGAGAAGATGGGCCTGTTGCTCTTCACCATCCGCAACGGCAATCTGAAGGATCCCGCGAATGTCAAGAGCTACGCCGAGAAGATCATGATCGTCGAGGAGAACCAGGTCACGCCCTTCCACTTCCATTGGCAGAAAACGGAGGACATCATCGTCCGCGGCGGTGGGAACCTTGTCGTCGAACTGTACCAGAGCAACGCGCAGGATGAGTTTACCCAGGAGACGATCCGCGTCCGGTGCGATGGCGTTGAACGCAGGGTCGCGCCGGGCGGCAAGGTAGTCCTGCATCCGGGCGAAAGCATCACGCTGACCCCGCGGCTGTACCACAAGTTCTACGGTGAGCCTGGCGCCGGGCGCGTGCTCGTGGGTGAAGTGAGTTCAGTCAACGACGACGCCACTGATAATCGATTCAAAGATAACGTCGGCCGCTTTCCGAAGATCGAAGAAGACGCGCCGCCGGTGCATTACCTTTGTAACGAATATCCATCTTAAACGTCCGGATGGCCGTCTCCTGATAGCGCCTTCACCGCCTGCATCAAGCGCTCACGTTCCTGTGGCAGATCACCTGGTTGCGCTGGAAGGTTAATGAGATCAAGCAGTAGTCCCACGTCGTGAAGGTTCCCCATCTGCTCGACCTTTTCGATGGCGCGCAGGCGTATCTCGGGATTGGGATTGGCGAGTTCCTCGCGGAACATCTGCAAGGCCGCGGCGCGGTGATGCGGCGCGTTGAATATCTGGTCGAGCGCTGCGCCACCAGGCTGCTGCCGCCACGCATCGACGGCCCACGGAACGACGCTGGCATTCTCGCACTTCGCCATCAACTCAGCGGCTTTCTGCGAATGAAGATGCTTTGCGAGAAATTTGACGACATCTTCACGCAGCAGCGTCTTCTCTTTCAGAGAGGCTTCGACGCGGGCGAGCATCCAATCGGTTCGCGAAATTCCGCGTGCCCAGCGGATGACGTGTTCGAAAGGGTAGGGCACGAAAGGATACGCGCCGACGCGGTCACTTCCCTTGATGTCAAACGCGCCCGGCAGTACGGCGCCGTGTGAGGGTGCTCCGACTGAATCTTGCGGATTCCGGCCGGAGATGCGGCCAACGATTAAACCGGAGTTCGGATTGTCGCCATGGACGGCGTGATGGACCAGGATGGCGCGTGTGTTCAAGTAGACTTCGCGGCGCACAGGAAAGATGGCCGGCTGACGGGCGATCTCCGTGTTGCCGTAGCGCCGAATTAGAAATTGCAGGACCCGGGATTGCTCAGCCCCTGAGGGCGTATCGGAAGCCGCGGCACGTTCCAGCCGCGATTGCCAATCGTCCAGAAGGCAGTGCACTTGTTCGCTGATGGTCATAAAC
>Ga0196964_10001917_pt1 | contig 10126 bp, 10 predicted proteins | sample S1_10metaG_FD_148615 | JGI IMG/M metagenome (GOLD analysis project Ga0196964, IMG submission 148615) | Soil microbial communities from Anza Borrego desert, Southern California, United States - S1_10 | ecosystem: Environmental > Terrestrial > Soil > Desert | place: USA: California | collected... | reverse complement strand
GTATCAAACTCGCCTTCGCCTGCCACCATGACAGGGTGATGAGTCATGGCGCGGACAATACGCTCCAGATCCAAATTGTCACCAGAGGCTAGCTGGGCATACAGCGCAGCCATTTGACCCAGTTGTAGGAAATAAGTGGGAGCGCCACAATCATCGTGAACGCTAATAAATTCTTCCCCTGGCATTCGCAGCAACTCTGCGACTTTGCTCAAAATCAGTTTTTGGACTGGGTGGTTCCGCTGCAAGTAGGTGCTGAGAGGAAACTTCCGTTGCTGACACACGGCTAACATTCCCGCGTGTTTGCCAGAACAGTTATATTCCAGCGGACTTCGCTTTCCTTCTGGTATTGGACACTGCAGTGCTGACGGATCAATATCACAGCGCCAGAGGATGTTAAAAACTTGCCGTACCTGCTCAATCTTGCCCTTGTGGGAACTACAGATAATCGCTAAATCTCGGTCTGTGAGATTGTAGCGTTCTAGTGTGCCCGTGGTCGTGACAGCCAAGGATTGAAAAGGCTTAAGCGATGAACGGACAAAGGATGCCGTTTCTGCGTTACCCGCAACCGATAGAACCCGCCCCCGGTTGTCACAGACAACTGCTTGGGCGCGATGAGTGGATTCCATTATGCCTTCACGCAGTAACCGGACTTCCAGTTCTGGTGCTTGAGTTCGTTTTCCCCTTGTCATGGGTAAGGCTCTATCACTTTTTGTCAGTTGTCAATTGTCAGTTGTCAATTGTCAGTTGTCATTAGAAAAATACTAATAACCAATGCCCAATGACTACTCACATAAAAATCCACATTAGGCTACCAATGCAGAAAAATAAAGCAAGTGCGGCAAATGTCCGCAAAAGCCGTCGCAGAATGGGTTGGATTTGGTAGGTGACGAGCAAGCGATCGCGCGTCAGGATTTCCGGTGTCTTCGTCCAGGTTTGCCCATCATACCAACCCGACTCCTCATAAAATATCGTCTCTCTCTGCAAGCGATCGCGCACATATGACCACCCCAAGTAAAGGCGCAACAAAGTCAAAGCCACAAATATAGTCGCTCCTCCTGCACCACAGATAACAAACTTGCCTGGATACTTCCCCGGAACAAAACTCGCCGCTGCCACTGGTCCAGCTATCAGCCAACTCCAGATCCATATCCAAGCCAGCTTTCTGAGATACCCTTGCAAATCCAAAGTCCCCCAGCAAAAAAACCAGGACTCTTGCAATTCCTGGTATTCATTGATGGGTTGCTGTTCTGTCGGAACTGGGCATACTGTAGACTCCATATCTTCAGCCTTTTCTTGGCTAAACACCCTGATTCTAAGCGGGTTCTAGGTGTTAATCAAGACAACGCTGCAAAGTCGATTCGTTCAGCATGACCCCAGAACGCTTCCAGGTTATAGAACTCGCGCTCTTGAGGCATCAATATGTGGACTATGACATCGCCGTAGTCCAAAAGCACCCAAGTGCCTTCTGCTTGCCCCTCCATTCGCAGAGGCTGACGTTGCAACTCTGTTTCTACTTTTTCTTGAATCGATTGAGAGATAGCCCTCACCTGCACCTTGGAAAAGCCTGTCACCATTACGAAATAATCCGCTAGGTAGGAAACTTCTGCCACTCTCAGCATTACAATGTCGCCCCCTTTGCGGTCATCAGCTGCCTGGGCAGCTGTTACAGCCAGGTTCTGACTCTCATCCTGTTTTTTAGCACTAACGGTAACTAAAGTGGAGTAAGATTTGAAAGGTTCTGACATTAAAACTAAAATTCCTTTTTGACAATCTAAGACCAATACATCAGAAATTAATCGAGCTTAAAGCACCAAGGCTAGGAACTGCATTGATGCAAAACTTTTTCAGACTACCCATTCATGGCGTTATTAGACTTTTCTATTGCTTGCTGTTTTTTGTTTGTCACTTGGAGTGCCCAATTACGAGTATTAATCGTGCGTGGGTGAATTAAACAACGGCTATCAAGTAGATATCTCAGAGAATAATCGCAGGTTAGCCAGAGGGCTTTGTAGAGATTTTCGTAGCTGAGCTGCCTTAATGTCTCTAATTCAGGAGTTTGGCCGCGACTTGGCTCTAAAGTATCAGCTATATATATTATAGAGCTTAATAAACTCATCCCAGGTCTGCCCAAGGTGTGATTTTGGATCGCCTGCAAAACTTCTTCATTCTGCACGCCGAAGTTGTCTCTAGCAACGATCGCACTGACATCGGCGTGTAACAAATGAGGATTTGCTTCATCCACAGGATCTAGCTTTAAGCCTTCTGCTTTTGCCATCTCTAAAAGTTGAATAGGCTTAAAGTATTTAGCCAAATCGTGCATTAAGCCCGCTTGAGCTGCCTTCTCAACGTCGAGATGATAATGGCGGGCAAGAGCGATCGCCATCTGCTCAACGCCAAGAATATGTTGCAGTCGAGAAGCCGGGACGTTATCTGCTAACCAGGCTAAAACCTGTTCGCGCATGATGGGGAGAGGGGGAGATGGTTCCCAATTAGCCATTAGCAATTAGCCATTAGCAATTACCACAATTTACTTTCATTATAGCTAAACTAACCTGATATAAGTTTATTGACACTCCCCATAGCTAAAGCTAGGGGATTCTTGCATCTAGTTACTCGCTCCGTTCAGGAGCGAGTCGTTCATCAAGTTAAGGGCTGTGCCAAGCAACCCATTCTCTGTAGCAGATGGAGCCATTACAACAACATCCTTCTTTAGCTCCAGAGAACAAGAGAACCCTTCCCACTGTGCAATGTTATGGGAGGCATTCAAATCTGCGTTGTAGTAGTGTCCGTTCGGGCAATTGAAGTCATGCTTATGGCGATGCCCAATTGTGCCACAAGTTGAACAACTCTTACTGGTATAGGGCGCAGGAATTTTGACTATTTTCAATCCAACTAAAGCCAATTTGTAGTCAAGTTTCTGCTCTAACGAGTAGAACGCCCAAGAATGTCTAGATTGCCCCGCATCAGAGCGATTTTTCTGGCTCTGCTTCATGGTTTCTCGACATCCTTTTAAGTCTTCAAGTGCTACATCAGCTTCATGAAATTGAGCGAAACGAACGAGGCGACGAGAGATAGTATGATTAACGGCTTCCATCCATCGACGCTCTTTTTTATTCCACCTTTGCAACGCCCTAAACTTTTTGGCTTCTTGTAGATATGAGCGACGTTTTTGGAAGTATCTGCGTCGATGCATTACATATGAGCCGCTATGAAACTTACCGAAGCCTTTGGCTGGTGCTACCACTGCGATATTGTTTTGTCCCCTGTCAACTCCAACTCGTTTTTGTGTCTGCTGCTCTGGAACATCCACAGTTACAGACATATAGGCATACCAACGCTTACGGTGATAGATGAGCTTAATGCTACCTTTCTCCACATCTCCTGCTAGAACCTGATTGAGAATTGACTCCCAGTGAGGCGAGGCAACAACTATAGGTACTCGTTTTTCCCCAGCAATAGTGGGGAAACTTAAGCTATAGGTGTCGCCTCGTTTTTCTAGCTTCCAGTTCTGTTTGTTGATTTCAGGAGGCAGGCATCTATAATGCTTCACCTTCCGACCCGTAGCAGAGACGGTATGCCGAATCGTTTGATTAGCAAGGGCAGACTTTAGTGACGAAGAGATTTTAGCTGTTGTTATCTCACGGCGCTCAATATAGGGAATGGCAAGCAATTCATTCGCCAAGCGGGTATTTTCCGCAGTCATTTCGGCAAATAATCGCTGCTTCACCTTGTTGAGGTGATGAAATTTAAGCTTTATAGTTCGAGTCACTTTAGCCATGACATAATAATATCATATTCTTTATACATATGTATAAAAAATGACGTCTGCCACGGCGATTGTCTTGCGTTAGCGAAGCGAGGCGTTAGCCTGGGGGAAATTTTCATCCCCATATCCTCGATCGAGGGGCTTTCAATTTTCCCCTCGCGCTCCCCCGATTTTGGTAAACAGTTCCTCATATCGGTTTAAAGCTTGGAACAAGCTATAATTTGCGATCGCATACTGTCTACCCTGTTTACCCAGCATTTCCGCTTTCTCAGGATTTTTGTATAACTCCATAATTGCTGCTGCCAGCGCTTCTGGGTCTTCTGGGGGAACAACAATTCCGCCACCACTGCGTTGCACGGCTGTTGCAGCAGTACCTGTTACGGGAACCGAGGCGATGATAGCGCGACCGCTAGCAAGCAGCAGCTGAATTTTTGAAGGCATATTGAAAGAAATCACATTGCTCTTTTGCATAACCAACCCTACATCAGCTGCTGCCAGCATCTCCGGTAGTTGTTCGCGGGGTTGAAACGGCAGTAACAAGACATTCTCAGCACCCCAGCCTTGGCAACGGCGCTGCAATTTTTGCAAGGCTTCAGCTTCTCCCACGATCGCAATGGTAATTTCTGGAATATCCCGCACTTTTGTAGCAGCCTTGATGACTGTTTCTAAGCCTTGGGTGAGACCAATATTGCCAGAATAGAGGACGACAAATTTACCTTCAAGTTGATTAGCCGTCCGAAAGGAATTATTTTCTTTAGGTAATGGTCGGATGAAGTTGATATCAACCCAGTTGGGAATCAGCTCAATTTTGCTGGCTGGGACGCCTTTGGCAAGCAGATTATCAACAAACCCATCAGCAATTACGCTAATCTTGGCCGCTGTGCGATAGGCAAATTTTTCCAAATATGTGAAGACGCCTATCAAAGCTTTGTTTCTCAGCAAGCCAGTGTGGACGGCTGCTTCCGGCAAAATATCCTGGAGATTCAATACCACAGGGCATCGGCGCACCCCTCCCAAAAGTGCTGCCGGAACCGAAACCGGTAGAGGTGGCACGGTTAAGAGAATCACATCCGGACGCCAGCTTTTTAGGGCTGGCACCAAGCTTGTGGCTACAAAGCTACCATCGAGTAACACCCGGTCTAGTAGACCCGGCTTGGGGCGAATCCAGACATAACTGCGCTCAATAGCTACGCCGTTTTTTTCTTCTGTAAAATATAATTTACCCCGGTATTCGGGGTAAATACGGCGTTCCGGATAGTTGGGCATAGCGGTAATGACGTGGACTTGATGACCGCGATTGACCAGACCTTCTGCCAGTTCCGTCATTAGGGGGGCAATGCCGATGGGTTCCGGATAGTAGTTGTAGGAATAAATTAGAATTCGCATAGCCCAAGTTTAGGGAAATATTAGGGTAGCACGGCTGGCGGAAATTTCTGTTGATTTCTGACTGTGTTCAAGATGACACAATGCCTTATCAAACTGGTTCCCTGGAAAAGTAACTCTCTATTTAGCTAGAGGAGAAGAGGCGATACACCCTACAACCAGGCTGCAATCTGATCGCGACACTTATACAACCAGTAAGCCAAAATAGGTACGAGACACCTAATAATCCCCAGATAACGATGATTTTCCCTCGTTTGCATAGAATCTTGGCTCCCCTGCTACTAGCAGGATTGCTGTTCGTTACTTCCTGTTCCACCCAAGCTCCCTCCCGTTGGGATCAAGCTCAACAAGAAAGCACTCAGAAACCGGCTCAAACAACCCGCACCCAAGATCGAGCGGGGGCACCCACAGGCAAGGCAGTAGGGGGAGGTGAATTTAACAAATTCTTCCCATCTGCAAGTGGTGGCTACGAGCGCGTCTATACCCAGGAGAAACAAGGCTTTGCTGAAGCTAAGTTAAAAAAAGGTGGTAAGGAAGTGGCAGTAATGTCTATTTCTGATACCGCCAACAATCCCAGCGCCGCGCAAAAATTCCAGCAAAGCAGCCAGAAAATTGGGGGTTATCCCGCCGTTAGCCAAGGTAGTAATGGTACGGCAGTTCTCGTAGCAAATCGCTACCAGGTTAAAGTACAATCCCGCGATGCTTCCTTTACCCAGAGCGATCGCGAAGCTTGGTTACAAAGATTTAACCTCCAGGGGCTTGCGAGAACCCGCTAACCTCAATTTCAGTAGCGCAACAAATAACAAAAACTAAACAAGGAGCTTTTTGTGAGCAAATCGATTTTTGAATTGGTTGACGAGTTGCCAACCGATAATATTACTATTCGTACCCTGCGAGCGCTAGACTTTGTTGTTCCCGGTCAGTGGGAAAATGTGGTTGGCTTTACCAACACCATTCGGCACGTCACCGGAGAAACCGACGAAGACTTGATCCAGCAAATTGGTGAACGCGCCATTTATCTGTACAACGACAAATCTCAGGGCTACCAACGAGCCTTGTGGCTCTATCAAACAGTTGATAGAGCAGATAGCGCTTTGGGTGCAGCTGCTTTGGCTAACAAAGTTGGTGATAAAATTCCGCTTGTGGGGGGCTTATTAAATCGGGTAACACCCAAGCCTAATAAAGCTCAAGCTATTGATTTGTGTCTGAAATTAGTGGTCGAGTTAGTTGCCTTCTGCCAAATTAACGGCATTCCCGGTGACAGCATTGGCGATTTTGTAGCATCTCTGGGCGAGTACAGCGGTGAATCTTTGATGCGGATGGCTGCCCTTGTTTGCATTGATGGGCTAATTCCCCTGGGTCCAGATTTCATCCTGGAAGCCCAATCCCGTCTCGCCCAGACAACTCCCTCAGACTTAGAACAAAATTCAACGTTCCAGGGCGTCAACAGCTTAATTCCAGGTGGCAGTACCCCCGGAAAGTTGAACTTTATCGGTCAAAGCTTTGACTCAGTAAAAGGCTGGATGAGTAACTTTGTCGCCGATCGCGGTTTGACGCCAGAAAAAGTCGTTAGCAATATGCAACAATTTGTAGAGATTTCCAACGACAAGTTGGACTATCTCGCTGCTTTCCTGGACATGACAACCAACTATTATGAGCATACAGGCACTCAAACCCTAGCTCGTCGTTTGATTGAACGAGCAGCGGCTGAGATTTAATACTAGGTTTGTTTACTCACTTCGGTAATAGTCTGTAGGTTTTTGCTAATGGTTAGTTGTTAGTTGATAGTTGGATTTTCTACTAACCACTAATTCCTAACCATTAGCCATTAGCAAAAAACTTTTTTCTCATAACTAAACAATTTTGCTGATTTGATAGTCGCAGGTAAGAAATTTCATCAGTAAATTGTTGCATAAAAATTAAACCCCTACCTTTTTCGTTCCAGAGATTGGGATTTTGTTGCACCAAGGTATGCAATTTTCTTGCCAAATTAAACGGTTGCCCCCGATCCCAAATCCGCATCTCCAGGTAGGAAGAAAAAATTTTTACTTCGATGCAAATGGGTGTTGTCTGGGGTAAATTCTGGTGAGCATGGCGAACTACATTGGTGAAGGCTTCTGTTAAGGCTACCTGGCACTGCCACCAAAGATTCTGAGGGAGTTGGGGTAGGTTGAATTGCTCAAACCATTGCCAAACTTTTAGGAGAGCGTTCAAATCTGACTCAACCTCAATAAGGGAGTGTTTTATTGGTTGCTCATCAAACAGCACCACTATTTTTACGAAATAAAATTAGTATGGTTATGAAAATGAGCTTCAAGTCATACATGAGGCTCCATTTCTTTTGATACCTTAAATCCAAGCGGATGACATCTTCAAAATTGCGTACTTGCGATCGCCCATTCACCTGCCACTCCCCAGTCATACCGGGTTTGACATCTAAACGCTGCCATTCCGGTACTTCGTATAGCGCCACTTCATCCGGCGTTGGCGGTCTAGTACCTACAAGACTCATCTCGCCTTTGAGTACGTTCCAGAATTGAGGGAGTTCATCGAGACTGGTTCGTCGCAAAAACCGACCTACCCGTGTAATGCGTGGGTCGTTATCATGTTTGAAAAAGGCACCTTGAGCTTGATTTGTGATTTTTGCTTTCAATTGTTCGGCGTTGACGCACATCGAGCGAAATTTCCACAAGCGAAATCGCCTACCCATCCAGCCGCATCGGGTTTGGGTGAAGAAGATGGGACCCGGACTGTCGAGTTTGATTGCGATCGCGATCGGAATAAACACAACTGCTGTAATTCCCAAACCCACCACAGCACCCAGAATGTCTAAGAAACGTTTGATCTTTGAGCGCACAGAAGGATGCGTCACAGGTGGTCGGTCTTCCCTACGCTTAGGTAGCGATCGTGCTGTGGTTTCCGGTGGTGGCTCAATAGTCATCACCTCGTCGAGTCCCGTCATAGACAACACCGCCATCACCTGCGGATGAACACCCCGAAGCACCAGTTCTACTTTTTTCTCCCGTGCCAGTTTCAGGTTACTGACCAGCGCCCCCACACCACTACTGTCTATAAACGCCGTCTGGCTCATATCCAGGATAATGGGGTTTCCAACAGAACTGTCTTGCAGAAGCTGCTGACAAGTTTTCTTAAAGGCAACCGCCTCCAGCACACTCAAGCGAGGGGGCATATGCACCACAGAGTTTTGATTCAACAACGTCACCGGAAAGTTTGCCTCTGGAGTTGAGCCAACCATCAATACCTGGTACCAACTTGCAAGCTAATTTTTGGAGAAAAAGTGTGTACGAGTCAATTGCACTTCATCGAAATTTTTGGGTTAGAAACCTCGTTATAAAGGACGGCAATACACATTTGGGTTCTAGGTTGGTATTAAAGGTGGGACTACCCACCCCTGTAAATCTTGTTACCGCCTTGGAACTAATAAATGCCGTGTACTTTTGTGTTGTACTTTCGTTGGGACAATTACCAACTGACATTGTTCAGCCTGTACGCATAGCAAGTGGCGATAAGCCCGTGTGTATACTTCCCTTCGCTACTGACTATCAGAGAGGTTACAAACTAGGGAGGCATCCGGTAACGTCTTGTGAGCTACCACGCTCAGATAGTTCAGTTTGGGTTGTTAGCCCATAAGCTAGACACTGGTTTAGTCCTAAATTAAGAAGGTGGTGAGTCTCCCTCTTTCAAGCCTCCGCGATCGACGCCGGAGGTCAGTGACCAAAAATAAGTATTAAAACCATACTAATTATCTAATGAAACCTAAAACTGCTGACTATCCGGTAGCGCGATTGATTGAAGTCTTTTCTGCCATTCAAGGCGAAGGACTCAATGTTGGCACTCGTCAAATCTTCATCCGCTTTGCCCTGTGCGACCTGCGCTGCCATTTTTGCGATAGCGCCCATACCTGGGATGCACCGCCGATGTGTCACATTGAACAAACGCCTGGATGTCGCGATTTTGAAACCCACTCGAACCCTGTATCTTTGCCACTGTTGCTGGAATGGATTGAGCGGCAAAATCAACCCTGCCTGCATGACAGCATTAGCATCACTGGGGGTGAACCGTTGCTTCATGCCCCCTTCTTAGTGGAATTTCTCCCTCAACTGCGCGACTTAACTGGCTTGCCGATCTACCTGGAAACTGGCGGTCATCGCCCACAGCAGTTGTCAATGATTTTACCCTATCTGGATTCTGTGGGTATGGATATTAAGCTGCCCACCGTTAGTGGGGAAGAGAGGTGGCAGGCTCACGCAGAATTTTTACAGCGTTGTTACAGCTCACAAGCTGAAGTATTTGTCAAGTTAATTATTTCCCATCAAACTGATCCAACTGAGTTAGAAAAAGCCGCTGAGTTGGTGGCTGCTTGTAGCCCGACTATCCCTGTGTTTCTGCAACCAGTTACACCTTTGCAGACGCCTCACTATCTTCATGAGACTGAGCTTCTGCCTCCGTCCCCAGAGCAGGTTCTGACGTGGCAAGCTTTGATGAAGCGTTACCTCAAACAAGTGCGAGTTATACCCCAGACGCATAAAGCGATCGGGCAACTTTGAAATTCAGAGGAAAAAAACCGTACATAGGTTTGGTGTTAACCTCTTCTAAATTTTTTCTTAATGTCAATGTCTGATGCTAAGAAAGTTAAATTTAATTTATAGATTTCAGAGCAGATGCTACAGGCAGCAACCCAGTAGCCAGCAGCTGAATTCTGACTTTTTTTTACTTTAGGGGCGCATAATTTGCGCCCCTAGAATGATTTATAAAGAACCTTCACGGGCACCTTTGACTTTACCTTTGGCTTTAGCCGCGCTTCGTCTAAGGGCTTGCAGCCGCGCTTCGTATCTGTTCCGCTGACGGCGAACGGGAGTTTGCTCAATCAAGGTTTTCAAGGCGCTGCCGAGGCTCTTGTAGGCGTTGGGGAGTGAGTAGCCAAAGCGGGTGGCAAGTGCGATCGCTTTCTCGTCT
>Ga0196964_10001916_pt1 | contig 10128 bp, 9 predicted proteins | sample S1_10metaG_FD_148615 | JGI IMG/M metagenome (GOLD analysis project Ga0196964, IMG submission 148615) | Soil microbial communities from Anza Borrego desert, Southern California, United States - S1_10 | ecosystem: Environmental > Terrestrial > Soil > Desert | place: USA: California | collected... | reverse complement strand
GTCGCCCTGCTGCGTCGATGAGGGCGCTGCTCCTCGCTGCGGCGCTGGCCGCGCCGGCAGCCGCCGAGGAGATCGAAACGCGTCCGCCCCTGATCACGACACCGCCCGAGGTCGTCGAACGCATGCTTTCGATGGCAGGCACGCGCGCCGGCGACCTCGTGGTCGACCTGGGCTCGGGCGACGGCCGCATCGTCATCGCCGCTGCGCAGAAATTCGGCGCGCGCGGACTAGGGATCGAGCTCGACGGCGCGCTCATAGAGAAGTCCCGCGCGGCCGCGCGCGCGGCCAAGGTCGATGACAAGGTGAGCTTCGTGCAGGGCGACGTGCTCGCCGCCGACATCTCGCGCGCCACCGTCGTAACGGTGTATCTCCTGCCCTCGCTCATGGGCAGGCTGCAAGCGCGCTTCATCGCGGAGCTCGCGCCCGGCACACGCATCGTCTCGCATGCCTTCGCGATGGCCGGCTGGACGCCCGACGCGAGCGAGGTGGTGCGCCTGAAGGCGCGTCACCCGGGGCAGGGGGACGAGAGCACGCTGCATCTGTGGATCGTGCCGGCCGAAGTTCGCGGCCTCTGGCGCGCGCCCGGATTGAGCATTCGCATCGAGCAGAACTACCAGAGGATCGAGGTGCAAGGTGCGCGTGCCGCGGCGCTTTCCGGGCGCGATATCAGCTGGGACGGATTCCGGGGTCGCATCGAGGGCCACCGGATCGTGGGCGAGCTCGCCGGCCGCCCGATCGAGCTGCGGCGCTAAAGGACCTTCCCGGGGTTCATCATCCCGTTCGGGTCGAGCGCCGCCTTGAGCTTTGCCATGAGCTCGAGCTCGAGCGCGCTCTTGTGCGAGCGGATCGCCTGGCGCTTGAGCTGTCCCAGGCCATGCTCGGCCGAAATCGAGCCGCCGAGCCGCTCGAGCGCTTCATACACGATGCGGTTCACCGCCTCGCGGTTCTCGAGGAGCTTCTGCGGGCCGACGTTGTAGTGCAAGTTGCCGTCGCCGACGTGCCCGAAGCAGAACACTTCCGCGCCAGGGAACGCGCTGCGCAGCGCCGTGTTGGCCGACTGGACGAATTCAGCGATGCGCGAAATCGGCACCGAGATGTCGTGTTTCACATTGGCGAACTGCGCTTCCGGGATGCTCTCGCGCAGGCGCCACAGCGTTCTCGCCTGCTCGCCGCTTTGCGCAAGCGCGGCCTCGCGCTCGGCGAGCGCATTTTCGAGGCGCTCTTGGAGGAGCCCGGCATCGCCGCTGTCGGCGAACTGCGCGAGCACGTACCAAGGGTGCGGCGCAGGAAGCGGATCGCGCAACTCGGGCACGTGCCGCAGCACCGCCTCGAGACAGCTTCGCGAGACGAGCTCGAAAGCGGAGATGCGCTCGCCCAATGCGGTTCGCAATATGGCGAGAAGCTCGACCGCCGCTTGCGGGCTTTGCACCGCGATCCAAGCCGTCGCGGTAGCGCTCGGCCTCGGATAGAGGCGCAGCACCGCCGCCGTGATGACGCCGAGGGTTCCCTCCGCACCGACGAAGAGCTGCTTGAGATCGTAGCCCGTGTTGTCCTTGCGAAGCCCGCGCAGGCCGTCCCACACCTGTCCGTCCGGGAGCACGACTTCGAGGCCGAGCACCTGCTCACGCGCGTTCCCATAGCGCAGCACATTGACACCGCCGGCGTTGGTCGAGAGATTTCCGCCGATCTGGCAGCTGCCTTCCGCCGCAAGGGAAAGCGCAAACAGGCGCCCGGCGTCCTCCGCAGCGCGCTGCACGGCGGCAAGCACGCAGCCCGCTTCAACCGTGATCGTGTCGTTCAGAACGTCGAGCGCGCGGATGCGGTTCATGCGAGCGAGCGAGAGCACGATCTCGCGGCGCGCGCCGGTGGGCACCGATCCGCCGACCAGTCCGGTATTGCCGCCCTGCGGCACGATCGCGATGCCATCGGCGGCGCACAGCGCGACCACCTGCGCGACCTCCCGGGTGCTCGCCGGCCGCACCACGCACTCTGCCGGCGCCGAGTACTGCCGGCGCCAGTCGGTGAAGTATGGTTTCGTATCCTGCGGCGCGGTGAGCACGTGGGCCGCGCCTACAATGTCGGCGAGACGGCTTTGCAGGCTCATCCTTGAACACTATTCGGCTTCTTCTTCTTTGGCTAGCCGGCGCGTGCGCCGCCCCGGTTCACGCGCAGCCCATTGTGGTGGGCGCGGTGATCTCGCAGAGCGGAGCGCATGCGCCGCTCGCCGCCGAATACGCCAAGGGGATCGAGCTGTGGCGCGAGCAGGCGAACGCGGCGGGCGGGCTGCTTGGAAGAACCGTCGAGCTGCGCGTGCTCGACGATGCATCGCAAGCGGTGCGGGCCGGCCCGCTCTATGCCAGCCTGATTCGCGATGACAAAGTGGATTTGCTGATCGGTCCCTATGGATCGGCCGCGACGCTGGTCGCGGCCGCCGAGGCCGAGCGCGCGCGCCGCGTGATGGTGAACGGCGCCGGGCCGGCGGCCGCGATCCATGGCCGCGAGCCGAAGTTCGTCTTCCAGACCACCATTCCGTATTCAGCCTACGGCTCGGGCGTGCTGCCGGTCGCGGCCGAGGCGGGGTATCGCAGGCTCTTCATTCTGGCGCGCGACGACGCGGCCTCGCACGAGATGGCACAGGCAACGCAGCGTGCGGCCGGCCAGGACTTCGCCAAGGCCGAGCTCGACGTCTACCGGCCCGGGACGCTCGATTTCGCGCCGCAGGTCGCCAAGGCGCGCGCTTCGGGCGCCGAAGCGTGGATCGCCTTCGGCGACGTGCGCGACGCGGCCGAAATGGTGAAAACGTTCAGGCGCCTGGATTACGCGCCGCAGCTTTTTTTCGCGCGCGCAGCCGCGCATCCGCGCTTCATCGCGCTCCTCGGCCAGGACGCGGAGTTCAGCATCGGCGCAGTGGATTTCGATCCGCGCTTCGGCGCGGCGGCGCGGGAGTTTGCGCGCGCATTCGCCGCCCGATACACCGTGCCGCCCGGCCTCGATGCGGCGCAGGGCTATACCGCCGGCCTAGTCCTCGCCGCGGCGGTGCGCACCGCAGGAACGCTCGTCCAGGAGAAGGTTCGCGCGGCGCTCGGCGCCATCGAGCTCGCGACGCCGCTCGGCACCTACAAGGCCTCGACGCAAAACGGCGCGCAGGTCGGGGGGAAACCCGTGCTGGTGCAGATTCGCAACGGGCGCCTCGAGACCGAGAATGTGCTCCTCCCCTATCCGCAATGGAACGAGAGGGCGCCGATCCGATGAACCGTTCCTTTCTCTTCGCGCCCGGAAACGTGGCACGCCGCGTCGACAAAGCGCTCACCCTGGAGGCGGACGTGGTGATCGTCGACCTCGAGGACTCGGTCGCGATCTCGGAAAAAGCCGCAACGCGAAAGCCGGTGGCCGCGGCGCTCGAGCGCCCGCGCCGGGGACGCGGCTACGTACGGGTCAACGCGCCCGCGACGCCGTTCTGCTTCGGCGATTTGTACGAAGTGCTGCACCGGGGCGTGCAGGGCGTTGTGCTTCCGAAAGTGGAAAGCGCAGCCGACCTCCATGCCGTCGACTGGATGATCTGGAACCTGGAGCGCGAGCGCGACATCCCGGAAGGCTCGGTCGATCTCATGCCGCAGATCGAGACGGCCGCCGGGCTGCACCGTATCGACCGGGTGCTCCAGGCGCGCAGCCTGCGCCCCTACAAGGGACCCTGGCGCGTGAAGCGCGTGGCTTTCGGCGCTGCCGACTACGGACACGAGCTCGGGCTGAGCGTCGGCCTGGAGGAAGCCGAATTGGCCGAAGCGCGCGCGCGCACCGTGCTCGCCTCGCGCGCGGCCGGTCTGGAAGGACCGATCGACAGTCCCTGGTTCCACTTCAAGGAGCCGGAGGCATTCGCGCGCGCGCTCGAGCGCAGTCGGCGCGGCGGCTTCCAGGGCCGGCTTTGCGTGCATCCGGACCAGATCGCGCCGGTGAACGCCGCTTACATGCCGAGCGCTGCCGAGCTCGCGCGCGCCGAGCGGATCGTCACGGCGTTCAGGGAAGCCGAAGCCCGCGGCGAGGCCGCGGTCCAGGTGGACGGCGAGATGGTGGATTATCCGGTTGCGCATCGCGCCCAGGCGCTGCTCGACTCGGTGCGAAAAAGCCGCTGAGCGTCGTCCTTCCCGTAGCGGCGACCCTCGCGATCCAGACGCTGGTATCGACCGCCGTGTACTGCGCGCCGGTGCTTGCGCCCGCCGCGGCGCCCGCACTCGGCGTCGCGCCTGCCTCGGTCGGCTTCTTCGTCACGCTGGTCTATGTCGGCTCCATGATCGGAACCGTGACGGCGGGCGGCTGGGTGGCGCGCTTTGGCCCGATCCTCGTATCGCAGGTAGGGCTCATGCTTTGCCTCGCCGGACTTGCGATCGGCGCAACCGGCTTCCTGCCGGCCATCCTAGTGGCAGCGGTGGTTCTCGGATTGGGGTATGGACCGGCGACGCCGGCGAGCTCGGCGATCCTGGTGCGTGCGGCCCCGCCTCAGATGCTCGCGCTCACTTTTTCCATCAAGCAGACCGGCGTCCCACTGGGGACTGCGATCGCCGGCGCTGCCGTGCCGCTCCTCGTCCTGGCGTTCGGCTGGCAGGGCGCCGCGCTCGCCATCGGGGCTGCGTGCGCCCTGTGCGCCGCGGCGCTGGTGCCGGTTCGCGCACGCTACGATGCGGGCCGCGATCCTGGAGCGGTGGTGTCGCTGCGCTCCGCGTTCTCGCCGGTCGCGCTTATTGCGCGCGACCGCACCTTGCTTGAGCTTTCGCTCGTCTCGTTTATCTACGGCGGCATGCAGATCACCCTTCTCGCCTACCTCGTCACTTTTCTCGTCGAGAGTTTCTCGATCTCGCTCGTGCTCGCGGGTGCGATCCTGGCCGCTTCGCAGGTGACGAGCGTCGCCGCGCGCATCGGGTGGGGCCTGTTCGCCGACCGCCTCGCGACTCGCCGCGCCACCCTCGGGATCCTCGGCATCGGCATGGGCGCAAGCGCAATCAGCGCCATCGCCGCGCATCCGGGCTGGCCCTTGTGGGCGCTCTTCGCTTTCGCCATGGCCTACGGCGCGACCGCCGTCGGCTGGAATGGCGTGTTCCTCGCGGAGATCGCACGCCTTGCGCCCCCCGGGCGCGTGAGCGACGCCACCGGCGGCTCGGCATTTTTTACATTCCTGGGCGTAGTTGTCACGCCGCCGCTTTTCCATGCCGTGCTGAGCGCGACGTCGTCCTACGGCATGACCTATGCGTTATTCGGCATACCGGCGCTTGCCGCCGGGCTGCGCCTGCTCGCCACGACTAAAATCGCGCGCCATGCCACGCGTCCCTGAAGGCTTTCGCGCGCTCGAAGGCCTGAGCCCGTTCAATGCGCTGGTCGGGCCGCTCTACGAGCGCCGGCGGGGCGACGCCGTCTCGATCGGCCTCGCGCTCGAGGCGAAGCACATGAACTCGCGCGGCATCTGCCACGGCGGGGTACTCGCCACGCTCGCCGACCTCGCGCTGGGCTACGCCATGCTGGCGAAGACGGGCGATCGCGGCGGCTTCTTGACCGCCCACCTTTCGGTCGATTACGCCGGTTCGGCGCGCGTGGGCGACTGGGTTGAGTCGAAGGTGGAGATCCAGCGCGTCGGCGCGCGCCTCGCGTTCGCCAACTGCTACCTCATTTGCGGCGAAAAGCCGATCGTACGCGCAAGTGCGATCTTCTCCCGGGGGCAGGGTGAATGAAGCGCACGGTGGCGCTCGTTCCGGGGCTGTGGATGCCGGCCGCCGCCATGACGCTGCTGTCGCGTCGTCTGCATGGCTGCGAGCCGCATGTGTTCGCCTACCGGGGACGCGACTCGTATGACGCGAACGTGGAAGGCCTTGCGCGCTTCGCGCGCGGCAAGGCGTGCTTCGTGGGTCACAGCCTCGGCGGCGTGCTGCTGCTCGACATGCTGAACCGCCATCCGGAGATCGAAGCGCATGCTGTTGTGCTGCTCGGCGCGCCGGTGCGCGGCTGCCTCGCGGGCCGTCGCTTGGGGCGGGCGCGCCTCGGCCGCTGGATGATGGGCGCGTGCTGCGCGCTGTGGGAAGAGCGCGCGGCGCGCTGGCAACGAGGCGCGCCGCTCGGCGTCGTTGCCGGCACGCTGCCCATGGGGCTCGGACGCGCGCTCGGCGCACTTCCGGGGCCGAACGACGGCGTGGTGCGCGTCGACGAGACCACGGTCGAGGGCATGACCGATCGCGCGCTCGTGCGGCGCGGCCACAGCATGCTGATCGCTTCGGCCGATGTCGCGAGCATGGTCGGTCGCTTTCTCGCCGCGGGGCGCTTCGCATGAAGTGGATCGTCATCGCCGCCGCGGCGCTCGCTCTGGGCGGCTGCCAGTCGATCGCGTACTACACGCAGGCGATCGGCGGGCACCTGAAGGTGCTGGCGCGCGCGCGGCCGGTGTCGGACTGGCTTGCCGATCCGGCGACCTCGCCCGAGCTGCGCGAGCGCCTCGAGGCGGCGCGGCGCATCCGCGAGTTCGCTTCCCAGCGCCTCAAGCTGCCCGAAAACGCGAGCTACCTGAGCTACGCCGAGCTCGACCGCTCGTACGTGGTGTGGAACGTGTTCGCGGCACCGCGCTTCTCGGTCGAGCCGAAGAAGGAGTGCTTCCCATTCACCGGTTGCGTGAGCTATCGCGGCTTCTATGCCGAAGAAGATGCGCGCCGCCACGCCGACAAGCTGCGCGCCGAGGGCTACGACGTCCATGTGGGCGGCGTGCGGGCCTACTCCACGCTGGGCTGGTTCGACGATCCGCTGCTCTCCACCTTCATCCGCGTACCCGATACGGAGCTCGCACGCCTGGTATTCCATGAGCTCGCGCACCAGGTGGTCTACGTGCGTGGCGATACGACGTTCAATGAATCATTCGCGGTCGCGGTGGAGGAGGCGGGGGTCAAGGAATGGCTCGAGCACCAGGGCCGTGCCGCCGAGCTCGATGCGTTCCGCGTCACGCAGTCGCGCAAGCGCGAATTCGCGGCACGCGTCGCCCGGACGCGCGAGCGCCTGCAGCTCGTTTATCGAATGCAGATCTCGCCGGAAGCGATGCTAGAGCAGAAGCGCGGCGAATGGACGCGCCTGCGCACGAGCTACCCGGGGCTGCCCGAGGAAGCGAACAACGCGTTTCTCGCCTCGGTCGCGGTCTACACCGAGCTCGTACCCGCGTTCGAGGCGCTGCTCGCCGAAAGCGGCAGCCTCGAAGCATTCTATACGCGGGTCAAGAGCCTTTCGCGCGATGCGGCGCAGCGCGAAGCGTTCCTCACGAAAGCGGGATATCGACGATCTTCTTGAACGCCGTTCGCGCGCACAGGCGGTCGAACCAGCGGCTGAGGTTCGGGTGCGCGGGTCGCTCGATCGGCAGGCGCATCCAGAGCTGCACGTGGCAGCCGAGTGGAATGTCGCCCATGGTGAGGCCCGCGCCACCGAAGTACGGCCGGTTCGCGAGCGCGCGATCCGGCACCGCCAGGAGCTCGGCGCATTTCCTGCGCGCTTCCTCGATGGCGTTCGGGTCGCGCTTGTCGGCGGGCGTACGCACGAGTCCCCAGAACACCGGGCGCAGCGCGGCCTGGAAGGTGAATGCCCAGTCCATCCAGCGGTCGGAATCGGCGCGCTGCTTGAGGTCCGCCGGCCACAGCGTGCCTGCGCCGTGCTTGGCAGCGAGGTAGCGCACGATGGAATGCGACTCCCACAGCGTAAAGCCGTCGTCGTCGATCGTCGGCACGAGCGACATCGGGTTCATCTTCTTGTACTCGGGCGTGTTCACGACGCCGAACTGCATGCCGGCGTCGATGCGCTCGTAGCGCAGGCCGAGCTCCTCGGCCGCCCATAGCACCTTCTTCACATTCACCGAATTGACGCGGCCCCAGATGCGCAGCATCAGAATCCCACCGCCTGGCCGTCGCGGCGCGGATCGCTGGCGCTGAAATAGCCGCCCTCGAGCTTCCAGATGAGCTGCGCGGCTCCGAACTGGTTGTAATCGTCGATCGTCACGATGCGGTGGCCGCGGCGCTGCAGCCCCTCGAGCGTCGCGGCGGGAAAGCGGCCATCCTCGACGCTCACGTCCATCCCATGCACGAAGCGGAAACGCGGGCCGTCGCAGGCGGCCTGCGGACTCTGGTTGTAGTCGGCGATGCGCACCATGACCTGCGCGTGGCCCTGCGGCTGCATCGTGCCGCCCATGACGCCGAAGCTCATCACCGGCCTGCCTTCGCGCGTGACGAAGCCGGGGATGATCGTCTGGTAAGGCCGCTTGCGCGGGGCCGCGCGGTTCGGATGCCCGGCCTGCAGCACGAACGTGGCGGCGCGGTTCTGAAGCGAGATGCCGTCGACCACCACGCCCGAGCCGAAGCCCATGTAATTGGACTGGATGAACGACACCATCATGCCGCTCGCATCCGCGGCGCTGAGGTACACCGTTCCGCCCTGCGGCGGCCTGCCGGCGCCGAACTCCTGAGCGCGCTTCGGGTCGATCGACTTCGCGCGGCTTTTGAGGTACTCCTTGTCGAGCAGCGCAGCGGGCCTCACGTCCATGTGGTCGATGTCGGCGACGTAGCGCCAGGCATCGGCGAAGGCGAGCTTGACGGCCTCGATCTGCAGATGAACGCTGTCCACGCCGTCCACGGCGTGCGAGCGCAGGTCGAAATGCTCGAGCATGCCGAGCGCCATGAGCGCGACGATGCCCTGCCCGTTGGGCGGGATCTCGTGCAACGTGTAGCCGCGGTATTCCATGCCGAGCGGCTCGACCCAGTCGGGCCGATGCGCCGTGAGATCGGCGACGCGCATCGCGGCGCCGTGCTTCTTCGCGTGCGCTTCCAGCTTTTCCGCGAGCTCGCCGCGATAGAAGGCCTCGCCGCGCGTGTCACGGATGCGCTCGAGGACGGCGGCATGCGCCGGCCACCTGAAGAGCTGGCCCGCCTTGGGCGGGCGGCCGTCGGGCAGGAACGCCTCCGCGAACCCCGGCTGCGGCTTGAGCTCGGCGACCTGCTTTTCCCACTGCATGGCGATCGTGGGAGAGACGAGGAACCCGTCGCGCCCGTAGGCGATGGCCTTTTCGAACAGCTTGTCGAACGGCAGCTTGCCCCAGCGCCTGTGCATCTCGACCCAAGCCGATACGCAGCCGGGCACGCTCACGCTGTTCCAGCCGCGCTGCGGCATGGTTTTCCACGCGGAGGTGAACTCGCTCGTCCAGAGCTCCGGCGAGCGGCCCGAGGCGTTCAAGCCGTGCAGCCGGCTCCCATCCCACACGATGGCGTAGGCGTCCGAGCCAATGCCGTTGGAGACCGGCTCGACGAGCGTAAGCGTGATCGCCGTGGCGAGGATGGCGTCCACGGCACTGCCGCCGGCGGCGAGCATTTGCAGCCCGGCTTGCGCGGCGAGCGGCTGGGAGGTGGCTACGACATTGGCCGCAAGCAACGGCTTGCGCGGCCAGGCGTAGGGGTTGCTCCAGGAGAAGCTCAGGCGACGATCCTTTCGAAATCAAGCACTACGCGGCCGACCACGCGCCCGGCCTTGAGATCCTCGAGCGCGCGGCTGGCTTCGTCGGCGGAGCGCGTCTCGACCGGCGCAGCGCGGATTTTGCGCTTCTTCGCGAGCGCCACCACTTCCTTCAGTTCCTGCAGATTGCCGACGTAGGAGCCCATGATGCCGATCGCACGCTGCGCGATCGGCGGCAGCGGATGCACGAGCTCGCCGCCATAGAGGCCGCAGATCACGTAACGCCCGCCTTTCCTTAGCGCGCCGATGCCGAGGGCCGCCGTCGCCGGGCTGCCGACGAAATCGATCGCGGCGGCGAGTCCCTGAAGCTTCTGCGGCGCGTCGGCGCCACGCGTGTTGACGGTCTCCCTGGCGCCCATCTTTCCGGCAGCCGCGAGCTTGGCCTCGTCGATGTCGCAGGCGACGACGTTCTTCACGCCGCGCGCGCGCAAAATCGAGATGCCGATCAGCCCAAGGCCTCCGCAGCCCAGGACTGCAACGCGGTCCTGCGCGGCGAGCGGCGGCAGCTTTGCCGCGGCACTGTAGGCGGTGAGTCCCGAGCAGGCCAGCGTGGCGGCAAATCCTTCTTCCACACCGGCCGCGTCGACCAGGTACTTGGCATCGGGCACCAGCACATGC
>Ga0196964_10001915_pt1 | contig 10128 bp, 7 predicted proteins | sample S1_10metaG_FD_148615 | JGI IMG/M metagenome (GOLD analysis project Ga0196964, IMG submission 148615) | Soil microbial communities from Anza Borrego desert, Southern California, United States - S1_10 | ecosystem: Environmental > Terrestrial > Soil > Desert | place: USA: California | collected... | reverse complement strand
TGTCGCCCTCGACCACCTCGATCGGCTCCAGCACCTCGATGTAGCGCTGGGCCTTCTCCTGGCGGCGGAAGCCGGCGCGGTCGAGCAGCTGGACGAACGGCAGGGCCGAGCCGTCCATGATCGGGACCTCGGGACCGTCGAGCTCGACCAGCACGTTGTCCACGCCGAGCGCGCACAGGGCCGACATCAGGTGCTCGATGGTCGAGACGGTGACGCCCGCTTCGTTCGAGATCACGGTGCCGAGCTGGGTCTTCACCACCGCGTCGCCGGTGGCGGGCACGCGGTTGTCGCGGTCCTTCACGTCGGTGCGGACGAAGACGATGCCATGGCCGGGCGCGGCGGGGCGGATCGACAGGCGGACGTGACGACCCGAGTGCACGCCCACGCCCGCACAGATGGCGGGCCCGGCGAGCGTGTGCTCGTGAATGTCCGACGTCGTCGTAGCCAAAGCCTAGAAACCTTCTTGGTCCGCCGAATACGCGCGGACGAGACACCCCGCCGATCCCGATACGGTTAAGGCGGCAAGGCCTCAACCCAACTCGGGTTTCGCTTTGTTTCAGGGTTTGTAACCAAGTCGCGTGAGCCCACTGGCCAACGAAAAAGGCCGGCGGAGGACCGCCGGCCTTTGATCACGCGAGGCGCTGTTTCGTCAGTTGGCGAGACGCCGCAGGAAGCTCGGGATCTCCAGGTCGTCTTCGGCCTGGGGCTCCGCGGTGACCTGAGGCTCCGGCTCGACCTGCTGCGTCGTGCGCAGTTCCGGGCGGGCGCGGCCGAACTGCTGCGGCGCCGGCGCGGGAGCCTTTTCCTCGTAGCGGGGGCGGCCGCCGCCGAACAGCGAGCGCCAGCCGCTCTTCTTCGGCTCGTCGTAGGTCGGCTCCGGCTGGCGCGGGGCCAGGACCAGTTCGTCGTCCTCGAGGGCTTCCGGCTCGATCACGCGGGTGTCGAGGTAGAGGTCGCCCTGGGCTTCCTCGTCGGCGACCAGGGGGTCGACGATGCGGGCGATTGGACGGGTCGCGTCGCCGGCGGCGGAGGCCAGCGGCGCTTCGATCGCGGGCTCACGAACTTCACGGGCGGTCGGCTCGACAGCCTTCTCGGCCTCGGCGCGGCCGAAGGCCATGCGCGGCTCGACCACCGGCGAGGCCATGGACGCGGCCGGGCGCAGGGTCTCGGGCTCCGGCGCGCGGACCGGGGCGATCTCCTCGGCCACGACCGGGGCAGCCACCGTCTGGGTCGACATGGCCAGGGTGCGGCGCGGCTCGGCCTTCGGCTCGATCTTGGAGATGGCCGCGCCGTCCATGCCGGTGGCGACCACCGACACGCGGATCTTGCCCTGCAGGTCCGGATCGAACGCGGCGCCGAAGATGATGTTGGCTTCCGGATCGACTTCGGACGAGATCGCGTTGGCGGCCTCGTCGACTTCCAGCAGGGTCATGTCCATGCCGCCGGTGACGTTCACCAGCACGGCCTTGGCGCCCTTCAGGGTGGTCTCGTCGAGCAGCGGGTTCTGGATGGCGTTCTGGGCGGCCATCAGGGCGCGGTCCTCGCCCGAAGCTTCGCCCGTGCCCATCATCGCCTTGCCCATCTCGGTCATGACCGTGCGGACGTCGGCGAAGTCGAGGTTGATCAGGCCCGGCAGCACCATCAGGTCGGTGATGGAGCGCACGCCCGAGTGCAGCACCTGGTCGGCCATGCCGAAGGCTTCGGCGAAGGTCGTGCGCTCGTTGGCGACGCGGAACAGGTTCTGGTTCGGAATGACGATCAGGGTGTCGACGTAGCGCTGCAGCTCGGCGATGCCGGCGTCGGCGAGGCGCATGCGGTGGCGGCCTTCGAACATGAAGGGCTTGGTCACCACGCCGACCGTCAGGATGTTCTTCTCGCGGGCGCACTTGGCGATGACCGGAGCCGCGCCGGTGCCGGTGCCGCCGCCCATGCCGGCGGTGATGAACACCATGTGCGAGCCTTCGAGGCGCTCCTCGATCTCGGCCGCGCTCTCCTCGGCGGCGTGCATGCCGACCTCGGGGTGCGCGCCCGCGCCCAGACCCTGGGTCGTGGAGACGCCGAGCTGGATGCGGTTTTCGGTCTTGGCGTACTGGAGCTGCTGGGCGTCGGTGTTGGCGACGACGAACTCGACGCCCTCGAGCCCGCTCTCGATCATGTTGTTGACCGCGTTGCCGCCGGCGCCGCCGACGCCGAACACGACGATACGCGGCTTCAGTTCCGTTGCGCGGGGCGCCGACAGAGAAATAGCCATAAACCGACCTCTTGGACCCAAGACCCCTGGGGCGCATCGCGTTGTGCGACAGGCCCGCCGAGAAGGGTTAATTGGATAACCACCTTCCCTAACGTGTGGTTAACCGCCTAGCGTGAGTCGGGATTTCAGCGACAGGTTTGTTAAGCCTAGCCGCCCGTATCTGTGGATTTTCTTGGCCGTTGCAGTCGAGCTGGCGCGCCGGCGAGTCAGAACGCCGCAGGACGCGCAGGCGCGGCCAAGCTGAACGCCTTGGCGGCAAAGGCTGCGGAGCAGACGCGGATCGGCTCCATTACTGATCTCAAGAGAGGTGGCTAAGCGGTCTTCTTGGCGGCAGTCGGCGGGCCGAAGCGGTTGTCGCCCGGATCGCCTTTCGAGAGCCCGACCCACAGCAGGAAGGCGAAGGAGAAGAGCAGCCAGAAGACGCCGATGCCGATGGCGGCCAGCGTCCCCGTCGTTGCGGCGTCCGCCAGGGCCTTGTTGGCGCCGTGGTCGCTCATGGCGAAGTCGTTCAACGCCTTTCCCGAGAACAGGATGATCGCGGTCAGGCTGGCCGCGGAGACGCCCGCCGGGATCAGGATCAGCCACGCGGACTTGCCCATGTCGTGCAGGCGACGGGCGAAGAGGACGACCTTGGGATAGCCGAGCGCCAGCACCAGCCACGGCCCGGCAAGCGGAATGCCCGCGAACATCACGGCGGCCACGAGGATCGCGAGCCAGCCGAGCCAGAAGGCGCCGCGGCCGCTGCGCCCGCCGGGTTTGAGGAACAGGTCGATCAAAGGTTCTCGCTGAGCCAGCCCGCAACACGGCCGAAGATGTTGCCGCCGTGGATGTTGGGCGCGTCGCGCGGGGTGACCCGGGTGGTCATCAGCTTGCGCGGCGCGACCGCCTCTCGCGGCCCGTAGGCGGCGCGGAGCAGGACGCCCGCCGCGGAACAGAAGGCCGGACCGGAGGCGGCGTCGGCGAGGTGCGGCGCGCGGCGCGGCTTGCCCAGCCGGACCGGGCGGTCGAACACCCGCACGGCCAGTTCGCGCACGCCGGCCAGTTGGCTGGCCCCGCCGGTCAGCACCACCTGGGCGCCCGGATCGATCGGGGCGCCGGCGGCCTTGAGGCGCTCGCGCAGCAGCTCGAGGGTCTCTTCAACGCGCGGCGCAATCACGGTCTTGAGGATCGAGCGCGGCACGATGATCGGCCCCGCGCCCGGGTCGTCGCCGCGCGGCGGGGCTTCCACCGTCTCGCGGTCCTCGTTGGCCGAGGCGATGGCCGAGCCGTAGAGCGTCTTCACCCGCTCGGCGCCGGCGACCGAGGTCGACAGGCCGCGGGCGATGTCGTGGGTCACGTGGCCGCCGCCGACCGACAGGCTGTCGACATGCACCAGCGAGCCGTTGGCGAACACCGCGGCAGAGGTCGCGCCGGCGCCCATGTCGATGGCGATGCAGCCGAGGTCCATCTCGTCGTCCTCGAGCGCGGCGAGCGCCGAGGCGAAGGGCGCGGCGACCATGCCCTCGAAGCTGAGGTGCGCCAGCTCCAGGCAGTGTCCCAGGGTCTGGAACACGTTGGCGTTCATGGTCACGACCAGGAGCTCGAGGCCGAGCGCGCGGCCGTACATGCCGCGCGGGTCGCGCACGCCGCGCTGGGTGTCGACGGACCAGCCGATCGGCAGCAGGTGGATCGGGCGGCGGTTGGGGAACCGCACTTCGGCGAGCGCCGCTGCGATGGCGCGCGACAGGTCGGCGTCGGAGATCGGCCGGGCCCCGATCGAAACCTGGGCGGTGACGCGGTGGCTGGCGAGCTGGCCGACGGAGGAGGTGACGGTCACGCCCTGGACCACCACGCCGGCCATGGCCTCGGCGCGCTCGACGGCCTGGGCGACGGCCTGGGCGGCCTGCTCCACGTCGGTGAGGGCCCCGCCCTTCACGCCTCGGGACTGGACGTAGCCGACGCCGGCCACGCGCACGGTCTTGTCGCACCGGCGCACGCCGTCGGCCTTCATGATGAAGCACGCGACCTTGGACGCGCCGATATCGAGCGCCGCCACCATCTGGGGTCCTCCACTGCGCAGGCCCCCCAGCCCGTCCTTCGCCCCCTTACGGTCTTCCAACCGCGACATAAGCCCCTCGCCCTGAAAGTCGTTTACGCGCCGCCGTCGGTCGGCTCGGAGGTCGTGCGCACCTCGCGAGGCCTGACGGCGATGTTGTCGGGATCGCGCAGGTCGATGCGCGCAAAGCCCAGCTCGAGCACCCGCGCCCGCTGGTCGAGCTGGTCCAGCTTGATCAGCGCCGAGTCCTCGCCCGTGGCCGGGAGCTGGATCAGGCTGCCGTCCTTGAGCCGCAGGTCCCAGCGGCGGTCGTCGACGCGCACCAGCGCTTCCAGCCGGCTCATCAGCCTTGGCCGGGCGCTGACCTGGGCCAGCACCTCGGAAGCGGCGGTGTTGGCGCCCTCGCCCACCACCAGCGGCAGGCGCGGGAACTGGGCGGCGTCGGCCTCGGGGATGATCTGCCCTTCGGCGTCGATCACCACCGCCTTGTTGTGCAGCTGCCAGACGGCCAGGCGCTCGCGCTCGGTGACGGCGATGATCAGGGTGTCGGGCAGCAGACGGACCACCCGCGCCTCCTTCACCCAGCCGACGGTCTCGACCCGCGTCTTCAGCGCCTCGAGGTCCATGAGCGCCAGAGGCTGGTCCTTCCACAGGCCCATGGCCTGCTTGATGGCCGGTACGGCCTCGGGCGAGGCGCCGTCGATGTGGACCTTTGCGAGCTTCAGCCCGGCGTCGGCCAGGCGCGCGTCGATGCCGCGGCCGATGACGGAGCCGAGCGCCTCGGCCCGGCCGCCGGTGAACAGCACCACGGCGCCGGCGAGAAGCAGGAGCCCGCCCACGGCGCCGCCGACGGTCGTCGGGGAAAGGCCGACGCTGCGTACGGCCTGCAGTTTTCCGGCAGGCGTCGCCCTGCCGCGGGAGCCGCCTCGTGCCGCCTTTCTAGGCGCGGATTTCGGATTTTGCTGCCGTCTTCCGCCCCGCACTAACGCGGGCATGAAGCGTCCTCCACGATCCACCGGACTAAGTCATCGAACCCCAGTCCCGTGTGGGCCGCCTGCTCGGGAGCGAGCGAGGTCGGCGTCATGCCGGGCTGGGTGTTGACCTCCAGAAGAACGAGGACGTCCTTAATATCGTCATAACGAAAGTCGGACCGGGTAAGACCGCGGCAACCAAGCGCAGCGTGCGCACGCTCGGCCAGCCGCATGGCCTCCTGGGCCACGGCGCCGGGGATCTTGGCCGGGATTTCGTGGCGCGAGCCGCCTTCGCCGTACTTGGCTTCATAGTCGTAGAAGCCGGTCGCCGCGATGATCTCGGTGACCGCCAGGGCCTTGGGTCCGTCGGGGCCGTGGAGCACGGCCACGGCCAGCTCCTTGCCGGCCACGTAGGGCTCGACCATGACCTCGTCGCCGAAGGTCCAGCTCTCGCGGGCCAGCTCGCGCGGCGGGGCGTTGGCGCCCTCGCGCACGATGAACACGCCCACCGACGAGCCCTCGGCGTTGGGCTTCACCACATAGGGCGGCGCCATCACGTGGTCACGGGCGACCTCGAAGCGGTTGTAGAGGCCCCCGCCCGGCACCAGCACCCCGGCCGCCGCCATGACCGACTTGGACTTGGCCTTGTCCATGGCAAGCGCCGAGGCCAGCACGCCCGAGTGGGTGTAGGGGATCGCCAGGGTCTCCAGCACGCCCTGGACGCAGCCGTCCTCGCCCCACTCGCCGTGCAGGGCGTTGAACACGATGTCGGGCTTCGCGCGGGTGAGTTGTTCGGCCAGGTCGCGGCCAGCGTCGATGCGGGTGACCTGCGCGCCGAGCCTCTCCAGCGCGTCGGCGCATTCCTTCCCCGAAACCAGCGACACCTCCCGTTCCGACGACAGGCCGCCAAGGAGGACGGCGATGTGCTTACCGGCGAGGGGCTGGGTCATGGATGTCTCCGCAGACGTGCGGTTCTAGCGAAGGGCGCTCGCGGATGCGAGGGCGAGAATGGGGCGATCAGGCCGCCCGCGCGTGGGGCGCGCGTCCGGTCGGCAGGTCGAGCCAGACCCGGGCCCCGCCTAGGCTGCCCGGCTCGAGTCCGAGGTCGCCGCCCTGCAGGCGGATGAAGTCGCGCGTCATGCCCAGGCCGATGCCCACGCCGGCCGCATCCGGCGACGCGGTGTAGAGCTCGCGCAAGCGCTGGGCCGGCACGCCGTCGCCGCTGTCTTCGATGATGATGCGCACCCTGCCCTCGCCATGCTCGAAGGCGGAAACCTGCACCTGCCCCGAGCGGCCGGAGTAGCGCGCCGCGGCGACCAGGAGCGCGATCAGAGACTGCCGCAGTCGGCTCTGGTCGGCGAAGACCTCAAGGCTGGTATCGCAGGCGCCGAGCCGGAACTCGCAGTTATAGTCCCGGGTCTTGAACCGTGCGGCCGTGATCGCCCCGACCATGAGGGCCGACAGGTTCACGCGATCAGGGGATAGCTTCGCCGCACCGGCCTGGATGGCGGCGGCGTCGCGCATCTTGCGCGAGAGCAGCTCGATCTCCGCGCCGCTTTCCCGCATGCGCTCCAGCAGCCGGCGCTGGTGTTCGGAAAGCGGTCCGAGACGGCCGGACTGGAGGATCTCCGCCACCGTCAGCACGCCGGTGAGGGGCGAGCGCAGCTCCTCGCTGACTTCCGACAGGAGACGGGTCTTGGACGCGCTGAGTTGTTCGGCCTGGCGGCGGCGGGCCTCCGCCTCGGCGGCGTAGCCGTCCAGCCGGCGCAGCACGGCCGACAGCGGATGCACGGTCGCCACCAGCGCAGCGAGCAGGCACTGCACCATCAGCATGCCGTCGGCGCCGATCTGGCTGGCGCGCGCGGCCGGGCCAAGCCCCAGCGCCGCGCCGCCCACGAGGACCGCGGCCACCGTGGCTATGGCGAGCAGGCCCGCCGTGTCGCGGCCGACGAAGACGGCGATGGCCACCGCCGGGAAGATGAACACCGAGAACGGGAACGGCTGCTGGAGCGGCAGGCACGCCGCCAGGGCGAAGACGAGCACGAGGGCCTGGGCCAGCGCGCTGCGAAAAAGCACCCGCCCCTCGGGGAGCCGGAAACCGCCCGCGCCGACGCTGAGCGCGAAGGGGGCGACCACGGCCATGCCCAGGGCGTCGGCGACCACCCACGACCTGAGGAAGCCTAGCGCCGCCTGCGCCTCCACCGCGCCTACGGCCAGGACCGTGGCGGTCGCCGCGAGTCCGGACAGCAGCGGACCGGCGAACACCGCAGCTGCGGCGAAGCTGATGTAGTCGGCGGCGTCGGACATGGGCATGCGCACCTTGCGCAGCACCCAGGTGACGAGGCCGATTTCCAGCGCGTTGGCCATGGCGAAGGCCGCGCTGACGATCGGCGAATGGCCGAAGGCGAGGTTGGTGGCGGCGAAGGCGAGGGTTGCAACGCCCAGGGCCATGGACTTGCCGCGAAACCCGGAGAAGCCGCGGATCAGGAACGCCAGGACGATTGCGTTCGCCGGCCAGATCGAGGCGCCGATGCCGAAGCTGAAAAGCCCCAGGCTGACGGCCGAAAGGCCCGCGGCCAGCGCGGCCAGGAGGCCGAGCAGAAGCCAGGTTCTGAGTGACAAGGCGGATCTCCGATAACGGCGCTACCTCGCGCCGTGTCCGTTACGGCGTGGTTAACCGGGACGGCCGATCCGCTTGATCTCCCATTCGAGTTGCACCCCGGTTTTGGCCTTCACGTCGGCGCGGACCGCCTCGCCCAATCCCTCGAGGTCGGCGGCGGTCGCCTCCCCGGTGTTGATCATGAAGTTCGAGTGCAGTTCGGAGAACTTGGCGCCGCCGTGAAGCTTGCCGCGCCAGCCGGCCTCATCGACCAGCTTCCAGGAGGAATGGCCCTCCGGATTCTTGAAGGTGGAGCCGCCGGTCTTCTCGCGGATAGGCTGGGTCGCCTCGCGTCGGGCGGTGATCTCGTCGATGCGCGCGGCCACGGCTTCCGGCGCATCCGGGCTGCCCTGGAACACGGCCTGGACCCAGACGATCTCGTTTTCCGGCACCTGGCTGTGGCGGTAGGTGTAGCCGAAGTCGGCCAGCTCCAGCACGCGCATCTCGCCCTGGCGGTCGTAGCCCCAGGCGGTGACCAGCACGTCCTTGGTCTCGCGGCCGTAGCAGCCGGCGTTCATGGTCAGGGCGCCGCCGATGGTGCCCGGGATGCCGGCGTAGAATTCCAGCCCCGCAATGCCGGCCTTGGCCGCGGCGCGGGCGACCATGGAGTCCAGCGCAGCCGAGCCGGCGATCACCTTGTGCTCCTCCGGCACGACCTCGACCGTGCCGAAGGCCTTGCCCGCCAGACGCACCACCACGCCCTCGACGCCGCCGTCGCGGATGATGACGTTCGATCCCACGCCAAGGACGGTCAGCGGGACCTCGGCCGGGAGCGCCTTCAGGAAATCGCGCAGGTCCTCGGCGTCGGCCGGGAGGAACAGGGCGTCGGCCTTGCCGCCGACGCGGAACCAGGTGAAGGGCGCCAGGTCGGCGTCACGCACCAGCTTGCCGCGAACCTCGGGCAGATCGTTGATCCAGCTCACGCGGCCTTCCCCAGCGCCTCGAGTTGATCCGGGAGGGCGTAAGCCCACTGGGTGATGTCGCCGGCGCCCAGGCAGACGACGAGGTCGCCGGGCTGGGACTCTTCCGCGATCAGGCGCGGCAGGTCGTCGACGCCGGACAGGGGCAGGACGCGGCGGTGTCCGTAGCGGCGCAGGCCCTCGATCAGGGCGTCGCGGCCCACACCCTCGATCGGCTGCTCGCCCGCGGCGTAGACGTCGGCGACGATCACGGTGTCCGCGTCGCTCATGCAGCCGGAGAACTCCTCCATCAGGTCGCGCAGGCGCGTATAGCGGTGCGGCTGAACCACGGCGATGACCCGGCCGGTGGCCACCTGGCGGGCGGCCTTGAGCACGGCGGCGATCTCCACCGGGTGGTGGCCATAGTCGTCGACGATGCGAACCCCGTTGGCCTCGCCCGTGGTGGTGAAGCGCCGCGCCACGCCGGTGAAGGCGGCCAGGCCGTTGCGGATGCCGTCGATGTCCACGCCGAGCTCGCGCGCGACGGCGATGGCGGCCAGGGCGTTGGACACATTGTGCCACCCCGGCATCGGCAGGTGCAGCCGGTCGATGCGGATGGGATCGCCCTTCAGCGGGCTTATCAGCACGTCGAACCAGGCGCCGTCCGCCGCCATCTCGCACTTGTCGGCGCGGACCTCGGCCTGCGGGTTGATGCCGTAGGTCACCAGGCGCCGGTTCTCCACTGTCGCGGCGAGCGCCCGCACCTCCGGATGGTCGATGCAGACCACGCCGAAGCCGTAGAAAGGGATGTTCTCGATGAAGTCGCGAAAGCCCCTCTTCACCGCGTCGAAGTCGCCCCAGTGGTCCAGGTGCTCGGCGTCGATGTTGGTGACGATCGCAACCGTCGACTTCAGGCGCAGGAACGAGCCGTCGCTCTCGTCCGCCTCCACCACGATCCAGTCGCCGTCGCCGACTTTCGCGTTGGTGCCGTAGGCGTTGATGATGCCCCCGTTGACGACGGTCGGATCCAGCCCGCCGGCGTCCAGCAGGGCGGCGACCATGGAGGTCGTCGTGGTCTTGCCGTGTGTGCCGCCCACCGCGATCGAGAACTGCAGCCGCATCAGCTCGGCCAGCATCTCGGCCCGGCGCACCAGCGGGATGCGCTGCTCGCGCGCGGCGACCATCTCCGGGTTGTCGTGCTTGACGGCCGTCGAATAGACGACCGCCGAGGCGCCTTCGACGTGGGCCCCGTCGTGGCCGATGAAAATCCTGGCGCCCAGCTTCTCCAGCCGTTTCGTGTTGGCCGACGCCTT
>Ga0196964_10001914_pt1 | contig 10135 bp, 10 predicted proteins | sample S1_10metaG_FD_148615 | JGI IMG/M metagenome (GOLD analysis project Ga0196964, IMG submission 148615) | Soil microbial communities from Anza Borrego desert, Southern California, United States - S1_10 | ecosystem: Environmental > Terrestrial > Soil > Desert | place: USA: California | collected... | reverse complement strand
GCGGTCGGTCACGAAACCGATACCACCCTGATCGACTTTGCCGCGGACTTGCGCGCGCCGACACCGACGGGCGCGGCGGAAAAGGCCGTTCCGGTGCGCGCCGATCTGATCGAGCGCGTGACGGTGCTGGATGGGCGGCTGAAGAACGGCCTGGTGCGCGGGCTGGAGACGCGGCGCACGCATGTGCGTGCGGCGGCGGCGCGACTGCCGCGGCTGGAAGCATTGTTCCAATTGCCGCAACAGCGCTACGACCGCGCGGCGGAGCGGTTGAATGCTGGGCTCGTAGCCAACACACGCGCGGCGCAGTCGAAACTGGATCGCGTTGCCGCGCGGTTGCGTCCGCAGGCGGTGGCGCAGGACATCGTGCGCAGGCGCGAGCGGATGATGCAGTGCGCGGCGCGGCTTCAGCCTGCGATGCGGCGGACGCTGGAGGGGCATCGCAAACACCTTGATGCGTCAGCGCGCATACTGGAGTCGCTATCGCACAAGAGCGTGCTGGCGCGCGGGTTTGTCATGGTGCATCGCGAGGACGGCACGTTGGTGCGCGCGGCGAAGGATCTCAACGCGGGCGACGCGATCAATCTGACGTTTGCGGACGATCAGAAGAAGGCCGTGGTCGATCCGCCGGAGCCGGTGAAGGTGCGGGCTCGGCCAAAGCCGGCCGGCGATCAGGGTTCGTTGTTCTGACGATCTTGGGCCGAGTGATAGACGGCGATGATATCGATCACATCGTCATCGACGCGGTAGACGATCACGTACGGCGCGTTGCGAACGGAGAGTTCACGAACGCCTTCGATTGGCTTGGCCGCCGATATCGCCGAGGCGCTGCATGCTTCGCGCGGCGGCGCGAATGCGAGCGATCGTTTGTTTCGGCTTCGCGTTCTGGATGGTCGTGAGCCAGTCGTGAAAGGCCTGAAGGTCCGCAAGCGCTTTCGCGCGCCGCCGAACCCGCTTGGCGCTCACGCCGTGAGGCGTTCGAAGAAGGCTTCGACTTCCTCGTCGGAGGTGACCGGTCCGGGATCGGCAAGGCGTTCCCGGAGATCAGCGACGATTTCCTCGCGCCGGGCTTCCGGCAAGGCCTCAAGGGCCGCGGTAATGCGATCGAACTTTCCCATGCCGGGATCATAGCAGGTTGCGGGCGCATCCCCAACCTGGAGGTTGGCGCCGGAGCCGGTGAGAGGCACAGTGGCGGGAACGGAGTCTACGCGTGACCACCACCAGCCTGCCGGCCTGGCTCTACACCGACCCGCGCTTCTTTGAGTTGGAGCGCGAGAAGGTGTTTCGCTCGTCCTGGCAGATCGTCGGGCACATCAACGACGCGCCGAAGGCGGGCGATTACATTACTCTCGACATGCTGGGCGAGCGTGTCGTGACGGTCCGCGGCGTCGATGGGGCGCTCCGCAGCTTTCACAATGTGTGCCGTCACCGGGCGGGCAAGATCGCGACCGAGGCGCGCGGATCGTGCGGGCATAGGATGGTGTGTCCGTATCACGCCTGGAGTTATGGGCTCGACGGCAAGCTTGTAAACGTGCCGAAGTGGCAGGGGTTCGAAAACCTCGACAAAAACGAGCACGGCCTGAAGCCGGTGGAGCAGGAGATTTTCCACGGCTTCATCTTCGTGCGCTTCGAAAGCGGCGGGCCGAGCGTCGCGGATATGATGGCGCCCTATGCGGACGAGATCGCGCCGTATGAGTTCGAGCGCCTCGTTCCGAACGGACGCGTGACGCTTAGGCCGCGCAACGTGAACTGGAAGAACGTCGGCGACAATTATTCCGACGGCATGCATATCGGCGTGGCGCACCCAGGCCTCGCGCGCCTCTTCGGCGCGACCTACGCGATCGAGGCGAAAGAGTGGGTCGATAAGATGAGCGGCGAGCTGCAGGCGAATGCGTCGGAGAATTGGTCCGAGCGCGCCTATCAGAGCTTGCTCTCCTCCATGACGCACATCCCGGCCGATCGGCGACGCCAGTGGGTCTATTACAAGCTCTGGCCGAACACCGCGTTCGACATTTACCCGGACCAGGTGGACTTCATGCAGTTCATCCCGGTCTCGGCCACGGAAACGATGATCCGAGAGATCGCCTATGTTTATCCCGAGCACAGCCGTGAGCTGAACGCGGCGCGCTATCTCAACTGGCGCATCAACCGGCAGGTTAATGCCGAAGACACCACGCTGATCGAAGGCGTGCAGGCGGGGATGTCGTCATCCAGCTATACTAGCGGGCCGCTGTCGCCGAAGGAAGTCTGCTTGATTTCCTTCACCCAGCGCATGAAAAGCCTCATTCCAGAAGCAAACCTGGAGCGCGCGCCGAGCTATTCGTAAAGGCGCGTTTACGATCCCTGCTAATCGCTTTGCAATTCGTCCCAGGCACACTTTGGTGAAGAACACCAAGTGGGCGTTGGGTTGTGAACAGAAGCGCTTCCAAAAAAGCGATGGCGCGGACGCGCGCGCGGCGCATGGCGTTTGCGTCGGGCGAGAGCGCGGCTGTCCCGCCGCCGGAGGCAGCTGAGGCGCTGGAGCCGGCTGACGACGCCGACCTCTACGCGGCGTCCGAGTTCGAGGAGGCGTTCGACGCTGACGTCTTCGGAGAGGCGGCGGTGGACTTCGTCATCGACGAACCCGCGAGGGCCTCGCCTTCGCCGCCCGCGCTGATGCTCGTTGTGGACGAGGAAGAGGAAGCAGATTTCTGCACGCTCGAAGCAGCGAACGACAGAACTGATCTTTCAATCGTTCCGCGGCAGACCGAGCCCGCCGCCGAAGAGCCCCCGTTCGATCCGCCGGATATGGAGGAGCTGCTCAACGTTGAGATCGAGGAGGACGAAGAGCCCCCGTTCGATCCGATGGAAGCCGAAGAGCTAGCGCCTCCGACACTCGCTACGCCCAGTCCCAGCGCCGAGGATGGGCAGGAAGAGCTGCTCCTCACGACAACCAACGAAAATGGCCGCACTTCGCTCGGTCCGGCGCGCAGCCCTGTTCCGGACAGCGCGCGGGAACAACCCGCGCCTGCGATCCGCATCTATCTGAGCTGGGACCGCAAGGAAGCGGCGCAATTCTTCGAAGAGGTCGCCGCCGACCCGCGCTTGTCGCGAGCCGAGATCATAATCGCGCGCGGCGGTTTGGACGGCGCTGCGATACGCTGCGCCGCCCATCAGCGGCCCGACCTTGTCGTCATCGACTCCAACTTGCGCGGTGCGGCGATGATGACGAGTCTCGACCGCCTGATGCATGCGGCTGGCCCCGAGACGCGTGTCATCATTCTGGGCTCAGTAAACGACGTGACGCTATTGCGCGAGCTCGCACACCGGGGCGTGGACGAATACCTGATGTGGCCGGTGACCCCGGCGGAGGTGGCAGGTTCCGCCTGTTCGATGTTTGCCAACACGGACAAGGCGCGGGTCATTGCCGTGCTCGGCGCGCGCGGCGGCATCGGCGCGTCCACGATCGCGCACAATATCGCCTGGTCGGTCGCCGAGCGGCAGCGCGCGCACACGACGTTGGTCGATCTCGACCTCTCGTTCGGCGCGGCGGCGTTCAACTTCAAGGTCGCGCCTAAGCATACGCTCGGCGATATTCTCGGCGCCGGCGAGGCCGTGAACGACGTGGCGCTTGAGCGTGTCGGCGTCAAGCGCAGCGAACGCCTGACCATTCTGCCGGCGCCCGCCAATCCCACTTATTCGGCCGATCTGGCGGACGACACCGCACAAGCGCTCATTGCTTCGGCGCGGCGCCTGAGTTCGTATGTCGTGTTGGACCTGCCGCATGTGTGGGCGCCTTGGGTGAGACAGGCGCTCGTCGCGGCGGATGAGATCGTGCTGGTCTCGTCACCGGATATCGCGAGCCTGCGCAACACCGACAACATCGCCAAGCGCATCAAGGAAGAACGCGGCGCCGATCCGGTTGTCGTGCTCTCCATGGTGGGCGTGCCCAAGCGCCCGGAAGTGCCGATTAAGGAGTTTGCCGAAGCGCTCGGCATCCAGCCGGCTTGCGTGGTTGGCTTCGAGCCGAACGTGTTTGGCGCGGCTTCGATCACCGGTCAGATGCTCGGCGAGATCGCGCCAGAATCGCGCGCAGCCGCGCAAGTTGATCAGCTGGCGACGCTGCTGACGGGCCGAGAGCCTGTCGATGTGCTGCACGCCGAACCGCGCATCTTCGAAGATGCAGGCGAGGAAGAAGCGGTCGCGCGTGACGCGCCAGCCGGGCCCGAAGATCCGTTCGAGGTTGCGCTTGTGAACCCCTTCGCGCTGATGAGCGAAGGCGATTTAGCCCAAGCGACCACGTCGGCAGCCGAACTCGCGCCGCTTGAGCTCGAGCCGCTCGAATTGCTGGAATTGGCGCCGCTCGAGCCTGATTATCTCGCGCGCGCCCGCGCCGCGGCCCTCGATGAGCTGGACGCGATCGAGACCGCGCGCCGCGCGCCGCAGCAGCATCGCGCTGGGCTCGGGCCAATGGCGAGCGCCGCCGTTGGGTTTGCGATCACGCTGGTTGCCGTCGGTGCGTACTTCTTCATGAAGCTCGAAGCGGCGCCGGCGCCCGCGTCGGCGAGCACCTCTGCGCGCATCGAACGGCCGGCGCCTCGGCCGCCTGCGCCGCCGACGCCGCAGCAGATGCGCGCGGACTATGTGGCGGCCACGCAGCTCATCGAAAGCGGCGACATGGAAGGCGCGATCGCCCGGCTGCATCGTCTCGCGGACGCGGGCTTCGCCACGGCCCAGCACCGCCTCGCGCAAATCTACGAGCGCGGCGAGGGAGTAGCGCCTGACCTGGTGCAGGCGCGGCAATGGACCGAGCGCGCCGCGGCGGGCGGCAATGTCAGCGCGATACACGATCTCGGCGTCTATTACGCGCGCGGAGAAGGCGCGCCGCGCGACGATGCGGCGGCGCTCCGCTACTTCCAGCGGGCGGCTGAGTTCGGCTTCGTCGACAGCCAGTTCAATCTGGGCGTGTTTTACGAGGAAGGCCGCGGCGTCGAGGCCAATCCGGCCGAAGCGCTGTTCTGGTTCACGCTCGCGGCGCGTGAGCGCGACGGCGCAGCGATGGAGCGCGCCGCTGCGTTGCGGGCTTCGCTGACGCCATTCGAGGTCGAGCAGGCTGAAGCGCGGCTTGCCGCCTTCCAGACCGCGCCCTCCGATCCGGTCGCCAATTTCATCGTAGAGCCGCCGGCAGAGGAAACTCCGGAAAGCCTGGAAAGCCCGGAAGTCCCCGTCGAAAGCGCCCCGGGGCGAGCCGAGCCCATGCAGCCCTGACTCCGATTAGCGCTGCTTCAGCGCGGGGGCCGTATGCTTCCGCTTTGGATTTCGGGCGCGGTGCGCGCTAATACAGACTCGATGAACAAGCACGATCCACGCGGGCCGGAAGCCAAGGTCCATTATGGCGACAACGAAATCACCATCCTGCGCCAGGGCCTCTTCGTGCGCTGCGCGGTGACCGGCGAGAAGATCCCGCTCGAAGAGTTGCGCTACTGGAACGTTGATCTGCAGGAGGCCTATCGCGGGCCGGAAGAGGCGACCAAGCGCTGGAAAGAACTCGCGGAGAAACAGAAGTGAGATTTGCGGCGGGGATGGTAGTGCTGGTGTTGGCGGCCTGTGCGGCGGCGGAAGCGCCTGCCGCGCTTGAGACGCCGACGGTTGCGCAGCCGCCGGTGGAGGTTGTCGCGCCGGTGACGCCGCCAGCGCCGAGCACGTTGACGCTGAATTGCGCGGGCGCCTTTACCCAGGGCGGCGTCGCGCTCTGCCGCACGCTCCCGGGCGCGGCGATGTTCGTCGATGGCGTCTCGAGCGGCGAGGCGAATGCACAGGGCTGGGCCGTCATCGGTTTCAATCGCGAACACGGCGCCAGCGCGCGCGTCGAAGCGCGCTTGCTCGAGAGTTCGCCGGACGCGCAATCCTCGCGTGTCGCTGCGGCCGATTACACGATCGCGCCGCGCCAATTCGACGTGCAACGGGTGAACGGTTTGCCGCCGCAAACCGTGACGCCGACCGACCCAGAAGTGCTTGCGCGCATTCAGCGCGAGGCTGCGTTGAAGCAGACCGCATTCGCGAGCCTTGCGCCGCTGGAGGGTTTTCTTGACGGCTTCATCCTGCCGATCGAAGGCGGCACGGTGACGGGCCGCTGGGGCAATCAGCGCATTTTGAACGGCGTGCCATCGACGCCGCACTTTGGCTACGACATCGCCGTGCCGGAAGGCACGCCGATCCGGGCGCCGGCGGCGGGTGTGGTGACGCTGGCCGAGGCGGACATGCATTACGAAGGCGGGCTCGTGTTCATTGATCACGGGCAGGGCCTGACCACCATGTATCTGCACATGAGCCGGCTCGACGTGCGCGTGGGCGATATGGTGAGCCAGGGCCAGGTGATTGGCGCTGTCGGTTCGCGTGGGCGCGCCACCGGTCCGCACCTCTGCTGGCGCATGCGCTGGCGCGAACGCCAGCTCGATCCGAGCATTGCTGTTGACGGCTTGGCGCAAGCGCGGGCGCAGCTGACGGCGAACAATTGAACCGGAGCGCCGGCGCCCTCGCCGGCATTCGGTGTTTCAGCTTGCGCGGACGCTGCGCGTGGAAACGAAGTTGCCGGCGAGGCGCCGGCGCTCCCGAATTAGCGCGTCACGACGTGTGATACCAAAATCACGGCGGGCGTGTCGCCGTCGTTGCGCCAAGAGTGCGCTGTGCTCACATCTTCACGCGCGACGTCGCCAGGGCCGTAGGTGATGGCGTCGAGGCAGGTGTTGCGGAGCTCTACCATCTCCCCAGAGACGATGACGGCATAGCCCTGAATCGCGGTGTGATCATGCCAGGCGATGACCCCGCCGGGTTGCACGGTCAGGCGGCGCAGGCGCACGGCGCGTGTGGGGTCGTGCGCTAGCGGCGTCAGGGTCACGTCCGCGCTTGTGATGCCGGTGGTTGGTCCGAAACCTTCACTGCGCGCATTGGCCTGCGTGCGATCCGCCGGGCATTCGCGCACGCGCGCGCCTTCGAGCGCGGCGACGGTGCTGTCGTGCGGCTCGCTTTCCTGCGCATCGATTGACACGCACGCCGAGAGTAGCGCCGCTGGTGCGAGCCACATCCATTTCATGGAAACCCTCCCAATTCGAAACTGCACCCGCGCGAGCCGCGTTCAGCCCGGTATTGGAGGCTCCCATGGCGCTCGAGCAAGACCTGTTGAAGCTTGAAAAGGGATTTTGGACCGAAGGCGGCGACTATTATCGCGAGCACGTCGATGAGGAATGCTTGGTGGCGTTCAGCGAAATGGCGGGCGTTCGTTCCAACGAAGAGATCGCCGGCATGAATCCTGGCGCGGGTAACTGGACCGACGCGAAGCTCGACGAAAAGGGTTTGATCGAACTCTCGGACGAAAGCCTCATCCTCACCTACGAAGTCAACGCCACGAAGAAAGACGGCACGCCGCACCACGCTTTGTGCTCAACGGGCTACGTAAAGCGCGACGGCGAATGGAAGATGGCATTCCACCAACAGACGCCGCTGGATGTGAAGGCGAACTAACTGGCCTGGAATATCCCGCGCAGTGTGGCTTCCTGCTTATTGGCTTCGAACCAGAAGCCACCCATCGTCATTGCGTAGATCGCGCCGAAAACAAGGAACGTAAGAAGCGTTGTCATCACGTTGGGGGAGGTGACCAGTAGCGTCGGCGCGATCACGACGAAGGCCGTGGCCCACACAGCAACGAAAATCCAGATCAACGGATGCAATTGCATCGTGATCTGCACGCGCGAACCGCGCGCTTCGCTGGTGACGACGATCTGGAGCTGTGGGATGAACGAGTTTCGGTAGCCGATGATGCGATGCCCCTTGAATCCATCAGGCGTCATATCGCCTTCGAAGCGTTCATCATTGTCGGAGCTCGGCCAGCGCCACCGAAGCCACCTCATCGGCTCAACGCGCTTGGCCATTGCCTCAATCGCCGCCTCCTTTTTGAGTGGCGATAGAAACTCGAAGCGGTGATACGGCAGCCACTTCACATCACACCCGCCTTCGCCCAGGCTTCCTTAGGCCAGCGGCGGTGGGCCCAGAACCATTGTTCGGGCGCTTCGCGGATGCGCGATTCCATGAATTCGTTGATGCGCTTGACGCCGTTGTACACGGTCTCTGCCGCATCTGGGTTGGCGTAGTCGAGCGGGATGGGCTCGTGGACGCGCACGTGGAATTTCGTGCCGGAGATGCGCCGGCCAGAGAGTGGGATGAGTGGGACGTTGAACTTGAGCGCGAGGCGCGTCGGCCCGTCGGCTGTCATGCAGTCATAGCCGAACAGCGGCACGGCGAGGCCGCGATTGTATTTTTGGTCGTTCATCAGGGCGACGCCGCGGCCCTTCTTCAACGACCGCAGCAAACCCATGCCGCCTTCCTCGCCCTTGGCGGCTTGCAGCTTCAGGCCGAACGCGGCGCGCGTATCGACGATGTATTTGTCGATGATCGGATTGTTCGCCGGGCGATAGGTGAAATGGCAGTTAGGATCGGTCTGCGCTAGGCAGAGCGACGTCACCTCCCAGTTAGTGAAATGGCCGCCGATATAGACGGCGCCCTTGCCGAGCGTCGCTTCGATGATCTCGCGGCCCTCATAGACGAGATCGCCACTGCGATACTTCTCCAGGAATTTGTCCATGTGCGCGAACTCGCCGGAGAGACGGCCGAGTTCGCGGAAGCTCTCCTTGCGCACGTCGCGATGCCACGCATCGCTCTCGTTTGGGAACGACATGCGGATGTTGCGGATGGCGCTCTTCCATGCGCTAGTGAAAGACGCGACCGGCGGCACGATCGCGGCGCCCCAGCGCGAGGCGCGCTCGAGCCCCAACGCGCCAAGGCCGCCCACATAGCCGTTCCAGGCAAGCGCCTCGAGGCGGAAGTAGAAATTGACCGGCTTCGACTTAGCCATGCGCGGCGTTCATCCGCGATCGGATCGGTTCGAGCAAGGCGTCGAGCGCCGTTTCATCCGCGAAGTGCGCCGCGACGGGCAGCACGGCCACGCGCTGGCGCCATTCAGCGGACAGGCGCGCCGCGTCTTTTTCCGTGGTGATGAGCTGTGCGCCGCGTTCCTCCGCGATCTGCGCGAGTACGTTCATATCGTCCTCGGCATAGACGTGGTGATCGTCGAACGGCACGGCCTCGGTGAGTTCGGCGTCCAGGTTCTCCAGCGTGTCGAAGAATTTTTCCGGCCGTGCGAGGCCCGCGAAGGCGACGAGCTTGCCGCGCGGGATCTCACTTGTGGGCTGCAGCGTGGCGTGCAGCATGGGCTTCTTGAAGTCCGCCAGCCAATCCTGGACCGCCGACGTCTCGCCGGCGGTGTTGTGCAACATGACGATGGCGTCTGCGCGGGCGAGCCCATCGTCCAGCCGCTCGCGCAACGGCCCGGCGGGAAAGACCTCGCCATTGCCAATGCCGAATTGGGAATCGACAGCGACGATCGACAGATCTTTGCACAGCGCGGCGTTCTGAAAGCCGTCGTCCATGACGATAGCTTGCGCGCCAGCTTGTGCGGCAGCGAGCGCGCCGGCGTAGCGGTCGCGCGCGATCCAGGCGGCGCCGTCGCGCGCGTGCAAAAGCGGTTCGTCGCCGACTTCGCGTGCGTCCATGTCCGGCGTCACACGCAGCGGGCCTTCGACGCGCCCGCCATAGCCGCGCGAGAGCGTGTGCGCGTGCGGCCCGAGTTTGGCGCGGATCGCGCGCGCGATCGGCGTCTTACCTGCGCCGCCGACCGTAAGGTTGCCGATGCACAGCACAGGTACCGTCACACGGCGCGTGATGGTGGTGCGATAGCGGTGCGCGGCGACGGCTGCGTAGGCCCAGGACACCGGCGCCAGGATCGCGCGCAGCACATGCACGGCGTCGCGGCCTTTCACGTCTGCCTTCCAGAACTCAGGCGGACGCATCGGCGGGCCTTAGTTTGGCGGGGGCGGGAAGGAGCGCTTCGAGCGCGGTCAGCGTTTGCTCCGCTGCGTCGGCGCCCTTGGCGACGACTGCTCGGGCCGCCCCGAGCTGACGCGTGCGGGCTCCGTCGTCGCTCCAAAGACGGGAGACGGCGGCCGCGAGGTCATCGGCGTCGCGCGCGATAACGGCGCCGCCGGCCGCGAAGAGCTCGTCGAACAAATCCTGGAAGCTTTCCACATAGCGCCCGGTGATCATGGCC
>Ga0196964_10001913_pt1 | contig 10153 bp, 11 predicted proteins | sample S1_10metaG_FD_148615 | JGI IMG/M metagenome (GOLD analysis project Ga0196964, IMG submission 148615) | Soil microbial communities from Anza Borrego desert, Southern California, United States - S1_10 | ecosystem: Environmental > Terrestrial > Soil > Desert | place: USA: California | collected... | reverse complement strand
GCGCTGAAAAAATTAATTACAACGTATTTTTAAAAGTTTTACATGGCTTCGCACGACTCACTTTTAAAACGTATTGAACTCTTCGTCCGCCGCACCTTCACCCAGCGCTGGCTTGGCAAGCCGCCGCGTGAACTCGTGGCTGAACCGCACAACGTTTTAAAACTGGGGCCTAATGCGAAAATACTCTTTCTGCGGCAGGACAGGATTGGTGATGTGCTCGTGACGACTCCGCTTATGCGCCTATTGCGCCGGAAATTTCCACATGCTCAGATTGACATGCTTTTGAGCAATAATAATTTTGCTGTGCGCGGCGGCGTGGCACATAATATTTCGAGTTTCTGGCGTTACACAAAAAAAGTTGGCGATACATTCCGACTTATAAAAAGTATCCGCACTGAAAAGTACGACGTGATTATTGACCTTATGGACAATACTTCTGCTACGTCGAGCTATTTTATACAATGGATGAAACCGCGATTCTCAGTTGGGATTGTAAAAGAAAATGCGGCGATCTATACGCATTGTGTTCCCCTTCTAGATCGCAGCCGCGTGCACATTGTAGAGCGCATTGCGCAGTTACTCCTGCCATTTGGCATTAACCCGAAGATGGAGGATTTGTCGCTGGAATACAGGTTTGCAGAAAATGAACTTTTAAAAGCACAAGAGCAGCTTGGAGCAAAATCTAAAAAATTGCGCCTGGGAATTCATCTGGCAGGTTCTACGAAAAACAGGTTTTGGGGCGAAGAGAATTACCGTAAGTTTTTTTCTTTTTTAAAAAAAGATTTTCCGCAGATTGAGCCACTTATTTTTATCCCACCAGGATATGAAGTAGTTGCGCAGAATATTTCAGAGGAAAATGGAGTTGCAACAGCGCCGGCTGCGAAGTCCTTCCACGAATTTGCCGCGATGCTGCACCAATGCGACCTCATTTTCACTCCGGACACTTCGACCGTTCACCTTGCCGCGGCTTGGAAAAAGCCGTGCCTTGTAATGTACAACGACTATTCTCCGCACCTGCTTCGCTGGACGCCGTACAATTCGCCTTTTAAGGCACTCTACACAGCCGATAGTTCTATAGCCGTTATTGCGGTTGATCAGGTAATGGGGACATTAAGCGAATTGCTTTGTGAAAATGACATGGACGATTCTAAAAATACAGACAACAGAGTTTTTAAAACGGGAATTTAAGGTTCTTTAAAAGCTACTGAATTTGTCTGCGGCTCCATATTTCCGTAAATTGCTTTCTTTTAAAAAGACAGCAAATCCAAAATCTTCATGGCAGAAAAAGTACAGACGAATACGCCCTGCTGCGTTTGCGACAGCACCAAAAGCACTGAATACAGCGAAACGACCTATCCTGAATACAATTATCCTGGTGTATTCGCACTCAGAAAATGCAGCGAGTGCGGCCTGCTTTTTAATTCTCCAGGTTTAAAAAACGAGGATGTTTTTAAACTTTATGGCAGCAATTACTACTTTTTCAATCGCCGCGACGACGTGGAATTTGACCGCATTGTGGAAATGCATAGCCTTGTGATAAAGCCGCAGGAGCACCTCGTGAGCAGTAAAAAAGTTCTTGAAGTGGGAAGTGCGAAAGGTTACCTGCTGGCAGTTTTAAAAACTCTCGGCTGGGAAACACAGGGTGTAGAAATTTCCGAGAATGCTGCGCGCTACGCACGCGAGAAATTCGGCCTGAATATTTTTAATGGAACCCTCGAGCAATACGCTGAAAAATCCACGGAAAAGTACCCGCTTGTATTGGGAATTGACGTCCTGGAGCACGTGCCTGATCCGGCGTCATTTATCACTGCCGCGGCGAAACTGGTGGAGGAGGGTGGAATTCTCGTGATAGACACGCCGAACGCAAATTCAGGGAATATTAAGCTGAATGGCAAAAAGTGGTCTGGCTTTAACCCGTTCCACATTTTTATTTTCAATGAGCATAATATCCGCCAGCTTTTAAAAAAGCATGGTTTTGAAGTGGAAAAAGCATTTTCACACAGCAATTCGCCAGTGGCGCCAAAGCGAAATTCCATTTTTAAAAAACTTATCCGCAGTATTGAAAAAGTGTTTTTTGCGCTCAATCTGCTCGGCGCACTGCGCAAACTCACCCTGGCCATACAGCGAAAGATCACAGCCAGTCCTGATCTTCTGCGCTTTTAAAACCAACGGCCGAGCGCATACGCTCTGCCGTGCCGTACGATAAGACTCCTGATGCGCGAGCTGAATTTGCCCGCGGAAACCGTGGCGACAATCTTTTTGTCATGGCGCGGAAGGTTGCAGCAAAATAGTTTTTAAAAAGGTAAATCTACCGGCATGAACATTCTCATTATCAACTGGCAGGACATTAAAAACCCCTTTGGCGGGGGAGCTGAAACGCATCTTCACGAGATTTTTAAAAGAATTGCCGCCCGCGGCCACGACGTTACGCTGTACTGCTGCGAAGTGCCGGGCTTGCCGCGTGAGGAAGTGCTCGATGGCATCCGCATCATCCGTGAAGGCAACCGCAATCTCTTTAATTTTTACGTTCCGCTGCGCTATTTTTCCCGTTTTAAAAAAGAACACTACGACATCATCATTGACGATGTAAATAAGATCCCTTTTTACACGCCGCTGTATGTTCGCGAGCCGCTTCTGGGCATTTCACATCATTTTTTCGGGAGCAGCATTTTTCTCGAGGCGGGTCGCATCGCGGGCAGCTACGTGTATTCGGCTGAAAAGCTGGTGAATGTCGTGTATAAAAAAACGCCGTTTGCCGTTGTCTCCGAAAGCACGCTGAAGGAATTTCTGGAGCGCGGTTTTCCACGCGAAAACTTTACGATTATCCCGAATTGCATTACGCCGGGCGATTTCCCGATGCGCGTTGGCGAAAAAAACCGCGTTCCGACGGTCACGTATTTTGGCCGTTTAAAAAAATACAAAAGTGCTGACCATCTTGTAAAAGCATTCGCTATTGTTTTAAAAGAAATCCCGAAAGCGCGGCTGCAGATTCTCGGCACGGGCGATTTCCGGCCTGAACTGGAGCGCCTGACCAAGGAACTCCAGATCGAAGAGGAAGTGAAATTCTTCGGTTTCGTAAGCGATGAGCAGAAGATCGAGCTGCTGAGCGCGGCGCACTGCATGGTTAATCCTTCGATGAAAGAAGGCTGGGGCATTACCAATATCGAAGCCAACGCCTGCGGAACACCCGTCATTTCGGCGAATGTGCCAGGGCTGCGCGACTCCATGAGCGAGGGGCAGAACGGCCTGCTCTACGAATACGGCGATATTACAGGCCTCGCGCGCGCCATCATCCGCGTTTTAAAAAATGATGCGCTGCGGCAGGAATTGTCCGACGGCGCTGTAGCCTGGGCGAAAACGTTTGACTGGGACGACTCGGCGACGAAGATGATTGAGCTGTGTGAGCGGGTGATTGCGGGAAGCAAAAATAGTTTTTAAAGGGCGGAGTTTTTAAAAGAACTTCGCCTTTTTACTTTTTAAAAGCGGGAATATTGTATTTTTGGTTTCTTAACAATCAATTTTTAAAAGCTTTATGCAATATAGCATCATCATTTTTCTGGCATTATGCACCGCCGCCACATGCGCATTTGCGAAAGAAGCTGATTCGACAGAAGCGCCGCGCGACCGTCACCCGATTATCAGCATTGGTGCGGGGATCCAAGCAGGGCCGTCGCTAAAGCCCGGGGAAGTTTTCACAGCAGGATTTGAATATCCGCTCAATAACGGGCGGTATGCAAATATAGAATTTCTTCTTTGGCAATGGCACGGAAGGGCAACTGCTGAAAATCCGGCGGCAGAGAACATCAGGCATTCCGGTTATGGTCTCTCCGTCGTTGGGCGGTTTTTCTTTGTTTCAGATTCGTCGGCTTTAAGGCCCTTTATGCATGTCGGCGGTGCGCCGTGGCCATTTATTTCGTGGGATATTGGCGCTGGAGCGGATTACCAGTTTTATCACGATTTTTATCTGCAATTCTGCTCAAGATATACGACAACGATTTTTCAGGGATTAACCCAGCCAAGCAGCGGAAGGTACTTTCCTGCAATGGCAACGGTGAGTTTACGCTATAAAATATAAAGGCGAAGTTTTTAAAAGAACTTCGCCTTTTTACTTTTTAAAAGCGGGAATATTGTATTTTTGTTGATACAGGACGTGCGTCGTCATTGCGAGCAGTCTTCGGCGTGGCAATCTGTATTTCTGATGTCGTAAAGCTTTAAAAACGCAGATTGCTTCGTCGGAAGACCTCTCGCAATGACGATTCGGGTTTGTGGTTTTTAAAAGGGTAGTTTTTAAAAGCAAAATAATTTTTAAAAAGAATAGCAGAATTTCAACAATGAGTTTTACAAAAAGAACGGCGACGTGCGGGGATTTTAGCCCGGAAGTGAGTGGGAAGGAAGTGGTCATCAACGGCTGGGTGGACTCGGCGCGGAATATGGGCGGGCTGATTTTTATTGATGTACGCGATCGGTACGGGTTGGTGCAGGCGGTGATTGAGCCGGAAACGCAGGCAGAACTTGCCGCGCGCGCGAAGGAGCTGCGTTCGGAATTTGTGGTATGGATAAGCGGCACAGTGCGGATGCGCGAAAACCCGAACCCGAATATTCCGACGGGGCTGGTGGAAATCCTGGTGAGCGATTTCGGGATAATCAATCGCGCCGAGGTAACGCCGTTTGAGATTAAAAGTGATATCGAGACGAACGAGGAATTGCGCCTGAAGTACCGCTATCTCGACCTGCGCCGCCAGCCGATGCAGCGGAATTTCCTCGTGCGCAACCAGCTCTACCAGCTGGCGCACCGGTATTTTGCGGAAAATAATTTTGTGGAATTTGAAACGCCGGTGCTGATGAAGTCCACGCCGGAGGGCGCGCGCGATTTCCTGGTGCCGAGCCGCATTCACAAAGGCAGCTTTTATGCGCTTCCGCAGTCGCCGCAGCTGTATAAGCAGCTCCTGATGGTGGCGGGCTACGACCGCTATATGCAGATTGTGAAGTGCTTTCGCGATGAGGATTTGCGGGCGGATAGGCAGCCGGAATTTACGCAGATAGACGTTGAAATGTCGTTCGTCGAAGCCGATGACATCATGGCGCTCGCTGAAGGATTTACGCAGCTTGTGTGGCGCGAAGTGCTCCGCCAGGAGATTGAAACGCCTTTTAAAAGAATGACGTGGCACGAAGCAATAACGCGCTACGGCTCGGACAAGCCGGATTTGCGCTATGATTTGGAACTGACGACAATTACCGATATTGCAAAAGGCACGGAGTTCGCTGTTTTTAAAGACGCGGCGTCAAATGGTGGTGAAATCGCGCTTTTAAACGCAAAAGGTTGTGCGGAATTTTCGCGGAAGCAGCTTGATGAATTGACTGAGCACGCGAAACGCTACGGCGCGAAAGGTTTGGCGTGGATGAAATTTACGGCTGACGGGGTGAACTCACCAATAGCGAAGTTTTTAAAAGAAGAGGAAATTGAAGCTTTTAAAAACGCTGCAAAGGCGGAAACAGGCGACTTGCTGCTGCTAATGGCGGATGAATTCGAGCGTTGTTATACTGTTCTCGGAGCGCTGCGAATCGAAGTTGCAAAGCGTTCGGGCATTTTTGAAAAGGTGAAAAATAAGTATTCATTCCATTGGGTAACGGACTTCCCATTGCTGGAATATTCTCCGGAAGAAAACCGCTACGTCGCGCGGCATCATCCGTTCACGGCGCCTAAGAATGAAGACGTTGAGCTTTTAAAAAGTAAACCTGAAGCCGCCCGCGCAAAAGCATACGACCTTGTGATAAATGGTTACGAAGCGGCAGGAGGAAGCGTGCGGATCCACCAGAATGACGTGCAGCAGCAGATGTTCGACCTGCTTGGCCTTTCGCAGGAAGAAGCGGAAGCGAAATTTGGATTTTTGCTCTCGGCTTTAAAATTCGGTGCGCCGCCACATGGTGGGATTGCCATGGGGTTTGACCGCTGGGTAATGTTGCTTGTCGGCTCGGATAATATTCGTGATGTGATTGCCTTTCCGAAAACGGCAAGCGCGAGTTCGCTGATGGATGAGGCGCCTTCGACGGTTGCGGAAGAGCAGTTGAAGGAATTGGGTTTGCAGCTTTTAAAAAAGCCGGAGTAATATTTTAAAACTCTTTTAAACGCGGTGGTGTTTTAAAAAGTCGTAAGACATATTGACGCAGCGGACATGCAGTAGTATGTCCCCTACAAGAAAAATTTAACCTGGAAAAAAATATGAACAGACGTAATTTTTTAACATTTGCCGTACTTTTGCCCCTGTTGCCGTCATGCGCTGAATCAAAAAATGGTGCAGGCCAGATGGCGATGGCTGACACACAAACAAAAGCTGACACGCTTGCTAAAGTGCTGAGTAATGATGAAAAACAGGCAGCTTCGCGTGAGATTTTTAAAAAGATTGTAGCAAAAGCAAAGGCTGAAAACTGGGTGCAGCTGCCAATTGGCCAGATGATGGCGAATATCGGGCTGATGCTCCAGGGAACGGATTACGTTGGCGGAACGCTTGATGGCGAAGGAGGTGAAGTTTGCCGTGTAGATTTTACTGGGCTGGACTGTGTTACATTTTTTGAGGTGGCGCTTGGCACATCACGAATCATGAAAAAAGGAAAGGACACGTTTGAAGATCTTGTGAATGAGATCACGATGACGCGCTATCGTGGTGGCAACCTGACGGACTACACCTCACGGCTGCACTACACGGCTGACTGGATTTATGACAATGCTCAGAAGGGTGTTGTGAAAGATGTAACAAAGGAAATTGGTGGTGAGAAATTACCACTGAAAGTGAATTTTATGAGCCAGCACCCGAAATATTATCCGCCGCTCGTGGCTGATTCGTCGCTTATTGCCGTGATGGCAAAGCACGAAAATGCAATTAATGCGCGACAGTATTTTTATATTCCAAAGGCTGACGTAGCGAAAATTGCGCCGCTTTTAAAAACAGGTGATATTATTGCGATTTCGACGAATAAGGAAGGACTCGACTATTCCCATACAGGAATGGCGTACCGAGATGAAAAGGGCGTTCTACGCTTCCTGCATGCTTCGCAGACGAAGAAAAAAGTGATTTTGGATACAGCGCTTCATGACTATCTCGCCGGGGTGAAATCTCAAACGGGGATTACTGTCGCACGACCGGTTGAAGTGAAAGCATAGTCTTCCTTTTAAAGGAACATTCAAAAACAGTAATAGAAAAACTGTCGCTGTTTGTTATGTGGAGTTACTAAAAAAGCGGAAACACTTTTTAAAGTGTTTCCGCTCTATTCGCATATTGAGGTACGGCAAGGCGATTAACCTTTACTGTTCTTCTTTTCTAATTTCTCTGCTTTTTTTTCTTTTGCCGTCTTCAACGGTTTCTTTTTTGTTTCTTTCTTCGCGTCTGTACTTTTTGCCATTTGTCGTTTAAGCCCTCCATGTTTGTGGATCATGCCATTCAGCGAATTTCACCTCGATATTTTCGCTTGCGGTAAACTTATGATTTTCTTATTAAAAATAAAAATTAAATTTTAAAAGATTTTCCATTAAATTACGAGACCTTTTAAAAAATATTCCAAAACGAATATGAAGCTTTTAAGAATAGTTGTTTTCACAGTTTTTCTTTTAGTTTCGGGTGCAAAAGCGCAGACTACTCAGCCGCCGCTCATTACTGTTTCGGGAAAAGGTCAGATAAAAATTGTGCCGGATATGGTGGTTATAAACCTTAGTGTAGAAACCTTCGACGTTTCGCTCAGTCTTGCGAAAATGGGCAGTGACCAGAAGATAGAGCAGATCTTAAAAGTTTTAAAAGAGTCAGGAATAAAGGGCAGTGATATCAGAACATATAATTTCAACCTTGACGAAAGAAAAACTTATGAACCCAGCAACAGCCAGCGTGATACACTTATCACACGATACCATTCATCACAATCTATAAAAGTAACATTGAATAGTATCACTCAATACAGTGAGATTGTAGAAGGCCTAATTAATTCTGATTACAAAGATCAGCGGAATTCAGTTTACGACCGCTAAGAATGATTCTCTTATACGTGAGGTACGGTTACTTGCACTGCGCAATGCATGGGAAAAGGCTACAGAAATGGCGAAGGAATTAGAGCGGAAGATCAGTTCAGCATATATTATTAGGGAAGGTAATGCAAATGCTGATGGCAGCTATGGTGACATCCTTTCCGGCAGTTTTGGCTCCGAATATGGAAATGTTTATGGCGGGATTGTAAATACACAGTCAAATGCTGTAAACCTGCTTTCTGAGGGAGAAATCGCCATAACACAATACGTCACCGTGAGTTTTTACATCAAATAACCACTTTTTTTAACACTATGAAAACAATTCTTTTAAAAACATTTTTTCTTGGCGTAGTATTGTTTAGCGCTGGGCAATTTTCCTCAGCGCAAACTACCAATCTGCCACTGGTATCGGTAACGGGTAAAGGTGAAGTGAAGGTTGCACCGGATGAAGTGGTTATTCGCTTTGGTGTGGTCAATATGGGGGCTACACCTGAGCAGGCAAGGCGTGGTGTCGATTCTATTTTTAAACAAATCGTAAACCTGACCGGGCGATATAAAATTGCACCTGCGCAGATTGCTATGGATTATTTACATTTGGAGGCATGGCCGCCGGATTATGAGTCGAGAGTTGCGCGCCGCCAATATAGGGCTGCACAGGGCATGACGGTGGTTTTAAAAGACATTACGATATACCAGGAATTTTTATCAGAGCTTTTTAAAACCGGGATGAACAGAATTGATAATGTGGAGTTTCGTATATCTGACATGCGAAAGTACCAGAATGAAGCCCGTGAAATTGCTGTTCGTGCTGCACGGGAAAAAGCCGAAGCGCTTGCTAAAACCCTTGGTCAAAGTATTGGTGGCGCGTATTCAATTGAGGAATTTCCTGAAAATAATTATCCAATGATGCGTATGGCAAATCAAAGCATGGATGGTGGGGGTAGCACTTCCCCTGAAACTTTTGGCCAGATTGCTATTTCGGCAAATGTCACTGTTCGATTTTACCTGAAATAGTTTTAAAACAAGATTTTAAAAGATTACTTCTTTTTAAAAGTCTTTACATGACATGAAAAGTTTACTTTGATCTTTAAATTTTATATTCATCATGCACTATCTACTCCTTTTTCTCATAATCATTTTCTCTTTTTCACCTGTTTATTCAAAAGATAAAGATTCCCTGGGTACTGTTCGCACGAAGGATTTCCGCTACTCGCTTGTAACGCCAAAGGGCTGGATAGCTGATATGCAAAGTGGACTCGAAGGGGGTATCCCGCTTATTTTCCTGCCAAAAGGGAAAAATTGGGAAAATTCGCCAGTGGCTTTCTACAGCTATGTGGAGCCTATTGATTCTGCAAAGCCAGTCATTCTTATTATCAATGAAGATTCCCGGCGAATGAGTATGGGGATTCCAAAGCTAAGCGCCAAGCATTTAAAAATGTTTGCGCTGGGTAATGCCTCTGTGCAGGTGGTACATTATATCAGTGAAGAAGGAAAGCTTTTTGACGCCGTAGCTTATATTGTCCAAAGCCCGACACTCATGGTGCGTTATGTCTTTTCAGCCAAAACAAAAGAAGATTTTACAAAAAATCTCCCTCTTTTTGAAAAATCGCTTCAAAGCTATAACTTTACGGCTGAGCGGGAGTAACCGCAGTTTTTAAAAAGCGCGCTTCACGCTGTATGCTGTTCAACTCGTTCCACTTCCTGCTTTTTTTTATTGTCGTCACCACTGCTTACTTTGCACTCCCGCAGAGGTTTCGCTGGGCGTGGCTGCTCCTGGCATCGTGCTATTTCTACATGGCGTTTGTGCCGGTGTATATCCTTATTTTGGGTTTTACAATCATTATTGATTATTTCGCGGGAATTTGGATAGAAAAAGCAGAAGGGAAAAAGCGGAAGTCACTGTTGATCCTCAGCCTTGTTTCAAATATTGCCATTCTCGCCGTTTTCAAATATTACAACTTTTTAAATGGGAATCTTTCTTACGTTTTAAATGGGTTCGGCTACCAGAATCATATTCCCGAACTTTCCATTCTCCTGCCGATCGGCCTTTCCTTTCATACTTTTCAGGCTATGAGCTACACGATAGAAGTGTATCGCGGACACCAGTCTGCAGAGCGTCATTTTGGTATCTACGCACTCTAT
>Ga0196964_10001912_pt1 | contig 10153 bp, 10 predicted proteins | sample S1_10metaG_FD_148615 | JGI IMG/M metagenome (GOLD analysis project Ga0196964, IMG submission 148615) | Soil microbial communities from Anza Borrego desert, Southern California, United States - S1_10 | ecosystem: Environmental > Terrestrial > Soil > Desert | place: USA: California | collected... | reverse complement strand
GGGCCAATGCGGGAAACCGGTGGCGAGAATGTGACGCCACGCCCGCGTGCAGGGACGTCCGGGCTAAACCGGCGCGCACGGACAGGCTTCGAACGGTTCCTCCGGCCCGGGCCCGCTGGCGGCGGGGTCGCCGACGCGGCCGACCTTCCGCGGGCCCGACCAGACCTCCGCCGCGGGGTGGACCCCCACGGCCCGGGCGGCGAGGCGCAGCGCGTCGTCGTCGTCGGCGCACTGCGCGTCCAGGCCGGCGACGATCCGGTCGCTGCCGTTCAAGAGGTAGATGCGATAGTCCTGGCTCATGGGTGGCGAAGGCGGGAGCGGCCGGAGCCGCCCCCGTCCCGACGTCCTCATTCGTCCGGATCGCCGGATTGGGCGCCGGCCTGCGCGCCGGCCGAGCCGCGCGCCTCGGCGCGCCCGCTCACCCGAGGCGGCGACGGCTCTTCGCCGTCCGGGCTCCCGGCGCCGGCGGAAGCGCCGCCGGAAGCGCCGGCCGAGGCGCCCACGTCGACGGAGCCGATCAGGTCCACGGCCCCGCGAGCCTCGTCGCGGGCGCGGCCCTCCAGCCGGGCGGCGCGCTCGCTCGCGCGCGCACGGGCGCGTTCGGCGCGGGCTTCCGCCCGTTCCCGCGCGCGTTCGGCGCGCTCAAGCGCCGCGTCCGCCTCGGCCGCCGCGTCGATGGAGCTCTCCAGCGCCCCGCCCACGCTCCCGCCGACATTGCCGCCGATGCCGCCGGCGCCGCCGATCGTTCCGCCGAGGCCGCCGCCGACCGTTCCTCCGATCGATCCGCCGATCGACCCGCCGCCGCCCAGGATCTGAGCCTGGGCCGGAGCCACTGCGGACAGGGCGGCGATCGCGGCCGCGGCGAGGAAGAGTTTCTTTTGCATGATCGTTCACTCCGACTGCTCGAGACGGTTGTCTCTCGTCGGGCAAACGGCGGGGCGGCGCGGTTTCATCCACGCCGCCGAATTCTTTCAGCGCGTGAGCCGGCGCCGGGCGCCCACGGCGCGGGGGGCGGTGCGCAGGTCCGCCGCCACCGCGCCCGCGCCGTAGGTGGGGTCGCGGCCTCGGGGACCGAGGTCCTTCGCCGCCGCGGTCAGCCAGTCGACGGCCGCGCGGGCCGCCGCGGGGTCCGGCCGACTGAGCCGCCGCGCCAACAGGCCGGCGACCAGGGGGGCGGCGAAGGACGTGCCGCGGACGACGACGAAGCCGCCGCCGTCGGCCGCGGCCATGTCCGCTCCGGGGGCGGCGAAATCGACCTGATCGCCGCGGCCGGCCTCCGGCAGCGGCTGCGACCGCGCGTTCAGCCCCGTGACCCCGACCACGCCCGGCAGGGCGGCCGGATGGGCCGGCGGAGCCGCGGGACCATCGTTGCCCACCGCCGCCACGACGAGATGCCCGCGCGCGGTGACCGACCGCACCGCCGCCGCCAGGGCGGCGTTCGGGGGGCCCACGAGACTGATGTTCACCACCGGAACCCGGTTGCGCGCCATCCAGGCCAGCGCCAGGGCGACGTTCTCGGCCGCGCCGCCCACGCCGCGCGGCCCGAACACGTCGGCGACGTAGAGCGTCGCGCCCGGCGCCGCCCCGGCGAAGGCGCCGGACCGGCCAACCAGCAGGGAGGCCACGGCCGTGCCATGCGGCGCCGGCCGTGGCTGCGCCGCCCCGAACGCGCGCTGTTCCACTGCGGCGCCCCTCAGGGCGGGGCTGGCGACGTCGGCGCCCGTGTCGATCAGGCCGATGCGGGCGCGGGTCGCGGGCGCCGCGGCGGCGGCCGGCGCGATCGTCGGGAGGGCCGCCGCGCCCGCCGGCTCGAGCACGTGGTTGAACTCATACGAGCCCTGGGGGTCCAGCCGCCGCAGCAGCTCTAGGCCCTGCCGCGTCGTGCGCCCGCGCGGCGGGCTCAGCACGAAGATCGAGAAACCCAGGTCCTCGACGCGGCTCTCCCTCACGACCGTGAAGCCCGCCTCCCGGGCCCGTGTCAGGGCGCCGGCCGAGGGGGAGACGGCGAGGATCTCGCCGCGCATCACGGGCCAGCCAGTGGGATCGGCCTCGAGGATATCGCGGTTGTGGCGCACGAGCGCCCGAAGCCGCAGCTCGCGCGCTTCCAGCAGGGCCTCGGCCCGCGTGCTGCGCAGCGTCCGCTCGACCGGATCGAGGACCTCGCCGCGCTCGGGAAGCGGCTCCGTGAGGTCGGGCAGGCCGCGTCCAGGCAGCGCGGTTCCGGGCAGGTCGCGCAGCCCGCCGGGGACCTGGCCGTGGGCGGGCCCCATGGCGGCGCAGGCGACCAGGACGCCGACCATCGCCGCGGTCCGCCGTCGCCTCCCGTGAACCGTGATGCGGATCATGACTTAAGCCCATACCCTCGCTAGGGAACGAAATTCAGGCGCGGCCGGGCCGCATGGATGAAACGCGGCGAACGCGACGTTTCATCCCACATGTACGAGGTCGACCATTGGACGCCTTCCAGCAGGGGCTTGTCGAGCTTCTGCCCCGCATGCGCCGGCTGGCGCGGTCGCTCTGCCGCGACGCTGCGGCGGCCGACGACCTCGTGCAGCAGGCGTCGCTCCGCGCGCTGTCCGCACGCGACCAGTGGACGCCGGGCACGCGCCTGGACAGCTGGGTCTTCACCATCATGAAGCGGCTGTGGATCGACGAGGGCCGCAGCCGCGCCCGCTGGACCAAGGTGCTGGCGCCGGCCGAGGAGGGCGAGCGCGTCGCCGACGCGGCCGTCAGCTCGCCCGAGCAGCGGCTGGAGGCGGCCCGGGTCGCCGAGGCCATGGCCGCCCTGCCGAACGACCAGCGGCTGGCGGTCGCCCTGGTGCTGGTCGACGGCCTGTCCTACCGCGAGGCGGCCGAAGTGCTGGAGGTGCCCGTGGGCACCCTGACCAGCCGCCTGGTGAGGGGCCGCCAGGCCTTGCTGGCGCGGCTGGAACAGGAGGGGATCGCGCCATGATCGTGACCGACGAGACCATCGCCGCCTACGTGGACGGCGAACTGGCTGACGAGCCGCGGGCGGCGCTCGAGGCGCAGCTTGCGGCGGACGCGTCCCTCGCCGCGCGCGTGGAGGCGCAGCGGCGGCTCAGGTCGCGGCTGTCGGCCGCCTTCGATCCCGTGCTCGCCGAGCCGGCCCCGCGCGACCTCCTGGCGCTGATCCGTGGCGAGGCCCCGCCGGCCACGGTTGTCGACCTCGCCGCCCGCCGCAAGGCGGGCCCGACCTGGGGTTGGCCGCAGGGCGCCGCCGTCGCCGCCTCGCTGCTCGTCGGCGTGCTGTTCGGGGCCGCGTTCGTGCGCATCGCCCAGCCGACGGCCATCCTCAGCCCCGCCGCCGACGGCGTGACCGCCGCCGGTCCGCTCGCCCGCGCGCTCGACGGCCAGCTGGCCTCGGACCAGCCGGCCGCGGCCGCCGTGCGCGTGGGGCTGACCTTCCGCGACGGCGACGGCCGCTACTGCCGGACCTTCGCCACGAGCCATTCCGGCGGCCTGGCCGGCGTCGCCTGCCGGGCCGGCGGCGGGTGGCGGGTGGAGGCGAGCGCCCGCGCGGCGCCCGCCCCGAGCGGCGGGATGCGCACGGCCGCGGCGGAGACGCCGCCCGCCGTGCTGGCGGCCGTCGACGCTATGATCGCGGGCGAGCCGCTGGATGCGCGCCAGGAGGCCGCCGCCCGGGCGGCGGGCTGGCGCTAGCCGCGCGACCGCTCGGCGATCCAGGCGTCGACCCGCTGCTCCAGCAGGTCCATGGGCAAGGGGCCGCCGCGCAGGACGAAGTCGTGGAAGGCGCGCACGTCGAAGCGCTCGCCCAGCGCCGCCTCGGCCTTGCGCCTGAGGGCCTTCAGCTTCAGCTCGCCGATCTTGTAGGCCAGCGCCTGACCGGGCCAGCCGATATAGCGCTGCAGCTCGGTTTCGATGTTGTGGGGGGCCAGGGCCGAGTTGTCGCGGAAGCAGGCGCGCGCCTGCTCGATGGTCCAGCCCTTGGCGTGGATGCCCGTGTCGGCGACCAGCCGGCACGCCCGCCACATCTCGTAGGAGAGCTTGCCGAAGCGCTCGTAGGGCGTGCGGTAGATGCCCATCTCGATGCCGAGGAATTCCGAATAGAGGCCCCAGCCCTCCACGAAGGCGGTGACGTCGGCGTTGCGGCGGAACCAGGGAAGGTCGCCCAGCTCCTGCTGGGCGGCGATCTGCAGGTGGTGGCCCGGCGCCGCCTCGTGCACCGTCAGCGCCGGCAGCTCGTAGAGCGGCCGCTGGTCCAGCCGCGAGGTGTTGACCATGTAGCCGCCGGCCACGCCCAGGGCCATGGAGCCCTGGTTGTAGCGGCCGGTGGTGTACTGCTCCTCGATCTCGCGCGGCACCGGCCGCACCCCGTAGGGCAGCCGCGGCAGGCTTTCGCGGAACAGCATGGGGAGCTTGTCGTCGGCCCTCTTGGCGATCTCCGAAGCCTTCTCCAGCAGGTCCTCGCGGCTGGTGGCGTAGAACTGCGGATCGGTGCGCAGGAAGTGCAGGAAGGAGGCGAAGTCGCCGGTCCAGCCCGCTTCGCGCATGACCCCGTCCATCTCCCCGCGGATGCGCGCCACCTCGGACAGGCCCAGCTGGTGGATCTGCTCCGGGGTCATGTCCGTGGTCGTGTAGCTGCGGGCCAGGAAGGCGTAGTACTCCTGGCCGCCGCGCAGGGAGCCCACGCCCAGGCCCTTGCGCGCCTTGGGCAGGTACTCAGTCTCGACCATGCGCAGGAAGGCCGCCCGGGCCGGGGCGATCTCCTCGGCGATCAGCTTCCGCAGCCGCTCGCGCAGCTGCGCCTGCTCGGCCGCCGGGATGGTCGCCGGCAGGTTGGCGAAGGGCTTCAGCAGCGGGTCCTCGGCCATCGGGATGGCGTTCTCGGCCCGCATCACCGCGATGGCGCTCTCCACCACCGAGCGGGGCTGGGTGAAGTTGGTGCGCAGGCCGCGGCGCGCGTCCTCGGTGACGTCGGCGAAGGCCTTGGGCGCCTGGGACAGCCGCGACAGGTAGGCCTCGGCCTCCTGGCGGTCGGCGATGCGGGTGGTCGAGCCCATGTAGCTGAGGAAGCCGTTCGGTCCGCCCTCGGAGTCGAAGGCGAGCCGGCCGCCGTCGTAGTCGACCGCCTCGATCGCCCGTTTCAGCACCCGCGCCAGGAAGGCGTGGTTCAGCCGGCTCTCGTCGCCGCTCAGCCTGGCCGCGTCGATACGCTCGAGGCGGGCGAGGAACTCCCTGTGCTTGGCCTGTCGGCGGAGCTCGCCGGCGCGGGAGAAGTCGGGCAGCCGGGCCAGCGCCGCCTTGTCGCCCTCCTGGCCGGCGGTGAACGGGTCCTCCTGCCGGTCGAAGGCCTCGTAGTCCCTGACCAGCTGGTCGAAGGCCTGGTCCTCCGCGGTGGCGGGGGCAGGCGCCGCCGGCGCGGTCGTCTGGGCCCAGGCGGCGGAAACGGGCGCGAGCACGAGGGCGAGCGCGGTCAGGGCGGCGGCAGGCTTCATTCGGAAATCCCCCACGAAAGGCGGCGGAGTGTTGCCCGCCCTTCGCCGCTGCGTCCACGGGGCGCGGCATTACGGGTTTGTAATGGGCTGCTCGGTCAGGTCTCCGGCCCGCGGTCCTCGCGCGGCTCGGTCTCGTCGCCGATCCAGCCGTCGTCGTCGGCGTCGTCGCCGAGGCGGGCGATGTCGGCGCGCAGCAGGTCCTCCATGCGCGGCGAGCTTTCGCGCGAGGCGACCGTGAAGCGCTCCTCGTCGCCCCAGAACGGGCGCAGCTCCTGGAACAGCTTCTCGTCGTGCAGCCGGAACAGGCGCGCCGCCCGCTCGGCCCGGTAGGCGCGCCAGCCCAGCGCGCGCAGGGTCTCGGCGGCCAGGGCCAGCCCGCCCTCGAAGGTCTCGCGCTCGGCGACGTCGGCGCCGCGGTTGAGCAGGTCGTAGGCGTGGCGGCGGTCGAAGGCGCGGGCCAGCACCTTGAGGTGGGGGAAGGACTCCTTGACCATCTCGACCAGCTCCGAGGCGCGCTCGGCGTCGTCGATGGCCACCACCAGCACCTGGGCCCGCTCGGCCCCGGCGGCGCGCAGCAGGTCCAGGCGCAGGGCGTCGCCGTAGTAGACCCGCCATCCGAACCGCTGCAGCAGCTGGATCTGCTCGACCGAACTCTCCAGCACCGCCAGCTGGAAACCGTTGGCGCGCAAGACTCTGGCGATGATCTGGCCGAAGCGGCCGCAGCCGGCGATGATGGCGTGCGGCTCCTCTTCGTCGGGGAAGTCGTTTTCGGGGCCTACGAGGGGCGCGGCGCGGGTGCGCGACAGCCGGGTCCACAGGGCGAAGACCAGCGGCGTGGCGGCCATCGACAGGGCGACGGCGGCGGTCAGCAGGCCGGCGGTGTCCGGGCCCAGCACCCGGGCGCTGACGGCGAAGGTCATGAGAACGAAGGCGAATTCGCCGCCCTGGCTGAGGGCCGCGGCGGCCGAGCCGGCGTCGCGCCAGGCCTGGCCGAGCAGCTTGGCCACGGCGAACACCACCAGGCCCTTGAGCGCCATCAGGCCGACGGTCAGGCCGGCCAGCTGCAGCGGCCGGTCGAGCACCAGCGGGATGTCGAGCGCCGCCCCGACGGTGATGAAGAACAGGCCCAGCAGCAGGCCGCGGAACGGCTCGATGTCGGTCTCCAGCTCGCGGCGGAACTCGCTCTCGGCCAGCACCACGCCGGCCAGGAAGGCGCCCAGCGCCGGCGACAGCCCCACCGACTGCATCAGGATGGCCACCCCGACCACCAGCAGCAGGGCCGAGGCGGTGAAGGTCTCGCGCAGCTTCAGGGTGGCGATGACGCGGAACGCCGGCCGGGTGAGGTAGCGGCCGCCCACCACGACGAGGGCGACCGCGGCCAGGATGGCCACCCCCTGGATCAAGGCCGGCTGTCCCTCCAGCAGCCCGCCGGCGTGCCCCCCGGCCGCCTCCGTCACCGCCTCGGGGACGCCCGGCGGGGCGAGCAGCGGCAGGAAGGCCAGCAGCGGGATCACCGCCAGGTCCTGGAACAGCAGCACGCCGAAGGCGGTGCGGCCCGGCTGGGCCCGCCTCAGCCCCTGCTCCTCCAGCATCTGCAGCACGATGGCGGTGGAGGACATCGACAGGATCAGGCCGACGGCCAGGGCCTCGCGCCAGTCGAGGCCGAGCAGGAGGCCGATCCCCCCGAGGGCCGCCGCCGTCCCCGCCAGCTGCCCGGCGCCGGCTCCGAAGATCGCGGTGCGCAGGCTCCACAGCAGGGCCGGGCGCACCTCCAGGCCGATCAGGAACAGCAGCATGACGACGCCGAACTCGGCGGCGTGGCGCACGTCCTCGGTCTCGCCGACCAGGTTGAACAGGTGCGGTCCGATGATCAGGCCGGCGATCAGGTAGCCCAGCACGGCGCCCAGGCCCAGCCGCTTGGCCACCGGCACGGCGATCACCGCCGCCGCGAGGTAGACGAAGACCTGGAACAGCTGGCCGTCCATCAGTCCCCCGCCTTGCGCCGCTTCTGCAGCCTGGCCACGACCCCGGCGATGCGGTCGCGGTAGGCGCCGACGCCGGCGTCCAGCGCCTCGGGCGTCAGCGCCTCGCGGCCGTGCAGCACGAAGGGCGCGGCCCACTTCAGGCCGCAGTAGCGCGCCGTCTGCTCCAGCGGCCGCAGGAAGGCCTCCATGTCGAAGCGGTAGCGGCCGTCGGGCCCGTAGGCGTCGCGGTTGGCGCCGGTCGACACCGCGCACATCAGCGTGCGGCCCTTCAGCTTCGCCCCCTCGCCGAAGGCGAAGCCGCGCGACCACACCAGGTCCAGCCACTCCTTGAGCAGCGAGGGCATGGAGAACCAGTAGAGCGGGAACTGCAGCACGATCAGGTCGTGCTTGAGCAGCCGCTTCTGCTCCGCCCGCACGTCGACGGTGAAGTCCGGGTAGATCTCGTAGAGGTCGTGCAGGGTCAGGCCCGGAAAGTCCTTCACCCCCTCGGCCATGGCCGGATTGACCCGCCCGCGCTCCAGCGCCGGGTGGGCGAAGACCAGCAGGGTCCGCGGCGGTTCGGGCGGGGCGGCTTGCACCATGGCCCCTTGTGAGGGGCCGGCGGCCACGCTGCAAGAGCGCGCGGCGGGTGTGGCCCCCGCGGCCGGATTCGTGGCAAACCCGGGCCATGACGCCCCTCGACTGGCTCGCGCTCGCCGTCTTCGCCGTCTGCTGGCTGGCCTACGAGCCGCTGCTGCGCGGGCTGTCGCGGCGCACGGGCGCGATCACGCGCGACATGGAGGTCGTGCGGCTGGCGTGGATGCGGGCCATGACCCGGCGCGAGGTCAAGCTGCTGGACAGCCAGCTGCTCGGCCACGCCATCAACTCCGCCTCCTTCTTCGCTTCGGCCAACCTGATCCTGATCGCGGCCGTGGCCGGGGCGCTGTTCGGCGGCGCGGCCATGATCCCCGAGGTGTCCAACCTGGGGCTGGCGCCCTCGACCGCGGCGGTCGACGCCAAGCTGGCCCTGGTCACCCTGTGCCTGGCGCGCGGCCTGCTCGAGTTCATCTGGTCGATCCGGCAGATGAACTACTGCCTGGCCCTGATCGGGGCCGCGCCGGAGGAGCCAGGGCCCGACGCCGACGCCTACGCCCAGGCCGCCGCCGAGGTGCTGAACCCGTCGCTGACCGCCTTCAGCCGCGGCGTGCGCGGCTACTACTTCGCCCTGGCCGCGGCGGCCTGGCTCTACGGCCCGGCGGCGTTCGCGGCCTTCACCCTGGGGGCCACGGCCCTCTTGGTCTGGCGCCAGTCGCGCTCGCCGGCGGCCCTGGGGGTGCGCAAGGTCCGTGACCTGGTCTCGGCGCCGCGCCCCTCACGCGGACGCAAAAATTCACGTCGGAAGGAATAAGCGAACCGGGCCTTGGACTGTAACGGTTCGTGATCACTGCACTGCAACATGAGCTCTTGAATTTGTGTGCAGCGCAGCGTAGCTTTCGGGCGTCGGACGTTCCCTGACGTCCGGCAGCCCTTCTGGGCGTTTCCTCCCTATCGACTTTCGCCGCGCCGGCTTCCCCCGGCGCGGTTTTTTTACGCCCCTCCCACGGTTGGCCGCGGGTCCGGGATGCGTCAGGGCCGCAGCACCGCCGCCCAGTCGGCGGCCGCCAGCACCGCGAACAGCCGCTCCAGGTCCTGCCGCAGCCGGGCGTAGCCGGGCCGCGGCTCCAGGGTGCGTTCGTCGAGGTAGAGGCCCCGGTCGAGCTCGATCTGCAGGGCGTGCGCCCCGTCGGCCGGCCGGCCGTGGGTCTGGGTGGTCCAGCCGCCGGCGTAGGGCCGGTTGATGGACACCACGTAGCCGGCCGCCTCCAGCTCCCGGCGCACCAGGCTGGTAAGCCCCGGGGCGCAGGACGCCCCGTGGCGGTCGCCCAGCACCATGTCGGGCTTGGGCCGGCCGCGCCGCGCCTCGGCCCGCCCGGCCGCCGACGGCATCGAATGCCAGTCGATCAGCACGGCGAGCCCGAACCGCGCCCTGGCCTCGGCCAGCAGCCCGGCCAGGGCCTCGTGGTAGGGCGCGTGCACCCGCGCGATGCGCGCCTGGGCCTCGGCGAAATCCAGCTTGCGGGCGTAGATCTGGCGCCCGTCGCCCACCACCCGCGGCACCGCCCCCAGGCCCGCCGCCACCCGCGCCGAGGACCGCGCCTCGGCCGGCAGGGCGTCCTTGAACATGGCCGGGTCCATTTCCCAGGGGTCGCGGTTCACGTCGACGTAGGCGCGCGCCACCTGGCACAGCACCAGCGCCGCACCGGCCTTGCGGCCGCGCTCGATCAGGCCGTCGACCAGGGCGTCCTCGGAGCGGCGGATGTCCTGCTCGTCCAGGCGCGAGGCGGCCATCATGTCGTCGGGGTAGATGCGGCCGGCGTGCGGCGAGGCGAACACCAGCGGCGTCTTCAGCACCCGCGGCCGCCGCACCTCGAAGGCGCGCGGCGGAGGCGGAGGCGAGGCACCGGGATCGGACGACGCGGCGACGGACATCGGCTCCAGAAAGGGGCGGCCGAACGGCTTAGTCAACGCCGCATTCGCAGCAACGGCCGCGGGTCCGCCTCGTCCTTCGACAAGCTCAGGATGAGGCCACCCTGAGCGCCATGTCCCAGTCGTCCTCACCCTGAGCCTGTCGAAGGGCGAGGGCGTCGCACACCGCCGGTTTTCATGTGCGGT
>Ga0196964_10001911_pt1 | contig 10156 bp, 10 predicted proteins | sample S1_10metaG_FD_148615 | JGI IMG/M metagenome (GOLD analysis project Ga0196964, IMG submission 148615) | Soil microbial communities from Anza Borrego desert, Southern California, United States - S1_10 | ecosystem: Environmental > Terrestrial > Soil > Desert | place: USA: California | collected... | reverse complement strand
CATCATCAGGAGGGCGCACGTTTAAGAAAATAGGCAAAAAACATCAAATACTATGGGCTAGCACCCCTCCCGATGATCCGACTGAATTAAATGATCTATTAGAAAAGAACGCCGGAATAAAATTAGTAGAAGGTAGCTCATATGACAACAGGGATAATTTGCCGGAGAATTACATTGAAGATTTAGAATCTCAGTACGACCCTATTACCGCTCAAAGGGAGATTTACGGACAACGGATATTCGCTAACTCGGAAAAAAGGTTCATGTATGCGTTTGAAAACAGGCATATCTCTAATTCAATTAAATTAAACGAGCGGGATACTGTTTACTTGTCCTTCGATTTTAACGTAGACCCTATTACTTGTATATTGGCTCAAATAGGCCATGACTTCATACATATTTTGGATGAATTTAGGTTACGAAACTCTGATCTTTACGCGATCTGTGAGCAGATCAAAACAAGGTACGGGGAACATCATTACGTAATAACAGGGGATGCTTCGGGGTTTTCTAGACACGTAACGAATAAAGGGAATAGGAATAATTATTCAATCATATTACAAGAGCTAGGATTATCGGAAAGACTGTTGAAAGTTCCAAAGTCAAACCCTCCCTTATCTGAAAGCAAAACGCTTTGTAATTCGATATTCGCAAGGCATCCTAATGTATTTATTCACGAACGCTGCAAACATTTGATTTTAGACAATCAATTAGTACAGGTAAACGACAAAGGAGAGATCGACAAGAGTGCAGATGTAAGAAAAAGCCATTTGCTTGACTGTGAAAGGTATCTGTTCAATTCCTTTAAGGGGAGTTTTATTATAAAAAAATAGTATAATTTTCAGTTAAATATAAATTTTTGTTATATTTGCGTATCACGTTCCCCTCCTAGGGACTAAACAAGGATTAAAACATATCCCATGCCTTGTTTAGACTGTACACTCACCAAACCAATTCCGACCTGTACCACTAACTTAATTATCGGTACGATCTCTAATTTAAGTACGGCGGTTTTTGTCTATATCAGAAACCTGTCAACCGGAATGCTTTATAAGCAAAATGTAACATCTTCGGGAGCTGGACTTGTAACGCTAGATAAAACACAACCTTCATCTTATTGGTACTCTCCTAACCACGCGTATGAGCTTTGGATCACTCTTGCTACAGCTACCAATACGGATGATAAATTAACTATTACCATAGGATCAACAACAAAAACTTGTATAAATCCGGTCTTTGAAAAACCGCTGGACAACGACAATTTGAATATTACTTACGCTTCTCAAACGGTTGCCTTAGATGTGTGATATACTGCTTACAATCTTAATTATCTCCCTATGGTGCAATGGTGTTTATATCATTACCTCGGAAGGGCAATTAGGTTATCCGGTGAGGGAGTTATTGCACAAAGTTTTCAATAAGGAATTTATAATACCTAAGCACAAAACTTATTATGACGGAAAACGGGCTTATTGGGATTGGGGGATATATTGCACCGATACATGGATCAAGGGACTAAAAAAAACATTGTTTAAACCTCTCATAGGCTGTATCACTTGCATGGCTTCTATTCACGGGGCTTATGTTTACATCTTCCTTCACGGCTTAGATTGGAATTTGATTCTTTGTTGTGTTTGTGCAGCATGGTTGAACCCTGTTTTATACGCTAAATATGATAGTTAAGCCAGAACGATTTAATGTAGTTAAATGTAAGCTTACAGGTAACAAGCTAATGATAATAGATCACACCAACAAAGGCTATTCAGACGAGAAGTTTAATTGCAAATATTTTAACGCATCTGGTAATTATGAATACGTCTGGAAAAGACCGGAAGAAATCGAGGTAATTGATAGCGATCAAATTGGATTTAAAAAAGTTGTCTCCGTACGGTGTAAGAAGTAGACTAATTAATTAATTATCAATGCAATGGAAAAACAGGTAACATCAAAAGAATTATCCCAAATAGTTAAGGATAATGTGGAGTTTGTAAAAAAACATTACACTCCGGAAGCGATAGAAATTATTAAAAAGAAAGTACAAAAAATAATAGATGACGATGCTAAAGTTGCTTTATAAGCTATTTCCTCAATCTTTTAACACCCTATTCTTTGAAATTCAAAACTCAAAAAAGAAAGGACTGGAAGATTTTGAATTCGCTTTTATCGATTCCTCCGGTAAGAAATGGTATAAGGTATCCGAAGATGTAAAAATGCCCTATGATCGCTTTGTAAAGCTCCAGGAGTTCTTAGTTGAACTCGGAGCCTGTATGACCCATGATGAATTTGTGCTATTTAAAAGAGCCATGAAAGAAGCCCTGAATGAAACCAAGCCCAATATAGCTATGATCGGCTGGTTAACTCAGGAGCTTGAAGCCAGAGAAAAGTTCTTGATCCATGAGGAAATAATGTACAAAATCCTAAATACAATATTTGTCAGGGAGGATCAAGACCCTTACTTATGGGATGAAGAAATTGAAAATCAAAAAGTAACTCAGTTAAGGAAAGATGCAGCGCAAATGAAAGGTTTTTTTTTGTGCGCGATTATGAAAAAGTACGTGCCATACATAGAGAAATTGGGGACAGACTGGAAGGGATATTCGGAAGAACTGAATATAAAAGTAAAGGCCATGAACGAGATATTAACGATGTATACTTCAGGGCAAGGATCATTAACCTCAGAAAAGATCAAACCGAACAATTGATTTGGATGAGCAAGCAATTAGGAATGACGATCTCAGAATTAAAACGATGTTCTATTGAGCAGTTCATTGAGTATGTAAAATTGATTAAGAACTCTTAAAGATGGCTTTAGAGAAAGTAATTATCCAGTATGACGCAGAGATTAAGGCTCTTGAAACTAAGTTGGCTACTGTAGAGGCTAAACTTAAAGGCGTTGAAACAGCGGGAAAGAAAGCTACGGATGGTCTAAAGTCAGGAGTTGAGGGGGTTGATAAACAAGTTAACACATTCGGAAAAGACACCCTAAATAATATTAAGGGAATGATTATCGGCGCGTTTGCCGTTGATAGAGTTATAGCTTTTGGCAAAGAATCAGTCAAGGCATTTGCGGAAGCTGAGTTAAACGCAAAGAAACTAGGAACCGCTTTAAAAAATATTTCAGGTGAGGGAACAGGAGCATTAGACAGATTGATAAAACAATCTGAGAAGCTCCAAAAAATATCTATTTTTTCTGATGATAATATTCAAAGGGCGCAAACTCAACTAATACAATTTGGGCTAACGTCTGACCAAGTTGAATCATTGATCCCGAAAGTATTAGATTTAGCCTCTGCCACCGGAACGGATTTGGGGCAAGCAACAGATGTTTTAATTCAAGGGATAAATGGAGTAACAAGGGGTTTAAAACCGTTAGGTATTGATTTCGATGCAACCGGAAGCAAAGAAAAGAATCTATCTATAATAACAGATCAATTAAATAAATACTACGGACAGACTGAATCTGTCCTGCAAACTACCTCCGGTGAAATGGCGAATTTCACTAATAGGTTTGATGATCTACAGGAGGTTGTTGGGGAGTTCATAGTATTATTAGGAAAGGGACTTGCAACAGATTTTCTATCCATATTCGATCCAGATACATATAACGGTAACGCCAGCGCAATGCGGGACTATGCCAAAAGATTGGAAGAGATCAAGGGGATAGCAGAAAAAACAGCTTCCGAAAGCACAATCCCACAATTAAACGCTCAGTTAATGAGCAACCAAAAATTCATTAAACAGGCTCTTGCGGAGATTGCCAAAGTAAAAGATGAAGATACTAGAAAAACACTCAATACGGAGATTCAATTAGCTAAAGAGCAAAGTAAAATAATTAAAGAAGTATTAGCGGAAAAAGAGTTTGCAGCTTTAAAAGAAAGGGACATTAAAACCCTCACAACGGAGGAATTGAAAAGACTAAATACAGTTCAAGCGCAGGACGAGGAGGAGAGAAGGAGGAAAGTAACTGAGGACATTAAAAAAGCAAATGAACAAAGACAGCAAGACCTTGAAAAGGAAGTAGCAGAAAAACAAAAGAAAAATGCTGATCTGTCATTTCAAGAAATGGGCGAAGATATAGACAGGAGATTCGACAAAGTAAAAGAAGGGGAAAAGCAGCAATTTGAAGAGATCAAGGAAAAGAACAAGAAAGAAGTCGCTTTAAGAGAATCGGCAAACGCTCAATTCTTTGCTGCTGAGAAACGCAAGACAGAAGCCGTTGAAAAAGCGGAAAGAGATCGTTTAGAAATTCAACAGGCTTCCGTTAATGCCGGAGCAGATTTACTTTCGGGGCTTGTTGATATTTTCAATGAAAAATCACAGATGCGATCTGATTTAGAACTACAAAATATCGACTTAGAAACTCAAAGAAAACTTGAAGCCCTGGACATTGAGCAAGACAAAAGAGAGGGTATCTTCAAAGAGAAAACATCTTTAGAAAAAGAGTTCGATGCTAAACGTCAGGCAATCGAAGATCAGGCAGCACAGAAACAAAAGCTAATCCGAACAGAGCAGGCAAAAAAAGACAAAGAAGCTGCTTTAATTCAGGCTGCTATCAATACCGCTGTAGCTGTTACAGCCGGACTTGCTAAACCTGCCGTTCCTCCTTTTCCTAGCGCTATTGCTGCGGGTATTTTCGGGGGTGTTCAACTTGCTTTAATAGCAGCTCAACCTATCCCTCAGTTCGCTAAAGGGGTTATTGGGTTTAAAGGTAAAGGAACCGGAACCTCGGATGATAACTTAGTAAGAATCTCTAATCAGGAATCTATTATTACGGCTGAAAAAACAAAGAAGTACAAAGAGGAATTAACAGCCATGCACAATAATAAGTTTGATAGTTATGTGCTTAAAAATTACATCACTCCTGCGTTAAAGAAAGCTAAATTAAAAGAGCAGTCTTTTAGTAATATGTCTGAATCTATGAGTTTAAATTTCGATGATTACAGGATTGTAAAGGGATTAAAACCACTCAAAAAGATTGCTACAAGTCAAGATATTAACAGACTTATTAACGCTATGAAACCTAATTACAGATAATGTTTAAGGTATTTTTAGACGGCACAGAGTATACCGGAGTTAGCGGGTTTGACGACTTCGAGGAATTAGTTGAACGTGATAAGGACATCCGAGGACTTATTTTAAGCTACCCTATTGAACTTACTTTTTTTGGTGATGCTTATGATTACATTGTAGGTCAATTAGACACAGGTGGATTCTGTCAGACCATAGAAGTTTTAATTCAAGAAAGATGCTCCGAAACCGGAGTTTACGAGGACGACATTAACGGCCTTATGTTCTTAGCTGATAACAGTTTTATCCGAAACGAAACAGAATGCACCATAAGAGTAAAAGTAGCCGATAATAACTACGGTGCTAAGATCAAGAATAACAAAAACATTCAAGCAACATTAAGCGTTCCATTCTCTAAAAACGGGGTGGCAATAACAGCGTGTCCAGTCACTCAGGTAGCAATGTTCAGACCATCAAACGGGGTTGCTGTAGCGGTTAGATATTGTTATGATATTGTAGATGCTTTCAGGTACCTTGTTTCTTTTATGACTGACGGAGAGGTGGAGTTTATTTCTGATTACTTAGATTCGCTTACAATAAACAGTCAAGGATCAACCGTTCAGGGAATCGCTTTAGTCACAGGATTAGAGTTAAGGGCAGCAGGCCACACAGACGCGCCAGATATTTCGTTCAGGGAGTTATTCGATGAGGTAAATAAAAAATTCAACATAGGGTTTACTATTGAGGATAATAACGGAACCCCAAGAATGAGGATCGAGGATGATGCTTATTTTTATAACACCGGAATATCTTTTATAGCCGATAAGATACCTAAATTAGAAAGTAGTTTCGATCCTGAATTGCTTTACAGTAGTATTAAATTAGGCAGTAGCAATACAGCGACTTACGACAACACAGACCACTCTTTGCCTCCGATTCAGTTTTTAACTTTTTTAGAAGAACAATATACCGTCCAGGGAACTTGTAACATAGATAAAGAACTTGACTTAGTGAGTGATTTTATAATAGATCACAATATTATTGAGGAGCTGATTGAAACTAATACCACCAATGAGGATTACGATGATGAGGTTATAATGATTCAGTACTATTTATCAGGAGCAAGCCCAACGGCAACACAAGGTTTTTATACTACCAGCTCAGGGGCATTTCCGGCGTTATATAACGAGATTTTAACTAATAGAATAGTAGCAAGAACGTGGAACGTTCAAGGGGATGTAGCGAAGTATTTAGGTAACGGAAACGATGAATTTTACGCTGAACGTACTTCTTCGTCTGCGGTGGTAACTCATTTAACATTACTAACAGACACAACAAACCCTTATCCTTTTGAGAATGATAGCGTAGCCCCCGGAACAGACCCAAACAATAGATATAATAATTCAACATATCGTTATACTTCTCCTCAGAATGGAGTTTACGGATTTCAGTTTACCGTAAATATGGATGTTACCTTTTTAGGTTCTTCGGCTACTATTGAAATATCGGCAGAGAGGTACAGCGCAGCCAATGTTTTACTGGAAACGTTCTTAGTGTTTAGCTATCCTGTGCTATTTGGCTCAAATGGATACGCTGGGGATGCAGAATTTTTCCTAGTAACAGGTGAATATGTTAGAATAAAATCAGCCGTAACAGGGTCTAAAATACAGTTCCGGTACGTAGGGGGGTTATTTACTTGCGTTGCTTCAACTACAGGAGGGGGTATTTATGAAGAAAAAGACGCTGATGAATATTACGTAAGAAAGTATGAATTTGAATACCCGATAAGTAAAGATGATTTTGATACAATTAAAGCAGATTTATCCAAGGGGTTTACTATAGGCAAGGATTCGTCTAATACTATGACAGCATGGATCAGAAAGCTCAGCAGGAAGAAAAAAGGGGGGTTAGCGACCATAGAAATGATTACGAATAATGAAAATATTTAGTATATTTGTCTTATGAAAAGACATATACTAATTTTTTCGCTAGTTATTTTTAGCCTTTTTTCATGCAAAAAAGAAACCGTAGAACCGGATAGAGAAATAAAATACGAAGTCAAAATAGCGGATCAAAATATTTGTTACTATTGGTCTGATGTTGACGGAGCGGTTAGAAAAAAGTACGGGTCTAGCGGGGGATTGTTGACGTTAAGCCACAAGCTGTCAAAAGGTGCTAATTATTATATTAAAGTGGAGTATAGGGGTACCTATAAACCTGAATACGATTACCAAGTAAATGTTTACTCAAACGGCACACGAATAGACGGAATAAAAACGGCCTTTCATATTAAAAGAGTAGGTCAAGGTGATTCTATTTCGAGTGACAATATAGTTAAATACGAATTTGTTACCATAACCGGAACAGTACAATAGTTCCCTCCCCAAGGGATTAAAGTGGGTTGTTGCTTTTCGCTGGCATTAAGAGCGGGTATAAAAACCTAATCTCATGTCAGTAACAATCTTAGAAAACCAGCCTGTATCATTTAACACTAATCTTAATCAATTAGATGATAACTGTAATTGCAGGGGTCAGAACTTTTGCCAATTAGTACAAAGGGACGACATCACTTCATTTCAGTTTAAAATAGATAATTGTGGGAGTAACGTAGTTTCTAACGGTGGTTTTAATAGTGAAACAGGATGGAATATTTTAGGGGCTGAGGTTGTTTTAAATGGAGGTTTTGGATCGGGAGCTAATTGGACAACAGGAGCAGGATGGTCAATCGCTGCGGGGAAAGCTTGTAAAACACCCGGTTCAATAGGGCAATTAGATCAAACAGTATCCCCATTAACAAATTCAATAAGCTACAGGATTGTATATACAGTTAGTAATTATGTCGCTGGGCTTATAACTGTATTTGCAGGGAGTTTATTAGGTACCAGCAGAAGCGCAAACGGAACATATACAGAGGATTTAGTTGCCAATGGTACAGCATTCGGGCTAATCGGTGGAAATACTTTTGACGGGTGTATTGATAACGTTTCTGCAAAGGCTTTAGGATGGACAATCTCAGGAGGGAAGGCCACTCATACCACCGGAAACGTAACCGATCTTTCACAAAGCTCCATTCTTTTAGCCACCGGATATTATAAAATTATTTTCACGGTTTCGGGAATGACAGCAGGCACTTTAACACCTAAAGCCGGAACTGTAGCGGGGGATGTAATTAGCGAAAATGGAACCTATACTGTTTATATTACCTCAGACGGAAACGATCTTAAATTCACTCCATCAACAGGCTTCAACGGGGCTATAGACAATGTTTCAGCGTATGAGCTTCAAACCAATTACGAGTATATTATAGCTGATACCAATGGAATTGAAATAAGAGAAATTAATGTCTTAACTCAAACAATCGTAGAGGATCATGTATTAGTAGAATTCCCCTGGGATTATCAGGACGTTTCAAAGGGCTGTTATAGGATATGCTTTAAATCAGGAAACAGATACCAATGTGGTGTTCAAGATTTCGGAGCAACCGCAACCAATGGAAGTGCTAGTGCGTCATGTAGTGATGGAGTTTCAAATATTGCTATAAGTGTAAACGATAATACAGGATTAGTAGTACTTACAAATCAAATCCTAACTTTGGGGGCGCAATATAGAATAACTTTTACGCTGGCTTTCAATGCTATTAATAACAATGTAAAAGTAAGGCCGGAAGCAGGAACAGCCCTAGGAACCTATATAGATGGCACCACTCTGTCGGCCAACGGAACCCATACGCAAATTATAACCTGTGCCGGAGACAAGTATTTAAGATTTAGATTTGAAGGAACCCATGCCGTAAATTCAGGAACGGTAACAATAACCAATATAATAATTGAAGGATGTTACTTTGACAATATCTGTTCAGATTGTTTTAGTTATGACACCACACATGAATGCTCACAGCTTTTAACATGGTATAACATAGAGGATAATTTCGGGTTTATTTACTCTACAGGATATGAGCATAAAATGAGGGTCAAAGGAAAGTTATGGAAGCCTAAGCACACCAAAGACAAAGAGATTTTCAGGTATTCGGACGGATCACGTAAGACTTTATTTGCCGATAGCGATAAAGTAATGCAGTTAACCTTAGCCCAAATTCCAGAATATATGCACGATGCTTTAAGCTCAGGATTAGACCACGACTACTTTATAGTTGGGGGAGATCACTATACCGCAGAGGTAGAAGATTATGAACCTCAATGGAGAAATTCTTCTTTAACGGCTCCTGTTACTATTGAATTAATTAAAAACTTCCAGCCTGTTCAAAGGAACAATAATTGTTAAATTATAAATAATATTTATATTTTTCATTAAATTATAATAAATCATTATATTTGTACTGCGTTTGAGTTGCTTGCTATGGCATTAATATAGTATTGTTGCCCTAAGTCCGCACAGGCATTAGAAATTGGTGGGCTTGACATAATAACTATTATTATGGCTCAATACCAATGCACAGACCTGCCAGCGCATGAGAAAGCTATTTGTGGCGACTACCTAAAAGGGGGTATCGTCTCAGTAGGACTTCTCGAATCAGATCACACAATTACCAATTTCTCGACAGCATCACAGTACACCACCAACATCAATGCAGGGAAACTTGTTTTGATTGACGGGATTAAAGCAGAGCTACCAGCTCCATCACCTGTAGAGGGTGAAAATCCGGTAGCCTGTGGATCAGAAACTATCCTTGACAACATGGATAGGACTGTAACTTGGAAAGATTTTAACGTGGAGGGCAACGTAGATTTATACGATGCTATGAACTTAAAACAGACCAAGGCCATTCTGTACGAGTGTACTAACGAGAAAGTAACTGTAATTGATGCGCTCATATCTTGGACTGCATTTAGAGTAATACCAGCTTCAAACAAGGAAAAACAATATTTCCAAGTTACCGGAAAATGGACGCTCTTGGCAGAATCTCAGATATACACCGCTCCGTCAGGAATCTTTAACCAGTAGTATGACTAAAGGAATATCATTAATGGCTTTTGGCGATCCTTCCTATGGGAAGTACGCTTTTAACCTTGCGTTATCAATAAAGCGATTTAGTGATATTCCTATACAGTTAATCCATGACGAGGGAGCCATAGCTAACTTGGATCATGGACATTTACAATTTTTTAATTACTTCGCTCCGCTAAAAAAG
>Ga0196964_10001910_pt1 | contig 10158 bp, 25 predicted proteins | sample S1_10metaG_FD_148615 | JGI IMG/M metagenome (GOLD analysis project Ga0196964, IMG submission 148615) | Soil microbial communities from Anza Borrego desert, Southern California, United States - S1_10 | ecosystem: Environmental > Terrestrial > Soil > Desert | place: USA: California | collected... | reverse complement strand
TCGAGCCATGTGAGGGCAAGTGGTGCCCGCCGCCCGCCGCATTGAAGCCCCCGGCAGTCTTGCAGATGCCGCCTGCCGCCGCCCCGTCAAACGTTGCCGAGGCGGAGCGGATTCGCAAGGCGTCTCAGTATATGGCGAAAGTTGCGCCCGCGATTGAAAAGCAGGGTGGCCACATTCAGGCGCTCAAAGCCGCGACGCTGCTGCTGATTGGATTCGACCTGACCATCGCGCAGGGATACCCGATTTACTACGCCTGGGCGCAACAGTGCATACCGCCGTGGAGCGACAAGGAAATCGCGCACAAGCTGTCTGAGGCGGACAAGAACACGAAAGGCTATCCGCGCGGCTACAAACTCAACGACAAGCCCAAGACGCCCGCCGCCGTTCTGACTGCAGAAGTTCACTTCGAAGAACCGGCGATGCGGGCGTCAGTCGCCCTGACCTCGCAAATCGAGGAAGAAATCAGTGGAAGCCGGTTTGCGGCAGAGTTCCCGTGGCCATCCACGACGGAGCGAACGCGGGCGCTGATGCCGGGAACCGTTACCGTATTCTGCGCACCGCAAGGCAGTTCGAAATCGTTCTTCGTGATTCAGGCGGGGCAGCACTGGTATCAAAAAGGCTACACGTTCGCAATCCTGATGCTTGAGGAAGACAGGAACTATCACGTGCGTCGCGCATTGGGGCAGTACATCGAAGACCAGAACATCGGCAAGCCGGATTGGTGCAAAAGCAATCCCGAAAAAGTGCGTGCGCTGCTTCAGAACAATGCCGACTTTATCGACGGTTTCGGGCGGCACATTTACGAGGTCGGCGGCTCAATCTCCACCGATGCCGTGCTGGACTGGGTAACGCGCGCATGCGACGCGGGCACGCGAATAATCGTGATTGACCCCATCACGGCGCGCGACCCAAGCGACAGGCCGTGGATTGACGACCACAAGTTTATGCGCACCGCCGCCAAAATTATCAAGCAGAGCCAATCAAGCCTGGTGCTGGTAACGCATCCGCCAAAAAACAGCGGAGTGATGCGCGGCGGGAAAGAAAAGGGATGGGGCGACGACGTAGCGGGCGGTGCGGCGTTCCTGCGATTTGCGCAAACCGTACTGTGGCTTGAGTACATGCCCGAAGCCGAATCGGTTGAGTACCTGACGAAGCATGGCATCGCGGAGGGCATGATTAACCGGCGCTTGCAGCTCAGGAAAACGCGCAACAGCGACGGGCAGGGATATGTGATTGGATTCTTCTTCAATGGCAAGACGACGAAATTCGAAGAACGCGGAATCGTAGACAGGTAACTCATTCGCCATTTGCGGGAGGTGCGGGATGGAACATGACAACGTTAACGGGCCGTGTGTGTGCGGGGCTTGGCATAGCGACGGTGAATTGCCGCCACTGGACGAAATTCGAATCCTGCGACGTGTTCGCGATTTTAATCAGGCTGACGTGTTGCGCCTCCGCTCCGAACGCGACGCGGCGCAGAACAGTCTTGGAGCGGCACACTGCGATTTGAACGACGCGATGAAGGCTCTACAGAAAATCGCAGACATGGACGGGCCGGATTATCCAATCGCATTTGCAAGATGCGTCACAGTAGCGCGCGAGGCGCTCAAACCCATCACGAAAGGAACCGCGCAATGAGCGATTTTAAAGTCGGGGATGAGGTGGAAGTGCTGCCGTTTAAGTTGGATGACGGAAGCGAGCCAATTCATGCGAAATGGTTCGGGCAGAAACTGAAAATCGGCGCGATTGACCATTGCTGTATTTATTTAGACGGCGCTGAATGGGAGCGTGGAGGCGACGGCCGCCCTTACGGCCCATTCTTCCGCGCCGAGAACCTCAAGCCCATCCCGCCCACCCCCGCCCCCGCAAAGCCGCGCCGGTGGAAGTGCGTGAGTGACGGTGGTCATTCGAAAATATTGACGGTTGGCAATGTATACACTGACGACGGCAAAGTCTATGAAGGCATGCGCTACAACTTGGTGGACACCAATTATAACGGGCCAGTTTTTATCGCACATAACAGCCCGTGCCGCTTCATCGAAGTCACCGACGCCCCGCCCCAGCCGGAAGCGCCCAAGCCCGCAAGCCCGCGCATGTGGCGGTGCATCAATAGTTTCGGGCTCACTCACCTATTCACGCACAACAGAATATATGAAGGCGAACCGTACTGTGTTGACGGCGTGAATTACCTACGGTGTATCACGCGCAACGGCACAACCGACGGGTGGCATCTTTCCCGCTTCGTTGAAGTCACGGAAGAAGCCCCCAAGCCCGCCACCCCCGCCGAAGTCCTGACCACGCCCGACCCGCGCTGGACCCCCGCGAAAGAGGGTGGTTGCGCGGCGTGTGCGCGGCAGATGTGGGTGGACGCTAGCGAACGGTGTCTTTCGTGTTTTGAGGTGCCGCTGGTGGAGACGGAATTGGAGCGGATGGGACGGGCGGAGGAATACTGTCGCAAGCATGGCTTTGACAATAGCGGTTACTTGCCAGCCGTTTATAGGGCGTTGGTGAAGGAGGCGAAGTAATGATTATCCGCCTGTTCATGATTGCCATGCTGGTGTTTATGATATGCATTTACGACAGCCAGTTCGCGACGCTGATAAGGTGTCTATTGGCGCTGAACGTCGCATTGGTCGGAGTGTTGTTTGAGCGGGATAGGCGTAATGGAGAGTGGTTTTAACCCCCGCCACGTCACGCTACGCGCGACATTCCATGATTTGGCGATGGCGGGGCGGGATGGAACGAGACGCGCTGTAGTGCCCCGCAAATGCGGTTAAATGGCGTTTGGTGTGGGGTCAAAAAATAACACATGGAGAATGTTATGAAAACAACACAAAGAAAGCCGCTTGCCCCGATTGATTGCAATACATGCGATGAGGTCTGCCAACTTCAGACAGACCACGCAGACTGTGGAGACTTCTGGATTCTTAACGACGGGTACACCGTTTCCATTGCGCGACAAAAAGACGGCGAGCCACCGCAAGCAGAAATATCTATACCAAAGAAGAAATTCGACGCGCTGATTAAATGGTACACGACAGGAAAATCACCACGCAAATCCCAGGAGCCACCCCATGCCCACCCCCAGCCGCGAGATTGAATTGTTTAATATTTCAGTGGTAGTGCCGGAGCATGAGAGGTTTTTCAGGTGCGTTGACAGCTGGCATTTCCGCTGCTGTAACTATCGAAGTTTTAAATTATGCGACGACGCAATTCTGCCAGATAAAGATGGTGCGCCGCGTGACATCGAGGCCGCCTGCTGCATCGCGATTGTGGCGCATGAGGACGAATGCCGACGAAACAACGAATGCGCAATCCTTGAAGGACCGCGAACAGCCCCGCGAAAAAGGTTTGAGCTGAAAGCGGCAGTAGCTCGCGAGCGCGCCTCTAACTGGCGTTCAGTCCTCGCCGCATCCCGCCAGCGAAAGGCAGAGTAGGAGTGGTCATGAAAGACAAAACAAGCAGGCCACGCACACGAGCGGAAATTATGGCCTTGATTGATGAGGCGCGAAGGGAAGCAAGCCGCATTATTGCAGAGGCAGAAGCGGCAATAGCAGAACGCAAATCCCGCCAGCGACGAAACGAAAAGGAGACGGAATGAAACGAAGCACGCGAAGGATTGTGTGGGAAAAGCGGGCGAGAGACTATGCGGTCGGCGTAATCCGCCAGCGTGGTAAGCCAGACACTATCGTGGTTAAAATACGCAAAGGCAGCGACGTTCAGATTGCTATGGACACGGTGCCGAGCTCAATTAACGAACCGAAGCCAGCGCCAAGGGCAGTCAATCCGACCGAATTGTTTGCGGCGATGTTTGGCGGCATGAATCAGGAGCCATCCAAATGAGCGACGACGCGGTGGAACGGTACGAGCCGGAATGGCATTGGCGCACTATCGACGACCCCGAAGCACGCATGTCCAAAGAAGCCACGGGCAACTGGGTCAAGTTCGCCGATTATGAACGGCTCCGCGCCCAGCTCGCCACGGCGCAGACCGAGCTTGATGCGGTAAATCAAGACTTGGATATGGCAGTCCACACGATGCAGGATGCGGTGAAGAATCTAGAAGAGGTTCGGGCTGCGCTCGCCACGGCGCGCAAGGATGAGCGGGAAAGGTGCGCGAAGGTATGTGACGAACTCATCGCCTCGGCTATTCGCGCGTTGGGGGATGAATGAGCTTGTGCGTGGGCGAGAAGCTTAAACCTTATCGTGGTGGAGACTCTGGGGCGATACGGGCCACGACCGTGCTCCAGAGCCGCAGGTGCAAATCCTGCCGCACAAGCGTGAAAGGTTCAGAATGAGCTTAATCCAATGGGCTTTAGCCGTCGCGTCCATCGCGGGCAATGTGCTCGTAATCCGAAAGCAGCGGGCGGGATTTGCCTTATGGACGCTTGCCAACGCCGGATGGATTGCGTCCTGCATGTCGCTTGAGCAGTGGCCGCAAGTCGCGCTGTTCAGCGTGTATCTTGGGTTGTCGGTTTGGGGGTGGATGGCATGGAAGGGGGTTGCGGAATGAATGCGCTCCAGGTTGACGTAATGGAATTCAGGCTTTTGCGGGAGGACGAAATAAGCGAAGACGAGCAACTCAGGCGCGAAAACAAGGCGCGACGGGACAAGATTATCGCGGCGGCATTGGAGCGGCTGACCGCTTCCGATGAATACCGTATCGGATTTGAGACGGCTTTCGAACATTGCCTAAGCGTTATCAGGGAATACGCGCCCAGTTCGACCGCAAAGAACGAAATTGAGCGGGTGAAAGCCGAAATTGCCGCCGACCTATTGCAGAATATCAAGGACGGTTTGACATCACTGGCGATTTACAGGCTGAACGCGCCGGACGCGGACAAAAACGCGCGGTAAGCAGGCTTATGAATAATGTGGTTAATTGTGCTCGGAAGTGCCTCTCGCCCGAACTGTCACCTTAAGGTGTGCGTGTCCAAGTCAAACTTGGAATAGGGATGCAGGCTTATTAGTGGCTGGTGAACGTCCGCTTCATGCGGTGTGGTTAAAGAACAACGCTTTAACCCTAGCCAGCGCAGCGCCACTTCTTGAATCGCACCATCCAAGTGCGTGTGAGATAAGCCGGATAAGGTTTGGGGAGTCCCGAACGAGTGCCGGATGCAATCTTTCGAGGCGCGCAATGCCCTACATAACCCAACCCGCTCGCGAACGACTCGACAAGGAAATAGCGGCTTTAGCGTCGCGAATCCAATCGTCCGGCGAATTGAATTACGCGATTACCCGGCTGCTACTGGCTACGACGCCGCAAACCTATTCGGATTATAACGCGCTGGTCGGGGTGCTTGAGTGCGCGAAGCTGGAATTGTATCGGCGTGCGGTGGCGAAGTACGAGGATGGGAAGGCGTTGACGAATGGGGATGTTTACGGAGGGTAGTAATGCGCGTTTATATTGCGGGTCCGATGCGGAATTTTCCATTGTATAACTTCCCGAAATTCCACGAGGCGGCGGCGTTTCTGCGGGAGCGCGGACACGACGTGTTCAGTCCTGCCGAGCGCGACCTGCAAGACGGATTCGACCCCGAAATCGACAAGCCGCTGCCGCTGACTTACTACATGAAGATTGACATACCCGCCGTGTGCGATTCCGACGCGGTTGTCGTGCTGCCAGGATGGCAGGATAGCGACGGGGCGAACATGGAGGTCTTCGTCGCGCTTGGGTGCGGCCTGCCCGTGCTGGAATACCCGACGCTTGAGCCAGTGAAGCCAATGCCGCAATTCATCGCTTACCAGACGGTGCGTGCGGTGATGGCTGAAGGCGCGAAAAAGCATCCATCCGAAAGCTGGCGCGAGGAACAGCAATTCAATCACGTCGGCAAAGCTGCGCGACATCTGCTTAGCTACGAATTGATACGCAACGGATTGTCGCCAGAGGACAAGGAAGAACATCTATCCAATGCGATTTGTCGCGCTGCGTTCGCAAAGGCGCAGGCGATAGCCGCACAACCCACAGAACGGAGCCACCAATAAAACCCATCGCCATTCTCGCACTCTTGACCGCCTGCGTCTTCGCTGAAGCGCAAGGGGTGCGGATTAAAGCCGAGCGTCGCGTCCCAATTATCGCGGACGGTACTAATCAACCCGGAACCGCGATAATTACCGCATACGGTACGGGCTGCTTTATCGCGAAGAATCGCGTCCTGACTGCTTGGCACGTGCTCGAATCCGGCATCGAGATATACGCGGAAGTCGGAGGCAACTGGCACCGCTGCGAACTTATCAAGCACGATGCGGAACATGATTTGGCGCTCCTGAAATGCAGCGTCGAATCGCGCGACGTGGTGAAGCTCATCAAGCAGGACAAGTGGACGATAAGCGCGAGCGACGAATCCGAGCCGGTAGCGGACAAAGGCGCTGAACCGTTAAGCGGCGTGGTGATAGCGAGCGTGAAAGACGGCAATTCTGGCGGGCCGCTGCTTAACTCGCGGGGCGAACTGGTCGGGGTGATTCTGGCGCGGTCGGTTGATTCCAAGGCGGGCAAGTATGTGGCGGCGGAAGTGGTGAGGACGTTTTTGAAGGGGGCGGAATAAACTGCGACGACCCAGGCTGTGATTGCGATGATGACGACGAGGTGGACGGGGATTTTTGGGAGGGGTGCGGATGGCGGTGTGCGATTGCGAACCGAGATATGCGACCGTGACGTATGGCGCAACAACGCTCGAAATGCCTCAAGCGTTCGCAGACGTTATTAACCTCGCCATTCAAGAACAGCATTTAACGTTCCGGCAAAGGCTGTGGCGCAGCTTCAGGCGCAAATGTGATTTAGTGCGGTGGGAAACGGGGCGCGACCGCGCATGGGCGCATTGGAAGCTCGACAAGGCGTTGCGGGAGCGAAGAAAGAATAGGCTGGCGAGATTGAGCAAGGCAGGTGGCGTATAGATGCGGCACTGGCGGCGACTTCTGCGCAAATGGAAGCGCGAACGCAAGCGGCATCGGCTGAACACATTTAGGCGGCGTGCAAATAACGAACTTCCGACAAACGCGTGGTGAGGAGACAAATGAAGATTTACGACATCGACATTGGGCGGATAGCGTTCCCGCCGCCGCCGTATTTCATTCCGCAATATTGCATGCCGCCGACGCGGCGGGTTCTTCGCATATCGTGGCTTTATTGGTGTGTGACGATTTGGTTTGTGAGGGCGGGCGAATGAGGCAGGACAAAAGGCGCGGATATGTCTGGCGCGAAATCAATGGGCAGCTCTACATGCAGCGATGTCCCGAATGCGCACGCGAGAACTACGCGCTTAACGTGTCGGCTGGCGTGTGTACGTGGTGCGGATACGCCGCCAAAGAATCGGATTGCGCGCAACCAAGCAAGGCAACGAAAGAGGCAACCAAATAGCAATGCGACGCTGGCTTGCGGTGTTTGATAATCATGGGGACGAAGCCAACGAGAAGGCTTGTGAAACCATGTTCGAATTCAAACGGTACTGGAAACCAGAAATCGTTATCCACGGCGGCGACAACTTCGATTTCCGCGCGTTACGTAAAGGCGCGTCAGAACAGGATTGGCGCGAAGACTCGTCGACCGATTTCGAGATGGGCTTGGAATTCTTGGAGCGGCTGCGTCCAAACTATTTCCTGCGCGGCAACCACGATGAACGAATGTGGGATTTATTGAAGTCGGATGATGGCAAGCTGCGCCAGTTCGCTAAGGACCAGGTTGCGAAGATACATGCGGCGCTGCACGGGGCCGTCGTGCTGCCTTACGATAAGCGCAAGGGCGTTTTGCAGATTGGGAAGATGCGATTTATCCACGGTTATACGACTGGGGTGAACGCGGCGCGTGTTGCGGGGCAGGTGTATGGTGCTGTCATGATGGGCCACACTCACGTTTGTGAAAGTGTGGCATTGCCCGGACTGGAGCGTGAAGTTGCGCGCGTCTGCGGATGCCTTTGCAACACCTCGCAAGACTACAATCGCGGCCAGATTCAAACACTGAAGCAGGAAAATGGTTTTGTGTACGGGGTGAAGCTCGACGACGGAACGTATCACGCTTATCAGGCGATGCCGATTAACGGGCGGTGGATTTTGCCGACGGAAATGAAGGAGATAAAGGTTTGAGCGACAACACGTACGAAATAAGCCTGATTCCCGAATCAATGGGATGGATGCTTGGTGTGGCGGCGTGCATTATGGCGCTTGGCTATGCGTACAAACTTGAAGCTGAGGTGGATTTACTGAAGTACGAATTGCAGCAAAAGAAAGATGCTAAGTACGAAAGGGCCGCCAAATGAGCGCCAAGCCCAGCACCTTCAGCGACCTAATCGAAGCCCTGCGCGAGCACGCCAAGCCAAAAGACGCGGAAGGCTTGACCGTGCGCGAAATATCGGAGCGGCTCGGATGCAGCCGGAATCTCGTGCAGGAACGAATTCTAAGCTTGATTGAGCGCGGACAGGTAACGGTCGGCAGGCGCATTCAGAAGCGGATTGATGGGATGACATGTCACGTGCCGGTCTACATGTTTCGGGCGGGGAAGGGGGCGAAGTGAAAGTAAGGCAATGTGCGGGCGCGTTCGTCGCGCTATTCTTCCTGATTGGCGTGTTGTTGATGGTGCTCTACAAGGCGGCAGAGCAAAGCGTCAAAGCCGAACGCATCCAGCGCGAGCACGCTGAAGCCGAACTAAAAGCACTCAAGCAAATCGCCGACGACATGCGATTTATGCGCGAAAAGCTCACGCCTTCGCATGAGGCGGAATTGGAGGGGGCGTTTAAGTGAAAGAGTTAATCGCAGGCATCGCCGCATTTATCGCCGGACTGATTGGCTTAGCACTGCTTGCCGCCGCACTCGGATTTGGGCTTGGCTTGTTTGTGCGCTGCGTTATTTGGGGCGCTGGAGTCTTGATTTAGGAGGGCGGTTAAGTGACGAACAAAATTTGCAAGACCTGCATACTTTGCGAGCACATGCACTACTCAAGCGGCGACCACGGCTATAGCGAATACACGCCCGGATACACCGCATCTATATCCTGTAGCAAGGGCCATTGGGATATTGATACGTACATGGACAGCGACGACGAAGTGCGCGACAAAATGCAGATGGCCGAAACGTGTCCAGGCTTTTTGCACTACAAAGACGCGCAGAAAGACAAGAAATGAACCTCGCCGACATGCGACGCAAAATCGAGAGCGGGACGATTAGCCGCGAGGAGCAGATGGGGCTGGTGGCGGAAATCGAGCGCCTGCAAAAGGTGAGCGATATTGTGGTGGATGTTCCGGCGCGACAAGTAAAGACGGTGCCAACGCGATATGTGTTTAACGGACGCGGGAAGCCGCTGATTGGAGATGAACTTTAGCTCGGGGTGGCGGAACTATCAGACGCACGGCCAATGCATGCGCCTGCAAATGCGGACTCATGCAATGGCCGGGTTGGGCGGAGTAAGTAGGCACGCGTGCCGAACGGTCCAAGCCCATGTTGTGGGTGAAAATCCCACCCCCGAAACCAAATCACGAAAGGGCAAGCAATGATTGACTGGACTAGGCCGGATGCGGCGATGAGACGGGCGATGGAGATGAGGAGGGCTCAAGAGGCTAAGAAATACAAGAGCTTTGAGCGGCCTGAAACGCTGCGGGGTGAGCGGGCTGATGCGGTAACGTGCGATGAAGAGGTTGAGATAAGAATGCCGTCGGAGTTTTACTTTCCGTCGCAACAGCAGAAGGTGGGGGTGATTAAGTGCGAGCCAGAAACCAGCACGATGTACACGGTCATTTGTCAAAACGGCGAGGCGGTTAGAACGGTTGCTGGTTGGTGTGATGCGGGGCCAGCAAGGCCGCTTGGGACCACGTTCAGCCACGTCATCGAAGCACCGAACAATGCATTAGTCGAGATACCGCCTGGACATAAGCTGTATAGCGAAGAGTTTGACGCAGGCACGGGGCGGAAGAGGTTATACCTAATCCAATGCGAACAAGATAACAGTGAGCGCATAGCATCGGTGTAAGTTAGGCTGGCATGGGCAGCGGGTATCGGCTGAAACAACGCAAGGCTTTAGCTGTGGATGTGAAATGTGTGTGGGAGGCGTCCGAAGTGGCTTTCGAGGGGGTGGGATGCAATGGCGGAAGAATGGTGAGGGTTGCACGGTGTGGTGACAATATTTGTCAGTGAAAATGCACCATGTGACCCATAGGGGTATACCTACGAAAGA
>Ga0196964_10001909_pt1 | contig 10158 bp, 6 predicted proteins | sample S1_10metaG_FD_148615 | JGI IMG/M metagenome (GOLD analysis project Ga0196964, IMG submission 148615) | Soil microbial communities from Anza Borrego desert, Southern California, United States - S1_10 | ecosystem: Environmental > Terrestrial > Soil > Desert | place: USA: California | collected... | reverse complement strand
GGTGCTGCCGCAATTCCTCGATATGGCTAATGCTAACCCGACCTTCCAGGGCGTGGACGTTGACCTTAAATTCAACAAGCCGGAACTGACCATCACGATCGATCGGGCAAAAGCTTCCGAGCTTGGCGTTTCTGTCGCCGATGTTTCCCAGACGTTGCAGCTTGCACTGAGCAATCGCAGATTGGGTTACTTTACAATGAGCGGCAAGCAATACCAGGTGATGGGGCAGGTGGAACGGGCACAGCGTGATGATCCGAACGATCTCAGTAAGTATTATGTCCGCAATGATAATAACGAACTGATCTCGCTGCAGCATCTTATCCACATGGAAGAGACGACGAGCCCTTCCCAGATTTATCACTATAACCGCTATAAGTCAGCAACGATTTCCGCGAATCTGGCGCAGGGCAAGACAATTGGTGACGGCATTGCAGCTATGAATAGCATCTATAACCAGCTGGTGCAGAAAAAAGTGATCGACGACTCATTTACCACGTCATTGGGCGGTGCATCAAAAGACTACCAGGAAAGTTCTTCCAATACGCTTTTTGCGTTCCTGCTGGCGCTGGCACTTATTTACCTTATCCTTGCCGCACAGTTTGAGAGTTTTATCGACCCGCTGATCATCATGCTTACCGTTCCGCTGGCTATAGCCGGCGCCGTGCTGTCGCTCTGGATGTTCGGACAAACCCTGAATATCTTCTCCCAGATCGGAATGATCATGCTGATCGGCCTGGTGACGAAAAACGGAATCCTCATCGTGGAATACGCCAACCATATACGCGAAAAAGGCTCTTCTGCGGCTAAGTCTGCACTGTATGCCTCTTCAATGCGCCTCCGCCCTATTCTTATGACCAGCCTGGCAATGATTTTCGGCGCGCTTCCGCTTGCCTTATCATTGGGAGCTGCTTCGACCAGCCGGATCCCTCTGGGTATTGTAATTGTTGGCGGGGTGTTGTTTTCCCTGATCCTGTCACTGTTCATTGTACCGGTGATGTATACGTTCCTGTCGCGAAAAAAAGCAAAGACACCTACCGCCATTGAAAAACTAAGCGAATAGTCACATGAGATTCTTCAGCATACTGATATTTCTTTCTTTTTACTCTGTCTGCAATCTGGCGCAGGAAAAGCTTACCCTGGGGGAAGCGATCCGGAAAGCGCTGGAACATAATTATGATGTCCGGGTAGCTGATGTGACTGTCGATCAGGCAGCTGCCAACAACACCATTGGCAATGCCGGGCTGCTTCCGAATATAAATGGTGTGGCCGGTGTCAATACCGGACTATCCAATACCAGGAACGAGTTTGCCGATGGCAGGGTCCAGCAAGTCAGAGGAGCCCGCACACTGAGCTATAATGCGGGTCTGCAGGTTAGCTACACGGTATTCGCGGCAGGCAGAGCCTGGCTGATAAAGCGCCAGCTTGGAAGAGCCGAGGAATTGGCGGAAGCACAGTTCCGCGAGCAGATCCAGAACACGATCTCTCAGGTAATACAGACTTATGCCCGCGCCGTCTGGCAAAGCCAGCAACGCATTGCTATCGACACCGGACTGGCGCTGGCACAGCTCCGGATGATGCTGAGCCAGATGAAATTTGAGTCGGGGGTTTCAGCCAAGGTAGATTTCCTGCAGGCCCGGGTTGACTACAACGCCCGGCAATCAGACTCACTGCAGCAGGAGGCAGCGCTCAACAGCGCATTCGCCGATATCAACTTCCTTATGGGTGAAGATCCCTACAAAACCTATGACCTGGATGACAGCCTGACCGTCAACACTTCACTCCTGCCTTCCGACCCGCAGCGACTGCAACAAAGCAATATCTCCATCGACATTGCCCGGAGAAATGTGGACCTGTCCAGATTGGATCAGAGAATTGCCCGGACTTTTATGTTTCCTACGCTCACCCTCAACGGTGGCTATAATTATAACCGGTCACAGAACCAGGCTGGCTTTTCGCTTTTTAACCAGAGCTCAGGTCCTTCCGGGGGGCTTGGTCTTTCCGTTCCTTTATTCCAGGGGGGGAATCTGCGCAGACAGGTCAGGGTGGCATCCCTGGAAACCCTTCGACAGGAAATTCTGCTGGAACGGCAAAGCACTGAGATCTCGCGGCAGTATCGCACAGCATGGAAAGATTATCAGATGTCCGTTGCATCTTTCAACCTGGAACGCCAGAACCTGGTCTATGCGCGGGAAAACATGGATATCCAAAAAGCGAGATTCAGGGTCGGTATTGCGACTACGCTGGAGACCAGGGAAGCGGAAAACAGCTATATTCAGTCGCTGATCCGCTACTATACTTCGGTCTATAATTTAAAGGTAAACGAGACGCGGGTGCTTCAGATTGAAAGCGCGCTTCAGCCTCAGTGATCCCGGCGACATACGCCGCCTTTAAAGAACACGCTGCTCCAGTAAGGATCATCAAGGCTGTCGATCACGACGCCGCGCCGTTTCGTGGCATGCACGAAACGGTTGTTCTGAAGATATACACCTACATGATCAATCTTTGTTCCTCCGATCTTAAAGAATACAAGATCTCCTTCCTTCAGTTGCCCCGATGCGGTGTTTTCAGTATCCTGTAAAAAGATCTGCTCAGAGTTTTTCGCGATCTTTTGCCCGTAAACCTCCCTATAAAGTATATGAGTGAAGCCGGAACAATCTACGCCCGTCCGTTCGTTGCCGCCCCAACGGTAAGGTGCACCATACCATAGCTCGATAAAAGAATAAAGCTCCAGGTCCCTGATATGCTGCGGACTAATGCCGAGAAGCCTGGCATATTTTGTCCTCAGGTCTCCGCTGCGCCTGTTTGCAGGCTGGCTCTCCCCTACCGGCTGGTTTGTCACTGCCTGCCGGGCAGGACCACAGGCACCAAATAACAGAATTGCCGTCAGACAGACAACCATGAAGCGTTTACGCTGCTCCATATAAAATTCCCTCCCCCCATAAAATACAAAATAGAGACGAAAAATAAAGGCTGCCAGGGTTACTGACAGCCTTAAATATCTTGTGCTATTCGCTTAAGCAGGAATCTCGGCGGCAATATGCTGCTGGAAATACTCAAGCGTACGCTTCAATCCTTCCTTTCGATCTACTTTTGGCTCCCAGCCAAGCAGTTCCTTTGCCTTTGTAATATCCGGCTTTCTCTGCTTGGGGTCATCCTGCGGCAGCGGGCGGTAAACAATACCGACATCGTTGCCTACCAGGTCCACTACTTCTTCAGCAAATTCTTTTAACGTGATCTCTACCGGGTTACCGATATTCACCGGTTTGTGGTAATCGGAAAGCAGCAGCCTGTAGATCCCCTCCACCAGGTCATCCACATAACAGAAGCTACGAGTCTGGCTTCCATCGCCGAATACCGTTACATCTTCGCCCTTCAATGCCTGGCTCATAAAGGTTGGCAGGGCACGGCCGTCATCAAGCCTCATTCTGGGACCGTAGGTGTTGAAGATCCTCACAATCCTGGTCTCCACGCCGTGGAAAGTGTGATAGGCCATGGTGATGGATTCCATGAATCTCTTGGCTTCATCATACACGCCTCTCGGACCAATCGGATTCACATTGCCCCAGTACTCTTCAGTCTGCGGATGCACCAGCGGATCGCCATAGACCTCAGAAGTTGAAGCTACGAGGATCCTTGCTCCTTTTGCTTTTGCAAGCCCAAGCAGGTTATGGGTGCCCAGGGCGCCTACCTTCAGCGTCTGGATCGGCATCTTCAGGTAATCGATCGGGGAGGCGGGAGAGGCGAAGTGAAGAATATAATCGATGTTGCCGGGCACATGAACGAACTTGGTAACATCATGATGATAGAACTCGAATTCTTTGACAGGGAACAGGTGTTCTATATTCTTGATATTGCCGGTCAGCAGGTTGTCCATGCCTATAACATAGTAGCCTTCCTTCAAAAACCTGTCGCAAAGATGGGACCCCAGAAATCCGGCTGCCCCCGTGATCAGTACGCGCTTCATTATTTGTCCTGAGTTATTTGGTTATTTATTACTGCCTTGATAGCCTTTCTTAAGACAAATTTAATCAATTACTCCACGCTGACGTACTAATCTTTCTTCTCCCGGTGCGATATCGAACCGGATCGCGGCATGAACAGTCTTCCGGCCTATTGATTCATAATAGAATGGAAGGGTTTGCATCTTATCAAGGGTATATACATTTCTGCCATCGAAGATTGCCGGATGGCGCAGGGAATCTTCTATCCTTTTGAAATCAGGGTTGCGGAACTCGCTCCATTCCGTAACGATGATCAGCGCATCTGCGTCCTCGATCGCATCGTACTGGTCATTGGCATAATAAATGGTGTCACCAATCAATGCCTTCACATTCTTCATCGCCTCAGGATCAAATGCCCGCACTTGCGCGCCGGCTTCGGTCAGCTCCCGGATAAGCTCCAGAGAGGGCGCCTCCCGGATATCATCAGTCTCCGGCTTAAAGGAAAGTCCCCAGATGGCAAACTTCCTGCCTTTCAGGTCGTTACCAAAATACTCTTTCACCTTACGTCCCAGTACGGTTTTCTGGCGGTCATTCACGGCCATTGTCGTTTCTACCAGGCGGAAATCGAAATCGTGCTCCCTCGCTGTCCTCGCCAGCGCCTGCACATCCTTGGGGAAACAGGAACCGCCATACCCAACGCCCGGGAACAGGAACCTTTTACCGATACGGCTGTCAGAGCCCATACCCATGCGCACAAAATCAACATTGGCGCCGGCTTTCTCGCAAAGAATTGCCATCTCATTCATAAACGAAATACGCATGGCCAGGTAAGCATTAGCGGCGTACTTGGTCATCTCAGAGCTTCTTTCGTCCATATAATAGATCGGGTTACCCTGACGAACAAAGGGCTGGTACAGCTCATCCATAAGTCTGCGGGCACGGTCGGAAGAGGAACCGATCACCACCCTGTCAGGCTTCAGGAAATCATCAACGGCAACCCCTTCCCGCAGGAACTCCGGATTGGAGACCACATCGAAAAGATCTCTGTCAAGGTTCAGGGCCAGTACATCCGCCACTTTTTCGGCTGTTCCGACCGGAACGGTACTCTTATTGACGATTACAGTATATTCTTTGATCAGGGTGGAAAGGTCGGCTGCCACTTTCAGGACAAACTGAAGATCTGCAGCGCCATCTTTACCCGGAGGGGTCGGCAGGGCCAGAAAGATGATCTGGGCGCCACGAATGCCTTCCTCCAGCGACGTTGTAAACGTCAGGCGTTTGTCGCGGATGTTGCGCTCCAGAAGATTATCAAGTCCCGGCTCGTAGATCGGGGTAATTCCCTCGCGGAGCTGGGCAATTTTTTCTTCATTGATATCGATGCATACCACCTGGTTGCCCGTTTCTGCGAAACAGGTTCCAGTTACCAGACCAACATAGCCCGTTCCAATAATCGCAATTTGCATAATGAAAAAAGAATATTTTGCGCAAACCTACTCGAAAAGGCCGGTTTTATTCATAAATGCATTGATATTGAGTTGTTAATATCTGCCTTGCGGCAGCAGCCATAAAGCACTCAACCTAATGATGCATCTGCACTTGGAGAACCGGGGACTTCTGGCAGTGTTGCTGTGTGAACATTTGTTAAAGTTAGGAAAAAACCTGTGCCAGCCTGCTCAGGACACATTGTCCAACGCTTCCAGCAGGATGTCGCAGGCCAGATTGATCTCCCGCCCGGAGATCGTCAGCGGCGGCGCAACGCGGATGCAATCGGGTGCAAACAGAAACCAGTCCGAGAACAACCCTTTTTCCAGGCAGCGCCGTAACACTTCAGTCACCAGTGCTGCACCACCCAGCCTGACTGCCATCAGCAGACCTTTAGCAGAAACCGACCGGATCATAGGATGATGCAGCCGTTCAAGGAACAAAGCTTCCTTTTCCTGTACAGATTCTTTGATTTGTTCCCGCAACAACACCTCAAGTGCCGCCAGGCCCGCAGCGCAGCTGACCGGATGCCCGCCAAATGTGGTTATATGCCCTAATTCCGGATTCACGGTCAGTTTATTCATATGATCTCCTGACGCAACAAACGCTCCCAGTGGCATTCCACCGCCAAGTGCCTTGCCCAGCAGCACGATATCGGGTGTGATTCCCCAGTGCTCGAATCCCCACATTGTACCTGTCCGTCCGAAACCACACTGTATCTCATCAACGATCAGCAGGGTTCCCGTCTGCCTGCACCTCGCTTCCAGCGCTTTCATCCAGGATACCCCGGGCACCATTACGCCTGCCTCTGCCTGGATCGGCTCAATGACGACGGCAGCTGTCCTCTCGCTGACCGCGTCTATAAGTGCGTCTGAATTATAGTCATAATGCCAGATACCCGGCATTAGCGGACGAAAAGCGTTGCGCCAGTATTCATCCCCCATCAATGCAAGGGCGCCGGTGGTGGCGCCGTGATAGCTGTTATTGCATGCGATGATCTCCGGTCTGCCCGTCACTCTTCTGGCCAGCTTGATAGCTCCTTCCATAGCTTCAGCTCCGCTGTTGGTAAAATAAACGGAGCTAAGCGGGTCAGGCAGCAATTTCACCAGGGCAGCCGCGTAAGCTACCTGCGGACCCTGGATCAACTCTCCATAGACCATTATATGCAGGTATTTCTCAGCCTGCTCCTTCACTGCCGCCACTATTTCTTTTCTTCCATGGCCCAGATTTGCCACGCTGATACCGCCGATCAGGTCCAGGTATGATTTACCCTGATCATCAAACAAATAAACACCTTCCGCCCGTTCGATCTGCAAAGCGATGGGTGAGGGAGAGGTCTGCGCCACGTGACTGAGAAACAACTGTCGAAGATTCATTCGGCAAAGATAACCCCAGGGACAGGGAGGTTGCAGTTAACAATAAAACAAACAAAAAACAACATTTTACTCACGCGCAGGTAACAGTTAATATTCCCGTAACATTCATTTCACCTTCCCGTAACATTCCGGTAAAGCGGCGATAACATTGCCGCTCCAATTTTGCATTCAAATAAAAAGTAAAATGAGGATTATTTCGATGTTCATTGCCTTGTTACTGATCCATACCGCAGCGCTTGCCGGAAAGATCACCGGAAAGGTAACGGATGAAAAGACCGGAGAAGGCGTGATCGGAGCTACCGTAGTGCTGAAAGGGACCAGCAGCGGGACAGTGACCGACGTAGACGGCAATTATGAGCTTACTGTAGCAGATGGTCAATACACGATCGTAGTTAAATACATCGGCTACACGGCGAAAGAGGTTGGAGACATCTTTGTAAAAGGGCCGAAACCAATAACGGTAAACATCGTGATCAGCGAGGCAGCCAACACGCAGCTCGAAGAAGTTGTCGTGAGGTCTTCCCTGAAAAAAGAAAACATCTCCGCCCTTTACATTCTTCAAAAGAACAATGTTTCAGTTTCCAGCGGTATTTCCGCCGATCTGATCCGCCGCTCGCCAGACAGGAATACAGGCGAAGTCCTGAAAAGGGTCAGCGGTGCCAGCATCCAGAACAACAAGTTCGTTATCATCCGCGGGCTGAACGAACGTTACAATGCGGCGATGATCAATGGCGCCCAGATGCAAAGCACAGAGCCGGATAAAAAGGCATTTTCCTATGATGTGATTCCCTCCAACCTTATTGATAACATTATCATCAACAAAACTGCTTCGGCAGAGCTGTCCGGCGATTTCGCCGGGGGTGTGGTGCAGGTGCTGACAAAAGACATCCCTGAATCAGACTTTATCAGTGCCGGTATCACCCTTGGCTATAACACGCAGGCAACCTTCAGGGACTTCTATTCGAATAAGCGGTCTATGGCTAATACCCTGGGATTCGGAGACAGGAGCTCCCGGCTACCCTCCTCTTTCATGGGCAACTATCGTGATTTCAAAATGCTTCCGGCAGAACAGAGGCTCGGAGCGGCACGGGATCTTGGCAACAAATATGGCGAAGTAAAATCCATCGCACTTCCCAATACGAACCTGCAGTTTGCCATTGGCCGTGCCCGGAGCCTTCGCGGTTCTGCCAAACTGGGTTTGGTTGCAGGTGTCGTGTTCAGAAATGGCTTCAATATTCTTTCCGACTTCGAAAGAGGCACCAATGAAGCCAGCGGCAGGATCAATTCTTACAGCAAAGAAACCTCATACAGATATTCTTCCTCAACTGCAGCCCTGGTCAACCTTGCCTTTGTCAATAAAAACACGAAATTGACCCTCCGGAACCTGGTAAACAGCATGTACGACAACAACTACTATCAGAGGGAGGGCTTCTCCGCAAGCTCCTCACAGCAGTTCAGATTATTTTCGTCAGTTCCCAACAGCAGGAGGATTTACTCCGGTCAGCTCGACGGAGACCATCACCTCAATGCAAAGAACGCGAAGCTCTACTGGAACCTCAGCTATGCGAACATGAAAGCGGGCCAGCCCGACCTTCGCACCATGTTCTACTCCCGTCCCGGAACACTGGACGACAACAATAACATCATCCCGGATGAAGGAAAACAATTTGCATTGAATACCAGGAATACACGACGCTTCTTTTCTGATCTGAACGACAACAGCTTCGGCGGCAATTTCAATTTCAGCATTCCCTTTACAATGGGAGGCCAGAAGCAGACACTGAAGTTCGGTTATCTGGGCAACTATAAAGACCGTCGCTTCGAAACCCGGACTTTCCAGTATGAGGAATCTATGAACTTCGATACCTTATTGCAGTACGAGCGTCCGGACAAAGTGTTTGCTGACGAAAATATTTCGGAAACCGGATATGAACTGGAGGATATCACAAACCCGGACGACCAGTATAACGCCAACTCCCTGCTAAATGCAGCCTTTGTAATGATGGATAACCACCTTGGTAAAAAATTCAGGGTTTCCTACGGTGTACGTTTCGAGTCTTACACACAGCAACTGAAAGCCCTTAGCAGATCTGGCAGCAAGATCGATGAATCAACTACCTTCAGCGATTTCCTTCCGTCTCTGAATCTTTCCTACGAAGTCTCGGAAAAGTCCAAGCTCCGCCTCAGCGCTTCGCGGACAGTAAACCGTCCGGAGTTCAGGGAGCTTGCACCCTTCCAGTTCATTGACTATGAAAACAATTGGACCCTTGTCGGTAACCCGCAGCTGAAGCGGGCCAATGTGACCAACACGGATCTTCGTTATGAATTCTACCCGACCCCGGGTGAAGCAATGACCGCCGGTGTTTTCTTCAAGCATTTCGAAAACCCCATCGAAAGCGTAATGGACGGTCAGAGCAATTACGACCTGCTCATCTTTGGCTATAAGAATGCTCCTTCTGCCACCGCCTATGGAGCTGAACTGGAAATCCGCAAAAACCTTTCCTTCATCTCACCGGTAAGCTGGCTGGAGCGCCTGGTACTTGGCGCCAACCTGACCTACATCCATTCCCAGGTTGACATGAGCAGCTTCGGAGTTGATAAAGACCGTCCCCTCCAGGGTCAATCTCCCTACCTGGCCAATTTTTCTGTGCTATATAATGATGTTAAGCACGGTCTTGGTTTCAGCGCACTCTATAACCGTATCGGCGAAAGAATTGCAATCGTAGGTAAATCCGATATCCCGACAATCTGGGAAAAAGCGCGTAACGTAATAGACCTTCAGGTCAGCAAGTCGGTCCTCAACAAACGGGGAGAAGTAAAGCTTACCGTGTCCGATCTGCTGAACCAGAACTATCTTTTCTACTGGAACTTCGATGACAAGAACACTTACAGTGAAAGCAATGACCGGGTGTTCCAGAAATACCGCCTCGGCACGAACGTATCTGTAGGCTTCAGCTACAATTTCTAAGCCGTTAGTTTTTCTGATCAAAAAGCCGTCCCGTTGGACGGCTTTTCTCGTCTGAAACGGTTGAGGCGGCACAGCCGGCTCTTCGCCCTTCCACCCGTTTGGCATTAAAGGCGGGCATACAGGTATTATTTCCCGTGCACATAGGGCTTATGCAGCACAAAACAGGATACTGTTTACACAAAACCGTATCCTCATAGCTCCAAACAGTATACTGTCTGCACAAAACAGTACGCTCTTTGCCCGAAACAGTATACTCTTTTCATCAGACCTTATTCTGTTTGCACAAAACAGTATGCTCGCTGCACCAAACAGCACGCTGTTTGCATCAAACAGTATTCTCTTTGCTCAGAAGAGTATGCTCAGAGCTCAGAACTTTACCCTGTCCGCACAA
>Ga0196964_10001908_pt1 | contig 10159 bp, 8 predicted proteins | sample S1_10metaG_FD_148615 | JGI IMG/M metagenome (GOLD analysis project Ga0196964, IMG submission 148615) | Soil microbial communities from Anza Borrego desert, Southern California, United States - S1_10 | ecosystem: Environmental > Terrestrial > Soil > Desert | place: USA: California | collected... | reverse complement strand
TAGATTGATGGCGCGCCAGATCACCGGCGCGCCGTCGCCTGCCCAATTCAGCTTCCAGCCTGCCTGCCCGACGCCCACTCTGATTGAAAAACATCCATCCCGACTTAGAGTACCTGCATGAACGGCCGTACCACCACGTCGCTCGACGAACTCACGTTGAAAGCTCCCGAATCGCTCAGTGACGCCGAGTGGCAGGCGCTTGGTTTTCGCAACACGGCTTCCGCCAAAGCTGGTTTCGCCTTTCTGCAACTACGCCCGGATCTTAAGCAGGCCCTCGAAGGCAAGGCGCCCTCTATTCTGCGCGCGCTCGCCAGGAGCTGCGATCCCGACCAGGCATTCGGGAGCGCGCAGCGCTGGCTTGAAGCGGGTGGAGCGACGGCGACAGCGGACTGGGCCGATTCGGCGTTTCTGGATATCCTTTTTCAGCTTTTCGCCGCCACGCCGGCGCTCAGTGAATACTTCATTCGCTTTCCATCACGCGCCGGCGCGGTGATCTGGCCCGTCGTGCGGCGGCAGGTCTCCGGCGGCATGTCCTGGCGGCGCGCGATCAACGAGAGTGTGGACGGCTGCGAAAATTACACGTCACAGCTCGCCGCGCTGCGGCGGATTCGGATCGAGTGCATGCTGCAGATCGCCGCGCTCGATCTCACGCTGCGCGTACCCATGCAGGATACCGTGCGTGCGCTGAGCGACCTGGCAGATGCGTGTATAGAAGGGGCTATTCGCATTTCAGCCGAGAGGCTCCGTCCGCGTTACGGAGCTATCCCGCCGAACGTCGAAACCGGAATACTGCACCAGCCCAGCCCGACGATGCCGTTCGTGGTATTCGCATTGGGCAAGCTGGGCGGGCGCGAGCTGAATTACAGCTCGGACATTGACCTTGTTTTCGCTTACGCCGGTGATGGTGAAACAATCGATTCGCAGCGACCGGTCGATTTCTTCACCTATTTCACGGCACTTGGCGAAGAGATCATTTCGGCTCTCGACAAGGTCACCGAAGACGGCCGGGTGTACCGCGTCGATCTGCGGCTTCGTCCGCACGGTTCGGTCGGCGCGCTGGCCCAGACGATCGAACAGATGCAGAATTATTTTCAGTCCGAAGGGCGCACCTGGGAACGCCAGGCATGGCTGAAGGCTCGCGCGGTCGCGGGCGACGTCGCGCTCGGCCAGGCACTGCTGGGAAATCTGACCACGTTCATTTTCCGCAAATATCTGACGCTCGATTCAATCAGCGACATGCAGGCTCTTAAGCGGCAGATCGAACTGAGCGTGGCTCAGCGCGGCGAGAGCGAAGATGAAGTGAAACTCGGGCGCGGCGGCATTCGCGACATCGAGTTCACCGTACAGTTCATGCAGCTGCTGCACGGCAGCGAACACCCAATCGTTCGCGGCGGAAATTCGATGAAAGCGCTTTACGACCTGCGGCGCGAGGGCCTGCTGCAGGATGCCGATGCCGAGCCGCTCGCCAGCGCGTACGTGTTTCTGCGCAGCGTCGAACACCGGCTGCAGCTGCACGGCGATCTGCAGGTTCATCGCCTGCCATCGGATCCGCTCACGCGCCGCCGCATCGCGCGCAGTCTGGGCTATCTGGATCAGCCTGGCGGAGCAAACCAGCCCGGCCTGAGCGCGCAGGAACTCTTTGAGCTGGATCGCCAGAAGCATACGTCTAAAACGCGCGAAATTTTCATGCGCCTGTTTGCCAATCTCTTCCGCGAGCAGACCGGACCCGACGGCAGGCTGTCGGAATTGCTGCTGGCCCCGCAGCCCGACGTTAAAAACATCGCGGAACTGATGGAGACGTTCGGCTTCTCGGAATCGGAGTCCTCGGCGCACGAGCTCGTCGCCATGGGCCGCGACAACCTGATTCTCACCTCGCCGTCCCAGACGCGAAAGTTCTTTGCGTCTGTCGCGCCGCGCCTGCTGCGGGAGCTCAGCGCAACCGGCGAACCGGAAGTGGCGCTCCGGCGCTTCTCGCGCATTGTCGGATCGCTCGGCGCGCGAGCTGTGTTCTTCCAGATGCTCAACGAAAACCCGTGGCTCATGAAAATGACGGTCGAGCTCGCGGCGTGGAGCGAGTACCTCACGGATATTCTCGTCGCCAACCCAGGACTGTTCGATGAACTGGTTGACGCGCTGCAGACGGGGCAATCCAAAAGCATGGCCGAGATGCTCGCGGAACTCGGCCGCATCACGCATGGCGGCGACATCTCCGACACGCTGCGCGCGTACCGCTCGGGGGAATTGCTGCGCATCGGCGTGCGCGATTTGATTCACGATGCCAGCCTCGAGCAGACGCAGGGGGAGCTCAGCGATTTGGCGGAGGCCATCCTCCGTACGCAACTGCAGCACAGCCTGCGCGCGCATGCCGAGCGGCGCGGAACGGTGAAGACGGAAGATGGAAAGCCCATCGGATTCGCCGTCCTGGCGCTTGGAAAATTCGGCGGCCGTGAAATGAATTACGGCTCGGATTTAGACGTCATCTTTTTTTACAGCGAAGAGGGCCAGACAGACGAGGGCATGCCGGCCGTCACCTATTTCACCGAGCTGGCGCAGGACATCACGCGTGCGACCGCCACGCCCACGCAGCTTGGTCTGCTTTACGAACTCGACGCGCGTTTGCGGCCCAATGGATCAAAGGGACCGCTCGCGCTGTCGCTGGAGTATTTTAAAAAGTACTGGAACGAAGGCCAGCTCGCCGACTGGGAGCGCCTGGCGCTCACGCGTGTGCGTGTCGTTGCCGGAGACGAAGGCGTCGGCGAGCGTGCGCTGCATCTGGTCCGCAGCGCCGTTTATTCGCCGCTGAAGGATACCAAGACTCTGGGACGCGAAGTTTCGAGCATGCGCCGGCGGCTGGAGGAAACGGCGGACAAGGACGACCTCAAGCGCGGCCGCGGCGGCATTATGGATATTGAGTTCATTGTCCAGTATCTGCAGCTGATCCACGGCCCCGCGTTTCCGCCGCTGCGGCATGCAAATACCGAGAACGGGTTGCGTGCGCTGATGAAATTTAAAAAGCTGAGCGCGGCTGATGCGACAACCCTTTTAAATGCTTACGAGTTCCTGCGGCGCATGGAAAACCGCGTGCGCATTGTCCATGGACTCTCGGCGCACAATCTTCCAGACAAACCCGATGCGCTCCGCAAGCTCGCGCTTCGAGCCGGTTACAGCGACCAGGACGACTGGAAGGCTGAAGACCTTCTGAAAAACGACTACGCCAACCACACGCAGCAGGTGCGGCAGATCTTCCAGCGCATTACCGGGAGCTGATGCCGTAAAGAAGATGGTATTTCGCGCCGCCAGTGTAGACTCTTTCTAATTCAATTATTTAAGGAGGAGGCCGCCTATGAGCACAACTCCGCCGGCACCGGGATCGAACCCGCCACAACGGACGGTCGGTCCGCTTTCGACCGCACGCCTGCAGCCGAAAATGACCACGACCGTTCACGCCGACAACATTGCCGTGGTGAGCATTCTCGAAAGCCGCATCCTGGACGAAAACAACATCAACGAGATCGGCCGGCAGCTCATGGACCTGGTCGTGAAGCGGTACATGATCAAGATGGTGATCGATCTTGGTGAAGTGAAGTATCTCTCCTCAGCTGTGCTGCGGCAGTTCATCGCGCTCTACAAAGCCATTAAGGCGGAGAAGGGCGATCTGAAGCTCTGCCGCGTCAACCCGGAAGTACGCGAAGTTTTCAAGATTACGCAGCTGGATAAAATGATTGAAATCAAAGACGATCTCGACAGCGCCATCAATGCATTCAAGAAAAAAGGCGGCTGGGGATTTCTGCAGCGCTGAAGTTGTTCTCCATCGCTTTACCGTAGCGAACTCACGCAGTAAACTTCCGCCCCATGTCTGAAACGCTGACACAACCTGAACCGCCGCGGGTGCAGCCGCCCGCGCACTGGTGGAGCGGTCTTACGGGCCGGCAATGGCTGGTTTTGATCGTCGCCTACCTGGGGTGGGTTTTCGACATCATGGATGTCTACCTGCTCACGCTGGTTAAAGATCCCTGCATGACGGACCTGCTGGGCAAAGGCGCGACCAAAGAAGACGTTGCCACGTATAGTGGCCTGGCGCTTTCGCTGACGCTCATTGGCTGGTCCATCGGCGGACTCATCTTCGGCGTCGTTGCAGATCGCTGGGGCCGCTCGCGCACCATGGCGCTGACGATCATCATCTATTCCGTCTTCACGGGGCTGGCCGGATTCGCTCAGAACTGGTGGCAGCTGTTCATTTTCCGCTTTATCGCTGCGCTGGGAATCGGCGGCGAATGGAGCGCGGGTGCATCGCTGATTGCCGAAGTCTTCCCGCTGCGCTCGCGTGCGGTTGCGGCGGGAATTCTGCAATCGGCCTCGGCTACAGGATTCTTCGCTGCGACGTTCCTCTGGCGAATCGTGGGCGGCTACTTCACGGGTCCGGACGCGTGGCGATATATGTTCTTTGCAGGCGCGATTCCGGCGCTCCTCGCCGTCGTGGTGCGCATGGGTGTTCATGAGCCCGAAACGTGGGTGGCGGCGAAGAAAAAGGGGAGCAACGATGTCGGCTCGCTTGGCGCAGTCTTCGGCGACCGTGAATTGCGCCGCCGTACGCTGCTCGGAACGGCGCTGGCGACGATCGGAATTTTTGCGTACTGGGGCACCACATATTGGGGCCCCGAATCACTGAAGGAAGTACTGGCGGGGCTCGGAATTGATTCCAAGAGCGTTGAATTCAAAGATAAGATGTTCTGGGGCCTTCAGCTTTTTCACGTCGGTATCCTGACGGGCTTCCTGATTTATATTCCCATCACTGGAAAAGTCGGCCGCCGCTGGGCCTTCGGATTGTTCTATCTGGCCAGCGCCATCTCACTTCCGGTTGCCTTCCTGTTCGCCAAGACCTACGCGAGCTGGCTCGTGCTGTTCTTCATCGGTGGAATGTTTTCGAGCGGGATTTACAGCGGCTACACCATCTATTTCCCGGAGCTGTTCCCCACACGTGTTCGCGCCACGGGCGCGGGGTTCTGTTACAACGTCGGACGCGTCGTTGCTGCGCCGGGGCCATTCCTGGCTGGTATTCTGCTCGGCTGGTTTGGTACGCGTTCCGTGACCGGCGCGGTGATTGGCGCTGTGTACATTCTTGGCCTGCTGGTGATTCCATTCCTGCCTGAAACCCAGCACGTCAGGACTGACGTCGAAAATGACGATACTGCAAAGGCTGCTGCGCATTGATGGACGTGCAGCGCTCTTGCATTTGAGCAAAACGCTGTCTGAACGAGAGGCAGCAGAGAGAGGACATGACGCTGGAAAATCCTTACCCCTTTGATCCTGAACGCGCAACGCTGCGCGATGCCATGCTTGGTGCCGCGCGATTGTCGCCCACGCGTGGAATTACCATTCTCGACCGCCGCGGACAAAATCCGGAACGCCGCATGTATCCTCAGTTGCTTGAGATGGCGCGCCGCGGCGCCGCGCGCCTGAGTGCTATCGGTATTCAGCCGCGCGACCGTCTGCTGGTCTGTCTTCAGACGTCCTGGGATTTGCTTGAGATCTGGTTTGGAGCGATCCTCTGCGATGCCTATCCCGTGCTTGTCGCTCCACCGGCGGCGCTCGGCGGCGCGGCCGCGCATGCCCGGAAAATCGAAGGTCTTGTTGAGCTGCTGAACCCGCGGCGCTTAATCTGCGACGGGGCCTTGCAGATAGAGCTTGTGGAATTTGGCGCGCCAACCGCCAACAGCATCTGTCTCACGAGCCAGGAGTTTGCGGGAATCACGCCTTCCGATCGCGTTCCCGAGCCGCCGGTCACAACAGCCGATCTTGCCTTTTTGCAGCTCACCAGCGGCTCGACGGGACGCCAGCGTGCCGTGCAGATCCGGCACGCAAACGTGATCCATAATGCTCGCGCAATGGCGGAGTTTTCCAAAGTAAAGGCGTTTACCGACGCCGACGCAGTCGTGTCGTGGCTGCCACTGAACCACGACATGGGCCTGGTCGGCTGTCTGCTGTATTCGCTCATCCACGGCATCAACCTGTTTCTAATGCGGCCGGATACATTTCTCGCGAGGCCCAAGCTCTGGCTTCAGACGATCAGCGCCAACCGCGCCACGATGGCGGCAGCTCCCAATTTTGCGTATCAGCTCTGCATTGAGCGCCTCGCGCCAGCCGATCTCGATGGCCTGGATCTCTCCTCCTGGCGCGTGGCACTGACGGGCGCTGAAATGGTTCACCCGCAGACCTGCCGCTTGCTGTGCGAGAAGTTCAAGAATCATAAATTTCAGGAGTGGCAGCTGCTGCCCTCCTTTGGCATGGCAGAAGCCACTCTGGCTGTGACAGCCGACCGCAAGCGCGTGGGCGTGCGTACCCGGCCGATGCCAGCCGGATCTGAACGCGGTCTGGGCTTTGAAGAGGTCGTATGCCTTGGCAGTTCGGTTATCGACACCGACGTGAAAATCAGCTCGCTGTCAAAGCCGGGTGAATTCCTGAACGATGACGCTCTGGGAGAAGTGTGGGTCAAAGGCCCGAGCGTTTTCGCTGGATACTACAACGATCCGGCGGCCACGGCCGAGACACTGCATGAGGGAAAATGGCTGCGTACCGGCGATATCGGGTTCCTGATCGACGGAGAGCTTTACATCACCGGCCGCACGAAAGACGTGCTGATCATCCACGGTCATAATCTCATGCCGCACGAACTGGAGTGGCTCGCTGAAAGCGTCAGCGGAGGCGGCGGCAGCGAGCGCAGCGGCGCCTTCAGCGTGACGCGCGGAAGCGAAGGCGAGCAGGCCGTGCTGGTGGTGGAAGTCGGCAGCGTAGATGCGGCGCAGCTTCAGACGGCGGGACATGAGATCCGCACGCGCGTCGCTCGCGCCCTGGGCCTGCCGCTGGCGGATCTGGTGTTCGTCAAACGCGGGCAGATTCCCAAGACAACCAGTGGTAAAGTGCAGCGGCGCGAGCTGCGCCAGCGCTATCTGGATGGGCGCCTGGAGCGGCTGGGATAACGGTCAGATTGGCGAGACGCAATGATGACTCAAGACGAAGAGACGATCCTGACTATCCTGGCCAAAGTTGGCAAGCGTGAGAAATCCGCGATCAAGCCTGACGATGATCTGGTTGCGGATCTGGGCCTCGATTCGCCCCGCCAGTTGCAGGTGCTTACGGATATCGAAGATCAGCTGCAGATCGAAATCGACGAGGACGATGCAGCTCGGATCGTGAAGGTAAAAGATATTTTCGCCTACGTCGCTGCAAAGAAGAAATGAAACGGAGTTCGCACGATGCGCCCACTGATCGGCCTGAATATGACGCTGATGGAGATGCACGATCCCCTGAAGGCGCGGGCGCTTTGCCATCTTAAATACATCGATGCTGTCGCCGGTGCGGGTGGCATTCCTGTTCTGCTTCCGCCCTGCGCGGATGAAGCGGCTATCGAATCAGTGCTCGAAAAGCTGCATGGATTCCTGCTGATCGGCGGCCCGGATTATCTGCCCTCGGAGTATGGCGGGCATCCGCAGCCGGAGGCCGAGCTGATGCATGAGCGGCGGCATCATTTCGATCTCATGCTTGCACGCACGCTGCTCGACAAAACGCGCAAACCGGTGCTCGGCATCTGCGGTGGTCATCAGTTGATGAACATTGCGCGCGGCGGAGCGCTTGTTCAGGACCTGAAGAGCGAGTGGCGGCCGGAGGAGAGACAGGCTACGACGCTGCAGCATTCAGACGATGAACGCAAAGGCAGCGCGCAGGAAGGCAATATCTACCGCCACGAAGTCCGCCTTGAAGAAGGCAGCACGCTTGCAGGGATCCTGAATTGCAGAAAGGTCCTGACAAACTCTTACCACCACCAGGCGGTGCTGCCCTCCCGAATTGGCCGCGGCTTGAAAGCCACGGGCTGGGCGCCGGATGGAGTGATCGAGGTGCTTGAAGGACAAGAGGACTTGAGTCGCTTCCTGCTGGGAGTGCAATGGCATCCTGAGAGGCAGACAGACGAGGCGGCGCACCAGGCGATTTTCAGAGCTCTGATCAACGCATGCGCATAGCGCCTGTATACAGAAATGCATTTTGAATTCTGAATGAAGGCTGTATCATTCCGTCTTCATTTTACAGGTTGATCGGAGAGACCTGGACTGGCCTCAGTCTGGATGGACCGCTATGTGGCGGGCAAGGGCTATGTTCGTAATTTCTCTGAAAAGAAGTGGTGGCTGAGAGCCGCATGGCTTGAGTCGAGACGATTCAGCCGCTCGCCGCTGGAGGAAGGTTTATCATGTTGAACCGTTGGACCGTGTGTCTTTTGGCCCTCTTCGTTTCGCTCGGCCTGAGCGTAAACGCTGAGGAAAAGAAGGAGCCGAAGAAGGAAGAGAAGAAGGCCGAAAAGAAGGAAGAGAAGAAGAAGGAAGAAAAGAAAGACGAGAAGAAGCCGGTCGTCCTCAACGATGCCGTGAAGAAAGCCTGGGATTCCCGCTACAAGGGCGCCGAGGTCATTGAAATTAAGGACAAGCAGGACAGCTTCGAGATTAAAGCCAAGGATGCGCTGAACTCCGAATTCAAAGTGGTCTACGGGGCCGATGGAAAACTCTGGAGCGAAAGCAAGCGTGTAGTGCCGACCAGCAGTGTCGTGGTGAACGTCATTGACACGGCCAAGAAGTGGGCGCCGGCAGCGAAATGGAATGAGAACGCTGAAGTTTCCACGAAAAAAGGCGAGATGCCGGTCTACGAAATCTCGGGCACAATGCTGGACAAGAAGATCAAGGCCGAGATCAGCGAAGACGGCAAAGTGGTGAAGGCTGACAAGCTACCGGAAGCCAAAAAGGAAGAGCCGAAGAAGGAAGAGAAAAAGTCCGAAAAGAAAGAAGAGAAGAAAAAGGAAGCAGCAAAGTAATAATATCCTTGAAGCTGCAAGAAAAGCTGGCGCACGCACGAGTGCGCCAGCTTTTTTTGTATACATTTTCTACTTTCAAAATCTTTATGCTAAAGGGTTTACAAACAAACTGGAATGTGGTTCTATGATATTGTGCACCTTGGGAGGTACATCATGGAAAACGAGCCTCGGCCCAAAAGCATTCTCATCTGTGATGACGAGCCGGACATTCTGGAAATGATGTCCAACCTCTTCAAGTCCAAGGGCTACGCGGTGGAAACCGCCACTGGGCATGAGGAGTTTTTCGCTAAGTTCGAGCGCAACAGGCCGGACCTGATTCTTCTCGACATCCGCATTCCCGATCGCGATGGCTTCTCGATTGCCGACGAATTGCAGCAACGCGAAAACCGCGCGCCGATCATCTTTGTTACCGCCCATAATCGCTCAATCTACCGCCTCTGTTCTCCCGTCGCTGGTGCCGTCGATTTCATCGTTAAACCGTTCGATCCTGACGTACTGCTTGCGAGTGTTAAGAAAGCATTGAAGTCCGATGCAAGCGGGTCGAACTGGTTTCTATACGCGACCTGCAGGAAGTCGCAGCTTGCCGAGCAGAGCACCGAATAATCACTAGCGAACAGGGCTGCCCGTGCCGCTGATTTCAGTAAGCTCGATAACATGGAAGGCCATCGGGCTGGCCCAACTGCCAATTCCGGGAAGCGCGCCATCGTTCAAGCGGTACCAGACAGCAGTGCTCATGCCTGCGTAATTGTCGGGCGAACGCATGATTTCGCTTCCGTCCAGAAGCACGCGAGCCTGCCGCTTCCTGACCTGAAGGACGAGTTCCTGGCGCTGGTTGGTCAGCCAGCCATTGCGATGAACGGTCGTCGGGTTCTGGCCCACCCGGCTGCCATGGCCGTTGACCATCTCGAATCCGGCCAGCCGGTTGTCATAGCCTCCCGCTATGAACGTGAGCGTCTCACCGTTCATTGGAAACAGCACCGCCACACAATGAAGGCCGCTCAGGCGCGTGAAGGACACGCGCAGGTCGTACTCTTCAGGCGGCTTGTAGGGGATCTGCAGCCGCGCGCCACCACGCCCCTGGGGAGGGAATTCGCCAGTGCTGTCTGAAACCAGGCTGCCCTCCCGCATCGTCCATGTGCCCACCACCGCGTCCCGCACCGGATTAATCAGCGGCAGGAGATTCACACGGCGCGGCTCTTTCGGAGCGGCCGCGCGTATTGGCCTTCCGCGAGCGCTGATCTCGAGCAGGTGAACGGCATGGAAGGTTACCGGATCTCCGGCATTGCCGAGGCCGAGAACATTCCT
>Ga0196964_10001907_pt1 | contig 10165 bp, 9 predicted proteins | sample S1_10metaG_FD_148615 | JGI IMG/M metagenome (GOLD analysis project Ga0196964, IMG submission 148615) | Soil microbial communities from Anza Borrego desert, Southern California, United States - S1_10 | ecosystem: Environmental > Terrestrial > Soil > Desert | place: USA: California | collected... | reverse complement strand
CTCAGCAGAGGAACTACAAGAAATCTCAACATGTGACAAGATCCGAAATGTTATTTCTGTTATTGAACTTCTTCGGAAAAAAATTAATGATATCGAACCAGTCATGAAAGAAAAAGCTGAGAATTTTATTGAAATACCAGATCAATATCTTGATGCGAGCAAATTGCGTGCGTTAGGTTTTACCCCAGCTGTCAATTTTAGTGAAGGCATTGATCGAACAATTGCTTGGTATAAAAAATATTTTGACGATCTCGCCCCATTGGCAGAACGGTATATTGTCCATAAATAGAACAAAATGCCAGAGACATCCATACGCGTTGCACAGATACGCGGCAACGGATTAAGTGATAGAGAAACAAAAACATGGGAATACTTTCCCTCTGATATCAATCAGACGGTTTTTACGACTCATAAAAATATTTATTACCAGTCATCTCTGCCGTTTCCCATGGTCAAAGTGTGGGCGAGTACGGATAACATACTGTTAAGGCATGGTTTGAAGTATGCGCTTGGACGGTATCAACAGCTGTTTGGTTTAGAAAATAAATTGAACAATTTTGATATTGCACATACGGGAGAGATCTATAATTACTATACGTACCAGGCGGTACAAGCAAAAAAACGAAATAAGAAGTTGAAAGTCGTTGCAACCGTTTGGGAAAATATCTTTGGACGCTTCGAATACAATTATTGGCCCGGCTTTTCCATGCCGCCACGGTATTGGCGACAAGCCCTTGGTCGTATCATGAAAGAAAATATTGATGGGGTCGATATGTTTTTGCCAGCAACGCAGGATGCTGCTGAATTGTTGATGGATTATGGTGTTCCGGCAGAGCGTATAACTGTTGTGACACCAGGGATCATTCCAACAAATTCGGATGCAAAATCTGCTCTTCCTCCAGCATTTTTGGGGAAAGAAGTGTATCTCATGGTGAATCGTTTGGTAAAAGAAAAAGGCGTCTACGAAATCCTTTACGGATGGCGGCTATATCTCCGAAAAGCGGGAAATCCTGCAAACAAAGTGCTCGCTATTGTCGGGGATGGTCCTGAACGACAAAATATGGAACGTTTGGTCCGGGAATGGAATCTGGGTCAGCACATCATATTTACTCGCCAAGTGCCATATCAGGAAATGCTTGGCCTTTATAAAGGCGCTATATGCCTTATTCTTGGAAGTATGCCACTTCCGTCGTGGCAGGAGCAGTTTGGGTATGTACTTGCAGAAGCGATCTGTGCCGATGTACCTATTATTGCTGCATCTTCTGGTGCTATCCCGGAAGTAGTAGGGAAATCTGGACTTCTTGTCCCTCCTGCACATCCGATCGCGTTATCTCAAGCGCTTGTTCGTCTTGAAGATCCCGCTGTCTACCAGATGTTGAAACAAGGATGCACTGCAGAAAAGAAAAAGTTTGACATTTATACCTACGCTGACAAAGTTTCGAGTATTTATCGTTCTCTTGTACATGTATGAAGCTCTCCGTCGTTATTCCAGTGTACAATGAAAAAGAATCCATTCAAGCGCTTCTTTCGGCTGTATCAAATGTACAGTTACCTGGCTGGGAGAAGGAGATTATTGTAGTGGAAGATTATTCCACAGATGGAACACGCGAACTGTTGAAAGCATATCAAGATAAATATCGTGTTCTATTTCATGATAAAAATAAAGGAAAGGGTGCTGCATTGCGTACAGGATTTTCAGCGGCAACTGGAGATTATGTTCTCGTTCAAGATGCGGATTTAGAATATGATCCTGAGGAATACAGTACGCTCCTTGAACCGGTGTTGAAGTATAAGGCAGACGTCGTATATGGATCACGATTTATTGGTGACCGTGCACATAGAGTAGTTTATTTCTGGCATTATCTCGGCAATAGGTTTTTGACCTTGCTTTCGAACATGTTCACGAATTTGAATCTGACAGACATGGAAACGTGTTATAAGCTGTTTCGTCGGGAGATTATTCAAAAGATCACGCTCGAACAAGATCGGTTCGGATTTGATCCCGAAATTACGGCGAAAGTAGCGCGCTTAAAGCCGATTAAAATTTTTGAAGTCGGCATTTCGTACAATGGCCGTACCTATAGCGAAGGAAAGAAGATTACCTGGAAAGATGGTTTCCGTGTCGTGTATTGCATCATAAAATATGGAATTTATAGAACGTAAATCGAATCGATTTGTTGTCGGACTTCTGGGATGCTTAGCCCTTCTTAACCTTGCCATTTTCGCTTTCCTCTTTGGGTTTCATCCAAATAATGATACTGATAGCTATCTCTATGCTATCGATTTTTTTAGAGGAGACGGATCTATTATTTTTCCGAACCGCTATCTCAACCCCTTTTATCCACTCGTGGCAACGTATCTACTACCCTTTGTCAGCGCCACAACGAGTATTATTCTCACGAATATAGTTTTCTATTTCGGTTTAGTCTTTTTGACCTACGGCTTAATCCGTCGCGTCTTTGCGAGTAAAACGATCGGCTTGGTCAGTGCTCTGCTCACAATGGGAGCTTATCCTATGCTGCGCTATGCGCTTACTCAAGTACAGGATATCGGTGGATATTTCTGGTTTCTGGCGACGATATACGCGGGTTGGCGATTTTATGAAGAAAGTGATAAACGATGGCTCCACCTTGCTGGAATAGCGATAGCGTTTGGTGTATTTACAAAAGAAAGCGGGTGTATGGCTGCGTTTTTTGTAGGTATTCTTATTTTGGCCAAACAGGGGATATTTACGGAAAAATGTAAGGATATCGTCCGGGTGAGCTGGGCGCCTCTTACTGCTATTTTTATTAATGGGTTGCGCGGACAGGATATGCAGTATAGCTCCTTACAATGGTTTTTAGGTAATTGGACGGTCTATGCGCCAGGGAATTACGATATCGTCAAATGGGCAGGTGTCAACACGACGACGTTCAATGTGCTTTGGATCTTTGTTGCTATCACATTATTCATGATAGTGCAAAAGAAATGGGTATTGGAGAGACGAGAGAAACTCTATATACTTGCAGTAATCCCATCTAGTCTTTCGTATTTTGCCTGGCCAATCTTCATTAGTCGAACGGTATTTATTTCAGCCTGGCTTATTATTCCTATAGCTACGTATGGAATAGTCAAATTATCCAGAGAATCACGAGCACTATTTATTTGTTTGGTAGCTCTTGCACTAATGACACCCTATGTTCTCCAATCAGTTCTTCGGTATGCACACCTATTCCAGATTTTAGAACAGTGTAGCTGGCAGCCGCTCTGCAGCTGGAATTATTTTTGGGAACATCGGCATACTTTTAGTTCGCAAATGTAACATATGAACCGTACGTGGTTAAACACAATATCCTTATGGTGCAAAGAAAACACGACAGCTCTTGTTGTGTTTGGTATCGCATTGTTTCTTCTCTTTTTTCGTATTGGGTATCGGACATTTTGGATGGATGAGACAATGGTCCTTAGTTATTTACCTCACAGTCTTACTGGTTTCTGGAATGAATATACACATAATCCAGATAATCATCCACCGTTGTACTATTTTTTGGTTCTTCTTCTCAGTAAATTTTTACCATGGAATGAACTGATGGTTCGACTTACGTCGGTGGTTTCGGGGTTTGGTATCGTCGTGTTGGTCTATATATTCATGAAGGATATTACCAAAGAGAAACGGACGGCCTTGATCGCTGCGTTTTTTACTGCTTTCTCTTCTTATTTTATCCTTATTTCCCAGATGGCACGGTATCATAGTATTTCCGGTTTTGCTGCCCTGCTAACGCTCTATTTTTTCTACCGTCTCTTTACATATGGATTCACAACACGGACATGGTGGGGATTCGTGCTTTCGTTTGTATTTGTCGGATATGTGGATTATCCACACTTCGTCTATGTTGGTCTTATAGTAAATGCTGTCTACGCATATCGTCTGATCCGACGTCGGCCCTTAATGCCATTGCGGCGGTGGTTGCTGGGCCAGGGAATTGTCGCCATTCTTTGTAGTCCGATGGTATGGTTTTTATACCACCGCATCGTGATTCAGGGAGATGGTGGATGGTCGGACGTGAACCTGCTGGCGAATTCATGGGTCCATATTATTGCGGGCATATTTTTCCATGTATATAGTTATTTTTTTGGTGAGCATATTTTTCCTTGGAATTACTTTGTCTTTACGAGCGGATGCGTTGTACTCCTCGGTATTCTGACAGGGTGTGTTCGCGTATTTCAAAAGAAGTATTGGGATATTCGTGTCGGGTATATCGTGTTGTTGAGCATGGCTCTTATGGTTTTGAATACCCTCATCATGAACGTTGCAGATGCGAGGTATAATTTTATCGTGTATCCAAAATTTGCTTTTGTTGCATATCCGATAACAATCATGGCGTTTGTTCTGTGTCTGCGACATCTTACCGTACGGACGCAATACGTTTTATATTTTCTTTGGGCAGGCGTTGCGGTCATAGGACTTTTCCATTTTTATACTGCTACACATTATCTGAATGGAAGTTATTATCGAACTTTTGAATCGTTTGAGTTTGTTCGCGACAATGCGAATCCAGGAGATCGGCTTGCGATCACGCCGGATGCTGGAGAAGGTCTTTATCTTTTTTATAGAGAGACCTATTTCCGCCATTTGACGCCGCTTGGATATCATGATATTCCCCATGCACCAAGTGGTTCTCGTGTTTGGTTTTTTTCAACGGGACATGATGGTCCGGGAGAATCGGTCACAACTGAAAGCCGTGTACCGGAAGGATATATTATTTTGAAACAGTATGACAGCGTGCCGCTCGATCCGACATTCAAAATGGTGAAAGAAAAGATATTAGACCGTCCCAGCTATACCTATAAATATACGGTATTTTTACTACAGAAAGTATGATGTGTATTGTTTGTGGAGGTCAGATGAATCGCCACTTCACGAAAAAAGAGTTTCGGATCGTTAAGTGTCCTGTGTGCCGTCTTATGGCAGTGGAGAATGTTCCAGAAGACCTCGCGCCGTATTATAGCGAAGGATATTTTACTGGAGATACCCAGCTTGAGGGGTATATGGATTATGACCATGATAAAGCGGCCTCGCGTGATATTTATCGGTATCACTTGAAAGTGATGGAGGGATTGATCAACAAAAAAGAACAGTGGTCGCTCTTTGAAGTAGGATGTGCAACTGGCTTTTTTATGAATTTAGCGAAAGAGCGCGGGTGGGTGACAGAAGGGATCGATATTTCTGACTATGCCGTCAAGGAAGCTCAAAAAAAAGGCCTCAACGTAACCACGGCAACATTGGAAACATATCCACCAACGAAGACATTCGACTGTGTTGCGATGCATGATGTTATTGAGCACGTGAAGGATCCTATAGACTTGATCAAACGCGTCCATAAGCTACTGGCTATGGGTGGCATTTTCGTCATTGCTACACCCGATGCTGGAAGCGTATGGGCGCGACTCTGGGGCCAGCGCTGGCATGCGTTTGTTGTACCGCAACATTTGTTTTATTTCACAACTAAAAATTTGGTTACTCTGCTCAAAAGAGAAGGATTCGATGTGGTTCATACGGATCACCGAGGAAAATGGTTTTCTATTCCATATATCTTTCGTTTACTCCATACATGGACTGGAGTCCCATTGTTTTCCAAAATTGCCGGCTGGACCTCAAAAACTTTTTTACAACATCAGGCTGTCCCCATTAATGTCGGTGACACCCTCTTTTTGATCGCGAGAAAAGTACGATAGTATGATCTCCCTTATCATGACCGTCAAAAATGAGCACATGCATCTTCCTGCATGGTTTGAGAGTATACAAAAACAGACTGTGCAGCCGGATGAAATTGTCATTGTTGACGGTGGTTCTACTGACAGGACAGTTGATTTGCTGGGCAATTACGCCGATAACAATAAGGCAGTTCGGATATATACAAAAGCGGGAAATATCTCTGTGGGGCGCAATGAAGCAATTCGTCAGGCAAAAGGGAATATTATTATTGCGACAGATGCGGGATGCACATATGATTCGGCATGGATTGAGCGATTGGTAACAACTCTTCGGGAAGAAAACGCTCTTTTTGTCACAACAGCATTTGGTCCTTGGCTTGAGATGGGCGATTCATTGTCTGTGTATGGAATTGCCGCCGCAACGATACCTGCACCACATGAATTTCAAAAAAAATGGCTTCCATCAAGCCGAACCGTTGCCTTTCGAAAAGAGCTTTGGGAAAAGGTTGGTGGGTATCCGGAGTGGTTGCCGATTTGCGAAGATATTGTATTTGATCTTACTATACAGCAGCATGGTGTTACGCCGGTTTTTTTACGTGAGCCATTGGTATTCTGGCGTCCACGGGCAACCGTCGGTGCATACCTCCGACAGCTGTTTGGATATACGCGAAGCGATGGACATGCAAAATTATTTTTACACCGCCAGCTTATCCGATATACCGTATATGGTGTGAGTATATTGTTCGCTCTCTATGGGCAGTGGATCATTCTGGGTGTAGGCGTACTTATTTATATGTGGAAATTTTGGCGCCGCTGGTGGATGTTTACCAAAGCAAAGTCGTTGTTTTTTCGGACTATTGGTTTTCTGTACGTACCTCTGTTGGTTGCTTTAGGAGACGGTGCAAAGATGCTAGGGTGGATCGTCGGTGTCTGGGAACGAAGAAGTGGAAAAGTGGCGTATAGACCGCTTATTTCTCGGTCATAGCAAGTGTTATGGAAGCCCACAATTTATCAGCTGTAGAATCCCAAGAGAAATGCTTCCGTCTTTTCCTCCCGTGTTCGATGAGAGTGTGACGAAGCGTTGCATTGGTTGTCATGGTAATCATGGCATTTTTTATTTCTTCGACGCGAAAAGGGTCAACATAGAGTGCTGCGTCTCCGGCCACTTCGGGCAGGGACGTTGTGTTTGCGGAAATAATAGGAACATCGGACTGCATCGCTTCCAAGAGTGGAATCCCAAATCCTTCAAAATAGGGGACATAGGCGAGGCAAAAAGCGCCAGCCATAAGGCGGTACAGTTCATCATTTCCAACGCGGCCAGTAAAAAGAATATCAGCGCGATATGAGAGTTGTCGCAGTATTTTTTGTATGTCTTTTCCGCCCCAGAATAAGGACCCCGCAATAATTAATTTCATGGGGCTCTTCGTCTCTTCCTTGAACATCTGGAACGCGGTTAGCAGTCGAGGAATATTCTTTCGTGGGTGAAGAGATCCGACAAAAAGAAAATATGCTTGACCATCCGCATATGTGCGTCGGATATTCTCTTTTTCTTGCTCATCTGCTGGGGCAAATTGTTCTTGGATGCCGTTATAGACAACGTCTATTTTATGTTCATCAGCGCCGTACGTTTGCATGAGATCATGTTTGGTATACTGGGACACCGTTACAATGCGTGTCGCTTTGCGTACAGACTTGGGATAGAATCGGTTAAAATACCGACTGGTCCAAAACGGCAAATCCTTCGGATAATGGTGGAAATTAATATCGTGCACGATGGCAAGTTGTATGCAATTGGCACCAAGGGAAAGAATGCCGTCCGGGGAAAGAAAGAGATCTGGCTGTACGGCATCAAGTACACGCTTCACGCCGATTTCATACCAAGGATAGTACAATAAGCCGTGTCGCACGGGAGGGTACACCACACGAGCCGTGACATTGTCCTGGAAAAGAAATTCCGGATCGTATGGACGATCAAATAAAAAAAGAAAACGGACGTCGGGATGATCGCTGGTTATCCTCCGCAGGGTTTGATAGGCAAACCAGCCAGTACCATCCAGGCGGTTTTTGAGCAGCATTCTCGCGTTTACGACAATAGTAGGGGCCTTCATAGTGCTCCTAGTTTAGCGAAAAAAAGGTATTTTTACAACCCCAGGAGCGCTTGCAAAATAGCGCCTCTCCTACTATAATGGAGCAATGCAACCCCAAAAGCTTAATGTCGGATGCGGTACTCATATCCTACCAGGCTGGATAAATCTGGATGTAAAACAGATTCCTGGCGTTGATATGGTTCATGATATTGAACACCTACCGCTTCCGTTTGCCGACAACCAGTTTGATGAAATCCTCTGCCAGGATGTGCTTGAGCATGTCGAGTATATCCCTGTCCTCAAAGATCTTCATCGCATTTTACAGCCAGGGGGAACTCTGTCGATTCGTGTTCCTCATTTTACTTCCCATCATAATTTTGTCGATCCAACACATAAAAAGATGTTTTCTATCAATACATACGATTTTTTTGTAAAAAATACCAGTGAACAGCATGACCGGTCATACTATTTTGATTTTGCCTTCTCATCTTGCCAATCTGCACACATCCTTTTTGATCATGGCTCACCTATTTTCTTTCTAAATAAGGTCATGCAACCATTGGTAAATAGAAGTGCGCGCATGCAGCGAATCTTTGAATCGACAGCCTGGTCTCGGCTATTTCCTGCGCTCAATATTCAGGTTACGCTCGTGAAATGACGTCTATGAAACTTTCCTTGATTGTAGTCAATTGGAATACCGTCGATTTGCTTCGCCAGACACTCAGGTCCGTTGTGTCAACAGGAATCACCGACAGCTATGAACTGATCGTCATTGATAATCATTCCGCTGACGAGAGTGTGGACATGGTACGAAACGAATTTCCAGAGGTGACGCTTATTGTGAATTCAGAAAATCGTGGTTTTTCCAAGGCCAATAACCAAGGCATGGCTATCGCAAAAGGGGAGTATCTCTGCCTGTTAAATAGCGATACGATTGTCAAAGAAGGTGCCATACAAACGTTGGTACATTATCTCGATACACATCCTGATGTCATGATGGTTGGACCTCGTCTTTTGAATGCGGATGGTAGTTTCCAGCATTCCTGTCGTCGCCGTTTGCCCACACCGACAAATTCTTTTTATCATCTCTTCGGTTTTGCTGCGCTTTTTCCGAACCATAAAAAGATAACGGCGTATAAACAATATGCTGAAGATCCAAACAGCACAGGCAGCGTGGAAGCGATTTCCGGAGCAGCCATGATGTTTCGCCGCCACGTATATGAAACGATCGGGGGTTTAGACGAGCAATTTTTTATGTATGGCGAGGATCTTGATTTCTGTAAGCGTGTGAAAGATAAAGGGTGGAAGACGGTGTATGTTGCTGACGCAGTTATTGTTCATTTGAACGGCGGAAGCAGTAAAAAACGCCGGCGTGCGTCGATTATGAATTTTTACGACGCTATGTGGCTGTATTATAAGAAGCACTTCAAGGAGACACATCCATTCCCGGTGCAGGCGATTATCTGGTTAGGAATCCACGTTCGAAAACAGATAGCATTGCTTTTTCAAAGAAATAAAAAATAACCCTATGAAAACGATTCTTGTTACAGGTGGCGCTGGCTTCGTTGGATCACATCTTTGCGAAGCGTTATTGGAAAAGGGTCATCGCGTGATCTGTGTTGATAATTTTTTGACAGGCAGCCAGGACAATATTGCTGCTGTAAGAAACCATGAGCGATTTGTATTTGTGGAACATGATATTATTACCCCACTGTATATCGATGAACCTATCGATGAAATTTATAATCTTGCCTGTCCCGCATCTCCGGTACAGTACCAGCACAATGCTATTCGTACTATTAAAGTAAATACTGTCGGCATGGTGAATATGCTTGGATTGGCGAAAGCGAAGAACGCAACATTCCTCCAAGCCTCCACCTCCGAAGTGTACGGTGATCCAGAAGTACATCCACAAACGGAAGACTATCGAGGGAATGTGAATCCGATTGGACCACGTGCATGTTACGACGAAGGAAAACGGTGTGCAGAAACATTGTGTTTTGATTATTATCGTTCTCACGGGTTGCGTATTAAAATCGCACGTATCTTCAATACGTATGGAATGCGCATGCAGAAAAATGATGGACGAGTCGTATCCAATTTTATCGTCCAAGCGTTGAAGGGAGAACCAATTACCATCTACGGCGACGGTTCTCAGACACGAAGCTTCTGTTATGTGGATGATCTCGTTCGTGGACTTATTGCTCTTATGGGTACATCTGCTACTATAACGGGGCCGATCAACCTTGGTAATCCAGGAGAACTGTCGGTCAAAGAACTGGCGGAGAGTATTATCCGTCTGACGGGAAGTGTGAGTGATATTGTGTATAAAGCGTTGCCTGTCGACGATCCGACGCGGAGACAGCCGGATATCACCAAAGCGC
>Ga0196964_10001906_pt1 | contig 10167 bp, 4 predicted proteins | sample S1_10metaG_FD_148615 | JGI IMG/M metagenome (GOLD analysis project Ga0196964, IMG submission 148615) | Soil microbial communities from Anza Borrego desert, Southern California, United States - S1_10 | ecosystem: Environmental > Terrestrial > Soil > Desert | place: USA: California | collected... | reverse complement strand
GGACTCGGGGTGGCATACATTCGCGGCTTCGCGTATGCCCTCCATACCTTGGAAGCCGATATTATCGTGGAAATGGACGCAGATTTTTCCCATGATCCTCTGGATCTGCCTCGTCTCATTTCTCGTGCGGTCGCACCGAAAGCATTCGTCATTGGGTCGCGCTATGTGGACGGCGGATCCATTCCGACCGACTGGCCCGTTCTCCGTGTGATGAATAGTAAAATTGCGAATCTCGTCACACGGTATGTTGCGGGCATTCGCGGGATAGAGGATTGTACAGGCGGATTCAGAGCAATCAATGCTGAACTCCTGCGCTCTATTGATCTCTATCGCATCGGTGCATCCGGATATTCATTTCAAATCAATTTGCTCCAGGCTGCGATCGACCAAGGAGCGCGCGTCATTGAAGAGCCAATTCACTTCATTGACCGAACGACCGGCGAGTCAAAAATGCGACTGTTCGATATCGTGGAATTTCTCTGGAATGCGGTGAAATTGCGCGTGAGACCTTTTACTCAGGCAACACAGCCCCTTCACCGGTATGGTACGGAAGTGGCACTCGGTTCGCTCGCTGCCCTTCTCGTCGTCGGAAGTACTCTGGTCGTTACTGGCGTCATCGCCTTCAAGACGATTGCCATGGGTGTGTTTCTCTTCCTGTCGCTTCTCATTACGATTCAAGGACTCTTTACCCTCATCGGTCTCCTCTACGCATGGGAAGAGCCAAAGCGGCTGGAGCAGAATCGATCGCCGAAGATGTTCGTTCCACCCCAGTATTCATTCACTGCACTTATACCAGCCTTGCATGAAGAACAGGTGATCGGCACGACCATCCGCGCAGTTGCAGCCATTGATTACCCAGAAAAGTTAAAAGAAATTCTCGTTATCTGTCGTGAAGATGACAAGGGAACAATCGAAGCGGCAACGGAGGCGATTCGAGAGATCGGACGAGAAAATATCAAGCTGATCATTCCACACTTTAAACCACGCAACAAACCAGACAAACTGAACTTCGCACTTGAATATGCTACCAAAGACGTTGTCTGCGTCTTCGATGCCGAAGATTCTCCGCATCAAGATCTGTATAAAGTCGTGAACACCGTTATGGTTCGAGACAATGCAGACGTGGTCCAATCTGGTGTTCAACTCGTGAATTTCCGATCCAACTGGTTCTCAACGCTGAATGTCCTCGAATATTTCTTCTGGTTTAAATCCGTTCTTCACTATTTCGCTCGCAAACAGGTGATTCCGCTCGGCGGCAATACCGTGTTCTTTAAAAAGCACTGGCTGGAAAAAGTGAATGGCTGGGACGCCGATTGCCTGACGGAAGACGCTGATGTGGGCATTAAGCTCTCAAGCGCCGGTGCCAACATCCGCATTATCTATGATGAGGAACATGCCACCCAAGAGGAAACACCACCAAGTCTCTCCAGTTTCGTAAAGCAGCGTACGCGCTGGAATCAAGGCTTCCTGCAAGTGTATAAGAAAAAAGAATGGAAACAACTGCCGAAATTTACCCAGCGTTTGCTCGTTGCGTATATCCTCATCTGGCCGGAAGTCCAAGCATTTCTCTTCCTCTATGTCATGCTTTCTCTCGTCATGATGTTCACCGTCAAACTACCGATTCTCCTGACCCTCCTATCGCTCTTGCCGCTGTACCTCCTCATGATCCACTTCGTTGTTCTGAATGTTGGTCTCTATGAGTTTACGAAGAAGTATGGCATGAAGTACCCATGGTACATGCCGATGAAAGTAGGACTTACCTTTATCCCATTCCAACTCCTGCTCGGAGTCAGCGCTGTCCGCGCCGTGTATCGTGAGCTGGCAAAGCAAACAACATGGGAAAAGACAGAGCATGTGAATGCCCATCGTCCAGTTCCAGCAGCATCTCCTCGGGGCCTTCGGTCTACCACGCCGAATCTCTAGGCTCCTCGTGCCGTTCCGAATGATGTTCCGCGTTTATTCAGCGATACGACCGTGGTATCGCCGAAACCTACGCGGAATATTACCCCTCTTCGGCACGCCTTATCGCTTGTTGTTATGTCATGTTTAACTTACTTGTATGTTCGACACTATTAAAGCGTTTTTCCAAACGCATCTCTTTGAAGGAAAGCGTGATCGCGTCCTCATCCTCCTTCTCGTTGCAGCGACCGTATTCCATGTCGTGAATATGTTCGGATACCCGACCTACCGCGAAGACGAAGGTACCTATATGTCTCAATCCTGGGCAGTCTTGAACATGAATACGCTCGCCCCGTATACGTATTGGTATGACCATTCGCCAGCCGGCTGGATCTTCCTGTCTGTCTGGAATTTTCTGAACGGAGACTTCTTCCGCCATGGCTTGGCAGTCAATTCCGGACGTATTTTCATGGCGATCCTTCAAATATTCTCCACCTATTTTGTCTACCGCATTGCAAAAAATATTACGGAACGGCGCGATGCCGCGGTTGTAGCGACGCTCATCTTTTCGGTTTCGCCCTTGGCCATTATTTTCCATCGGCATGTGCTGCTCGACAATATCATGACGTTTTGGTTCCTCTTGTCCATCCTTCTCTTGTCACAATCCTTCCGTCTGAAAAATATTGTCCTGTCTGCCCTTACGTTTGCACTCGCTGTCCTGTCGAAAGAATCTGCCATTGTCTTCTTTCCCGTCATGCTTGGCATCGTTGCATACCATACGCATAAGAATCACCGTCATTTCGCCGTCGTTGTTTGGCTCAGCGTTGCCGTCCTCACGATGTCTCTCTATCCGGTGTTTGCACTCTTAAAAGGAGAACTGTTTCCGTCCGGCACTTTCCTTGGCGGTTCTCAGCCGCATGTAAGTCTGTGGGAAGCGATACAATTCCAGACACAGCGCAGCGATGATATTGCATTCTGGAAAGCGGGGAGCACGTTCCGACATGCGCTTGATACGACCTGGATGCGCTACGGCACCCTCCTTATTCTCGTCGGCCTTCTGTCCATGGTGGCACAGCTGTGCATGTATAAGAAAAAATGGCATTTTGCCATCGGTATGATGACGCTTCTCTTTACCATTTATATCATGCGCGGGCAAGTGCTCGATTGGTATATTATCCCGGTTATTCCGCTGTTCTCGCTCAGTATCGCCATGGTATATGCCGAAATCATCCGGCTCTTCTCGGAAGAACCATCCTATGAACCGAAAGTCCGTACCGGCCTTGGCTCAGTCATCGCCGCGATTCTACTCTTCAATCTCGGGTACAATTACCATATCTTTACGCTTGATTTGACAACAAACCAAGTGGAAGCGGTGGCCTGGACAAAGGAACATATTCTTCCAAAAGATGCTGTTGTCTTGATCGATAATTATGCCTTTGTCGACTTAAATCCACACATCGAGGACATCACGAAAACAAAAGTTCATTACTACTGGAAAGTCGATACGGATCCTATGGTAAAAGACACGATCCTCCATGCGGATTGGAATTCCATTGATTACATGCTCACCACACCGGCTCTTGCCCAGTCCATTTATGATGACGATCTTACGATTGTGAAGGAAGCGTTCGAAAAATCTCATGTCGTGAAACGCTTCAGCAAATACGAGGAATGGTTCGAAGGATATCCCGTAGAAATCCGCGAAGTGAATAACAAGAACGGCACGGTCCATAAGAGCTGGCAATGGTACAAAGAGAATTTTATCACCGACAGCGGACAAGTGATTGATAAATCATCGAATAATCAAACGACGTCTGAGGGACAATCATACGCACTGTTGCGCGCTGTCTGGGAAGACGATCAAGAAACATTTGATACTGTCCTTGACTGGACCATGACGCATCTGAAATTGAGCGACGCATATCTTTTTGCCTGGCTTGCCCATGGTGAAGAAGAAGGTGCACTGAAGATCAAAGATTATACGACCGCGTCAGACGCGGATGAAGACATCGCCCTTGCACTCATTTTTGCTCATAAGAAGTGGGGAGGGGACACGTATCTCCCAACAGCACAAGCCATCATCCGGGATATTTGGCAGCATGAAATTGTACATGTGAATAACACCTATTACCTGATCGCAGGAACCAACCTGGAACGCGATGGTGGATACCTCGTTAATCCATCCTACTTCTCTCCAGCAAGCTACCGCATCTTTGCAGATGTTGATAAAGCCCATCCGTGGGAAAAAGTCGCGGACGATACCTACCGTATTCTCCACGCCTTGAACAAATCTCCAGTGTTCAATAATAAAAATACCGCTCTCGTTCCGAATTGGTTCATTGTCGACAAGCAGGGAAAATTCCGCTCGACCGGACCATATATCCAAGCAACCGCTGACTACTACGGTTACGATGCTTTCCGCTTGTATTGGCGTATCGCGCTCGACAAAACGTGGTTTGACTCAAACGATGCAGCGGAATATCTGGAACAAGTGACGCCGTTCTTTAAGAAAGAATGGGAAGAGAAAAAACAAATCAATTCGGTCTATCTCTTAGATGGAACCCCGGGCGTATCGTATGACGATATTAGCACCGACGCTGGTGCGCTGTCCGTCTTCTTCATTACCGAACCTGAACTCGCCATCGATATGTACTCTACCAATTTCTGGCCCAAGTATAAGGATGGCTATTGGGGAGATCCGAACAAATATTATGATCAAAACTGGGCGTGGTTTGCAACTGCACTCTATACGCATAACACCCCGAATCTATGGGGCATGCCAGAATCACTGGCGAAAAAATAAACACACAAATAAAAACAACATCCCGTACACACGGGATGTTGTTTTATGGCAGCACGCGTCAGAGACCTGTGCTGCAGATAAAGGGAGGTAGAGCGCTCCCCATCGCTTGCGTGTGCCCCCGCACCCACATCACCGAGTCGCGTATTCAGCGATGACCGCTTTGACGCCGTCTGGGTCCACGGTCACCACGTCGATGCGAACGATGTCGGTGAGATAGATCTTTTGTTGATCAGCATCGGACGGCTTGAGTTCGAGGTACTCACCGTCATCGCCTGCATGAGCAGCAACGTTTGCGAGATCGCAGTGGACTGACTTACCGAAGTCCATGTTCACCCGCACGCGGAGCGGGCGGGCTGCTGCGACAGCAACATTGAACATGGCTTGAATATCGGCACCGGTTATCTGTTTGACGATGTGTCTCATGTCATCCTCCTGACGAGGAAGGATATCAAAAATTGGATGGTTCATCAAGGAACGCCTATACGGATCGGACATTTTCAAAAAAGACACTCCATATGGAGTGTCTTTTAAGTATGCTTACTGCGTCACAACAAATGTTGTCACACTGTTCGCTGGCATCGTGTACTGGAATGCATTGTTATTCACGGTATAAGTGCCTGCTGCAACTGGCGTTGCTGAATTTTGTGTCAGCTGGTACGCTGCCGCTTGCTTCATCTGTGTGCCGTGGGTCAGTGCAATGTTTGTTGTTTTTGCACTACCTGACTTGTTGATCGCGACAATCACGATACGATTCGCATTGTTTTTATCAACACTGGCATAGACAGACGTTGCATTGTTGTCATTGGTTGTTGCTGTGATACTCGTGTCACCGAAGGTAGAACCCCGTCCATCGAAGTTGCGGAACATAGCGAATCCGCCGTAAATAAACTTGTGGTCCGTGTTCCCGAGGTGCCAGAGGTTGGCAGCAAAGAGTCCTTCACGACCGAAGATACCGAGGACGTCTGCTTGCGCAATACCACCAGAAATGTGGTTTCCACCACCATAGTAGTATTCCGTAATCGCAAGTTTTGTTCCAGGATAGTTGTTATTGATTTTTGTCTTCATCCATGGGATGAGTGCAATCGGTCCGCGTGTCACGTCATTGGCAATCCAACTATTTTCTTTATAGGTCGGATCCCAGAGTGACCTTGGTGCTTGCATACGTGCTTCTGCAATGCCTGGAGATGCATCATCTTCAATGATGCGTCGTCCATCGCCCTGCGCTTCTGGATACCAGTGGATATCCATGACATCAAGCAACCGCTTGCCATGCTGCTGTTCGCCAGCTTTCATGCCTGCAAGATAGGTGTCGATGAAATTTCTTCCGTTTGCATCTGGTGCGTTCTGAAGATGCAAGAATCCTGCGTAACCGTAGTTCGCTGCACCGAACACAAGTCCGTGTGGTGCGACGCTTTTGATCGCATTCGCGTACGTGATGGATTTATTGATAAGACCATCGTACGTTACGGCCTGCGTCTGGAGACGAGGATGGGTGTGACTCCAGAGATCTGGTTCGTTATCAAGAGAGTAGAAGATTTTCTTTCGTGGATCTGTCTTTGCGTTTGGGAATGAATTTTCAATGAAGTTGACGAATTCATCTTGGTACACACTGCCATCGCCGAGGGTTGGCGTGAGTGACAATGCGCCATTCTTTTTTGCGACAGTTTGTTCGAAGCGTGTCGTGAGATAATTTGGCGTATTGCCAACGTCTCCGTCGCCGCGCTTATCTTCTGCCACATGTCCGAGCATTGGCACGGTCACGAGCATGGCTGCATTACTATTGTGCGCCATCGCTGTGCGCATGCGAACTGCTTCACCTGGGGTGTCGCCACCGCCTAAGTAGCCGTCACTTTGCTGTTGCCAATCTGAGCCAGCGTTCGAGGCATTGTTTTCCCAATTATATGTGGAAAGACGATTGCCGCCGAAGCGAGCGAAGGTCAAGTTGCGTGATGACCCATCCCAACTGTTTGGATTTCCTTCAAAGTTGGTTCCGTAGATATACGGAGAAATGGGCTGCTGATTGTTTGAGTTGACGGTGAAGGTGATATCTGCCGCTGGGATATTTGTTGGCGGCACGGTGACGATCGGTGCGGGGGACACCGGCTGTACCGGAGTTGGTGTCGGCGTTGGCGTCGGTGCTGGCTGTGTTGGTTGTGATGGGAGTGTAACAACACTTGCTGAGCCGCCATCTCGATTGATGGTGATAGCAACGCGTTGTTTCGCAATCGTTTGGTATGTTTTCGCATCGATCGCAACGAATTTAATTTCGTACGGACCATTGCCGCGCCAATTCCAACCGTCGACGTTCACGAGGGATTCTTTATGAGGTCCATCGGTCATGTTGTCCGGCATGAGGTTCAGTCGATCATTATCGACTTGCCAGTACATGCGGTAATCGCTCAAGTTTTTTCCTGGAACCATTGCCTTAAACGGCTGTGTTCCTGAGATACGTGCATTGTTCGTTGGCCACCAGACATTGATTGTCGGTGTGGCAGTACTGCCACCCACTGTTTGAACTGGTGTGGTTGGCGTTGGTGCCACGACTGGTGCAGGTTGATTCACCGTAAAGGTGCCTGCGCGGTCGGTCCAGTACACGTTTCGTGACCACCATTCTGTAAAGATCCCTGCTTTGACCGTATATTGTCCGGTCACTGTCGGTTTCCATTGGAATGAATAGGTCTTTTGCGTGTTTGAAGGCAAGTTCTGCCATTCATAATACTGCTGATGGACTTTTTGATTGGCGGCGTTGTAGATTTCTATATCCACTATAGCATTCTGCATCGCTCCTCCTTGGTTGCCAATCGTTGCAGTGATCGTACCATTTTGGTTCACGACCCCTGGCGAGGGTGAGACTGTTGCACCAACACAGAAGGTGGATGACGCGTCACTGCATGTGGCCGCATTCGTCGCCTGTGTTGGGGTAAAGAGTGCACTCGTCAGAAGGGTGAGGAGTGTGAAGAGCGCCAGTCCTTTGCCGCTCTTCTTTTGATTGTTCGAATATTCCATGAACTACGTATTTAAGAGTGAAGTGCAGGCGAGAAGTGAATCCGCTGCACGTACTCGTTCCATTTAGATGCCAACCGGGACGGGAACGAGAATAGGGAAGGGGAGTTTAATAGGCATATGAGTAAAATTAAGTACAAAAAAACATGGTGGATACCATGCTTACCTAGTTGTGGCGGACATACTTAGGATTCTCCCTGAGTAGTGGTCCACGGCGTGCTAGTGTGTGCCATGCATCCCTCCCTTAGTTAAATTGTGTGTGGTCGATGGTGCGCCACACGGTTTGGTGGTGACCTTTGTTTGTTTTTCACGATGCTTATTTTGAACTTCGTGAGTCTGCAGTATATCCCGGAAATGAGGTGATGTCAAGAGTGGAATTTGGGATAATGTAGGAAATTGAAGCACGCTCAGCAAAAAATCGGTGTGGATAATTTTCCTAGTGTCCAGATGGGTTTTTTGTATAAAATCTATCAAAAAAATGAAGAAAAAAAGAACACGGGACGCGAGAGAACGAGGTAGTTCTTCGCGTCCCGTGTGGGTCAGCGTTCCTGGGTGGCCGGAACACTCCGAAATGGACGCAACTGGGCGGTGAGCTGCTGCTGCAGTTCACGTTCGACCTGATCATCGAATCCGTAATCATCGCTCCAGCGCGCAAGGAGGTCGATAAATTTCTGGTCCGGCGCGTCAGGAGGGAGTCGTTCGTGGTCGAGTTCAGTGTCTCTCTTCAGTAAGTTGATTGTGATGAACTTCGGCACCGGTGATTGTTCGACGGTGATGGTCCACATGGCGTCCTCCGTGTAGGCGACTTGCGCTGATGGCAACACTATTACAGACAAGAAGGGGTATTGTCAACCTAGGATCATGTATCCACACCCCTCCCTTTACAAATGCAACTAAGTTGCATATACTGGAGTGGTCGCCATAGTGGTGACTAAAAGACATGCGAAGAACTGGCCATCCATGGTCAGTTCGTCGTTTGAAGAGTTATCACGGGGGTGGCAATAACCCTTGCTCCTGCAACTCAGTTGCTCTATACTCACAGTATATGAAAACAACCCTATCAACATTTATCGATCGCTTGAAAGCAGATGGACATCGTATTACAGATGCACGGTTGGCACTTCTTGAAGTGTTTCTTAAAGAAGATCGTCCGCTCTCTGTGCCGGAAATTCAACAGCTGTTGAAAAAACGACATGCAGTCAATAAAACGACTGTCTATCGTGAAGTTGAATTCTTATTGCGTGAAAATATCATCGTGACCACGAATGTAGATGAGAAAAGGGGGACATATGAATTGGCTGGCACACATCACCATCATATCGTATGCAAAGAGTGCAGTACGACAGAAGAAATCCACTCAAAACAATTAGAAGCCATTTTACAACAATTAGAAAAAACAGTCGCAGGTCGAGGGCAGTTTGCCAATATTCGTCATACCGTTGAACTCTTTGGCCTCTGCGTGTCGTGTCAAAGGCATGCTGTATAAATCGTGTATCTATCAATAGTATTTTTCTATGAAAAAAATCGTCGGTATCGTGGTAGGATCTATTGCCCTCGGAGGTATTCTTTGGTATGTGGCATGGAACAAGACGCCGCATACCGCACCTCCTTCAGAAGAAAGAAAGATGCAGGTGGTCGCAAGTATTTATCCGATCGCTTTTTTTGCACAAGAGATTGGCCGTGAACATGTGGATGTTCGAACACTGACACCAGCCGGCGCAGAACCTCATGATTATGAACCAACGCCTGTTGACCTCGTCGCGCTTCAGTCTGCAGATATTGTCCTCTTGAACGGGGCTGGCCTTGAACCATGGGCAGATCATGGTACCGAAAATACAAGACGAGTTGTAGAAATGGTTGCTTTTGTTGAACCGTTACCTGTGTCATACCAGGAAGAAGAGGAGCATCACGATGAGGGGCATGAGGAAGATGCTGAAGAAGGCCATGTGCATGAGGAGGGGGAGGTCGATCCTCATTTTTGGCTCGATCCAATCCAAGCGAAAAAGATGGTGCATGCCATTGCTGATGCGCTCATCGCAATTGATTCGGATCATACGGCTGACTATATCGCGAATCGGGAACATCTTTTAATACGCCTTGATCGTTGGCATGATTCGTATGGATCCAATTTAAAAGAGTGCAAGCAGCGGACTATTATTGTTTCACATAATGCATTTCAATATTTGGGCAAACGGTATGGGATAGATATCCATGCGATTGCAGGCATTTCTCCAGATGAAGAACCATCTCCTCGTCGTATGGCAGACATTACGCAATTGGCTCGCGAGAAAAAAGTGACGCATATTTTTTTTGAAACCCTCGTGAGCCCCAAACTTGCACAAACGATTGCAAATGAAACCGGACTAGGGACACTTACACTCAATCCGCTTGAGGGTCTTACGAAGGAAGAGATGGACCGTGGTGACAATTTTTTTACGGTCATGGGTAGTAATCTCAATGCA
>Ga0196964_10001905_pt1 | contig 10168 bp, 13 predicted proteins | sample S1_10metaG_FD_148615 | JGI IMG/M metagenome (GOLD analysis project Ga0196964, IMG submission 148615) | Soil microbial communities from Anza Borrego desert, Southern California, United States - S1_10 | ecosystem: Environmental > Terrestrial > Soil > Desert | place: USA: California | collected... | reverse complement strand
TACGCCAGTCCGGGACGCGGGGCCTCGACCTCGGCACCGATGCCCTCCAGCCGCGCGACGACGGCCTCCCACGCGTCGGCGACGCCCAGCGGGTCTGGTGGGATGAGCGCCAGGCGCGGGCAGCGGGCCAGCGCCTCCCCCAGCCGCATGCCGGGGTGCACGCCGAACGCCTCGGCCGCCTGGGAGACCTCCCCCACGAGCTGCTCGCGGCCCGGGTCCGGGGCCAGTGCCATCGATCCCTGCGCCAGCGCGGCGCGCCCGCCCGCCGCGACGGCGAGCTCGAAGCGCGGGAGCAGAACGCAGAGGACGAGCACGAACGGATGTTCGCATCCCCCCGGGATGGATCGCGCTACAGGGCGCGTTGGAGCCCGAACATCGGACCGAGGCGCAGCGCCACGTTCACATCGCCCTCGACGTCCAACCGGCCCATGAGCAGGGCTTTCCCGGGATCCAGGTCACCAGCCACCAGCCGCGCGAAGTCGGCCAGCCCGAGCTTGACGACGAGCGCGGCGTCCGGGGCCGTACCAGGGCGCGAGCGCGCGGCCGTCGCGCCCACCTCCACCATCCAGCTGCGCCGCCGCCCGTCCATCCCGAGGAGCTCGAACTGCAGCGCCCCCGTGAAGCCCTCGGCGCCGGCGGGGTCGAAGCGCCACGCCAGCGCGCCGAACACGATCCGCAGGCCGGCGCGCCCGCCGATGGTGCGCTCGAGCCGCCGATCGTCGCTGCGGCGCGCGAAGGCGCCCAGGGCTACGCGGCCGCGGGCGGCCGCACGTCCGGAGAGCGGACCTGAGGACCCCAACCGCATCGCGCGCCAGGGTAGTCCCGTTACGGTGCCGCGTCATGCTCCGGGCGGGGACCTGCAAGTTCGTCGTGACCCTCGCGCTGCTGGCGGCCGCGCCGGCCGCGGACGCGCGCGTCGTGCGCGCCGAGGGCGTCCTGCCGCCCGGCCAGAGCGGGTTCGTGTCGGCCACCGGGCTGGTGGACGGCACCGGCTCGCCGCATCTCTACGACCAGGTGGCGCTCTTCGAGCGCTTCGAGCGCAAGCCGTTCGCCTTCCACAGCGGCCCCGGGGCCGAGGAGCGCCCGCGAGACGGCGTGCGGATCGTCCGCGACGCCTTCGGCGTGCCGATCGTCCACGGCACCACGGAGTACGACGTGTGGTGGGGCGCCGGCTACGCGGTCGCGCAGGACCGGCTCTTCCAGCTCGAGGCGTTCCGGCGCGCGACGCAGGGCCGGCTGGCCACGCTGCTCGGCCGCAGCGCACTGCGCGACGACCTGATCGCGCGCCGCGACTACCCCTCCGGCCCGGAGGTCGAGGCGATGGCCGCCCGGCTGCCCGTCGCGCTGCAGCGCCGCGCCGAGGCCTATCGCGACGGCATCAACGCCTGGCTGGCCCGCGCACGCCTCAGCGTGCAGGACCTTCCCGGCGAGTTCGCCGCCACCGGCGCGGTGCCGATCGCGGACTGGACGCTGCGCGACACATGGACGGTCGCCGTCTTCCTGGCGCGCACGGTGCCCAGCGGCGACGGCAACGAGCTGCGCAACCTCCGCGCGGTCCAGCAGGGTGGCCCGCGCGCGCTGCAGCGCATGCTCCCGCTGCGCGTCAAGGGCCAGGTCTCGACCATCCCGCTCGGCGAGGGCCGCTTCACGCAGGGGCGGGCGCGCACGCCGCGCCAGGAGCGCCGGGCCCTGCAGCGGTCGCTGGCGTTCGCGGCCACCCTGCCTGACGCGACGCCGCGCGATGCCGCCGCGGCACGGCACAAGGCGGATCTCGCGCCGGGGCGCATCGGCCGCGCCGGCGGGTCGTTGATGTTCGCGGTCGGCAATCCCAAGACCAGACGGGCGTGGCTGTTCAACGGTCCGCAGCTCGGCTTCAGCGCCCCGGAGCTGTTCGTCGAGCTCGAGGTGCACGGCCCGGGTGTCGACGTCCGCGGCGTCACCGCTCCCGGCGTGCCGGTCATCGGCATCGGCCACAACGACCACGTCGCGTGGGGCTTCACCAGCGGCCTGTCGGATGACGACGACCTCTACGCCGAGAAGCTCGTCCCCGGCGAGGCCGAGCGCTACGTGTTCCGCGGCGAGGAGCGCGAGATGGACTGCCGCAACGAGCGCTTCGAGTACCGCACCTCGCCGGCCGACATCGTGCTCGGCGGCAGGACGCCGGAGTTCGGGACGGTCACGGAGCGCATATGCCGGACCCACCACGGGCCCGTCCAGCTGCGCACGGGTGACGTCGCCTACGCGCGCCGGTACGCGATCTACGGACGCGAGCTCGAGACGTTCGTCGGGATCAAGGCGCTCAGCGAGGCGCGCTCGGTCCGCGACGTCGATGCCGCGATGCAGCAGGTCACGTGGAACGAGAACGTGATGGCCGCCGACTCGGAGGGCAACATCGGCTTCTGGCACCCCGGCCTGATGCAGCAGCGCCCGCCGGGCTGGGACGAGCGGCTCCCGCTGCCCGGCACGGGTGAGGCCGAGTGGCCCGGCCTCGTCGACCGGCGGCGCATGCCGCACGTCATCAACCCCCGGCAGGGCTGGCTGTCGAACTGGAATAACATCCCCTCCCAGGGCTGGACCACCGGCGATGGCGTTGCCGACGAGCGGGTGACCGGCCCGCTGCACCGCAACGCGTTCCTGACCGCGCAGGTGCGCCGGCTTGCGCGCAACCCGTCGTTCGAGGCGGCGCGGGCCGCGGCGCACCGCGCGGGGACGACCGCCCAGCAGCGCCCGCTTCTCGGCCCGCGCCTGCGCCGCGTCGCGCGCCGCGCGCGCGGCGGCGCCGCCGACGTCCTGCAGGCCATCCTGCGCTGGGACGGCAACTACGACCGCGTCGACGAGCGCGGCACGACGGATCCCGGCCTGGCGGCGTGGCAGGCGTTCCGCGACGCGGCGCGCGACGCGGCGGTGGCGCCGTTGGGGCGCGGGGCTCAGCTCTTCGGCTCGCGGACCAGCCGGACGCACGTCTTCGACTTCTCCAACGCGATGGCCTACGCCTTGCGCACGCTCGACGACCGCCAACTGCGCCTCGCCGCGGCGGCGGCCCACGGGCGGCTCGTCGACCGGTTCAAGAGCGCCGACCCGCAGTCCTGGCGCGAGCCGCGCCGGATGTACGACGTCGGCACCCAGGGCGCCGGGCAGCCGCCCGACCTCGAGTTCTACGACCGCGGGACCTGGGAGCAGCTCGTCGAGCTCGGACCATAGGAGCCGGTGCCGGCCCCGGCGGGGGCGGCCGGCCGCGCGAGCGAGCGAGCGAGCGAGCCGCCAGGGTGCACAAATGCACGAGGACGGTGCGCTTCTGCACCCGGGCGCGGATCTTCCAGCTCCGCTCATGCCCCGCCGTCCCGAGCTACGCTGGAGGGGCACGCTGGACGGCCGCGGCGGGAGAGACAACCCGTCGAGGAAAGTCCGGACACCACAGGGCAAGGGTGGTCGGGGCAACCCGACCCGGGGAAACCCGCGGGAAAGTGCAACAGAGAGCAGACCGCCGATGGCGGGGCCACACGTGAGCCCCGCACAGGCAAGGGTGAAACGGTGCGGTAAGAGCGCACCAGCGTCACGGCGACGTGGCGGCTCGGCAAACCCCACCCGGTGCAAGACCGAGCAGGACCGCTCGCAGGCTGCCCGCCGAGGTCCAGGTAGGTCGCGAAGATGGATGGCCGTCCACGACAGGATCCGGCTTACAGGCGTGCTACCGCGAGGGCCCCGGTGACGGGGCCCTCGCCAGTCCTGCGCGCTCAGCTCAGCGTCGAGCCGCAGGAGCGGCAGTGCCCCGCCGGCGTCGCCGGGGTGCCGGCAGGCCTCATCGGCTCGCGGCAGACCGGGCAGGCGGCGGGGCGCGAGGCGGTGAGCTCCGCCCACGCGCCCGTGAGCATGTCGTCGAGGGTCGGCCCGGACGGGCCGGGCACCGTCGCCGGCGGCGGCTGCTCGCCCGCGCGCTCGCCCACCAGCCGCGCCAGCAGCCCGGGCTCGGCGGCAGAGCCGGCCGGGGCCGCCGGGCGGCGCCGCGCGCGGGCGCGGTCACCCTCGAGGCCCGGGATGGTCAGCGAGGTCGTCATCAGCTCACCGCACGCTCCGGAAGAGCCCGACGACGCGCCCGAGGATCCGCACGTCCTTGGAGCGGATGGGCTGCATCGCCGCGTTCTCGGGCTGCAGGCGGACATGGTCGGCCTCGCGGAAGAAGCGCTTGACGGTCGCCTCCTCGCCCACGAGCGCGACCACGATCTCGCCGTCCGACGCGTTCTCCTGCGGGCGCACGACGACGTAGTCGCCCTCGAGGATCCCGGCGTCCTTCATCGACTCGCCGCGGATGCGTAGGACGTACTCCCCGTCCTCGCCACCGGCCAGCGGCGGCACCTCCACGTACTCCTCGATGTTCTCCTCGGCGAGGATCGGCTGACCGGCCGCGACCTGGCCGACGACCGGCAGCCCGTTGCCGCGCACGAGCGAGCGCACGTTGTCCACCGCGTTGCCGACGGCGCGGTCGAGCAGCTCGATCGCCCGGGGCTTGGACGGGTCGCGCCGCAGCAGCCCGAGCTTCTCGAGATTGGCGAGGTGCGCATGGACCGTCGACGACGAGGCGAGGCCGACGGCCTTGCCGATGTCGCGCACGGTGGGCGGATACCCGTGGTCGGACGAGTACCGCTTGATGAAGTCGAAGATCTCCTGCTGGCGCTTGGTCAGCTCCTTCGTCAGGTCCATCAGGCGGCTCCTCGCAGCGGGGGGACGAACATGTGTTCGTGAAGGTAGCGGGGGGCGCGGACGGATGCAAGACGACCGGGCCGCTGGGCGCGCTCGCCCACCGCGCACCCCACCCCGACCGCGAGAACGAGGAAGCCCCGCCGGGGCGGGGCTCCTGTTCCGAGTGCGCCGAAGAGGACTCGAACCTCCACGGGCCGTAATGGCCCACTAGGCCCTCAACCTAGCGCGTCTACCAATTCCGCCACCGGCGCTCGGGGTCGTCGAGTGTAGCGGCGGACGCCCCACGACGCGGTCCGCGGCGCCCAGGGCCGGCAGGCCTCAGCCGCGGTCTCAGGACCCCGGGTCGTAGCTCGCCTCCTGGGTCGTCGGCACCCCCGAGGGCCCCGGTCCGGCGGCCAGCTCCGTTCCCGAGGACGCGCGGCGCAGGACGAGCGCGCCGCCCACCAGCGCCACGAGGTCGACGAGGACGACCGCCATGACCGGGGGACGCCGGCGCGCCCACCGCCGAGCGTCGGCGCGTCAGGCTGCGGCGAGCGCCCGCGCCAGCGCCAGCGCGGCCGCCGACGAGTCGCCGGCGGTCACCTGCTCGACCAGGCCGTCACGCACCACGAGCGTCCAGCCGGCGTCCTGGTCGACGACCCGCCCCGCGCCCCAGGCGTACACCCGGCCGAACACGACGACGACGTCGGCGCCCGCGGGCCCCGCCCCGCGCCGGACCTCGACGCGCTCGGGACGCGGGCGCAGCTCGACCCACAGCCGTCCCGTGTCGCGCACGTACGCCCGCAGGCCGTCGCGCCCGCGGTACGGGCGACCACCTTGGGCGAGGTCGGCGGTCGGCGCATGCAGCTGGACGTCGTCGGCGCACAGCGCGCACAGCGCGTCGGCGTCGCGCCGCTCCACGGCCGCGAAGAAGGCGTCGACGAGCGCCGGCGCGCGCGTGACGTCCTCGCTGACAGCGGCGTCCATCTGCGCCGGGGTGCCCGCCTCGGGCGACGCCCAAGCCGGGCGTGTCCGTGCGTGCGGGTCAGGAGGCCAGCGCGAGCTCCGCGCGGCGGCTGCGGAACTCCTCGGCCGCCTCGCAGAGCACCTCGACCATGGCGGTCTTGGCGGGCGAGCGGTACGCGTCGGCCGCGACGGCCGCGCCGATCCGCCGCACCGGCGGGCGCGCGCCGAGCGAGCGGATCACGACGTCGTCGCGGACCGCCACGAGCGCGAGGTCGGGGATGAAGGAGAGGCCCATGCCCGAGGCGACAAAGCCCTGGATGGCCAGGTAGTCGTCGGATTCGAAGGCGATCCGCGGCTCGAAGCCGGCCTCGCGGCAGGCGCGGGTGAAGACCGCGACGTCGGGGCACGTCTCGCCGGGACCGACCATCCACTCCTCGTCGGCGAGGTCGCCGAGCCGGAAGCGCTTCTTGGCCAGCGGATGCCCGACCGGCAGCGCGACGTACATCGGGTCGTCGAGCAGGTGCGTCGTCTCCACCCGCCGGTCCTGGCGCACGGGCGGGCCGTCGATCGTGAGCGCGATGTCGACCTCCCCACCCAGCAGCATCCCGAGGGCCTCGGGCGGCTCGCTGGGGACGAGCGACAGCTCGACGCCCGGGTGACGCTCGCGGAAGGCGGCGATGGCGACGGGCATGAGCGTCGCGCACGCCGAGGGGAAGGCGGCGAGGCGCAGCCGCCCGGCGTAGCCGCCCGCGATCTGCGCGAGCTCGTCCTCGGCGTCGGCGAGCCGGGCGAGGATGACATCGGCGTGGGCGACGAGCGCGCGGCCCGCGTCGGTCAGGCGCACCCCGCGGGCGTTGCGCTCGACGAGCTGCGTGCCGGCTTCGCGCTCCAGGGCTGCGATCTGCTGCGAGACGGCGGACTGGGTGTAGGCCAGCGCGTCGGCCGCAGCGGAGAAGGACCCGCGCTGGGCGACCTCGCGCAGAACCCGGAGGCGCGGCACGTTGAGCACAAGCCCAGCTTATACCTCCCAGCACGAGATGTCATTGGAGCTTGTGGAGCGGAGGGCGCATCATGTTGGCCATGTCCCGCACCACCGTCTCCCCCACCGACGTCGCCCAGGCGCTCGTCATCCGCCCGGCGACGCCCGCCGACGCCCCCGCGGTGGTGCGCCTGGCCGGGCTCGACAGCGCCGAGCGCCTGAGCGGCGACGTCCTGCTCGCCGAGCGCGACGGCCGCCTGGTGGCGGCGCGGTCGCTGAGCGACGGCCGCACGATCGCCGACCCGTTCGTGCCCACGGCCGACGTCGTCGAGGTCCTCGCGCTGCGTGCAGCGTCCCTCGGCGCCCCCGCGCGACGGTCCTCCTCCGCCCGCCTGTGGCACCTGCCGCGGCGGCGCGCCGTCGCCGCGTGACGACTCCGGCGCCGGCCGCCCGCGCGGCCGGCGCCGGCCGTCACAGTTGCATTTTGCTACGCTAGCGGTCATGGACTCGCAGCTGACCGCCGCCCGCCGTCGCGTCGTCACCTGGGACGACCCGCTCGAGCTCGCGGCGGCGAGCGCCGGCCGCTCCGGGCTCGAGTTCCTGCAGGCCATGGTCCGCGGCGAGCTCCCGCCCCCGCCCATCGCCCAGCTCGTGCAGCTGACGATCGCCGAGGTCCAGGGGGGCCGCGTCGTGTTCCGCGTGGAGCCGTCGGAGTCCATGTACAACCCGATCGGGACGGTCCACGGCGGCATCCACGCCACCGTGCTCGACAGCGCCCTGGGCTGCGCCGTCCACTCCACGCTGCCGGCGGGCGCCGGCTACACGACGCTCGAGCTGAAGGTCAACTACGTGCGCGCGTTCACCGTCGACAGCGGGGCGGCCCTCGCCGAGGCGACCGTCGTGCACCGCGGGTCGCGCCAGGCCACCGCCGAGGCCCGGCTCACCCGCGAGGCCGACGGCAAGCTGCTGGCCCACGCGACCACGACCTGCCTCGTCCTCGCGTAACGCCTCTCACACAACGGTGTCGTTGCAGGTGTGAGCCTCCGTGCGGGAGGCAGAGACACCATGAGCGATCACCACTTCCAGTACCCGAAGGTCACGCCGGTCCAGCGGCCGGTCGCGACGCCCCAGGCGCCCGTCGCCACGGCGTCCGCCGCGCGCTGATCAGCGGCCGAGCACGCGGACGAACTCGCGGGCGCGCCCGGGCAGCGGCCCGAGCAGCTCGCGCACCTCGGCCAGGCCCCGGCGCAGCTCCGGGTCACCCACCTCGACCGGCGCCATCGAGTCCTGCAGGGCCGACAGCGTCATGTCGGCGCGCGCGACGCCCTCCATCGCGCGCTGCAGCAGCTCCCGGGCCGTCGTGCCGCCCGCCGGGCCCTCGCCCGCGGCTGCCGGGAACGTCTCCTCGGCCAGCCCGGCCCGCCCGGCGAAGCCGGTGTGCGTGCGCCGCGCGCGGCCGTAGGCGTGCTGGACGGGGCCGAAGAGCTCGTCCTCCAGCCGGTCCGCGGCCCGCTCGTCGAGCAGCTCGTAGGCGGCGCCGAGGTCGGCGAGCGCGGCAGCGAGGTGCGCGATCGCGGCGGCGACCGTGTCGAGCAGCTCCCGGCGGGCCTCGCCCGCGAGGTAGGTCATGCGCGCAGCGTAGTGCCGCCGGGCGCGCGGGGATCATGGCCCGGTGGAGCCGCTGTTCGCCTTCGAGGACGTCACCGTCGGCCGACGGCTCCTCGGTGTCCGGGCGACCGTCCCGGCGCGGGGCACCACGGTCGTGCGCGGGCCCTCCGGCGCGGGCAAGTCGACGCTCCTGCGGCTCTGCAACCGCCTCGAGGTCCCGGACCGCGGCGTCGTGCGCTACCGGGGCGCGGACCTCGCGGAGGTCGACGTCCTGGCGCACCGGCGCGAGGTCGGGATGGTGTTCCAGCGGCCCGTCCTCTTCCCCGGGACGGTCGCCGACAACCTCGCGGTCGCCCGCCCGCAGGACCCGGTGGGGCTGCTGCTCGAGCGGGTGCGCCTGCCCGCCGCGTTCCTGGACCGCGAGGCGGCCACGCTCAGCGGCGGGGAGGCGCAGCGCGCCTGCCTGGCCCGGGCACTGGCGACGCGCCCGCGGGTGCTGCTCATGGACGAGCCGACGAGCGCGCTGGACGACGAGGCCACGCTCGGGATCGAGGCGCTCGTGCGCGAGCTCGCCATCCCGGTCGTGCTCGTGACCCACAGTGACGAGCAGGCGGCGCGGCTCGCCGACCACGTCATCGAGCTCGACGCCGGGCGGGTCGTGGAGGTCGCCGGTGGACGGTGACGTCACCCCGCTGGGCCTGGCCGCCTCGCTGCTGCTCGTGGCCGTCTCGATCGCCATCTCCCGCGCCCAGCAGCTGCGGCTCGAACGCGACATGGTCGTGTCGGTCGTGCGCTCGCTGGCCCAGCTCCTGCTGGCCGGCGCCGCGCTCGGTCTGGTCGTCGACGAGGACGCCCCGATCCTCCTGTCGTGGCTGTGGGTGGCGGCCATCGTGGTCTTCGCCGCCGCCACGGTCCGCCGCCGGGCGCCGCGGCTGCCGGGGGTCTTCACGATCTCGCTGGCCGCCAACGCCGGCTCGGCGGTCGTCGGGCTGGGCACGCTGTTCGCGCTGGGGATCTTCCCCATGGAGGGCCGCACCGTCGTGCCGCTGGCCGGCATGGTCGTCGGCAACGCGTTCAAGTCCGGGGTGCTCGCGGTCCTGCGGCTGACCGAGGCCGTCGGCGAGCGCCGCGACGACGTCGAGGCGCGCCTGGCGCTCGGGCTCCCGGCCCCCGACGCGGTCCGGCCGATCGTGCGCGGGACGCTGCGGCTGGCCATCAGCCCGCAGGTCGAGAACATCAAGGGCCTGGGCATCATGTTCCTCCCGGGCGCCATGACGGGCCTCATCCTCGCCGGGGTCGACCCGCTCGACGCCGTGCTCGTCCAGCTCGCACTCATGTACGTGATCCTGGGCGGGGTGGTGACCACGACGACGGTGACCACGCTGCTGACGGTCCGGCGGCTCGTGACGCCCGACCACCGGCTCGTGCCCTTCGCCCGCGAGACGCGCGACGAATAGGGTCGCCCGATGGGCTTCACCTGGCAGGACGGCGAGCGCACCATCCGGTTCGGCCGCGGGGCGTGCGCCACGGCGCTCGAGCTCGTGCACGAGGACTACGTCCTGCTCACGACGCCGCGAGCGCAGCCGGCCGGCGCCCATCTGGTGGAGGAGGCCGCGACGGTGCACCACGTCGCGCCCGGGCGGGTCGACGAGCTCAGCGAGCGGCTCCTGGAGGAGCTGCGCGACACCGAGCACCTGGTCGCGTTGGGGGGCGGTCGCGTCATCGACACCGCCAAGGCGGTCGCCGCCGTCACCGGGGCGACCGTCGCCGCGATCCCCACGACGCTCAGCGCGGCGGAGATGACGCGCATCCACCGGCTGCCGGCGTCGGCGCCGCAGGGCACGGCCATGGTCCGCCCGCGCATCGTCGTCAACGACCCCGACCTCTGCGCCTCGCAGCCGCCGGCCGAGCTCGCGGCCAGCGCGGCGAACTCCCTCG
>Ga0196964_10001904_pt1 | contig 10172 bp, 10 predicted proteins | sample S1_10metaG_FD_148615 | JGI IMG/M metagenome (GOLD analysis project Ga0196964, IMG submission 148615) | Soil microbial communities from Anza Borrego desert, Southern California, United States - S1_10 | ecosystem: Environmental > Terrestrial > Soil > Desert | place: USA: California | collected... | reverse complement strand
TGCGCGCCGAGGAGTTCGCCGGTCTTGGCGTCGAAGATGACTTTGACGAGGCCCTGGTCTTCGCCGAGCGCGACGGCCTTACCGTTGCCGACGAACGGAAAGCGGCCGACGCGGATCTCGCGGCCGTTCGCCTTGGCCTTCGCCTCGGTGAGGCCGACGCTGGCGACTTGCGGGTGCGAGTAGGTGTTGCCGGGGATGCGCTCCTTGATCATCGGATGCAGCTTCTGGCCGGCTATGGCTTCGACGCAGATGACGCCCTCGTGGCTGGCCTTGTGCGCGAGCCATGGGCCGCCGGTGACGTCGCCGATGGCGTAGAGGCCGGCGATGTTGGTGCGGCCGTAGCCGTCCGTGACGATGTGGCCGCGTTCGGTTTTCACGTCGAGCGCTTCGAGGCCGATATTCTCGATGTTGCCGGTGATGCCGACGGCGACGATGGCGTGGCTGGCGGTGAGTGTCTCTTGCTTGCCGCCGGATTGCACGACGGCCTCGACGCCGCTTGCCGTCGCTTTCAGCGATTTGGCTTCGGTGGAAGTGAAGATTTTCAGCCCCTCCTTCTCGAAGCGCTTCTTGGCGAAGGCGGAGATTTCTTCGTCCTCGACCGGCAGCACGCGGTCGAGCAATTCTACGACCGTCGTCTTCACGCCGAACGCCGCATAGAAGCTGGCGAACTCGATGCCGATGGCGCCTGAACCGAACACCAGGAGCGATTCCGGCCAGGACGGCGGCGTCATCGCATCGCGATAAGTCCAGATACGCTTGCCGTCGGCCTTGAGGCCGGCAGCTGGAATTTCCCGCGCGCGCGCGCCGGTGGCGAGGATGACGTGCTTGGCGTCGTGCGACGCATCTCCGTCCTTGCCCTTCACTGTGACTTTCGGCGCGGCGCTCCCCTTCTCCAGGCGCGCCTCGCCCATCAGCACATCGATCTTGTGCTTCTTCATCAGGAACTGGACGCCCTTCTCCATGCGCCCGGCCACCCCGCGCGAGCGCTTCACGACGGCTTCGGGATCGAACTTGAGGCCTTCAATCGTAAGCCCATAGTCTTTCGCGTGTTGTGCGTTGCGATAGACTTCTGCGGAGCGCAGCAGCGCCTTGGTGGGAATGCAGCCCCAGTTGAGACAGATGCCGCCGAGCCGGTCGCGCTCGACGATGGCGGTCTTCAAACCGAGCTGGGAAGCGCGGATCGCGGTCACGTAGCCGCCCGGGCCGGAACCGATCACGATGACGTCGTAAGTGCTCATGCAGGAAGGCAATAGGGCAGTAAGGCGATAAGGCAATACGCGGGGCCCAAACCTGCCCGCTAACCTAGTCCCTTCTTGCCCTAAGCGATCCCGAACGCGTTCCTGATCCCGTCCACTACGAACTGCGCCGCCAGGGCCGCCAGCAGGATCCCGAATATGCGGGTGAGCATGGAGGCGATGGTGGGGCCCATGACGCGCGAGATCGTGCCGGCCATCAGGAACGCGACGAGGCAGAGCGCGAGATTGGCGCCGACGCCGGCGAGCACCATCGCGCGTTCGGCGACCGTTTCATACTCGTTGAAGAAGAGCATCACCGAGGCGATCGCGCCCGGGCCGGCGATGAGCGGGATGGCGAGCGGGAAGACGGAAATGTCGTCCTGGACGCCAGGATGCTTGGCTTGTTCGGCGGCGACCTGTTCGGCGCGTTCTTCGCGGCGCTCGGCGCGCTTCTCGAACAGCATGTCGATGGCGATGAGGAAGAGGAGCAAGCCGCCAGCAATGCGGAAGGCGTCGAGCGAGACGTGGATCTGTTCCAGGAGCCAGGCGCCGCCAAAGGCAAATGCCAGTAGAATTCCGGTGGCGATGGCGACGGATTTCCAGGCCATCTGCCGGCGCCACGCCGGCGTCATGCGCGATGTCATGGTCGTGAACATCGGCGCCATGGCGACGGGGTCGATGGCGACGAAGAACGTCACGAAGGAAGCCAGAAGAACCGAAAGCACGGCGCTGTCTTAAGCCGATTCAGACCGGGCGCACGGGCAATTCAAGGATGCCGTCTTGCAGCCCATTCGCCAACGCAACGATGCTGGGCATGGTGGCGAACAGCGTGAGCGCCAGCGCGGCGAGACCCAGCGCCAGCGCGAGTTTGCGCATGACGGGAACCGCGCCGCGCGCCACGGCGCCGAAGACGGCGCCCAAGATCGAACCAAGCATGATCGCCGCTACGGGCGCGGCCATGACCCAGATGCGCAACAGCGTGTCGACAGCGGCGGTGAGGAAGAAGCCGTGCAGCAAGAGGAGGCCCGGCGTCAGCAGCGAGACGAGCATCAGCATGAGCGCGGCGGCCCCGCTCTTGCGCTCGCCGTCTTCCTCCGGCGAGCGCGCCGCGCCGGCCTGCTCCACGAACACGGACGCGAGCGCCGCGGCGCAGGCGGCGAAGAACCAGATGCCGGCGGTTGCGATCAGCTGTTCTGGCATGATCCCCTTCCCTCGGGCGGGAAGCTAGCGTGCGTCGTCGTCACGCGCGAGACGATATGCACAGGGCGATGTAGTGAGGAGCGCGCGACCGGAGGCCGCGCTCTGGGAGGGAACCTGCGTTATTCTGTTTTGGATCGAACCGGCGACGTTTGCTGGTGCGCAACGCGCGCCATCCGAGGGGAAGGTCGGCGAGTTCGGCAATTGTAGAATCCAATTCGACAACTTGCCCTAGGCTCATGACCTTAGGCTCGCCGCCGCCCATCGCATCATGAAACTGCCATGCGCCGTCGGCTCGATCGCGGCTCACGAATACTATGGTGGCATCGCCGCGCAGGACGCCTTCTGTTACGAGCACCGCACAGTTGCGCGGATCGCTGAAACGCCAATCGCTCACAACAACATCGCCATCGGGTCTTCCAGGAAGCCTTTGAACGCCTTCAAAAACGCTGCCCCAAGCGCGCCGTCGACGACGCGGTGATCGCAGGTGACGGTCACGCTCATCATGGTGGCAATCGCCAGCGCGTCGTTCTTCACGATCGGGCGTTTTTCGCCGGCGCCGATCGACATGATCATGCCGTGCGGCTCGTTGATGATCGAGGCGAAGCTTTTGATACCCATCATGCCCATGTTGGAGATCGTGAACGTGCCGCCCTGATATTCTTCGGGCTTCAGCTTCTTGTTGCGCGCGCGGTCAGCGAGGTCAGCCATTTCGTGTGAGATTTGCGCAAGGCCCTTGGTCTCGGCGGCCCAGATGATGGGCGTGATGAGGCCGTGTGGAATGGCGACGGCGACGCCGATATCGGCGTGGTGGTGGAGCGCGATGCCGTCGGGCGTATAGCTGGCGTTGGCTTCCGGTACGAGCTTCAACGCGAGCGCGGCCGCCTTGATGCACATGTCGTTGACGGAAATCTTCACGCCCGAATCGGCGAAGCGCTTGTTGATCTCGCCGCGGGCCTTGAGGAGCGCGTCGAGTTCGACGTCGATGGTCAGCGGGAAGTGCGGGACGTCGCGGAATGAATCCGTCATGCGCTTGGCGATGGTTTTTCGCATGAGGTCGAGCGGCACGAGATCGTAGCTGCCGGGACGGATGCCTTGGGACTCGAGTGACTTGAAGGGCGCTGGCGCCTGTTGCGGCGCGGTGGGACGCGTGACTTCGCGCGATGCCTGCGGCGCTTGCGCGGCGCGCGGGGACTTCGAGGCGGATTCCACATCGGCTTTGACGATGCGGCCGTTGGGACCGGAACCTTTTAGGCCGCTGAGATCGATGCCGCCTTGTTCCGCGAGACGTCGCGCGAGCGGTGAAGCGAGGACACGCTCCCCGCCCCCTTGTGGGGCGAGGCTGGGGGTGGGCGTTGCGGCGGTGCTTTGTCCCGATGGGCTGCCGCCGTCACCCCGCCCCCTGCCCCCGCCCACAAGGGGCGGGGGTGACTTTTGCGCTTGCAACGCCTCTTGCTGTCTCGGCGCAGGTTTCGCTTCGCCGTCGCCCTTCAGCCGCGCGATCGGCGTGTTGACTTTCACGCCCTGCGCGCCTTCCGGCACGAGCAGCTCCTCGATCACGCCTTCATCGACGGCTTCGACTTCCATCGTTGCTTTGTCCGTCTCGATCTCGGCGATGACCTGGCCAGGTTCGATCGCGTCGCCGACCTTCACGTGCCACTTGGCGAGATTGCCCTCCTCCATCGTGGGCGAGAGCGCGGGCATGGTTATCTGGGTCATGCGCTGGGGTCCTGTTCGATCAGCGTGAGCGGCGTCCAGCGCGAGATGCGGCGCTGGATGCGCTCGTCGACGCTCTCGCCTTCAAGGCTGGTGAGCGTAGCGGGAAGGTTTTTCAGCTCGGCGATGTTGAGGCCGATGACGTTGATGACGCCGATGGGGCCGCGCGGGCTTTCCATGCTGGTGGCGACATACGTGCCGCAGGTGGGGCAAATGAGAAAATCCGCCGTCTTGTGGCCGAAGCGATAGCGGTTGAGGCGCACGCTCGAGGTGAGGCGCAGCGACCCTTCCGGATCGGATGCGGACTTCACGCCGCGCGTGGAGCAGAAGCCGCAGCCGTCCTGCCGGAGACGAACGGGCGCGTCCGTTTCATACTCCGCGCGCACCGCGCCGCAATGGCATGCGCCGCGGTAGATCATTGACCGAGACGTCCGTTATAGTCGCCGTGTGACGCCATGCGCTGATGAAACGCATCAACCATTCGATCGCGAATGACGGTCGTATCGCGACCTTCGTCACCGAGCTTCATTGCGATGATTGCGTGCTTGAGAAGATCGGCGGCGATGCTTCCCCAGACTTCCGGCTCCTTCTCCCCAAATAGATCGGTGACGAGCGTGACGTAGTCTTCGCCATCGCAAACCCAAAAACGAACGAGTTCGCGAGCGTCGACACGCTTGAGGATTTCGACGGGGATTTCCAGATAGTGCATCAGCGGTACGTCACCGCTTTCACGGCATCGATGATCTTGTCGACGTTCGGCAGCGCTAGCGCTTCGAGATTGGCGGCGTAAGCTAGAGGCGCGTCAACTTGGTGGACGCGCGTGGGCGGCGCGTCGAGATAGTCGAACGCTTCGGCGGTGACGCGCGCGCAGATTTCGGCGCCGACGCCGGATTGGCCCCAGCCCTCTTCCACCGTGACGATGCGGTTCGTCTTCTTCACGCTTTCGATGATCGTGTCGGTGTCGAGCGGGCGGAGCGTGCGCAGGTCGATGACTTCGGCTTCGACGCCCTCCTTGGCGAGTTCGTCGGCGGCCTTCAGCGCGAGGCCCACCATGCGCGAATGCGCTGTGATGGTGACATCGGCGCCGGCGCGGCGGATTTTGGCTTTGCCGATCGGGACGATCCAGTCTTTCACGTCGGGGATTTCGAACTCCACGCCGTAGAGCATTTCGTGCTCGAGGAAGACGACGGGGTTTGGGTTGCGGATGGCGGCTTTGAGCAGGCCTTTGGCGTCAGCGGCGTCGTACGGCGCGATGACGATCAGGCCGGGGACGTGGGAGTACCACGACGAATAGTCCTGGCTGTGCTGCGCGGCGACGCGGGAGGCAGCGCCGTTGGGGCCGCGGAAGACGATGCTCGATTTGATCTGGCCGCCGGACATGTAGAGCGTCTTGGCGGCGGAGTTGATGATCTGGTCGATCGCCTGCATCGCGAAATTCCAGGTCATGAACTCGACGATCGGCTTCAGCCCCGCCATCGCCGCGCCGACGCCGAGGCCGGCGAAGCCATGCTCGGTGATGGGCGTGTCAACGACGCGCATCGGGCCGAACTCTTGCAGCAGTTCGCGCGTGACTTTGTAGGCGCCTTGGTACTCGGCGACTTCTTCGCCCATGACGAAGACGCGATCATCGGCGCGCATTTCTTCGGCCATAGCGTCGCGCAGCGCATCGCGCACGGTGATTTTCACCATGGCTGCGCCGGCGGGGATTTCGGGATCGGCTTGGGGTGTTGGTGTTGAGATGCGGCTTGGTTCAGGACGCGATGAACGCACTGGTTCTTCGCGCATGTCGGGCTGTGGCGCTTTTGATTGCGACTGCCCCCTCCCGCTCGCTTCGCTCGCGACCTCCCCCGCACGCGGGGGAGGAGTTGCAGCTGCGCCGCCTTCGCCATCCAGCACCGCGATCGGCGTGTTGACCTTCACACCTTGAGCGCCTTCTTCGATCAGCAGCGCGGTCACCGTGCCTTCATCGACGGCCTCGACTTCCATGGTCGCCTTGTCGGTCTCGATCTCGGCGATCACCTGGCCGGGCTCGATCTTGTCGCCGACCTTCACCAGCCACTTGGCGAGGTTGCCCTCTTCCATTGTTGGCGACAGCGCGGGCATGAGGATTTGCGTCATCAGGCGAGGATCCCGAACAGAGCGAGGAAGATGATCGCGCAGGCGATAACGCCCGCGAACCAGAAGAGCGGACGCACCAGCGGCCAGCCAGCGATGTACCAGATCGCGTGTGCGAGGCGCGACCAGAAGAAGATCTGCGCGCCGAGGATGGTCCATTGGTTGGAGATGCCGGCGATCGCGGCGATCAGCACGAGCGGTGCGAAGAACCAGAGGTTCTCGCGGAAATTATCGACGAGACGCTTCGTCCGCGCCGAGTATGTGTTGCGCTCTGGAAGGTTGTCGCGATTGTTCGCCAACGTCATGCCGCCATACTGCTGGATGCCCGCTACGGCTTGCACCATCACGACGACGAAGAAGAGCGCGATCGTGTAAGCGAGATATGTGAGTTCTGGCGTCATTGTATTTCCCCCCGGACGTCCTCTCTTTCGTCATTCCGGACGCGCGCAGCGCGATCCGGAATCCAGGGGATGGTCGAGCTGAGTGTTTGCCCCTGGGTTCCGGGTTCTTCGCTGCGCGAAACCCCGGAATGACGAAGAAAGCTACGCCTCAACATAAATATCCGTGAGAAGTTCTGATGGATCGGGCTCGGGGCTCGATTGCGCGAACTCGGCGCTTTCCGTGACGACGGCGCGGATTTCGCGGTCCATGTCCTTGAGCGCGGCTTCGTCGGCGTAGCCTTTGTCCGTGATGAGCTTCTTGACGTGTTCGATCGGGTCGCGTTTCGCCTTGAATTCGTCGACCTCTTCCTTGGTGCGATACTTCGCAGGGTCGGACATGGAGTGGCCGCGATAGCGGTAGGTCTTCATTTCCAAGAGCATGGGCCCTTGGCCTGAGCGCGCATGTTCGACAGCGCGCTTGCCAGCTTCGCGCACGGCGATGACGTCCATGCCGTCGACTTCCTCGCCAGGAATGCCGAACGCCGCGCCGCGCTTGTGCAGCTGTGTTTCGGCGCTTGAGCGCTGCACGCTCGTGCCCATGGCGTACTGGTTGTTCTCGATGATGAACACGACAGGTAGCTTCCAGAGCGAGGCCATGTTGAAGCTCTCGTAGACTTGGCCCTGGTTGGCCGCGCCGTCGCCGAAGTACGTGAGGCAGACCTTGCCGTCTTTGCGGTACTTGTTGGCGAAGGCGATGCCGGTGCCGAGCGAGACTTGCGCGCCGACAATGCCATGGCCGCCGTAGAACGCCTTCTCGATGCTGAACATGTGCATCGAGCCGCCCTTGCCTTTCGAGTAGCCGTCGCGCCGGCCCGTGAGTTCGGCCATGACGCCGTTGGCCGTCATGCCGGCGGCGAGCATGTGACCGTGATCGCGATAGGCGGTGATGACTTGGTCGCCGTCTTTTAGCGCCGCTTGCATGCCGACGACGACGGCTTCCTGGCCAATGTATAAGTGGCAGAAGCCGCCGATGAGCCCCATGCCGTAGAGCTGGCCGGCACGCTCCTCGAAGCGGCGGATGAGCAGCATGTCGCGGTAGTACTGAAGCAGCTCGTCCTTGGTCGCTTCAGCGGCTTCCTGCTTGCCGTTGCCTTTGGCCATTCGCTCTTCCTCCGCGGCTACGACATGACGCGCGCATGCGCGATGTCCACGTCGTGCGGCGCGTTTCTCTTATGCGGGAATGACTTGGCTCGCCAGAGAGCCTTCCGATGCTGCATTGCAGCAGGACAGTCTGGGGCGCCGGCGTCCAACCAAGTGCGCCGGGGATAGCGGCGCTGTCCCTAGAGGGGGTTCGAGACGTCTTCTATTGAACGCCGGCGGTTCAATGCGCGCTCAGTTGTCGAGCGCGAAGACGAGTTCGTCGCTATCGCCGGCGGCCAGCGTGATGCGGGCGCGCTCGTCGAGGTAATCGAGATCGAGGGTTTCAGGACGTAGACGCGCGGCGCGTGCTTCGAGTACGGCGCGCTCTTCATCGAGCGAGGCCACGCGCTGTTCCAGCACGCGCTCCTGCGCCTGCAGATCGACGTACGCGACGAGGCCCTGACGGCCCGTCACGGCATGCGCGCCGAGATACAAAATGGCCGCGCCCAGACCCAGGCTAACGACCCCTGCCCCACGTTTCGCCATCGTACCGACCCCGATTCGGCGGGCACGCTGATTCGATTTGGTTTAGGAATCGTAAAGACTCAAAAATATTCCTGTTTTGTTCACGTCCACCTAAATCCGCATTGAAACATGCAGTTAGCTGGCATTCACCAGATGTGGGGCTTGTGGCCTGAGGGTAGGCTCAGCCGATAGCGGTTCAGGCCCTCAAAATTCTTCTGAGAAATTTTTGCCGAGTGACGCGCAAAGAAACGGCGCGGAGGTCATCCGCGCCGTGGAGAGATCAAGGAAGGAGGAAGATGCGCTTCAGGCGACGATGAGAGCGGCCTGGTTGAGGGTCGCGAAAGCGCCGGGAACGCAAGCGACGAGCGCGAGCATGAGGCAGCTAAAACGGATCAACATCTGGCGGCTCCTGTCATCACCATCAGCGACAAGAGAAACCTAGGACCGCGCCGTTCGCGCCGCCGTGACGGTGGTCACCGGCCGTGCGATCCTGCCGCACATGGCGCAGCGCAAACTGGCGGCAATCCTTTCGGCGGATGTGGCGGGCTTCAGCCGGCTCATGGAGCAGGATGAGGCCGGCGCGTTGGCGCGCGTGAAGGGCATGTTCGCCGGCACCCTCGCGCCGCGCGTCGCCCAGCACGGCGGACGCATCGTCAAATTCATGGGCGATGGCGCGCTGGTGGAGTTCGCAAGCGTGGTTGGGGCCGTGCGCTGCGCGCTGGAAGTCCAGGACGCGCTCACTGCCGATGACGTCATCAAGCTCCGCATTGGCGTAAATGTCGGCGATGTGCTTGCGGAGGAGGACGACATCTTTGGCGAGGGCGTGAATGTCGCCACGCGTTTGCAGGCGCTGGCCGCGCCTGGCGGGATCGCAATTTCCCACGCTGTGCGCGAACAGATAGCCGGCAAGATCGACGCGCCGTTCGAGGATCTGGGCGCGCACCAGGTCAAGAACATCGAACGCCCGGTGCATGTCTTCGCGTTCGGAGGCGCGAACCTGCCCTCGACCCGCACGGCATGCGCGCCAAACGATCGAATCTCCATCTGCGTGCTGCCCTTCGACAATCTAAGCGGCGATCCCGAGCAGCAGTACTTCTCGGATGGGATAACCGAGGACATCATCACCGACCTCAGCAAAGTGTCCGCGCTCGCGATCGCGTCGCGCACATCGGCAGCCGCGCTCAAGGGCCGCAGGCTGAGCGCGAGCGAAGTCTCCCAGCGCACGCGCTGCACCTATGTGCTCGAGGGCAGCGTGCGCAAGGCGGGCAATCGCGTGCGCATTACGGCGCAGCTGATAGACGGCCGCAGCGACAGCCACGTCTGGGCTGAACGCTACGACCGCGATCTTGGCGACATCTTTGCGCTGCAAACCGAACTCGCGGAGGCCATCGCCGGAGCGCTCAAAGCGCGTGTTCTGCCTTCGGAGAGGAAGGCGCTGGAGACGAAGGCCACCACGAGCGGCGAGGCCTACAAACTCTTCCTGATGGCGCGCCAGTATCACGTCATGGGCTCGGAGCGCACCGATCCGATCGTGGCGCGGCTTTGCCAGCGCGCCGTGGAGCTTGACCCCAATTATGCGCGCGCCTGGGCGCTGATGGCGGCGGTGCAGACGAAAATGCACTACCGCGCGGCGACCGAAGACACCGGCGAAGAGGCGGCCAAGCGCGCGATCGAAGTCGATCCGCAGCTCGCCGAGGGACACGCCGCATGGGCGCGCGTGCTTGCCAATCAGCGACGCTACGAGGAAGCCGCGAAGGAACATGAGATCGCGCTCGCGCTCGATCCGGACTCCTATGACGCCAACGCCCTCGCCGGCCGTACTTATACCGTGATGCACCGCCACGAAGATGCGATCCGCTGCTTC
>Ga0196964_10001903_pt1 | contig 10176 bp, 10 predicted proteins | sample S1_10metaG_FD_148615 | JGI IMG/M metagenome (GOLD analysis project Ga0196964, IMG submission 148615) | Soil microbial communities from Anza Borrego desert, Southern California, United States - S1_10 | ecosystem: Environmental > Terrestrial > Soil > Desert | place: USA: California | collected... | reverse complement strand
ATTGATCACCTTCGAATCTTTGGCCAACCGGTAACAGGTGATCTTAATGCTCTGTACGAATGGATCGATTGCCGCTTCCCGCAGCAGATCGATGATGGAGTCAAAAGAATGGTAGGGAAAATGAAGCATCACATCCCGTTCCTCCATCACCTGCATGATCCGCACCGGCTGCTTCAGCAGGGGGTGCACAAATGGGCGGGGACGCGGTTTCGGATCACGGAACACCGCTGCCGGGAAGTTCATGAAATCCTTGAAATTATGGATCCTCCCGCCCGGTATCAGGTTGTCCTTCTTGGTCATCCCCAGACGGCGCACCAGATAGTCGAGCAATCCCGGGTCTATGCTCCGGTCAAATACAAGGCGGGTAGCCCTGCCCTTCTTCCGGTTCTTCAGCCCTTTCTCCAGCTCATCTATCAGGTTGGTATTGACATCATTATCTATTTCCAGCTCCGCATCGCGCGTCAGCTTGATAATATACCCCAGGAACCTGTTGAATCCGAAGGGGGCAAACAAATGAGGCAGGTTGAACCGGATGATATCTTCCAGCAATATAATGTCTGTGCTGCCGTCGGCGGATGGAAGGATTATAAAACGCGGCAGCACCTTGGTAGGTATCTCGATCAGTGCGTATCGCTGAAGTGTCGGACTGTCCGTATTGCCCAGCACACAGGCGAGGTATATGGACTTATCGCGGAGCAGCGGCAGCTGGGGAATGCTTTCGATCATCAGCGGGATGATCTGAGTGCGCACCTTCTCGTCGAAATACGAAGTGACAAACTGCTTCTGTTCCCTGGTCAGCTGATGCTCGTTCTTGATGAATATCTTCTTTTTTTCGAGCTCCCTGATAATCTCCGCGAATGCCTGGTCGAACTGTGCCTGCTGGGAGATCACCGTTTCCTGGATCTGCTGCAGGATCTTTTCCGGATTAGCCTCAAGGTGCATCCTCGACGGCTTTTTCAGCAACACCATCTTATTGAGCGTTGCCACTCTTACCCGGAAGAACTCATCGAGATTGTTGGAAAAAATACCCAGAAAGCGGAGGCGGTCATGAATCGGGTTGGAGCTGTCCTGTGCTTCCTGCAATACTCTCGCATTAAACGCCAGCCAGCTCAGATCCCTGACAATGGTTTGCTTGTTTGCCTTCACTATCTGGTTGATTTTAAGACCAATCGCAAAAATAAGCCCCTACATTATGTGTAAGGGCTGATAGTGCCTGGTTTGCCTAAAGTTCACAATTTCTTAATACGCTCTATCAGCGAGGTGGTAGAGTATCCCTCGACAAACGGGATCACTTCTACCTGTCCGCCGTTAGCCATTACAAATTCCGCTCCCGCGATCTTGTCAGGTGTATAGTCCCCGCCCTTTACGAGGTAATGGGGCCTTACGGATTCGATCAGCGCGGCAGGCGTATCTTCTTCAAACAGGATTACCGCATCCACGAAGACCAGGGAGGCAAGCTGAAAGGCACGGTTGTCCTGCGTGTTCAGCGGACGTTCTTCTCCTTTCAGTCTTTTCACGGAAGCATCCGTATTGACGCCGATCACCAGCACATTCCCCAGGCTTGCGGCCCTTGCAAGGTAATCGAGATGTCCGTAATGCAGGATGTCAAAGACTCCGTTGGTAAATACAATCTTTTTGCCAAGCGCCCGCCATCCGTTCACGCGGTGGATGAGCGTATCCTTAGTGACTATCTTGTTCAGGATCCACTGTGTTTTGTCCATGTGGTTTTACATTATAAAGGGGAAGTAAAAGCAGGGAGAGTAGTCCCAGCACCAGCACGATGGCTGTCTGCGCCATCCAGCTCACCCAGCCGAATGCCAGCGCATAGGAGCTTTTTACAGCATACAGCTTTACGAGCACGAGCTGCACTGCCGGGGGATAGGCGCCGATGCCTCCTGGTGTCACGATCATCCCGAGGCTGCCGAAAACGAGCACAGAGAGCGCAGGCAACCACCCGAGATGCCCGGTGGCATCAATGGCCTTAAAGCCGATATATACCAGCGAGAGATAGCAGATCCAGATCAGCAGGGTATACAACAGGAACTGCCCTTTCTTATGCATCCATTTGATGGAAAGCACCCCATACCAGATACCGCTGATAAAATGACCCAGTTTAGACTTCCTGTTGCGGCGGTAAATGAATATCATCAGCGCAATAAATGCTGACAGCCCGCCCAATGCAATTGCAACTGTGGTTCCCTTGATGGTAAACTTGGCCATCTGCTCCGAGAAATAATCGCCTGCCACGTCCATCTGCAGCACAAACGCAAGAAAAGTAACAAAGATGAGGCAGAGTATGTCGAAGGACCGCTCTGCTACTATGGTACCGACGATCTTATCCACCGGTTCATGCTCATAACGCGCAAGCACGGTGCAGCGGGCAACCTCTCCCATCCGGGGCACCAGCAGGTTGACCAGGTAGCCGATCAGTACTGAGAAGGTAATATTGGCAGTGGTAGGCTTCAGCTTCAGCGGCTCCAGCAGGAGCTTCCAGCGAAGCGCCCGGAACAGGTGAGACAGAAAGCCTATCAAAAGCACGGGAACGAGCAGCCATAGACGATGGCGCACCTGATCGAACGAGGCAAATATCTCTGTTTTGTCGCCTGGCGTCAGTTTTCCGTACTGCCACCAGATAAGAAGAGCACCCAGCCCAAAGAAGACGACATACTGCAAAATAGTAAGCAGGGTTTTCTTCATAGGCTGTAAAGATATAAGATTACAGACTATTGTCTTCCTTCGGAAAAATGATCCAGGGTTTGAATGTTTTTGCTGCTTCGAAGTCCATGCCTGCGTAGGAAATGACGATCACCGTGTCGCCTACCGATACCCTGCGTGCTGCAGGTCCGTTCATGCAGATCATGCCGCTGCCCCGGGTACCTTTGATCACATAGGTCTCCAGCCGCTCCCCGTTGTCTATGTTCAGCACCTGCACCTTTTCATTCTCGATCAGATTAGCAGCATCCATGAGGTTTTCGTCGATGGTGATACTGCCTATATAGTGCAGGTTCGCCTCGGTGACCTTTACACGGTGGATCTTCGATTTTAGTACTTGGATCTGCATAGCGGCGCAAAGGTACAAATTTGCATCATCCGGCAATGATTTTGACTGATTCCCAATATCATATAATCTTAATCCCCTATCAGGGATACAGATACCGGCTCCGTAAAGAACTGGCTGCCGCGCCATGCTCTAAACCAGGCGGTTATAAAAAGGCGCTACATAACATCTCAAATAGCGGTGCTACACACCGGAATGGAGAATATCTTTGCAACCATCATATCAATCACCAAAAAAAACAACTATGAGCAATCTCGCATTGTACCTTTTCTTCAACGGCAACTGTGAAGAAGCCATGAACTTTTACCGCGACACGCTTGGCGGAACAATTGACTACTTGCAGCGCTTCGGCGACTCGCCGATGCCTGGCAGCGAAGCCAACCGCAACAGGATCATGCACGCCTCCATGACCATCATGGGCACCATGGTGATGTTCTCCGACTCTGACGAAAAAAGGGATGTACAGTTCGGTGATAACTTCTCGATCTCGATCAACTGTAAGTCCGAAGGTGACGTAGACCGGCTCCTGGAAGCAATGGCTACCGGCGGAGTGATGATCATGCCGGCAGAAGATACCTTCTGGGGCGCACGCTTCGGTATGTGCCGCGACAAGTTCGGCGTCAACTGGATGTTCAACTACGATAAACCGAAGAGTTAATATGCTGATTTGCTAATGTGCTAATGCGCAATGGCGCAATGGCGCAATGGCGCAATGGATGTGTTGATTCACTAAATAATACTTAAGGCTTGCCGGTGGCAAGCCTTAAGTATGTATAACCTATACCAAATAAAAAAGAGCTGCGGTATGCAGCTCTTTCATTATTAAATTACGAGTGCCATTAGCACATCAGCAAATCAGCACATTAGCACATTATTCTCCTACTACTTCGAACTCCATATCCACGGTGTTCTCTTTGCCGAAGTCGATCTGAGCCTTGTATGTACCCAGTTCCTTCACATCGTCGAGAATGCTGATACGGCGACGGTCGATCTCGTATCCTTTCTGCTCGCGGATAGCGCGTGCGATCTGGATAGCGGTAACAGATCCGAAGATCTTGCCGCTGGTACCTGTCTTAGCACCCACCGTTACAGGAGATGCAGCCAGTACCTCGCGTACTTTATTGATCTCGGCCATCAGCTTTTCTTCGCGCTTGCGAAGCTGCTTCTGGCGCTCTTCCAGCACCTTTACATTAGAAGGGCTGGCTTCGATAGCATATTTCTGAGGAATCAGATAGTTGCGTGCATAACCAGGACGAACGGAAACCATTTCGTTGGCAGCACCTAAATTATCTACGTCTTTAATTAAGATTACTTGCATGACTTTTAAGCTTTTGCGGATTGAACAATCACCTTATTTCAAAAGGTCAGTTACGTAAGGCATTAACGCCATCTGGCGTGCTTTCTTGATAGCCTGGGCTACCTTGCGCTGATACTTCAGGGAGTTACCCGTAATACGGCGCGGAAGCATTTTACCTTGTTCATTCACAAACTTCTTCAGGAACTCAGCATCTTTATAATCGATGTACTTGATTCCCATTTTCTTGAAACGACAGTATTTCTTCTGGCGCTTTTCTACCCTGGTAGAGGTAAGGAACTTTATATCGTTTTGCTTAGGCATTGTTGACAGATTTTAGGAGTTAACAGCTTCGGTTTCAGTGTTCTTGTTGCGCTTCCTGGCGTTGTAAGTCACTGCATACTTGTCCAGACGGGTGATCATGTGACGCATCACATTCTCATCACGGTTCATCTGGATCTCCATCCTGTGGTTCAGGTCGGTAGATGCGTTGTACTCCAGTACCCAGTAAAGACCGGTCGTCTTCTTGTCGATCGGGTAAGACAGGGAACGGAGGCCCCAGGGATTGGAATTAACGATCTCGCCGCCGTTTTCTGTAACGAAGTCTGAGAACTTCTTCTGAGCAGCCTTGTAATCATCTTCAGCCAGTACCGGCGTGAAGATCACCATCAGCTCGTAGCTTTGAAGGTTTTTTGTTGCCATAAAAAATAAATAGTTAAGAAATGATCCCGCACGCCAGGCACAACGTTGGATATCCCCGAAAGGATAGCCTGACGGTTTTGGGACGGCAAAGGTAGGATATATTATTGTAAAAAACAGCAGGATACTTGCTGTTTTTTATTTATGAGTGCCCCCGCTGAAGCTTACCCGCAGGCCTACAACCTGGTAAACCGCTGCCGGTAAACGGGTCTGCCCTGTCTGCTGATCTGCAGCACATAGGTTCCCGACACCAACCCGGAGGTCTGCAGTACCATTTCAGTGCCGCCGGTCCAGAATGCGCGGCTCAGCAGCGTTCCCTGCAGGCTGATAATATCTACCGTCAGTTGTCCGGTAAACCCGCCGGCACTCAGCCGGATCTGATCCCGCGCCGGGTTGGGCGCCATGGTAAACAGCACCCCGCCGGCATCGTTTACCGCCAGGTCTTCATAGGTTTCGTAATAATAATATACACTGCCCTGCAGGTTATTGCCGGCATATACCGTACGGACCTCCGGATTTCCCTCAGCATTGTAGGTAATGGCATTCACCGCGTAAAGCTGCCAGTTTCCGCCCGACTGGTTATACTGGGAAATGGTATCCGGCAGACCGGCGGCATTGATGTGAAACTCCCTGCGATGGGTCTGCGCCCAGCTGCCCATAACGTAGTTGTCCCGCCTCATATAATTCAGGTGCCCGGCAGGAGTATAGCCCGCAGTGTCTTTCAGGTACAATTCCCATGCGCCGCCATTCCAGTGACGCATCAGCGCGTCCTGCAACCAGCCCTGCCCGGTATACTGGTACTCAGTCACAAACGCGGGTGCTATACCGCTGCCCTGATCCAGAAAGATCGTATCCGAAGTGAGCCGGCCACCAGAATACACGAAGCTTGCCTTCCGGTTCATTTGCCACTGGCCTGTCTCCATGCGGTAATGCCTGGAACTTTCTATCGTATCTCCCGTATTATAGGTATACTCGGCCTTGAGGCTGTCGAAAAAAGCACCGTTACTGTAATACTGGCGGATCACCGACACCAGCCGGTCGGTACTGCTATAGGCCGCTATGTCCCGGTAAGCAGGCTGCGGCGGCACATGGTATCGCTCATAAACCATGGTATCGAACCGTATATACGAACCGCCCGTTACACCATCAGTGGAACCGCCGATCAGCTGGGGGGTGTTATAGTCATTAAGCATGCCCCGGTTGCCGGAATACCGGAAGCCCGTAGTATCATAACGATAAAATACCCCCGCACCTGTAGGTGTGTAAGTGGCAATACCGATGACGCGCTGCTTGAGCGCAGTTGTTTTTGAAGCCTTCGGAGCGCTTTGCCGGGCCAGGTCCTGGAAACGGGATTGCCACTCATCGATTGCATCCGGCAGAAAGCCGGTCTGCGCCGACATAGAAGCGCCGAAAAAGCAAAGGAATGACATCAGGAGTAAGACAGGCCGGTACATAAGCTATATGTTTGATTCCGAAATATATAAGATATAGTCGAAAGATCATAGCCGTCATAGTAAACAAAGGTGTGATCAGCCGCGTCCTGTGTCTGCTTTCCCTTCCGGCGTCCCGAACATCGCTGCCAGATCTTCATACAGCTCCGGATGCCGTTCCTTCAGCATCTCGGGACGCTCAAAGAAATACTCAGCCATCACCGCAAAGAACTCAGCTTCGTTGGTGGCCCCATACGGATCGATATCGCGGTTGCGGTTCCTTCTCATTTCCGCTATCGTATCCCGCATACGGCGCACCCAGGGAATGATATAAGGTTTTGCCAGCAGGTATTCAGGTATCCCATCCACTGCCCCATCCGCCTTGTCTATCAGATGCACGAATTCATGTATCACGGTATTATGTCCGTCCGTACCACGGCGGAAGGAGCTGCGCAGCGAGGGCTTCGAGATAATCATCTGCCGGTTCAGCGCGCCGTCGCCCACCATGCCCAGTACGCTCCTGTCGTCCCCTTCCACCCGGTAATCGCTGCTGAATGTATCCTTATAAACAAGTACCTCCGATATATTATTATATTGCCATCCCGGAAAGGCAAATATGGGAATGATCGCTCCCGAGGCAATCAGGAGCCTGTCCAGGTCTTCGACCTCAGTGCCGATGCCCGTAACGCTTACCCCCGACAGGAATCCCTGTACCCGCTCACGAAAGGATGCCCGCCCCTGGTCATCCAGGTCCCGGTAAAAATCTACATGTTCCAGCAGCAGGGCGTCTGTATTTGCCGGTAATTGATAGAGCTCTTTCTTTCTGCCCGGTTGTTTCAATAAAATAAACAGGATGATGACGCCGATAAGGATCAGGATTCCAGCCATTGGATAATAATATAGCCGCTGAAGTTAGCCTATTTATGTATAGCCGGGTGCAGGGAGCCAGGGGTGTCGGATGGGCGCAGATTTCATTTCCCTGTTTCCCCGCCAGCCTTTACTTTCGCGCTTTCTAACTACAGAACAGATGCTTGAATTTGCTGCGGGCGTTGCCGCCAAACTTGGAATCAATGAAAAAAGTGTAGCCGCAGTCCTCGAACTGCTGAACGAGGGCGCCACTATCCCCTTCATTGCCCGGTACCGTAAAGACCGGACAGGGGCTATGGACGAGGTCCAGATTCAGAACATACAGGACGAGGCTAAGTTCCAGAAGGAATTTACAGAGCGAAAAGCTTTCATAGAAAAAACAATTACGGAGCAGGGCAGGATGACAGAAGCCATCCAGGCAAAGCTGGATGCCGCCGTTACGATCAATGAGCTCGAGGATATATACCTGCCGTATAAACCCAAACGCAAGACCAAGGCTCAGACGGCCCGCGAAAACGGACTGGAGCCTCTGTCCGTGCTGTTGCTGGAACAGGGCAGCATCAACCCCCTGGCAGAAGCCGCAGCCTTCCTGAACGACAATGTAAAGACACCCGAAGAAGCCCTGCAGGGAGCCCGCGACATCATAGCCGAGCTGGTGAACGAAGACGCCGAGGTCAGGGCATCTATGCGTAAGCTGTTTGAAGATACCGCTACCGTACAGAGCAAGGTGCTGGCAGACATGGAAGAAAAGGGAGCCAAGTATAAGGACTACTTCGAGTTTGCCGAGCCCGTCTCCAGGATCCCCTCCCACCGCCTGCTGGCCGTGATGCGCGGCTTTATGGAGGGCGTGCTGCGCATGGTCATAGCCCCGGAAGAGGAAGACGCCCTGATGCGCCTGGAGAAAAAATATGTGAAGGCAGACAATGAGGCCGCCGCCCATGTAAAAAAAGCGGTAAAGGATGCGTATCGCCGCCTGCTGCAGCCCAGTCTGGAAAGCGAGTTCCGCATGGCGCTGAAGACAAAGGCCGATGAAGAAGCCATCACCGTATTTGCCGAGAACCTTCGCCAGCTGCTCCTGTCTTCACCACTGGGCAGCAAGCGCACCCTGGCTATTGACCCCGGCTACCGCACCGGCTGCAAGGTGGTATGCCTGGATGATAAAGGTGAGTTGAAGGCTACCGATCTTATATACATACACGAGCAGAACCATAAGCTCACCGAGGCAGAGCATAAGGTGCGCAGCCTGGTGCAGCAACACAGCATCCAGGCGATTGCCGTGGGCGATGGCACCGCCGGCCGCGAGACCGAGCAGTTTATCAAAAAGCTGAACCTCGGACTGCCCATCTTCCTCGTAAATGAAGACGGCGCCTCGGTCTACTCTGCATCCGAAACCGCCCGCGAAGAGTTCCCCAACCATGACGTAACGGTCAGAGGTGCTGTCAGCATCGGACGGCGACTCATGGATCCTCTCGCAGAGCTGGTAAAGATCGACCCGAAAAGCATCGGTGTAGGACAGTACCAGCATGATGTAAACCAGGTGCGCCTGAAAGAACGCCTGGATCAGACCGTAGTGAGTTGTGTGAACGCCGTTGGCGTCAACCTGAACACAGCCAGCAAGCACCTCCTAAGCTATGTGAGCGGCATCGGACCCTCCCTGGCAGAAAACATCGTTAAATACCGCAGCGAAGCCGGCGGCTTCCGGAGCAGGAAAGAGCTGATGCAGGTACCCCGCCTGGGCAGCAAGGCATTCGAGCAGTGCGCAGGCTTTCTACGGGTAAAGGAGGGGGAGAATCCGCTTGATGCCAGCGCGGTGCACCCTGAAGCCTATGATGTGGTCCTCAGGATGGCTGCCGACCTGGATGTGGCCGTAAAAGAGCTGATCGGGAATGCAGACCTGGTCAAAAAGATAGCCCCGCAGAAATATGTGACGGAAACCATCGGTATGCACACCGTCGAAGACATATTAAAAGAGCTGAAGAAGCCCGGACTGGACCCGCGCAGTGAGGCGCAGGCCTTCGAGTTCGCCGGCATCTACAGCATCGAAGAAGTATATCCCGGCATGGTGGTGCCCGGTATCGTCACCAATATTACCCGCTTCGGCGCCTTTGTGGATATCGGGGTAAAGCAGGACGGACTGGTGCACGTATCGGAAATTTCCCACCAGTATATCACGGATCCCAACGAAGCGCTGAAGCTGAACCAGCAGGTGCAGGTAAAAGTGCTGGAGGTGGATGTTGCCCGCAAACGCATTGCACTTTCTATCAAGCAAACGACGGAAGCACCTCCCCGAAAAGGAGGCGATGCCCGCCGCGAACGCAGGGAAAGAAAAGAAGAAAAAGAGGTGACGATGACCGACGCCCTCAGCCTGCTGAAAAAGAAGTTTGGAAAATAACAGGAACAAAACGCCTAATGCGAGAATGCCGGCCGCACAGCAGCAGCCGGCATTTTTCATTGCTCGCAACCTGCCATACTGGCAGACTCCCTGATCATATATTTATCAGCTTGGACAACCCTGCCCCACAGCATACCTGCCTCCGGTTTACGCCACGCATGCTACCCGGCCACACCCGGGACTCCGGCGTAGCTGCTCCGTATTAACGCTGCAGCTGCAGTATAGTAACTTGTATCTCCCCGCACAGGGAACTTATTAGCCAGGCATACCGGAAGCATTTCCGGAGCATACCCGAGGCGCACCCGTCCCGCAGTTTCAGGGAACAGGAACAGTGCGGAGAAACAGGAAGGAAGGAGGGGAAAGCTTGCTCAGGTTCCGGATCCGTCTTTTTTGATGCTTTTTTCACCCGTATCAACTCCGGTGGAACTCCGCAGCA
>Ga0196964_10001902_pt1 | contig 10177 bp, 5 predicted proteins | sample S1_10metaG_FD_148615 | JGI IMG/M metagenome (GOLD analysis project Ga0196964, IMG submission 148615) | Soil microbial communities from Anza Borrego desert, Southern California, United States - S1_10 | ecosystem: Environmental > Terrestrial > Soil > Desert | place: USA: California | collected... | reverse complement strand
AGCATCCGGGAGTACTGTGGCTTTTTCATGGACAGCAGAAAATTTTGCTGATACATACTGTCTCTTGTCATATGACAATAATGACCAGTCGTATTCTGGAAATCTAACTCCAGGGAATAACGGGTATAATGTTTCCGGGTCAACTGTCATGTCTCTTGGTGCATCTTCAGTGTCAAGACAGTATAAGTTTTTTCTACGATGCTCTAGCCCGTCTACCGGTAAGAGTCATTCCCGTTATGCGTATGTGAATGTGACTGCAGGCCCTGCTACCTTAAACCTGACCACATCAGTTAATGGCACAGCAGGGGCAATGGCCGCAAAAAGTGGTGATACAATAGTTCTGGCATGGACAGGCACGAACATTAATGCAAACTCCTGCGTGGTTTCTGGTCCATCGGGAGCATTGCTACCTTCTCCATCTTCCGGGTTACCTGCTTCTTCTTCAGCGAACATTACTGTCCCCACACCAACGGGAGCAACAAGTGTGCAGTATACGCTCACGTGCGCCGCTACAGCTGGTGGGAATGCTACGGCTTCGAGTCAAGTAATAAACCTTTCTGAAATAGTTGGTTTCATAACAACATCGTATAATATACCCAATCCTTTACGTCAAGGAGTGGCTTTTAACAACAGCACGACCTCTCCTGCTATACGACTCGACTGGCAAGTGCAAAACATTACTTCATGTACCGTCGAGCGTTGGTATAATGACACCACGTCGGGCGGTACTATGAGTGGAACTTTCTCGGGAGCAAGTAACAAGTATGACTCTCCTTATACACCGTTGCATAATGGTACGCTTGTGTATAGAATGACCTGTTCGTCTCCGGCCGGGACCCTTACCAAGGACACTACCCCAGCCCGAAATGTGTTACCACCACTACTCACTTGCCCAAATGGAACTGTGACTGTATTTAAAGATTACTCAGGTACGGTTGTTCCTGCTCCGGCTGTGGTCCGAGGCGTTGCTAATAGGTTTAAAGTCAAGATTACACCTGCCACTTCTGCGTTTAAACGTAATGCATCAAGTAGCTACCAAATAGTTACCACCAATGGTGTTACAGCAACCTGGGCGTGGACAGGAGCGGCCGATACCACCGAAGCGTATATTAATCTTAATGGCAGCGGAGGAGTAGGAGCCTTTACAGTGAGGGCTATAAATTTTGATGACGCGGCAGTAGGTGGAGCTACCGGATGTAATCCATCTGGACCGGGAACGATTGCAGATTCCACGCCAATCCAGGCTGAAGATGTTGCGCCTCAAGTTTTGCAATCTGGTGTGTACGCTCAGTCGGGCACCGGGTATTGGGTAACTAACCAGGGCTCTAACCTTACTTTCTCCTTGCTTATGAGAAGAGCAACGGGTTCTAACTGGGACTTTGGCGCTGTGCCCTTAGTAACACCAGGGCCAATGTTAGAAAAGCAAGATGGTACTAGTGTATCTGGAACTTTTTCAACCACATCACCAACCCCGGATGCCGCACTAACCTATAGTTTTGTCTGCGATGCAACGCCGACATGTCCTGTGAAGCAGTACTTAACCCCTACAACTATTTCCTTTAGCTATCAAATACGAGACGGTGCAACAGTGCTTGCAACGCGTACGTTTAACAGCCAAAACTTTATAGTTTACCCACCAGTAGGCGTCACTTTACTTATTAATGGCGTTTCTGACAATGTAGTCTACGCGCCAAGCGGCGGGGTGTCTACTGCTTCTTGGACTCTATCTAACTCTTCAGACGATTATTTAAAAAATTGCAGGCTAAATGACGGAGCAACAAATTATACACCTTCAACTACAAGCGCATCACTTGGGGTTATTAGCGCCAATACCTCGACAAAGATCAATTGTGGTGATGTTTCTCCAGTTACCGATGCAAATCGACGCGCAACTGACACCACAACAATCAACGCCGTACTTCCGACTAACCCCAACTCGTACAGTAGTGCAAATGCCAGCACTGCCGGGCTTGCTGTAACACCAACTGTAGCATGTACTGACACGCTAGTTACGTTCGACTTGCCAGGAGTACCTGCGGGAACTTCCTATTTAGTTGCAAAAGGAAAGCCTACATCAGGATCTACAGATTACACTGCAACTCGTGACTCTTCCGGGAAGTACTTTATCCTCTTTCCCGGTCTTGCTTCAGGGTCAGCGATTGATTTGTGGGTGGAAGTTGGAGGGGTACGGTCTACAACAGTTAATACGACCGCAAATGTCTCCACAAACTGTAACTTTAATTTAAACAATTCTGATATTGAAATTTCAAAGATTGGTGACACAGCTGCAACGTATACAAGTTATGTGGCATGCGACGGGTCCCAGAGCACGTTGGCAGACGACTCACCAGAACAGAAAGCAGACGGCGACATTACAGTTCAAATCAATCTCTGCAATCTTACTGGTCAATCAGCAACAATAAAAAACACAGCTGCAGATGCACTGGACATAAAGATTCATTTTATAAATCTCTTTAAGTCAGACGGAACAGACTGGAATGTAAATGATGTCAAGATTTACGACGACACGTACAATGGCAATAATGAAGCAACCGCAGAAATAACATCCAAGGCAAACTGCCCGTGGCAAACCAATACAAAGACAGCCACTACTTCTACAGTATGTGTGCGTGTGCTGCCAACCCCACAAAAAATCTTCCCACAGTATGGAGTCGCAAACAGGATTTGGTTGGCTAGAATAACCGGTCGACTTGCTCGTGCAACGACTGTCGGTTCTGTCTGGAAAACGTCTGCCAGCCTCGAGTACCCAACTATACTTAATGCTGATACAGGATGCACAGGCAATCTAGCACAAAGCGTAACCAAGCGCGGCTGCACCAACATAGACACCAAATACCAAATCTACATCTCCGGCCCACTCATAGAAAGGAAAGAAAAAAAATAGTTAAAAACTTCAGGAAACAAATTCAGGCTATGCCTAGTAAGAATAAAACAGCGAGCCACAGGGTGAGAGTGATCGCTGTTTTTAAATTACATGGCATTTCTTTCGTTTTGTCAAACTCTTCATTTTTGCTATAATTTAGTATACGTATGTTAACGCTTGATGAAGTTAAAAAACTCGGCTCACTTGCTCGTATTGAGCTCTCAAGTGAGGAGTTGGAACAGATGCAGAAAGACCTTTCTGCTATTTTAGATTACGTTGAAGAGCTGAAAAGTGTAGATGTAAGCGGCTTGGAAGTCCTCTCTCAAGTTACGGGCTTGGTGAACGTGCAGCGTCAGGATGAACCAAAACTTTGTGATTTTAGAGATGATATTTTTGCCAATGCACCGGAAATGAAAGACGGATACTATAAAGTGAAAGCAATCTTATAGCGAAGAGCGTAAAGCGTGAAGCGTATAGCAAATCCCGACTTGCTTCTATACCCTGCACGCTGTACGCTGTACGCTACACGCTACTATGTTTGAATACTTAGAATTATCAGAACTTAGAAATTTACTTGATACCAAACAAATTTCGTCAGTAGAGTTGACGAAGTATTTTTTACACAGGATTAAGTCTCTGGACGAAAAGTATAACTCGTTCGTGACAGTCACAGAAGATGTGGCTCTCGCGCAAGCTGCACAAGCAGACGAGTTCCTTGCTTCACCGGGAGAGAACCCAGCTTTGTGCGGCATTCCATATGCGGCTAAAGATTTGTTTTGTACAAAGGGCGTTCGCACGACTGCGTCTTCAAAAATACTAGACAACTATGTTCCGCCGTACGACGCTACTGTAATAACCAAACTTAAGGAGCAAAAATCAGTACTACTTGGTAAAACAAATCTAGATCAATTTGCCCACGGCTCTTCAACCGAGACTTCTGCCTATGGGCCATCTAAAAACCCTTGGGATACTTCCCGCATCCCTGGGGGCTCTTCTGGTGGTTCAACTGCAGCGTTGGCAGCCGGGCTTTGTCCATGGGCACTTGCAACAGAAACCGGCGGCTCCATTCGTCTGCCAGCATCACTTTGTGGCGTTTCTGGCTGGAAGCCAACCTATGGCAGGGTTTCGCGGTATGGTTGCATTGCCATGGCTTCTTCGTTGGACTCTATGGGCGCTGTAGCGTATTCGGTTAAAGATTTAATCATTTTGGCAAATGTTCTTTCCGGCCAAGATCCGAAAGATTCAACCACTGGTCACAAGACTGCAAATTTTACCGTGAATTCTGATATAAAAGGTTTGCGCATTGGTATTCCAAGAGAGTACTTCATAGAGGGTATGGAAGCTGGTGTTAAAGCCAAAATAGAAGAAGCAATAAAGGAAATGGAAAAACTGGGCGCGGTTATAAAAGAAGTTTCAGTTCCTCATACCAGGTACGGATCTTTGGTGTACGCAATTGTTTGCCCGGCTGAAATTGCATCAAACCTCTCCCGATACGACGGTATCCGCTACGGCTTGAGTTCAAAGGAAGCAAAAAGCTTATACGAAGTATACGCAAAGACTCGGGACGCTGGTTTTGGCGACGAAGCGAAGCGACGCATATTAACCGGTACGTATGTCCTTTCTGCCGGGTATTACGACGCCTACTACAAGCGAGCGCAGAAGATTCGCCGCTTGCTCGTAAATGAGTTTGAAGAAGTCTTTAAAGAGGTAGACGTTCTCGCTGCTCCTTCGAGCCCAAACGTAGCTGTGGCCATAGGCGAAGCAGCTTCAAACCCACTGTTTGGCTACATTGCTGACCAGCTTAATATACCATCTTCTTTAGCTGGGCTTCCTGCTGTGTCAGTGCCTTGTGGTTTTGCTGCGCCTTCTGATGGCGGTAGCACCCACATGCCGGTCGGCTTACAGTTTATGGGTCCACAATGGGGTGAGCAGGCAGTCTTTAATGCAGGCCTAGCATATCAATCAGTAACAGACTGGCATAAGCAGCGTCCGAAGGCATGAATTATGAATTAGGAATTTTGAATTATGGATGAAGTCAAAGACGGATATAAGCCTGTCATAGGGCTTGAAATACATGTACAACTGAAGACTAAGTCTAAAATGTTTGGCCCAGCTCCAATGGGAGAGGCTGAGGAGGCAAATGTGAATATAGACGAAATAGTTACCGGAGAGCCCGGAGTTTTGCCGGTTGTAAATAAAGAAGCGGTTCGCTTAGGTGTAATGGCTGGTTTGGCTTTAAACTGTACCATACCTGAGTTTTCCAAGTTTGATCGCAAGCATTACTTCTATCCTGACCTACCGAAGGGCTACCAAATTTCACAGTATGACGAACCCATAGCACAAAAAGGGTATGTAAATGTCACCATGCCCGATGGCAGAATAAAACGAGTTGGTATAACGCGTGCGCACTTAGAGGAAGACGCGGGTAAAAACGTCCACCCTGAAGGATTACCATATTCCCTGGTTGACTACAATCGCGCAGGCGCCCCATTGCTTGAAATTGTTACTGATCCTGATCTTGAAACAGCAGAAGAAGCTCGGCTTTTCCTTGAGGAGTTACAGCGCATTGTTCGCTACGTAGGCGCAAGTGATGCCGACATGGAGAAGGGTAGCATGCGCTGTGAGCCAAACATATCAGTTCGTAAGCCAGGAGAAGAAGGTTTGCCTAAATACAAGGTTGAGGTGAAGAATATAAACTCCTTCCGTTTTGCTGAAGCGGCTATTAACTATGAAATTCCAAGGCAAATAGAGATACTAGAGCAGGGAGGGATGCCAAAGCAGGTAACTATGGGCTGGAACGAAAAGGAAAGTGTTACAGTGGAACAGCGCAGCAAAGAAGAAGCAAATGATTACCGCTATTTCCCAGACCCAGACTTGCCAGTGCTTCAGTTTACGCCTGAGTACCTGGACGACCTTCGCTCTCGCATGCCAGAGCTGCCGGCTGCTAAGCGTGTCAGGTTTGCAGAGGAGTATGGGTTAAAGCCTGCAGATATAGACACGCTCATTAACTCAAAAACCCTTACGTATTACTTTGAAGATGTCGTTTCTGAGCTTCGTGAATGGCAGACTTCAGATGATGCGGCAAAGAAATTAGACATACAAAAACTTATTTCGAAAGCCGCAAACTGGTGTTTACAGGATTTTTCAGCCGCATTGAACAGCGCCAATCTCAAAGATCCTTATGAGTCTCGTGTATCACCCGAGAATTTTGCAGAATTGATAGTTATGATTGAGAATGGGACGATTTCAGGGTCAGCTGCGAAAACTGTATTTAAGGTTATGTTTGAAAAGGGCGGCGAGCCTGACAATATTATGCAAGACTTAGGGCTTGCACAGGTATCAGACGAAGGGGCTATAGAAGCGATTATAGATCAAGTGTTGGCTGAAAACGCGAAAGCAGTAGCGGACTACAAAGCGGGGGCTGAAAAGTCTTTCGGTTTTCTTGTAGGGCAGACCATGAAAGCGCTTAAAGGCCAGGGAAATCCGGGTAAGGTGAACGAGCTTTTGAGAAAAAAATTACTGTAGAAACCCAATAGAAAAACCCAACTTTGGTTGGGTTTTTATCATGAATTCTTCATGGTGTTAGTTTAGTGTATGGATATCGACATTCAGTTAGTAAACGCTATAATAGCTCACAATATAGCTATAAAGGAGAAATACTATGAAGAACTTTTTTTCTAAGTTGTTGTTGCCTTTGTTTGCTTTGACGGCAATTGGCGGCCATCTTGCAGCAGCTCAGACGCTTCGAGTTGATGTAGGGGTTATAAACACGCGTGGCGGTACAAGTACCACCGCTGATTTTCCAGTAACTGTGAATAGCAGTGCTTTTACGACGGGTTATGCTACGCCTTTTGCTGCGGGTACACATACGGTAGCACTTACACCGCGAGTCGGTTATGAGTATGCTTTCTCTGGCGATTGCAACACGCTCGGCATTGTTGTGCTGACAGGAGCTCAGAATCTAATTTGCCATGTCACGGCCCAGGACCAATACGGTAAACTTACCATAGAAAAACAGTCTGTGGGGGGATCAGGTTCGTTTAATTTCAACGTAGCAAATAATAATACCAGCAACCCAAATCCTATCGGTAACTTATTACTGACCACATCAGGAAGTGGAGGAACAGCAACGCAGACATTTTTTACTGTCTTTCCAGACACCTACCTCATAACTGAAGGATCCCAAACAGCTGGATGGGCCTTGTCTATGCCTACCTGCACTAATGCAAGCGGGCAAAACATGGGAAGTGCAACTTCTAATGGTATTAGCATCGGGATTGGCAATGGTGGTGATGTGAAATGTAAGTTTATTAATACGTATACCGCTCCGAGTCAGCTATACGGCACAATAACAGTTCAAGCTCAGGTTCTTTCAGGTACTACAACTACTCCATTTGGTATTAGCATTGCTCCTGTGGGTACAGGCACTGTGTATGGGCCGGGAACTGGCACAGTTATGCACGGTCAAAACTTCAACTTTCAAGTTGGTAGCGGTACATACACGGTAACACCAGTACCACAGAGCGGATGGACACAAACAAGCACAACATGTAACAACATCCAAGTCACTCCAGGACAGACTAAGATATGTATATTTATGAACACATTTACCGGAACTACTACGCCGCAAAACGGAACGGTTGTCGTACAAAAAACTGTAGTGAATGGCTCACAAGCTACTCCCTTTACTGTGAATATAGCAAAAGTTGGAAGCGGGAATGTGGTTGGTACGAGCACGGGAACCGTAAAGCACGGACAAAGCTTTACCTTTACGGTAGGTAGTGGAACTTACTCGGTTACAGAAACTTCCCTAAATAACTGGTCAATGACTTCGAGTACCTGTTCAAACTTGCAGGTTGCCCCCGGCGCAGTCAAAACTTGTATGATAGTAAACACTTTTACAGGTACAACAACTCCTCCGGGTCAGGGTAATGGAAATCTCATAGTTAAAACTCGCGTGGTAAATGACCGCAGAGGGTTGCTCACGCCATCAGACTTCACAGTGCATGTTATGGACAGACTCCAGGACGTAGCTAACTCTCCGAGAGCCGGGTCTGCATCTGGTACAACGTATACGCTTCCAGCGGGTGTGTATCGGGTACATGAAGACTTATTTCCATTAGGGTATATTCGTTTTTACTCAGGAGACTGTGGCAGGGGTGGGTATATAACCCTCAGAGCAGGAGAAACTAAAGTATGTGAAATTACCAATAACGACTGGTAGTTCACACCTATATCGAATTCGATACAGATGTGAACTAATGAAAAGGGTTGCCTGAACATAAGTCAGACAACCCTTTTAAGGTAGTTACCTACCACGCAGCTTCAGCGGGTAGGGGTTGGATGGGGGCCGTAATGAGGCGACCGAAAATAAAAAGGTAAAGCTTTTTGCAGGGAGGGCATTTGAGGATCATGAGTCCGCCCAAGAAAATTCTCGTTTGTTGCAGGGGCTCTTCTCCACAATGGACAAGGGGAAGTTTGAACAGCTGGTTGTCCAGCTTCAAATAGCTCCGGTTGCAACCTGTGCAGTCATACACAGGGTTGCCCCCATAGCTAGTACCGGTGGGTCCGAAGACGCCTTGGGTGCAATGTTGTTGCATGCTAACTCCTTTTTAGATGCGTTATTCTTAGGCACCTCAGTGCAGAAAATGCGTACCATAGTACTATATACTATTTCTTCCCTGTGGAAAAGTGAACGGACATTAATTTGCTATACTTATTGTGGATGTAAAAAAAGGAAATAAAAGGACTTTTCACAGTAATGAAAACAAACCCCAAAAGAAATAATGCTTTTGGGAGGGGAAAAATAAAGTTCATAGCTTATATGCAGACATCTGCCGCTTATTTTGTATAAGCGCTTTTTGTTTGCGTAAAAGGTCGACCTCGGCAAAATGCCGGAGCGCAAATGTGCTCCTTCGCAAGGGGAACCCTTGCGTTAAGGGAGTCCTTGTGTTCAAGGATTTCCCTTGTAGAAGGGCACAACTTATATATTAAATTATAATTAAACGCATACAAATCTATGAAAAAGATTATAGCTTCAATTTCCATCATAGCAGCGGCGGGTAGCCTAGCTGCAGGTGGTACGTTTGCTCTGTTTAGCGACTCTGAATCTTCAACCGGCAATAGTTTTGCTGCAGGTACGTTGAACCTCACGTTCAATGGGCAAGACGGCGCTGCTGTTACTCCATTGTTCAGCTTAACAAATCTAAAGCCATCTGACACGGGAACAACTAACATTGTACTGGCGAATACTGGCTCGGTTGCCGGGACTTCCATTACAGCTTCTATCTCAGGTGCTACTTTTACGGGTACATGTACTGAACCAGAAGTTAATGACGACGCAGGAAATGCAGATGACTGTGCAGTTGTAGCTTCCGACGAAGACTCTGACCTAACCAATGAGTTGGACGAAAGCGTGGCAGTAAGTATTACTGACCTTGGAGCAGATGCTTTGCCAGGAGGTGCTGGTGCAGATGAAGATACCGTAGTTGCAACAGGTACTTTGAGTGACTTGCTCGGTGGTGGTTTGACGATTTCGGGCGGAATTGCTGCCAGTGGAAGCAGGACATTTTCCGTTGACTGGTCCATTGCCAATACAGTTGGTAATGAAATCCAAAATGACGGTGTAAGTTTCGCGCTTAGCTTCACTCTAAACCAGTAATTATACGTAGGGAAAGAGATATCTTTCCCTACTATATATAGCTGTATTTTACAAAAAGTACTGCTATATGTGGTAAATAATTATACCCTTGTGGGCACATACTATGTTAAAAATATTAAAAAGCACTTTTACAATCCTTGCTACAGCTGCACTCTTTTCCGGAGCAACATACGCAGCCTACCAGGATAATGAAACAAGCAACGCTGTATTTACCGGTGGCACTCTTGATTTGCGTATAAATGGCAACAATGGTGCGTTGAGCCCGGTTATTACCATTGGCAACCTTAAGCCCGGTGACACGAATTCTGCAAATCCTTTTCTGTTGAACTTTATCAATGACGGTACTGTAGACGGCACAGTGTTTTTGAGTGTCATTGGACTTACTCCGGTTGATGATGAGGGAGAAAACCCAGAGCCAGAGACAAATGTAATTGCAATTGATCATGAGTTTTCACAACAACTTTTATTGAATATAAAAGATTCCAACGACAACAATGTATTTACAAGTACCCTACGGGACATAGACCCAGCGTTTCTTCTGCCGCTGGGAAGTATAAATGCAGGGGCGAGTAAAGTTTTTAAGGTGATTTACGAACTTCCTTCCACCGTTGGAAACGACGTAATGGGCGACT
>Ga0196964_10001901_pt1 | contig 10177 bp, 25 predicted proteins | sample S1_10metaG_FD_148615 | JGI IMG/M metagenome (GOLD analysis project Ga0196964, IMG submission 148615) | Soil microbial communities from Anza Borrego desert, Southern California, United States - S1_10 | ecosystem: Environmental > Terrestrial > Soil > Desert | place: USA: California | collected... | reverse complement strand
AACATCTCATCATTCCTTGCCACCTGAGCTGCTAGGGTGGCTTTGAGGGACAAGACTCGCGCCATCAACTCTTGAGGGTGTGGATGCATTAGAAATTCACCAAGCTTTTGAGTTAGAAAATCATTCCTTCTCCGTAGCTCTTCGTTCTCTTTTTGTGACCTGTCAGAGAGCTTCTGAAGACGGACAACTTCCTCGTAAGTCTCAAACGATTGCTTCTCCCAAACATCATTTTCTCGAAGCTTCTCCTTCAGCTCCTCGTTCTCGCGCATGAGAGAGCGGATGTGGGGGACTGCTTCCTCAATGCATTGATGCCATGGAGTCGTTGACCTTTTTACCAAAACCAATAGTCGCTCTACCGCCTCTAGGTCGGGTTTTGTGGGGGTGGGATCGTTCATAAGATTCTCTGTCTCCACGATTCATAGTCTTGTTCAATGCCATAGCCTTTGGTCTTCATGTGCTTCCAAATGCCTAATAGGGTCCCCGCATAGCAGGCTTTGCAAAGATGGTACTTGTAGACTCGTGATTGCACTTGAGATGGAGGACTGAATAATAACCCTCCTGGCTCTTTGAGTAGTTTTTGACACACATCACATTTGATTTTCATTCCCCCTCCTTCATTCCCTCTTTCGATGGAGAGGGCAGGACAAGACTTCTTGCTTCAGATATAACTTCATCCAGTTCTGGCCAGCATCCACCCATAGCTGATTCCATTGAGCCAACATCGAGAATTGCAGCTTTCCAGAGGGTCTTTCTCATAGATTCCTGGCTCTCCCTCGCCTCCTTCAGCTCTGCAATGAGGTCCTCTATCCATGAAAGCGCAATGATGTGCTTATGGTCTAAGTCCTTAGTTTTAAGGCTTTCCTCCAACTGCTCCAAATCGACTCGGGTGTTAGTTGTGGTCATAAGATTGATTGGATCTCCTGTAAGGCGATTCTCAGTCTTCCAAGCGCGTGCCATTTCTCAACCGACATCACAATGACGTGACCGCCAACATTGATTCCAATGCAGCCGGATTTAGTGACGTGAATGGATGGGGTGTATGCATCCTCGCTCTTGCGCCATAGGTGTTTGTCCTCATTCTTGCATGGCTTGAGGCTATCTAACGGGGCTGTGGTCATTTCTTTTTACCTTTCAGTTGAATTATGAGAGTGGCCTTAAGCATTGCTGGGTGAATCTTCTTTGTGTGAAGCATTACTGTGCCTCTGAGTGTGGAGTACGGATGCACCCACCCCTTCACCGTTGCCTTCCTGCGTTTGTTGGGGGCAGTCATTCGTTATCCTCTATCTTTTCGATTTCTTTAATCATTTGATCGCACTCGCTTTTGCCTTCGATAAACATGGCACATGCAATCGGAGTACCGTGCTTGTCTTTGAAGGTCATTCTCCACGTTGCGGCTCCCATTTCCCTCATTTGAAGGAAAGCTTCTTGAACAGTTGGATTTGTCGGATCTTTCATAATCTCCTTTGCTTCCTAGTCGCCTCCTTATACCCATCGCCGTATCCCACGCCATACGCATGGTTCCAGATGATTGTGCAAAGCCACCAGCCCATGACGGCGACTAGGGCTAGGGTGAAAGCGAAGGTGGTCATAGTTAAAACTTAAAGGTTATGGTTTGGTGAAACATTGAGCCTCCGCAGCCGTTGCATTGCTTCATAACAACCTCGCCGTCGCCTTCACCTATTATTTCCCAATGCTTATGAGGACAGTTTGCATGAAGCGGGTGCCATACATGCCACCTGCGAGCCTTCGTAACGTAACCAACGCAAAAAGCCACAAACATACAGGCAAGGAGTATTGTGATTGTTGATGGAGTAGGTTTCATGGCAGTAACTTCCTCACTGGCACCCCATGCGCGTCTGCAAGCCTCTCAAGCGTCGATAGGCACAAGTTCTGCTTCCTGCCTGCTTCGATGGCCTGATAGTATTTGTAACTGATCTTGGCGTGTTTACTGAATGCTTCCTGTGTCATTTTAGAGCTAACGCGAAGTGCGCGGATTAGCTCGACGATGTACGGGGTTGATTTGGGACGGTGTTTCATTGGGTTAATCGTGATCGTAAGATTCGACCTCAACCTTGTCTTTCGTGACGGTGATTGTTTTATGATCGCCGAAAAGCTCCTCCAGCATGTCGTCATCAAACTGCTTCAGGAATGCTCGAACATCTTTGTAGATGACTGCCATTTCAGGATTGTAGTCAGGGTTTGCGGGCTTCTCTGGTCGCCATGTAAAAAACTCAGTTCCCCATAGTGAGCAATCTTCGTTCCCGTTGATTTTGGGATAGTCGGTATTTGCGCTAAACTCACAAGTATCGCCGTCATTAAAATAGGGGGTGTATTGATTCCATGAAAAGGATTCCAATTTAGGATGCCTTTCAAAGAGTTGCTTACTCTCCTGCGCGAATACGATTTTGCTTTCCTCGGCAATCTGTTTATACAGCTCCGTGCGCTTTGCCTTTAGTTCCTCGAATTTAGTCATATTTGATACTGTTTAAGTCTATGTTGGTTATTGTTTTACGGTCTTCGATCTTCTGAAATGATGGCGGCACTCCATTGGCGTTATTCATCCAGCCTCGGATTTCCATGTCCTGAAGGTAATCTTGCGCCGTTGGAATAAACTTGCCTCTGAAGTCCTCGGAAATGTGTTGTTCTCCAATGTTACGAACTGAAATCTTTTTGCCGTTACTGTTCTCAATGGTGACTCCAAAAATGCGCTCAAGAACCACAGACAAGAACCATGAGTTATGGGTCAAAGCTCGGTGCCTGTTGTCGCAGATAGCTCCCTTCGATGAATCAAGGAGGTTGTGAATCTCGATATAATCTTCAGGCTTACCACCAAACTTACGCGCCGATGATTCGGCATGAATCCAAGGCTTCATTTCGTTCCCTCCACCACACCCACCAGCCACGCGAGCAACTGCGCCCGCTGCCTCGGCCGTAGGCGCAGGGTGATGTTGCGCTGGAGGATGCGTAAGGAGCGGTACTTGGCGGGTTTGGGTTTCATATAGAACCCTCTCTGATTGACACATCAATGCGTGGAGATTTATCTCGCTCTGCATAATACTTGATGATTTGAGCCTTATAGATCTGGCTATCATCCTTCCAAAAACCACAGGCGGAAAGAGCATCAATTGTTCCCTTACATAAATTGTCCCAATCCGGCCTTTTGACGCATGGCAAGAAATGATCTGGATACTTGGCAGGCATTAACGACTTTGGGCGCGGCATAAAGAATGACAGGTAAAGGTCAATTGGTCCTTCCATAGGCTTTGATGGCTTGAATTGAATCGCCAAGAGCGATACAGAGGCTTGGTAGTTCACCTTATTTTTATCGCTGAAAAACAGCGGCTTCCCATTACGAATCATAACGCGCTTTCCGAACTGCGTTGACTTAGGGCAAATATCTAAGGTGAATTGGATCATAACGGGTCAGAATGAATCTTGCGCGGGTTGTGGTAATTGCCGTAGATGTAAAGGAGTTGAGGGATAGACTTAGGTTTCATGCTATCCCGCATGGCGTGATAAGCAGCTATTGCATGGTCAACGCACTCGTCACACACGAAGCAGGAAAGGCCGTGATCCCATACATTCTCTTCCGTCCATTCCTTGCACAGACCGCAGAAGCATTTGCCGTAGGTGGTCATAAGCAATGCTTCCTAACTAAAGCCGCGATTCTTTCGTTAGCTATCCAACCATCCTTTTCTTCTAGATCGGGAAGGTCTTTTGCGGTGTAAACACAGGCTGAGCCAGAATACTCATCAGCTCCTTCACTGTAACCGTCGCTATAAGCCTTTAACTCGGCTTCGGTGGCAAATTCGGCAATGCCGTCAAACTCGCCCTCTGCTATTTTGATTCCTTTATATGTCATAAATTAAGCCCTCTCCCAAACGCTGATAATTCGACTGTGGTTACTAGGATGGTTACTCTTCACATATCCACCAGTCTGCTTGATAAGCCCTTCACGCCTAAGTGAAGTCATCAGCGCACCCCATGCGTTAGGACTGGGCGGGTCAATTAGGCCGTACATGCCAGCCGCCGTCCTGATATCGTCCATCGTGAAGCTTTCACAATCATGCGCCAGTCGCTCCACGATGCCCGTAGCACGGCTTTTCCAGTCCTTGGGTGTATTGGACAGGACGCGAGCTTGGCCTTGGTCCTTGAGGGTGGAGCCACTGAGTTCAGTAAAAGGATTGTTGATCATAGCGAATTCAAGGTGTGCTTGCATTTAAGAGCGATACAGCGAAGCTCGTTTTGAAGCTCAACAGCGTCCTTTTTGCGCGTGGCTGCGTCGGCGGCGAATTCCAGTTCTCTCAATAAGGCGCGAGTTGCAGCTCTTGACGCATCCGACTCGGCTTCTAGCTCCTCGTAAGCTTCGCTCAATTCCTCAAGCTCATCAGATCGGTTTTCCTCTTCCTGTAGCTCGGTTGCCAAGTCGTCTAACAGGGCTTGCATTTCAACCACAGATGTCTTTATTGCCTCAATTGTCTCGATTTCAATCATTGTTGATCCTCTGTTACTAAGATTCTGTCGGTGCAGCGTTTAAATACTGCGCCTTTGATTTCGGTTATTACTTCAGTTCCATCCTTAAATTCTTTAACTGTTCGTGAGCCTTGAGATTGCTTTGAACCAGCGGGGATGTGGTTGAAAAGCTCGCAAGCAGGAACTCTCTCGAAGAGAATCTTTTCCCTGCCTAAATCATATCCGCTATAGGTCTTCATCGCCCTTCAAAAGCCTTTCCATCTCGCCGCTGATGTCTTTCGGGTCGGTATAATTCAATTCGTGCATGGACAAGTTCCTTTATTGGAAAGCCTCCAGTAACAGCCTGCGCCCATGTAAAAGCGTGCCTCAAACCTTCCAGCACAGCTGTCGAGACACAGTTCTCTCTCTTCAGGTGCATCAGAATGCCAACCCCACCCAGCGGGGCTGTGTGGATCGCATCCATTCAGAGGACCAAACATGTCTGATATTCCAAAATGGTTGTTTTGCAGTGGTGTCAAAACAACAAACGTCTTCTTCAACTTCTCAACAAGTGGCCGCGCTCGTTCAACTTCTTCCAGAAACAACAACGGCTTTACCTCAACAAGAGTTTCAATCTGGGGCAGATAGAAATCTGGCGTGTATTGAATATCCGAAACAAAGCTTTCAGGCTCATATATCCAATTCCATCCAAAAGACTCGAACCACTTCGCCGCATTAGCCTCCGTTTTGGATCGCATCATGACGCCGTTGTATAAGGTTGGTTTAACAATTATTGATGATCGTCTTCTCATAATGACCAGCTAGGTTTTCCATGTTGCGCGGTTTCACGAATCGACAATGATTCGCCTTCAAAGTGGCAGGGGACAATCAGTCCTGGCTTGCCCTTGGTGTTCTTGAGTATCTTGACGTTGAGTTTACTCGAATCTGTAGCGTCTCTCCATGCACCCAGTACCAGACCGGAGGAGTTTTCAATGGAGCCGCTATCTTTGGCGTCATGCAGGAAAATCTCGCCTGTGCCGTCCTCATCTTTGCGATGGACCTGAGAGCCTAAAATAATAACGGTGTTTGTGGACTTGGCCAAGACCTTCATTTGCTCGGCTACGTTTGACATCTTCTCATAGCGGGAGTTGCCCTTGCCACTTACTAATCCGATATAGTCGATCATAACCACGGCAGGCTTCTTGCCTATCTTCAGCTCTGACTTGGTAATGATATGATCAATATCTTCCGGTTTCAGATTGGATTGTGGGCATGTGTAAACATGGTCAACTTGGCTAAAGTCCATACTTCCACCACGCGAATACGTTTCTTGGATTTCATGTCCGCTTTTGCGGCGTGCAATCTGAACAAACCGTTCAAATGTCAGGGTGTCCGGTAGTTCCATCTCAAATAACAGGACGACTAGTGGAGCCGCACACAGGGCGATGTTCTGCATAATGGCCGTCTTTCCCACGCCTGTATCTGCTAAGATCGTAACAAGCTCCCCTGGCACCAACCCACGAACAGCACGGCCTAGGCTTGGCAGGAACGATCCTAGGGTTAGCGATACATTCTTGGATTGCGCTGTAAATTCACGGTAACGGCCTTCAAGCTCCTTCATGGAGTACACTGGCAGCTTAATCCCGCCAATGATGGGAACGGCTGATTCAGCTAAAGCCGCAAGCCTGATGGCCGCATCTTCCTTGGTCAGAGTAGCCACAAAGTCCGATACGTCCTTGTGAGGGGATGGTATCTGTATTTGACGAACCGCGCTGGCCTTACCTGCCAAGGATTCAAGGACTTGCTCGGCGTGTTCTTTCCCAATCTGATCATTATCAGGACAGAGCACAATTTCCTTGCCCTTGAGAGCGTCAGAATAGCCATCCATCCACTTCTTTGCGCCGCCTACATTGGTCGTAGCAATGAAGCCCAATTCAGTCAGGGTGTGAACATCCTTTTCGCCTTCCACAATCCAGACACGGGTAGCTTTTGCCACCTTCTTCAAATTGTAAAGGACTCGGCGCACGCCTTCCATGTTCCATATCCACTTACTTTCTACCATGTGACGCTGACGAAATGACTTAGGCTCCAACCGTAACGCCTGATATACCTCGGTTCCAGTTTCGTCATGGTAACTGTAAGTTGCGACAATCTTGGGCTTAACTGTTGGCGTGGATGACTTGGAAGGACTTATAGAAATGGCTCGTTTTGGCGCGACGTTGGCACCGGAAAGGCTTTCCATAGCCTGACCGACGCTTACCCCATCCAGCTCCATAACAAGGTCAATAACACTGCCATTGACTCCACAGCCAAAGCAGTAAAAGACGTTCTTGGCTGGGGTAACGGTAAAACTGGGGGTGTTCTCGTTATGGATGGGGCAGCAGCAAACCAAATCTGACCCGCGCTTTTGCAGGGTGATCCCACGTCGGGCAAGCTCGGCCTCAATCGGGTTTGCGGCGATAATCTCTTCGCGGCTAATTTCGTGATCAGCGGTCATATGTTCGGCCCCTTTCGGATCGGCTGTGCGGTGCGTTTTACGGCGTCACGAATCCTCACGAACTGGCTGCTAAATCCAGCAACGGTCATAGCTGAAGAGCGTAGAAAATCTTGTTTGTCTGACAGCCGCCATGCTTTTTCGGCCATTGATGTTAACGACCCAGGGGACTCATCAGGAATCAACAATAACGTTTTAACCGCTGGGAAATCCTTGGGTTGAAAGACGTAGCACACCCCATGAACGGCCTTGAATTTAATCGACCATAACTCCGCAAATTGCTTTTGGTTGAATTCCGAAACAGCCGACCCCGCGGCATTAGCCGCGGAAGGGGGTTTGGGGGTTTCTTCTGTTTCTGACTTCTGACTTCTGACTTCTGATATATACGGCGTTACAGAAGCGTTACATGACCTTTTCTTTCGCGTTACATCAGGTAACGCAGCCTGCGTTACATCAGCGTTACGGTGGTTTTGAACCCTCAAACGAGTTAAATCGCGCTCTCTCTCATCCTTAATCATGCGCCTACAAATAAGCGTTACATCACCGTTACACTCAGTACGGGTGTCGCATATTTGCATGTCGGTAAGCTCCTTAATTGCACGCTGAGCCTGTTCTGCATCAGCGCCAATTAGGCGGCTATAACCCACAATTGGCAGCGTAAGCGTTCCCCTGTTCTGAGAACGCCACATTGCGCAAAGGAGGTCGATCCATGTACCCTTCGCGGCTAGACTTAAGGCTCTTGTGTCCTGTATCCAGTCGCCTGGGTAAAATTGCATGTAAGGAAGTTTTGACATGGTTCGTTATTCGCTCTGGCTTACTGGCTGAGCGACCGTTTGACTTGGTACGAAGTGGCAAAACCAGCAGTCATCATGAGCTAGGTCAGGATCTTGCAGTTGCACCCATTCGTAGGACTCGGTTAAGCCATGGAACATGAGGCAGCTTTTGCAAACAAGCGGGCGTTCCAGCTCGCCGTCACCACGGATCTTTGCAAAGAGTGCGTTCATTCTGTTTTCTCAATGGCTGTTGCCAGCTCTCGGAGAAGTTCCACAAGCCGCTTACGTTCCTGTTCGTACTTCTTGGCAAAGGGCGGTGCCATCCCACCCCATGCTTCCCTCCCCATGACGAAGCCTCTAAAATATTGGCTGTTCATGAAGAGGGATTGCATAATGTTCTGTGCCTGTTCAGTGGTCATTCTTGATTAGAATGAATCGTCAGACACTTCTTCTGTGGCAGCAACGGGAGCCGCTTTAGGCTTGATTGGGCCAGTGAGAACGTCATTTGAGACAATCTTCACAGGGCTGATACGAACAGCCATGGTCATCTTGCCTTTGAAGGCGACTTCAGTAGCGCATAGACGGATCTTCTTGCCTGCCCAGTCGTCGGTTTCGGCACCGAAAAGGTCAATCAGTGTGTTCCAGTTGGTTTTGTTACACACGAGCCCCTTTTCTTTTCCGACAAAGCTGACTACTGGCTTTGTCTCGGCTTCTTCTCCCTGGCCTAGCGTTTGCATTTCAACGCCAGCAATGGCTACGATTGGTTTGTTATCTCCTAGGTCGGTTGCTTTGAGGTAGTTTGATGTGAATACTTCGTTTGCGTTCATGTTTGGTTAGTTTCGGTTTGTTTGTTTTGGTTTAGTTGCGGTTCGATTCGGTTAAGTACGGAAAATGGTTAAATGATGAAAAAGAGTCCAAGGGCCATGAATCCGACAACAATCCCACCCACGACATCACCACTCGTACTGCTACGGCCATACTCGCGCAGGTCCTTCTCGGCTTGGAAGTCCTCACGCAGCTTTGTGCATACTTGGCACTCGCCATGAAAGCTTGAGCCAATTTGGTGAAGCGTGACCTTGTTCAAGGGAGATGCCACGGCGTCGCAGTAGAAGCAGTTCATTCTGCCCCCTTCGTTTTGATGAAGTGATCTATGCGACGAACTGCGACACGGGCGCGGCCTTTGTCTGTCAATGCACCATCGTACGCTTCACGGAATTCTCGCGGCCACACATCGAAGAGCTTGCAAGACTGATCTTCTGTTAGCTCTAGCTCTTCGGCTGCGAAATCCTGGATGTGAACCTCTTTCCCATAACTGAGCCTAACCATCACACCTTCACAGGAATCATTTGAAATTTCTGCGTGTCCCGACAAGATTACAGCATGACCAGCCAAGCAACACTCCGACCCGCACCAAGCGTCCTGATCGTACTTCTCAGGCTCCTTCGAGATCGCCTTCTGAATCCGTCGTAGTAATTTTACGTTCATAAATTTATTCCTCCTCGTGGCTGTCATCATCAAACCTGCTCTGAATCGTCTCGTTCCAGTCCATGAGCTTCTCATCCTCAGTCCTAGGCCGGCATGACTCCTCAAAAGCGCATTCCTCCTTGAGCTTGATGAGATTCGATAGAGCTGGACTGGCGTAGACGTGGTGCTCGATTTCTAGGCAGCGCAAGGTGTCGATTAGCTCAGCTATGATTTCAGATGAGGTGTGAGTTAGGGTGTTCATGATTGTTTCTTTCCGTAGGCTTGGCCTCCGTAGGTGTGTAGAGAGTGGTATCTGTCGGCTTCTTCCCTCGTGACTCGGTATTGACCGCGACGACCGTTCTGCTGATAGATGCACTTACCCTTTTTGAAGATGTAACGAATTACTGTGAAAGGGTGGTATCCGGCTTCAGCCGCGAACTCTTTCAAGGTCAGGATTGATTTATCGAACCTCATAAGACACCTTTCTGTGTAAAGTTGGCCAACAGTCGGCTTTGCAACGCCGCAAGGATGATTCGAAGACCAGTCCTAAGGCTTCGCTTCGACGAATGCCCTGTTGACTCAAAATAAAAAGCACCTTTCTTTCGGTAGGTTTTTGGTAGGTGATTTACTACCAAAGAGGCGGTTGACACCGTAGAGTGATTTGCTAATACTGGCCGCTCATTCCCCGCTAGGTATGAAACCCCACTTGACATTTGCTCAAATGGGACGGCTTGCGCCAAACCATGAATTGAACGCGCACGTCGCCCCGCTAGAGGATGATATGACAACTGCCGCTTTGACGCAGCAGGACAGACCTGATCGCCGTACGCGTTCAATTCATGGAGTAGTGATTTTGTTGTCATATTTATTCTCAGAGGTAGCGGTCCTCTCTGCATTCGCATGGGGTGTATGCCCTATGTGTGACGGTGACAGTACCAGTTTACGCGTACATGTCAACATGCAAACAAGTACGCTTTAACATGTATTTAGACAG
>Ga0196964_10001900_pt1 | contig 10182 bp, 16 predicted proteins | sample S1_10metaG_FD_148615 | JGI IMG/M metagenome (GOLD analysis project Ga0196964, IMG submission 148615) | Soil microbial communities from Anza Borrego desert, Southern California, United States - S1_10 | ecosystem: Environmental > Terrestrial > Soil > Desert | place: USA: California | collected... | reverse complement strand
CGGTGCGCTGGAGCCGGGTGATCTCGGCTGAACTCTCCCAGACCAAGCCACTGGGCGCCCTGAAGGTGATTGGCTTCGGTATCGTCTTGAACGATACCAAGAGCCAGTCAGAGGAGCGCGATTGATTCCCAGTAACGCGCCCATGAACGAACTCGGCTGGGCCATGATCATCCGAGCAATAGAGGATCTTTACCTGCGCGCGGATGGCGGGTCGAATGACCTAAATGCGGATGACTCCACGTCCGGCCAGGACGAAGGCGAAGCCAGTACGGGGCTGTCGGCCGCTGAGGTGAACTCGCTGATCGAGGATGCCTCCAGCGCATATTATGTGTCGATGATCCGCGCCAATGGATCCCGACAGTCTATTGCTGCCGGCGGCGCCCTGACCACGGTGATTTTCGATCTAGATAACGATAATGACATAGACCCTGTTGGGTACTCTACGGCCACCGGCATACTGACCGTGCCGACCTCGGGCGTTTACATGGTCATAAGTCACCTGACCTTTCAGCACTCATGCGCCGCTACGCAATTCGTCCAGTCTCAGATGGCGGTCAAGCACAACTCCGACGCCGCTGGCCTGATCGACTACACCGAGTACAGGGCGTGGGACGGCACGCTCCAGAAGCGCTCCTTTTCTGCCTCAGCGGCCAGGCGATGCTCCGCCGGAGATAGCCTTTCCGTGGTGTTCGCCAATGCTAGCGCGTCTGGCTTGGCCCTTGAGGTATCCGGCACCTTGGTAATTGCCCGTCTTGGCTCCTGACTTGCATTTAGTATACACATGCTAACATTGAGCATCATATGGTAGACGTCAACAGCCCTCAGTACCTCCAGGCCCAGCTGGCAGCCCTGATGCGTCCTCAGAACACCCTGAGCATGGGTGGTACGGTGTCGGCCGAGTCGTACCGGCGCCAGCAGGAGGACAGCCTAGCCAGGAATGCGGCTATCCATCAGCTCCAACAGCGGTTGGGTGGCCAGGGAGCCGGCCTTGCTAGTGCATCGTCTGCAACGAATCCCAACCTGCAGGCCATCCTAGGGGCCACCGAGGGTCGGGCTACGGCCCTAGAAGCCGATCCCCGGACCAATGCGGCCATGGACTTCTTCCAGGGCGTCATGGGTGGCCAGAACGCCCCCTACAATGATACCGTCCGCAGCGCTATGTTGACGGATGCAAGTAATCGCTCTGCTGCCGCTGAAGGTGCCCAGGCCGGTCTGCTTCGGGACCAGATGGCCCAGAACGGTGGGTCGGTTACTGACCCGGCCGGGCAAGCTGCCATGCGTGAACTGATGTCTCGGCGTCAGGGCGCTAATCAGAACGCCATGAACAACATCGATCAGCAGGCCAACATCGCCAACTTCAATGCCAGGATGCAGGGTGGCGCCCAGCTGGCGGGGGTGCGCAGCGCCCAGAACGCTCAGATCAACCAGATGGGACTGGCTGGGGCTGAGCACCGGGGTCGTATTTTCGAGGATACCCCCACCGCATCCTCGTATGTAGCCCCGATCTTCCTTGGGGGGACCCAAGCACCCCCTCAGCAGAATAATGCGTCAACCCCCAGGCCCATCGGGCAGCAAACGGCATCCCCTCAGGCGCCCCGTCCTCAGGCTGGGGCAGCCCCGCACCGGATTCAGACGCCTCAGTCCAATGCCTTCGCGAACGCCAGCCAGAATGGGCGTCCCATCGTGACTAGGCCTCAGCCCATCGCCAACCCCATGGGCAACCGAGTCCAGCAGAACCCGTCGACCCTGCCGACCTGGCGCCCTGACAGCACCTTCTTCTCCCAGCGGCCCAGCCCTCAGCTGCCGCCGATGTTTGGTTACAGGAACTCGTAACATGGACGAATTCAGCCGCACCACGGCCTACGGCACTCAGCACGGACTGGTTACGGACGCCGCCAAGCTCCGGGAGCGCCAGCGCGCCACTGACCTAGCAACCCAGGCTGCCCTGGCCCAGCTTGCAGCTCAGGAGCGCATGCACGGCGTCTCTGACGCTACCCAGCGACACGGAATCGATACCCAGGCGGGTGTGGCCGGCAAGTTCACCGACCGCGCGGTGCATGAGTCGAGTCTATTAGACAAGCAGAATGCCTCTGCGCTGGACCTCCAGAAGCTCCAGGGCCAGACTCAGTTGGATGTTGCTGGAAAGCAGTTCGGCGCGAGCAACAAGCTGGCTGACCTCGAGCAGACTCGCTACAACGACGAGGCGCTGCTCAAGAATGCCGCTCGGCAGAAGGCTCTGGCGCTCATCAAGGGCGGAGGCATGGGTGGCGCTGGGAATCAGGACCATCTGAATGAGCTGGCCGCCGTAGGCGCCTTGATCAATGGCGGTCAGATGCCCGACTTCTCCGGTCAGGCCGTGCAGCGTCAGTTGCAGCAGATGCAGCTGGATGAAACCAGGCGCACCCAGGCCAAGGGTCGCGTTGATGAACTCCGTCAGGCCGGTGACTTCGCCGGTGCCAAGGCGGCTGCGGCTGAGGGTGGCGTGGCTATGCCAAGGTCCGGCGTCACGTCCGAGGCGGTGAAGACCCTGATTGGCAATAAGCTCCCTGGGTTTGTGGACAAGGATACGTCGAATTGGCTGAGCTCTGGCATTCGCTCGGCGGCTAGCGGCGCGGTTGGCGGTGCCGCGGTTGGTGCTGCTGGTCTCGGCACCCTGGGGGCAGTCGGCGGCCCCGGCACCTGGGGCGCAGGCGCGCTCGTCGGCGGTGGTCTCGGTGGTGCTGTCGGCGGTGTCGGCGGCTTCCTGAAGGGCGCACTCTTCGATGGCTGGGACGAGCCAGGCGAGCAGGAGTCAGGCGAGCTCAAGCAACTGTTCGCCCAGTTGGTGGAGGCGCTCACGTACGAGAACGGGGGTAATGTCGAGGTCGCCAAGCAGCAGGCCATCGCCATCATGGAGGAGCAGGCCAAGAAGAGTGGTCAGGGCGACGATGCGTTGACCGACTGGGGCGCTGACGAGACCGAAGCCCTGTTTAACCACTTCAGGCAGTAAACGTGGCTGACGGACGCGGCGCATTCCTCAGCTTCCTGGATGAGATCGACCGGCCAGGCCAGGTCGTCAGGAACCTATTGCGTGGTAATGCCGGTGCGGCGCTACGCCATACCGGGCAGTTCGGGCTGAATGCCATTGATGCGCTGCTGCCGGGCGACTGGCTGCCCAATGATGTGGCCGAGGCTGAGGACTATGTGTCTGGCGGTGAGCTGGTTGGCCTGAAAGAACCTGGCCTGCTGAAGACGATTGCGGACCTGGGGATCGGCATTGGCACTGATCCGCTGTCGTTCGTTCCTGGACGTGCGGTAGCACAGGGACTGGGTAAGGCCGGTGAGGTTGTCGGTAAAGGCGTGTCCAAGCTACCCAAGCCAGTCCAGGACGGCATCAAAGCCACTGGCGTTAAGGTGCGCAAGACGTTCGGCGCTCAGCGTGAGTCGGCCGAGAACAAGGCCATCCGTCAGGCAGCATCAGCGGCCCGGTCCTCTGAGACCCAGGCTGGCATGGCAGCCACTCAGGCGGCGCTCAATGGCCTGAATGATCACGAGCTCGATGCTGTCGGCGATCTATTAGACAACTTCAAGTGGCAGGACGGGAAGCTGGCAGGCAAGCTGTCGGACATAGAGGGCGCTGACCTCGCTACGCGCGCACAGGCACTAAGCGGCATTGAGCCAGACCGGCTTGGGGCCATCCTGCAGGCAGCAGAAGACATGAAGGCCATCGGCCAGAGCCAGAAGGCACGGCCTGGCATCTTCGGCACCCGCACAGTCACCACTCCGGCCGTGACCAGACGTGTTGGGACCCCGCAGTCGGAGGACTTGAGCCGTCTGACGGCCGAAGAGGCCGAGGAATTCAAGCGCCTATCCACAGACGACATGGGCGCAGAATACGGCCTGAAGGACCCCGTTAGCGCCGAGCGGCTACGGGAGATGCGCCGGCGGGTTACCGTACCGAGCACGATGACGGATGAAATCGTGACGCCCGCAGTGACCAAAGAGGTCTCCGACCTGCCAGACGAATACCTGATGCGTTCTTACAGCGGCATCCGCTCCGGAGACGAGGCCGAGACTGCCCTGGCCATGGGGCGCACTGCATCCAGCAAGGGCCGCACGCTGCCAGCCCAGGAGAACGTGGCAGAGTTTCTGGCCAAGAACAAGGACGTGAAGTACGAGCGCAATGCGTTGGTGCGCGGCGCGAAGAGGGCTGAGCAGCAGGGCGTCATGGCCCAGCGCGCTGAGATCGGCAAGGCCCTCCACGGCGATGATTTCAAGTATGCCGACCCTGAGCACCAGAAGCTGGTCAATGCCAAGCTGGACGAGATGCACGGGCTGGATGCTGAGGGCACCCAGCAGCTGATCGACGCTTACCGGGGGCTCGGTGCCCGTAGCGCCCCAATGGAGTTGCTGGCCAAGGCCAACCGCTACATGAAGCCCCTTATGACGGCGGGCGCGTTCATCCCCAAGTTTGGCTTCAACGTCCGCAACCGCTTGTCCGGTCCATGGCAGGCTCTGTCTAATCCCGAGGGTCGGGAGGTATCCGGCAAGCTCGCCAATCCGATGACGATTGGCCGTGATCTGCTGGGGGCTCTGGATGACGGCATCCACAAGGGCTTTGGATTCCAGCGCCTGGCGAAGGATGAGATGACCGGGAAGCTGGATGCCCTCGACGCCGCACTGTCTGCCTCCCAGGGATCTGCCCAAAACGCAATGAACATCCTCAAGCAGGGTGGCCATGAGGACGTGGCGGAGCTACTGCGTACCGGCGTGCTAGACGGGTTCGTGCGCTCTGAGGATCTGATCAGCCGCTTCCGTCGCACCGGCTGGAAGAAGTCCTTCCTGAACACCATGGAGTGGCCGGCTCACATCATGCAGGGCGTAGAGTCCCGTATGCGTGCTGGCATGGCGCTCGAACTGGTGAAGAACGGCAAGTCCTTCGATGAGGCTGCCCGCGTCACCAAGGAGAGCCTGTACGATTACAGCATCGCCGGGGTCGAGAATCGGGCTGCCAGAGACGTGATCCCGTTCTTCCAGTTCACTGCCAAGGCTATCCCTCAGCAGGCCAAGTTCCTGGCTGAGAAGCCGTATGTGGCCACCGGTATCGCCAGCATGCTGGGCAATGACCCGGATGAGGCGCTGTACCCGTACATGGAGGGCAAGCTCAACGTGGCCCTGGGTGCGGATGCACAGGGTAACCAGCAGTACGTTTCCGGCATGGGCATGCCCTTTGAGGCGCTGAATTGGCTCCCGAACCCGAGCGGTGACCTAGCGAGCCTGGGCCGTCAGGTGGAGCAGAACGTGGTCGGCTCCATGAATCCGCTGCTGAAGACTGCCTTTGCCGCAATCAGCGGCGAGGATCCGTACTTCGGCACCCAGTATGGGTCGTATGACAAGCTGCCGGTGATCGGTGAGGCTGGGGCCATTGGGCGTGGCTACCAGATGGCTGCCGGCACTGGGTTGCTGGCACCGATCGATCAGCCGCTCAGGTTCCTGGATGATGTCCTGGACAACCGGAAGTCGCCTGGCGTGAGGGCACTGGACGTCATGACTGGCGCCAACGTGGTCAGCGTCGACCCAGATAAGGCTCTGCAGCAGCGTCTGCAGGCCGACCTCGAGACCAACCCGGATGTGCAGCAGGTCCGTTCCCTGTACACCAAGAGTGACGACCCAGAGACGCAGGCGGCCCTCGCAGAACTCAATGCTGCTAAGGCACGTCTCCGTCAGAAGCGTCAGGCCGAGGCCGCGAAGCGCCAGGGCGTCCTGTAGAGGAGATGACGGTCAGGCCAACGGTGGCCACCGCTATCCCAGCTAGTCCCAATGCAGCGTGCTTGTCATTGGCACGAGGCGAAGACCAATAGTAGATGGTCATGGCACACCCAAAGGTGCCTACGGCCACGATCACGCGCTGAGCGATGTTGAGTTGCATCGGTGCAGCCTAACTGGCTTCACCTTTGGGTCCAGAACGTCTCCGATCAGCCGGGACACCTCCCTGTGATGACATATGGCCAGTGGGAGGCCAGATACCAATGGATCCCCTGTCGCCATGCGATGGCGCAGGTTGGCCAGGCTCAGGGCCAGCACCTCTCGGTCAGTCAGATCGCTTTTCATCCGATTCTCCTGATTCAGGACCCATCGCACATTACCCAGGACGTGCCGACCGCCTCGGGAGACCGGCACTATGTGGTCCAGGGAGGAATTAGCCGGCGTAAGAAGCGCGCCAGATACCGGAGACCTCAATCGTTGCTTCGCAAGTACACAGATAAGATCGGTCGGCGAAAACATAATGTCATGCCCTCGTGCCCTTTTCTTCAAGCTCTTGATGACATCGACTGCCTTGATGAGCCAGGTCCCGCGCCGCCTCACAGCTTCAACACCTTACGCTTCAGAATCCCACGCTTCAGGATGGTCATGGCCCCGAAGCACTGATCCAGGTTGGCATCCAGGCCGCCGATATTGGGCACCAGGCGCACGTACATCTCGTCCTCTGTGACCAGCCAGCCCACGCTGTGGCAGATATGGCGATCCAGGCGCTCGCACTGCGCCTCGAGCGATCCCCAGTCCATGTCAACATCGCTGAAGTGATCCGCCCATTGGATGTACAGGAGCTTGGGCTTCATAGATCACAGATCCCCGGTCCAGCGACCGTTACGGTTGAGGTTCATCGGCAGGAAGGTCGGCACTCGGTTGCGCACCAGGCCACACCCCAGGATGGGCTTGGCGGCCATGTGCTTGCCATATGCGAACGCATAGGCGTCACGGTCGATCAGGCACCCAGCGTTCATGCCCCAGAACAGGTGGCGCGGATTGGCATTGAACAGAACGCCGGCATAGCTGTGCAGGTGCCCGATCACCACCGGCTGCATATGGGCCTGGGCGCACTTGAGAGCACCTAGCGGGCCTGAGTATCCCTCGCCATGGAGGTGACGGACTCCGTCGATCTCGACAGACGCATGCCATGACCACCCCTTGGGGGCCTGCATGAAGTCCCGATACTCTCTCAGATAGACGCTCGGAATGCCGTACTTCGCCGCTCGCCTGAACGGCCTGGAGGTGTGGTTGGAGTGGCAGCACTGAACATTGGGGAACATCTCATAGAGCGGCTTCAGGTGCTCTATCATCAGCAGGTATTCGTCACCGGCGCTATGGCCGTCTGGATCGTGGTCGTAATTCCCAAGTCCGTGGCCGTCGCCCTCGTCGCCCAGGCATACCGTATAGTCTGGCCGATGCTTCCGCTTCACTTCCCTCAGGAAGGCGAGCATATCTTGATGCTCAAACGGGGCGTGGGCATCCGGAATGTCCAAGGTCGTACTCACTCTCGAGCACTCCAGAGTTTCACTTCATAGCCGTACCGCTTGACCACCTCATTGGGATACCGGCCATTCCGGAGCACCTGCAGCACGTCAGTGGCCGTGTACCGCATCACTTTCATCTTGGTGGCGTAGCGCTCGAAGCGCCTGATCTGCGTCCACTCAAACTCACTGAGGGCCTTGCGCTCAATGTCCTCGTCTGGTTCGGGCTTATCCAGGCCTTCCAGGATGTTGCCGCATGGGTTGTCCTGGAGGCTTGCACATAGGCTTTGGACGATCCCGAGCACCGGCAGTGGTCCACTGGACAGGGCGTCATCCACGTCATGCACCAGGCAGATGATGGGACGCGCCTTCAACATACCTCAATCGTCACTTCGATCATGGTTTTACCCTCGACCACACAGGTGAATATCTCGTGGACTTGACGATCATTCTTCAGGATCAGCGGTTGGATGGCGTCGAGCACGCTTCCTATCGCATTGTCTAAATCCGACCGCATCTTGCCGGTCGGTGTCCTAAAGATCACCCGCACCTTGACCGGGTCCTCAATCACGGGACCGCCGTACTGAGCCGACGCACGCTGGCTGAACTCGGCTTTCCACTGCATGTACTCCTTGGGCATGTAAGCGAACTTGCCAGTGAAGCGTGGCCTGGCCTTGCCCTTGGGGGCCATGGGGATTTCGAGTTGGACCATAGTCCATAGTATGCAAATCTGTGGACCGTATCAACCTATTTCATGACGCCAGTCAGACATGCCATGTAGGCCCTCGCGACACCCTCAACGGCGTCCGCCGAGTCGCAGATATACTCCTGGTCAACCAGGTCATTGCTGATCCCCTTCTCGAACTCGTTGGGGTTCTTCTGGGGCTTCTGATCAGCGCGGATCATGCGGATGACGGTGCCGCCGATCTCCTTGATGAACTGGGCCTCGCCATTGAATCGCACGTCCTCAAAGGTGATGAACGGCATCGGGTGATCCTTAGGCAGGCTGGCAACCTCGAGCATGCGGCGCTCGGACACCATCACCGGAAGATCCGCGTGAACCCCACGGATCATGCGGCCGATTCCCTCGAGGATCTTGCGGCCGGTGGCCCATTCCTCCCCCAGGAGCTCAGCCCAGTAGGGGTCGGCCGCGTCCTTCTCATCCTGAGATCGGTAGGCAGATCCGAAGATCGCCAGCGACACCGAGCGTCCGCAGTCAGCGAAGCCCAGGCGCATGTGGAGTGGGTGGCATGATCCGGCTGCCGCGGCAAAGGTCGACTTGCCGGCCTTGGCTCGGCCAGCCAACCCCAGGACAGTGAAGCCACGGGAGCGGATAAGGTCTCTGGCGTCGCTCATGGTAATCCCCAAATCTGTGGACTGATTAGATCGCAAAAGACATGGAACGCAACTCTTCTATGGCATCACGCTCATCCCATAGAGCCCGGCTCACCAGCAGCAGCAGCCTGGCCTGGATGTCGTAATCGGCGCAGCGGGTGTCCTTGGACATCAGGTTCCTGGACACGGCGGCCTTGTGGCACAGCTCGGCCAGCTCGCCACGGTGCATGTTGTTGCCGTGAACCTTCAGGGCTTTGGGGGTCATTGGCGCACCGACTTCAGCGCTGATCTGCATATCGCCAGCATGGGGGTCGGAGCATACGTCCAGTCCTCAAAGCCGGAGCCAGGATCGCACGACGAGACTCCCCAACCACTGTCCTTGTGGTGCTCAATGTGCAGGTCCTGGTCTGCTGATCTCATCTTGAGCCTCTCCACCACCTCCCACGCATGGGCGATGTTCCTGGATGGCGACCATACCGACCAGTTATAGCTGGACTCCACGGCGTAATCCGTGGGGTTCCCGTGATCGTCTAGCCAACGGTATTCGCTGTCGTCCTGGTCTGGAAGGCGCCACCCCATCACCTTCTCCGCCACAAGCCGATCCATCTCCGGTCCGGCGGGCATGGTGTCGTAATCAGGCGTGCTCATTAGAGTCCTCCTCATCAAGGCGAAGCGTGGCCTTGTCCACCAGCTTGCAAATGTCGTTGGCCAGCCACCAGCCAGGGGCCTGCTGATCCTTGAGGAAAAGGTTCAGCCTCCGCCAGTTGTGGACTGACATGGTGATGGTCATGGATGCTTGGACCTGCTCCGGGTCCGTGAGGCGGAAACTGGTCTTTACGGTGCTCATAGCTTGGCCTTTCTCTGCTTCTTCCGTTTGAACACCCTCTCCCACCCCTCCTCCCACCTCCGCCTCTCCTCCCGTGAGGTCCCGCGCTGGCGGGAGCCTTTGCCGTTAGTGCTTGTCATAGTAACTGATCCAGCCGTTGTAATCGGTGGCCTGGTCCGCCAACTCCTGACGCAACCTCTCCACCTCTGCCCTGGCCTCCCGCATCAACGCTGCGGACAGGTCCGCGGCCGTCTTGGCGCGCTCCACCTCCTCCACCAGCGCCAGGACCGTAGCCGGGTTGGCGGCGGCGATGAAGTGGGCATCCATGTCCTGCATGCCGGGATCGTCTCCCGTCAGGTATTCAACGGAGAACCACGGCTGGTTGTATGCCTTCGCCTTCCCCGCCAGCTCCCGCAGCTTGGCCAGGGTTTCGGGGGTGATGGGTTCGGCGCTCATGGGCTATACCTCTCGGCGCCTTCCACCAGGCGGATGATGACAAAGAACAGATTGTGCGCCTCGCGCAGCTTGTCCTGGCCCTCCAGATACGTCCCTAGGTCTGCCAGGGTCTTTATCTGGTCCAGGATGCAGCCCTGTTCGGATGCCTTCTTGTAGAGGTCGTCCGCTCGCGCCGTCGCCCGCTTCCACTCGTCTAGCATCTCAGCGATATGGTCACTTTTCTTCACGGCGTCGTCTCCTTGTTCTCGCCCTTCCGCATCTTCTCCACCCACCAGTCCTCCGGGTAGTGCTTGA
>Ga0196964_10001899_pt1 | contig 10185 bp, 13 predicted proteins | sample S1_10metaG_FD_148615 | JGI IMG/M metagenome (GOLD analysis project Ga0196964, IMG submission 148615) | Soil microbial communities from Anza Borrego desert, Southern California, United States - S1_10 | ecosystem: Environmental > Terrestrial > Soil > Desert | place: USA: California | collected... | reverse complement strand
CGTGTCCGCTCTCTTTCACTCAGTTGGTTCTTTATCGATTCCTCACGAATCGAACGAGACTCGTCGGCACGCGCATTGATTTCTTTCTGGCGAGCATCAAATTCCCGTTGCGCCATCAGTGCACGTCGTCCTTCGTTGGGTGAGATGCGCGAAAAGCCGGCGTTCATTTGTTGATCTGCGGGAAAGGACTTCACAAAACCGGTTCCATCTACGCCATATTGTGGCTGAGTCGGATCTGGAACAAACGTTGGCATTGGACTACCACTTCCAGGAAAGAATGCGTTTCGCAGGGTTTGCCCAAAGCCTAACTTCTGACGAGTGCGGTGTAAGATTTCATCCATCATTTCCGTCGGCACTAATCCGGTGTCTCTGGCTTTTTCTTGCATCACCATCTTCGTGTAGGCATCTTCTAAGGCGCTTTTTTGCCTTCGTTCGTTTACCTCGGGGTTGCCCAGTCCGCCTTGATAAAGACCCTGTAGGACTCCGACTAAGAAATCATCTTTGGCCATAATTCCTCCATCAAATTAATTGGGGCTAGCCCCAAGATTCGAATTTCGATCCCATGGTCTGATCAGGCAATCGATGGAATGAAAGAAGGTCTGGTATTCGTTGAAGTTAGGTTTTCGGCCATTTTGGGCGTGGAATACTGCGGTGAAACATGAGCCCCATCCCCTGAGTAGACGTCTCACTGCTTCGACTTCAAGCGTCGTTGTACAAGCAGATTCATAGTGAGCAAGTAGTGATTTAAAGCCTGGTGTAGTGGCGTAACGGAATTGCTTCCAGTCGAAGTAAAGGCCGCTTTTAACGCGAGCTGTTCGCATAAGAGACCAAGCCTGTTGAAGTGGTTTGTCTTCGTTCTGTTTCGAAAATAATGTCCTTGGCTCGGCGAAACGAATCAGCGTAAAGACGCGCATTTACTTTCGCCTTACCCGCCAAGAAACTTAGGGCGAGCTCTTCTGCCTTTTTTCTAGGTGTGAAAAGAAAGTACAGGTTTCGAGGATTGCTGCCTTCTATACCGTGAAATTCGATACCGTCGGAAGCGAGCTGCAATGCAGCGGTCGGCAAATCGCGGGTCTTAAAATAATCCATCTCCAATCCCTCCATGTTCCAAACGATCGACACCGAAACGATGCCGAAAAGTTTAGTGGAGACAACGACAAGTTAATATCCCCGAGTTGGATGGGAATTAAAAATGGGGATAATTGTCGACGGAGAAACGCTGGCTGGACTGAGGCTTAAGAGAGCACGGCGAGATGAGAAACTGCATTCGATCCAATGACCTCGCCTACGATAGACGGTGGGCGGAGAATTAGTGAAATCTTTCTCAGGTAGGCGTTGACGTACTCTTCGAAGACGTTCCGGGGCTTGGGTTGCTTGAACTTGGCCAGGTATTGCACCGCGGATAATTTCAGATTCTCATTGATTGTTTTCGCTGCGTGTGAAAAATAATTTGATTCGTAGATTTTTAAATCCCTTTGCTGATAGTACCGGTAGGACGGCACAAAATCATGATCAATTAAGTGACAGTAACCAAGAGCAAAGCGCTTGGCCTTGCTTCGTAATTTCTCGTGTTCTTTCTTTATCGTCTTTCCTTTGAAGTTTTCCTCTTCCATGGAAAACACCAATTCAGAGGCTCTTTTGTAAGCCGATTTCCTTGTCAGCCAGAAGGCGAACTCCTTAGCATCGCCTTGAACATCCTTAAGTTTCAGCATTCGGCGAGGACGGAAGCTATTTCCGAGAGTCTTCTTTCTGATCTGGTTTCCAACAGGTGTGAGGCTATTAATCAAGTCGGTGTGGACAAAATAGTCACCGGTTTCCGGGTGACGAATAAACCACTGGCAAGGCCTTCTGATCGAATCGAGGCTGGAACCAGAAGGCAAACGGTGGGGAAAAGTTACGGTGATCTCTGTGCCCAGATGCTCGTATGGATTCTTTTGCAAGGGCAGCGACAAAGGGAATACTGTCTTTTGTGATTTCTTCTCAATCTTCATCTCAATCTCGAACGAATCATACTTAATCGAGTAAGCGGCATCCCTGTCAGAACCTACTCCGAGGTCCGGCGCTGGCGGTAGGGTCCCATATTTCATGGGCGGGTCTCTTTTTGGGTATGCGGGGTCCTTATTCGGCACGATCTGAGTTAACATCGCCGCATGAACAGAGTGATGCTATTAGGTTGTGGATTCTCGAAGGCGGTGGGGAAGGCGGCTGGCGTTCCTATGCCGCTCACGAAAGACCTAATCGATCTGATTAAAAAAACAGTCAGCAAAAAACCAATTCCTAATCTTCGAAAGGTTATTCCACAGCTTCGTCGTTTTAAGCGCTCTATCGATATTGAAGAGGTTTATGACCTAATCGACCGTTCGGCCAAACTGAAAGAACACCTTTGGGCTGGGAAGAACCCGCACGAGCCGGATCCCCTCCTGAAAGAAATCCGTTTCGCGATTTCCTCCTGTTTACTGGAGATCCATCGTTTCAATTACCATGCGCTAGCCAAAGCCGCAGCCAATATGATCAAAAGGGTCGAACCATCAGCGATCATTACGCTAAATTGGGATCTCATCACGGACGTAGCAGTCGAAAATTCGAGCAGTAATATCATCGAAGGCGATGCCGCCGCCGACATGTACGGTTTTATGCCCGACGCCAGACTGAGTGTAGACACAAAAGATAACACCCTCCAATACGATGCATTGGCCGATCCCATTTTTGATTCATTCAAGCTTTTGAAGCTCCACGGTTCGCTCAGCTGGTTTGCCTGTCGCGATTCGAGCCATGTCACCATCATCAATCCAAAGGATGCGGCTCTCGTCTATAAGAGTGACGATTTTAGGTGTCCTCAAGATCAATCGAAGTTAGACCCCCTTATCTTGCCGCCTTCATCGGCGAAAGATTATTCGGTGCATCCGTTCCCGACTATCTGGAGGCGTGCGTTGGTCGAACTATCTAACGCAGATGAGATCATTGTTTACGGGTGTGGTATCCGCGAGGCCGACTTTTATCTGAAGGACCTGCTCTTTAAGGCACGGATGAGGAAAGAACCGAAAGTAAAAATTGAGGATCCAGATTACGACGGAGTGAAAGGCCGACTCGCGGATTTGGTTGGGTACCGGGATATGTCGCGGTGGCGTGACAAGTAAGCACTGGGCAGTTCCGCAGGCTAAGGCCTTCCAGCGGCTCGCGCGCTGGACGTAGGATCCACACTTTTTACCCCCACCCCTCTTTCAGGGTATGCCGGGGGTCGAGAGAAGGCGCGGTAGATAATTTTTGCCTCCAATTAACGAGGCAAAATACGGGAGGCTGGCCATCTCGAACTTGTTGAGGGGTGGGCCGTTATTTGTTAATAGCCATGGCCACGAAGCAAAAATCGAATTATCCTGGGGGCGTGAAACGAATGAAGCAGTTAAAATCACGATCGTTTGAAGCTCACGTTAGGCACTTCGTCGGAGAGAAAGTTTTCCGCGAATTACCAGCCGCTGAAAAGAAAACGATTCGCGAATTAAGCAAGCTTCAAGAAAAAGTCTATGACCGATACCAGGAAGGCGAGATAAAAGAACAAAACTCTAAGACGTGAAGTTCTTCCTTGTAGACGCTTCCGCAGCAATTCATTTTTACCTCCCACGAAAACCAGCTCTTAGTGAAATCCTTACATTCCTCTACTCCCAAAAACTAGCAGGCAAGGCGGTTTTGTTTATACCGTCCTTTTGCATAGCAGAGGTCAAAAATTATTTTGCCCAAGAGTTTTATCGAAAAAAGCGCCTAAAACAGACGGAATACGAATTGTTCGTGTCAAAATTCATCGAACATGTCCATAATCGAACAGTCTTCTATAGCTACGACTTAAGCAGATATCACAATCTAAACATTGACGATGTTCTTAAGTACGAGCACACCATTGATACCGAGTTCAATCTATCAGAGGTCGCGCATGATCCAACTCGCAGTCCATCTGAAGAAGCAGAACTAATACGAGAAGCTCTTCGGCGAAAGGGGCACAAGGACAACATTGGAGCTTATCATCTAAGTACCTACGATCAATTGATCGTTAGCATGGGAATCGAGCTAAATCGCCTCAATCCGGCCTGCGTTCATATAGTAACCGATGATCGTCGCCTGGCCCAGATTTGCAACGAAGGAAAGAAATCGGAGCGCACAAAGTTTCCACCAGCCCACTACATTAACTATCTCGACCTCAATAAGTTTAGAAAGCAATGCGGTATTTAAAGCCCCAACCTTGAATTACGCCACGTGCAGCTCTATTTTCGTTGGCTGTGGTCGAGGTCCAACCGAAAAGGAATTCGCAATACGATTCATCGCTTCTACAGTCTCCTCATGCCTTGGCGGAACATACCGGCCGGTCATAGCCAAACTAGAATGCCCGAGCATCTTTTGGACGATCGCTAAATCGGCACCCGAAGAAAGTAACCGCCTCGCAAACGTCCGCCGAAGATCTCTGAATTCAAAGTGCTCGATGCCCGCCCGCTGACTGGCTCTCTCCCACCGCCGCTTAAAGTTTCGGAAATCAAACAACCTTGGACCCTTGGCTTCGGCTACGATTCGTCGGCTTATATCGTTGAGTGGAATTCGGTATGGCTTACCGACCTTGGACTGAATACCTTCAATTGTATCCATCGACAGATTAACGTTTTCCTTTGAGGCCAACATCAAATCACGTCTGCGCAAACCTGTATTAATGGCGAACAAGATAATCCTTTGAAGTTCATGGTCAGAGGCCGATAAAAGCCGAGCCACTTCGTCTCCTGACAAGACCCTCTTTCGACTGAATCCACGCTCGTCTTTCTTTTTTACCAACGGTCCTGGATTTTCCTCGGGTAGTCGGACGTGAGGGATTGCGGCTATTCTCTTCCAAAGCTTTAGCTTATGAAACAATGTCGTAAGTACCGTATGCTCTCGGTTAACTGTGGAAGCTGCCACCGATTTTTGACGCTCAAATCTAAAACGCTCTACGTGAAGGTAGTTCACGTCGTGTACTTTGAGATCTTTGAAGAATGTGTAGAGATGGTTCATCAATGATTTGTAATTGTTAGCGGACCGTTTCAATTGTCCATGGAGCTGCCAAAACACTGAGAATGCCTTTGCCATCGACCACTCGCATTGCGTTCCTAGCGGCTCCATAACTACCGGGGCCATCCATTCATATGTGATCGGAACACACAGCCCTTTCGCATCTTTGATTCTTTGGGGTCTTGGATTAAGTTCGGCGTATTTGCGGAGTAATGGTTTTATGCCTTTACTGTTTCTTAGATCAGGAAATTTTTGAGTAAGTATCGCGGCCCGGATCAGGGTCTGGACCCGTACCTCTGAGAAACCCAACTTCTCGGCCGCCTCAAGTGTAAATCGGTTGCATTCAGTCTCTTTATTCCTGCCTTTTCCGCATTTACCAAGCTTAGTTTCAATATGGGCCATTTCGTACTCTTTCTTCTTCGCCGATAGAAGTTGCCCCAACTGCAGATACGTCACCGGCATCTCATCAATTCCGAGCGCTTTTAATCCTGTCAGTTGGGTATTGGTGAGCCCGAACGATTTTGAGTACATACAAGATCTCCTTTATTCCTTAATTTTTTCATCTGTCGAGACAAAGCAGGTTGGCTCCTTTATCCGTCAACAACTTTGCAGTGATACTTTTTCAGAGATCGGCAAGCCTGTCGGTGGCCTCCTTGACCCGCTTATCGGGCCGTTTGTCATACCACTTGATCATGTCGTAGGTTGCCCATCCCGCCTTCTGCCTCAAAGTCTCAAGATCGACGCCTTCGTCCAGTAACCGAGAATGCGCCGACGGTCGCATGTCTCTAAGTTGGACCTTTAAGAAAAAAGGATCGTGTAGAGCAGCACGAGACCGTAGCTCATGCCATCGCTTTTGAAGGTTAATCTTCGGAAACAGAGGAGAACCTGTTTTAGCGGTCTTAAGTCGGCGCTCAATGACTTCTCGACGCTTTTCTGGAATAGGGACCTTGAAAGGAAGTCCCCCAGGTTTACGGCTTGTTATGCTCTTGCTTTGGATACCTAGAATAATCCATTTGGCAGTATCAACGTTCTCGCTCGTGATTGAAAAGAGATCGCCCTGTCTCAGCTCAGACCAATAGAGTGTGTCTATGATTTCAGCAAGATCCTCATCCGCCAAGCTACAGAGGAGTTTTTTCTGCTCCGGTGTCACAAATACTTGTCGTGCGTACTGATCAATTTTCGCACGTGGTACTAGCGCGGCTGGGTTCCTGGTTGGCAAAACAATCCTGGAGAAATCCTGACCATTAACGTACTTACCCTCCTTGTATTCTTCAAACTTCCGAAAAAGTCGACTTAGAATCATGTGGTCGTGATTGATGGTCTGATCGTTTAGCCCCATCGCTAAGTGGTAACGACGGTAACTCTCCACATCTGCTTTAGATATTTGATCGAGGTAGGAGTTGGCAAAAAACGTCTCTAGGCGCTTAACGTTGGAAGTGGTCGTTCTGGCGCATTTCCTATGACACCAATAGTTCAGCCAAAAGATTCGCATGGCGTCTGGAAGCCGCAAACGCAGACTAAACGGATCACCAAAATCGAGCCGTAGTTGTTCTTCTTGGAGCTCTAAGTCTTTTGTTAATTGACTCACCGTGCCTCCTCTAATTGCGACTGTTTTTGAATCGATCCTATCTGGCAAGAATCAAACCGAGCGGCGAGGTTCTCGGCATTTTCGCGGAGCTCCTCTCGAGTGGGTGGTAGGTACATCTCGGTCATTCGAAGACTCTGATGGCCAAGCCAATCGCGGACATGAACGGTGGTCGCGCCCGCCATCAACAAATGCTTAGCGGAGGTGCGGCGGAGATCGCGAAATTGAAAGTAAGGAATACCGGCTGCCTTGCGTGCTGCATGGAGCCGGGGTTGAAAGTTCGAGAAATTGAATAAGTAATTGCCCTTCACTCCCTCGATTATTGAGCGCATCTGAGCGTTTATCGGAATCGAGAATGGCTTCTGTGTTTTGCACTGGATACCTTCGAGACAACCGGTCGCCGGATTGATGTTGTCTTTGGTCAATGCCCTCAGATCCGAACGCCTAAGACCTGTGTCTAAAGCACCCATGATGAGAAGTCTCATTTCTCTGTCGGCCACTGCTAGCAGTCTGCCGATCTCTTCGACCGTTAACACGCGCCGGCGAGCGGTGTGGCGATAGTCCGTTCGGGGGACCTCCGATCCAGGGTTATCTTCGGGGAGTTGCCAGTAGACGGTATCAATATCACCAAGCTTTTTTTGCCTCTTCCACCGCCTAAGCCTATGGAACAAAAGCGTAATAACTCCATGCTCGCGATCGATGGTTGTATCTTTAATCCCCAAGGCTTTGCGCTGCCGGCGGTAGAGTAGTACGTCCTCGGGTGTGATGGTGTCAATTGTCCTACCTTCGAAATATCCAGCTAATCGATCAAGTTTTCGAAGATAAAGTCGGCCGCCCCGCGAGTATTTAAGATGGAAGTCCCAAAGAATGGCAATCGCTTCACGGAATGTTAGTTGAGTCTTTTGGCGGGATGACTGACGCAACTCCGTGAACTTGGTCATTAGGATCTCTAGGGCAGACGCAGGTTTTTCAGGGATTCCTTCGGGGGTTACTGCGCGAAGGATTAGCTTTGTGTTGTTATAGTTGGCGAACTCAGGATTCGCCTCAACGATGGCTGCTGCTCGGATCCGACGAGCCAACAACCCTTCGGATATTCCGAGAAGCTTGGCAGCTCGCTGGGTAAAGCGTTCGTTTTGGTCGTTACTACCACGGAGCTCAAGCTCGTAGTGTCGCTGGGCCCTCAGCAGGGCGGCGTTTAAGCCTACTTCGGATCCAGGTGCACCTACAATTCCTAGTTCTTCCAGCCTGCTTTTGTCATATCGCGTTGCGCCTCGTTGTCTCATGTAAGCCTCCAGAGTTAGGATTGAACTGCCTGAAAGCGAAAGGATGGAGGGGAAGCGTCTGTTGGCCGGTTTATTTGTTTCAATTTCACCTATATAGGGGCTGAAACATGAAACAAATTAAATCCGCGTTTAATTGCTTATTTAGCGTCCCTGAAATCCCATGCCAATTCCGGACGTTTGAATGCTAGGAGAGCACCAAGGTTTTAGGCTGTCCCTGAAAAGAGTTGTTTTCGGGGACGGCCTTAAGCGCGAGAGTAATCTTGTCCTTTGAAGTTCGAAGCAAACGCGCGATGGCACGAATGCCAAGGCCTCTGGCTTTGAGTTCTATGGCCTTTTCGGTATCAACAGGTACTCGCGGTCGTCCAAGGCGTTTACCAATCGTCCTCGCCTTGGCAAGACCCAATAACACCCGTTCTCTAATCAGTTCTCGCTCGAACTCAGCGAGGCTGGCGAAGATGCCAAACATGAGCCGACCATTAGCCGTGGTTGTGTCTATACCCTCACGCAAAGAAATGAACGCGATACCCCAAGCGCGGAATAGGTCGAGCGCTTCCACGAGATGGCGCATGGAGCGCGCGAACCGCGAGAAGTCCCAACATAGGACGGCATCAACCTGCTTTTTCCGGGCTGCGTCCATCAACGATTTAAGGGCCGGCCGTTTGTCTTCTCCCTTAGCGCCACTGATTCCACGGTCAACGAATTCGACGGCATTCCACCCACGAGCCTGCACATAACGGCGAAGCTCAATTAATTGATTCTCGGTATCTTGGCCAACCGTGCTAACTCGGGCATACAGCGCGACTGATTTTTTTGAATCCGTCATTTCGATTTCCTCCGTTTTTCCCATTCTTCTAAGGTGGGTGCGATTCTGACTGGAAATGCAATTCCTTCACGGATCAACGTATTCCCATCGACCGTTGATCCATTTCGTGGATGGTTGCCAAGGATATTGAAGAGGGGAATCGGTCCAAGCTCCGGATCCTCCTGATAGCCGATAAACACCGCAATAACGTCTCTCATAACCACACCCCGGTTTGCTCTTGGTGGTCCATTTCAACACCTTCAAAGTAAACAACGGTCTCAGTGAACAATGGGAATGTCGGGTCCGCATCGACACGCTCGACTGTTTTTTCTGGCTTGATAATCGGGTTTGCTTTCGTTTTTTTGACAGGCGGCTCAAGGACAATGGTTATAAGAGTAGTTGAGGTCATTGGAGCCTCCGTTTGGACGGAAAAAATCAAGAGCCCGTCCGCTTGTCCCCGGTAGGAGAACTGCGCTACGGGCTCGTGAACGAAGCCCCATCCCTACCGGTGGATGATACTTCTAGGATACTTCTAGGAGAATTCTATTTCCATAGTCAAGCGTTTAGTAGCGTTTTTTCATGTCAAAAATACGAGGGGCTTCCGGCAGCCGCGGTAAAGGCAGCAAGCCATTGAGTGGTATAAAGTATTACGACAGCCAAGGGTATACCGAACCTATCATCGTCCATTTAACCACCGAGTCCTATCGAAAGCTGGCCGCCCTGGCCGTTTATGATGAGAACTCGCTTCAGGTTTTGGCTCGCCGTGGCGTTGATCATTTCGTTGAAAGTAGATCCGCCCATATCAACGAAGTTGAGAAGGACCCCGAATTAAAAGAGCGGTTAGAGGTTCTTCTCGCCCGCAGGACGAAAAGAATTAAGCGTTCCCAATAGATTCCCATCCATTCGGTCTAGCTGATTATTTCCGCGTCTATGGTGGGCGCTTCGGGCTTTACTTTCGTCATCTCCCGAACCATTGCTTCCAACTCGGCATACGATTTCTTTGATAGGTCATTGACAGTCACATCTAATCGCTCAGGACCAATCACATTGTCATTTTCGAGGATCTTAATTGAGGACTTGAGCTTTACTTCTTCGGAAGCCGATTCCAGGCATTTTACGAGAGTGTGCGCAGCGCGAGGGACCGACCTTTTTAAATAGAGCTGGCTTCCAAGCTTGATTGCCCTGAAGAACCGAGAAGAATTGATGATGTTTGAGACCCGTTGCGGTGAAATATTGAAATGGTCGGCAATCTGTTGATACGTGGATTGAGGGTTAAACAGAAAATATTCAGCGACTTTTCGCGCTTGTGGGCCGAGACCGTCGTAGATTGTGTCGGGTAGGCTATCGATAGACATGAGACCTCCAAGATCTGAGATGCGTTGGAACGTAGAAAGGTACTGGCGTCAAAAATAAAACGAAGGTTGGTGGCTGAAGGCTGTGACCCAATTGTGACCCAAGGCAGACCAACTTGGGCCAACAGTGACCGCCTCGGC
>Ga0196964_10001898_pt1 | contig 10185 bp, 10 predicted proteins | sample S1_10metaG_FD_148615 | JGI IMG/M metagenome (GOLD analysis project Ga0196964, IMG submission 148615) | Soil microbial communities from Anza Borrego desert, Southern California, United States - S1_10 | ecosystem: Environmental > Terrestrial > Soil > Desert | place: USA: California | collected... | reverse complement strand
CGAGTCCGGAGGGTGAGGCCGATTGCCGACCTCCCCTCTACGGGAACCACGCTCCACACCAGCACCAGGAAGCGCCTCGGCGGATCGTCGGAAAACAACATCTATACGACCATGAACAGCCATGGCGACTTCCCGGTCCGGGAGGCGGGCAGGCATATGAAGAACAAGCTGGTCATAGAGGCCGGCGCGGACTGGACCTACGCTCAGGGCCTTGAAGTCGAGTACGCCCTCGGGAACCGCATCTGATGCTGCGGATTCCGACTGACCCGCCCAATACGGGCTTTGTGGGATGGGCGCGTAAGGCGGCAACGACCGTAAACCAGATCATCGGTAAGTTGAGTGACTATCTGCCGCTCACCGGAGGCGCACTGACCGGGGATTTGAGCGTCCCTGATGAGGCTTATGGCGCTGGGTGGGACGGCTCAACTGAAGTCCCGACCAAGAACGCGCTTTACGACAAGATAGAAACAATTGCGGCAGGCGGCGTAAGCGACGGCGACAAGGGCGACATTACCGTTTCCGGCTCGGGTGCGACGTGGACCATCGACAATGACGTTGTGACCTACGCCAAGATGCAGAATGTCTCGGCGACCAGTCGTTTCCTGGGGCGCATCACGGCGGGCTCAGGCGACCCGGAAGAACTAACGTCGGCGAACGCCAAGACTATCCTTGCGCTCGCCCAAGCGGACATTTCAGGGCTGACCACGGTGGACAGCCCACAACTGGCGGGCCTCAACCTCGGTCACGCATCGGACACCACGCTAACCCGCGCTGCGGCGGGGGTCGTTGCGGTCGAGGGCGTCAACGTCCTGACCGACTTGGGCGTGCTGCACGTTCGGGATGTAAAAGCGTCCGGCACCGACGCGGGAACATTCACTTCCGGCGCCTGGCAGACCCGAACTCTCAACACCACGGTGCTTAACACCATCGCTAGCGCCGCGCTCGCGTCTAATCAAATATCGCTGCCGGCGGGAACGTATGAAATATACGCCAAGGCCCCAGGGTTTCGCGTCTCAAACCATCAGGCCAAGCTAGTCAACATTACCGACACTGCCGACATATTGCTCGGAACTACGGAGTACGCCGACAACGGCACTGACGGTGAGCAGACTAGTTCCATAATTCAGGGCCGCTTTACGCTCTCGGGCACAAAGACCATCGAATTACAGCACCGTTGCTCCTCTACTCTCGCCTCAACCGGACTTGGTTTCGGGACCGGCAACAGTTGGGGGTCAACGGTTTTTGCGGACGTGTTCCTTAAACGGATCGCCTGAGATCGCCGTCTCACAGGGGAAATCTTAATGGGTCTATTCTCTTCCGGCTCGTCAAAGTCCGGCTCTGCTCAGAAGTGGGCGAAACCCTTTGCCAAGGCTGCGGCCGGCACTGTGCAGAGCGTTGTCGATGCCAATGCGGGCGGCCTTCAGAACCTCACCAACCAGGTCCAGGGCCTTGTCCCCGGCCTCATCTCCAAGTTCAACGAGGGCAACGCCGGGGTTGACGCGGCTGGGGGTTACATCACCGACGTTTTGGGCGGTAAGTATCTCAACGGCAATCCGCATCTCGACGCGATGATTAAGCAGATGCAGGGCAACGTGACCGATCAGGTCGGCGCGGCTTACGGGTCGCGAGGAAGTTTCGGCGGCACGGCATGGACTGAGGCCCTTGGGAGCAAACTGGCGGAAGCTGAACTGGGCCTCCGTTACGGTAACTATTCGGACGAGATGAACCGCATGGCTGGGGCTGCTGGGCTAGCCCCGTCGATCGCACAGGGCGAATATGCGGGCATTCAGGAAATCCTCGGCTCGGCCGGGTTGGGCGCGGAAATGCCCTACGCTGGCATCAACGCCTTGTCCGGCGGGCTGTCGGCCCTGTTCTCGGGCGGCAAGCAAAAAGGTCCGGGCATCGGTGGCTCGCTCTTGGGCGCCGGGTTACAGGGCCTCGCTTCCTATGGCTCGGGCGGGTTTGGCGGTTAAGTGCCCAGCCTGCTTGACGCTCTCATTCAGGCCGAGAGCAGCAACCGACCGGGCATCCTTGGTCCGCAAACGCGATATGGCCGCGCCCAAGGATTGACTCAGATGCTGCCTAGCACGGCAGCGGAGATGGCCAACAAATTGGGCGTTCCGTGGCGTCCCGACCTGATGACCGCGAAGACGGATGAAGGCGCATCCTACCAGCGAATGCTCGGCGAGGCCTATCTGCAAGAGGGGCTGGAGCGCACCGGCAACCCGCGTGACGCCATCCGCTATTATCACGGCGGCCCAGATCGTTCGAAATGGGGACCGAAGACGAACGCGCACGCCGACAAGGTTATCGGGCTTATGGGAGGCGAACAGCCGATGATGCCGAATGTCCCGCCAGTGTTTCAAGGTGGAATGAGCGAAGAGCCGATTGGCGTCGCCTCGCAAGGGTCTCTCGCTGATCTGCTGAAACTCGACCCAATGAGCCCCAATATTCCCAATATCGAGCACAAGCCGGGATTCTTCGGCCAGGGCGGCAAGGGCTGGAATATCGTCGGGCTGTTGGGTGACGCTATTGCTCAGCATTATGGCGGACAGCCCGTGTTCGGGCAAATGATGTCTCAGGAGCGGGAAAACGAGCGTCAGTTGCAGATGTGGCGGGAGAGGGTGGCGGCTGAGCGTGAGGAGCGGATGGCAGCGGCTCGTAAGCCGTATCGCTTCCAGAACAACGCCGGTGACGTGGTTGAGATCGTGCCGGACACGGGTCAGCAGCGCATCCTCTACGCCGACCCAATCGCCAAGCCGGATTTCCAGCGCATCGAAAACCCAGACGGCTCCATTGTCTTGCAGCCGGTTCCCAGCGCCAATCGGCCTACCCGCGATCACATCGCCGCCCTGCTCGCCAACCCTGAACGTGCGGCGGACTTTGACGCCAAGTTCGGACAGCCGGGCCTTGCAGAAGCCATCTTGAGGGGTCGCCGCTAATGGCCGAGCCGAACTTCTTCGATCAGTTCGACCGCGCTCAGCCCCAGGGCGTGCAGTTGCGTCCCGCCGATCCCAAGCGACCGGGCGAGCTGACCATTCAGGGTCAGACCATCCAGAAAAACACGCAGGACATCGCCAAGGGTGGCGTTGACCTCAAGGAGCAGGGCCTCCGCGTAAAGAAGCTGGAAACCGAACTTGCCAACCCCCAGACCCAGGCATCCGAGGGCGAGCGCAAGGCGGCGGCCTTCGTGCAGCGTGCCATCGGCGGCTTCCGGGACTATGATCGCGTAGGTCTTGGGCCTCGCTCGCATGTCGGGCAGGTGGTCCACGATGTTGCGCCGGGACTGCTCAACGCGCTTCCCGACGAGGTTGGCAACAGTCCCGAACGAGTGGCTGCCGACCGCGCCCAGAAAGAGTTCGTCTCCGCAATTCTGCGCTATGACTCCGGCGCGACCATCCCGCCCGATGAAATCGAATCCCAGAGCGGCATTTACTTCCCCAAGGCGGGACAGATTTCGAAGGAAGAGCTGGAAGGCTATCGACAGGCCCGCATTCGCGGCATTGAGAGCCTGATTTCTTCCGCAGGGCGCTCGATTACACCAGAAATCCAGGCGCTGATCGACGACTGGCGGGCGGGCATTGAAGCGCAGCCGCAGGAGCGCGTGACCACCACTGACGGGCGTGTCGTGCTAGACCCCGGCGCTGGCGAGCAAGTGGCGATTTCGGGCGACGGCTCGCACACCGAGAACGACCCCCGCCTAGCTGGGGCCAATGCGGAAGTGAACCGTCTGCTGAAGTCGGGCGCATCCAACCGGGAAATCGTTGCCTATCTCAAGGGACGCGGGGCTGACAACGCCTCGCTCGTCTCGATCATGAGCCAGCTCCAGAAGGTCCGCGAGTTCCAGAAGAAGGCACCGGGCTTCAAGGGCGATTTCCAGATTGACATTGAACGCCGTGACGCCCCCAACTCGGCATGGAACAACATCGCAGCCTCCGCTCCCGCTGCCACCGCAATCGCGGCAGGAGATACTTTCTCGGGCGGGCATCTGGACAATATCGTCGGCATGACCGGCGGGGACGCCGACCTTGCTAATCTGGGTATTGGACTGACCCGCGAACAGAACCCGATCGCTTCGACCATTGGTGATGTTGCAGCGGGCGCTGGTCTGTATCTCGGGGGGGCGGGTATTGCTCGCGGCGCTGGCTTGGCGCCGAATATCGGCAAAGTCAAAGCCTTGTCACCACGCGCCCTGGCTGGCGATGCGGCCCTTGGCGGCTATGTGGCGTCCGGTCAGGGCGGCACGCAGATCGTCGATCCTGCAAATGTGCTGATGGGCGGGCTAACCGGCGCCGGAGTTGGCGCGACCACCCGAGGGGCACTCAACACGGCAGGCGCGGCCATATCGCCTACTGGCGGGGCGCTGGCACCGGTTTACGCGGCTGGCGTCCGGCCCACGGTTGGGCAGCGCCTTGGCGCGGCAGACAACTTTGTCGGCAGAAGCCTTAACCGAGCCGAACAGACCTTCGCATCCGTTCCCTTGGTGGGCGGCGTCCAACGCTCCGCACGAAATGCCTCTATCGACGACATGCAGCGCGGCGCGTTCAATGAGGCTCTGGGCGAGTTGGGCCTTCAGCTTCCGAAGAACGTCAAGAAGGGCACGCAAGCGCACGCTTTCATGCAGCGCTCGTTCGACCAGGCGTATGACCGGGCGCGTTCCGGAATGCAGTTCGCACCGGATGGGCAGTGGAGCGCGGATCTTGGGGCGCTTCAGGGCGAAGTCGCACTGCTTTCAAAGGACAGCCAAAACACGTTTCGCAACTTCGCCAATGTGCTGGGCGGCAAGCTTCGCACTTCCGGGGGAATGTTGAGCGGCGACCAATACAAGCTGGTCGTTTCGCGCATTGACAAGAAGGTCAAGGCACTTCGCTCGAATCCCAGCGGCGACACCGAGCTGGCCGATGCGCTGGAAAGCTTCAAGACCGCTATTGACGATGCCGCCCGCCGCCAGTCCCACCCGGACGCGGTTGCGCTGCTCGACAAAGCGGATCGGGGCTACGCCAAGGCTGTTGTGATTGAGAACGCTGGGCGGGCCAGAGGGGGGCAGGCTGGCGAGTTCAACGGGAATCAGCTCGACGCCGCTGTCCAGCGCACCGACAAATCGCGCCGTTCGCGTGCCTACCTGCGCGGCGAGGCGAACATGCAAGAATTTGCCTCGGCGGCCAAGAGGTTGGGCGATGAAGTACCCGACAGCGGCACGTTTGAGCGGCTGGCTACAGCGGGCGGGCTTGCTGGTTTGGCGAAGTTTATTGACCCCGTGTTGCTGGCCCCGTGGGCGACCAATACCGCCGCGAACCTACCGGGAGTCCGTCAGGCGGTTGGGGCCGCCATGGCTCCTCGGCCGCAGGCCATCCGGGGCGTAACCGATCAGACGCGGGGCATCCTTGAGCTCTTGGCCCGCTACGGGGCCGGGCCGACTTCGGTTGGCGTCGTTACCGAGTAGTTTCCTATCCCTTCTGGCGAGCCAAAAGGCAGCCAGGCACTTGCCGAACACGGCACCGCAAATCTGGAGGGGGTCCACACCCCTTCCATAGCACGGCGGCACAACAACAGCAAATAATTCGGAGAAGCGGATGCCGGTTTCAAACTGGTCCACCACGGCTGCCTCTAACGGCTCCACGCTGGGCATCGACATTGCCGAAAACTGCGCGGCGGCGAACGTGAATAACGCCCTGCGCGAGATGATGGCTCAGCTCAAGACCAAGCTGGATGCCATGGACGCGCTGATTGCCGCAGCGGGCCTCGATACGATGCTGACGAACATCGCTGCCCTAAGCACCTCCGCCAACCAGATGATGTATTTCACAGGGTCGGACGCGCCAGCGCTGACCACCCTGTCGTCCGCAGCCCGCGATCTCCTGGATGATGGTGACGCAGCAACGATGCGCGGCACGCTAAGCGCACTTGGCAAGACCTCGGTTTCCTTCGGTGCGAACACCGGCACAATCAACATTTGGCTGGATTCCTCAAATTCACTGCTCATCCAGTGGGGCAGCGGATCGCTTGCGGGGAATAGTTCCGGGACCGTCACCTTCGGCACTGCTTATTCGACCGCTCCCTTTGCGATGGTCAACGGTGGCGGCAGCGATGCCGATGAAGGCGACATTCACAATGTCGGTGCAGCTACGACCACGGGCATCACGATAGCCAACGGCGCGCCGTCAACAGATTCCTACACCTGGATCGCGATTGGCAAGGCCTGATGAAAAAGGAAATCCGCGACCAGCTCGCGCACGCCGGCGCCTCCATTCTCTTGCTGCTGCCGTTCGGACTACTGCCATGCATCCTAACCGGAGCCATTGCGGGGTTAGGCATCGGTCTGATCCGTGAAATCACCGAGGAAGGCGAGGTGTCCCGCAAGGCACTTAAGGCCGCCCTCGGTTCCAAGCTCGACCTTTCATTCTGGACGCTCGGCGGAGCGATTGCGGGGCTGATCGCATGAGGAAATTTCACGAAGTCATCCAGGACGAGGCCGGGAACATCGTTGTCGGAGCGGAAGTCTATATCCGTGCCAACACGACCCCATTTGCCCTCGCCACGATTTATTCGGATGACGGCTCGACGACCACCGCCAATCCGATGGTGTCCGGCTCCGATGGCTATGTGACGAGCTGGTTCGCCAACGGCACCTACAAAATCGAAGTCTATGTTGATGGCGAACTAGAAAAGACCATCACCGACTACCAGCATTTTGACCTCGATAATACCTTCATCGCCAGTCTGCTCGATGACGCCGACGCCGCAACCGCCCGCACCACGCTAGGGGTTGGAACCGGAGACTCGCCGCAGTTTACCGCGATCAACCTTGGTCATGCTTCGGATACGACCCTGACCCGCACGGGTGCGGGGGACATCGCGGTCGAGGGCAACGCGGTCTATCGGGCCGGTGGAACGGATGTTCCGGTAGCGGATGGCGGGACCGGTGCCAGCACTGCGGCGGGCGCTAGGACCAACCTCGGCCTCGGCACCTCCGCTGTCTTTGACGAGGCTACCGCTGCCCAATTTCGCAACAACACCGCTGACAAGGTTCTAACCACCGATGTTGTGTGGGCTGCGGCTGCTGGCGTGGCACTGGCAGAAAGCGGCGGCAATGTTGCGGTGGACCTAAATAGCGGCATCAACTTCACGCTGGCGATGACCGGCAACTGGGCGTTGTCCAATCCAACCAACGGCAAGGCGTTTCAGCAGGGCGTCATTCAAATCACCCAGGACGCGACCGGCTCGCGCACCCTAAGCTACGGCGCTAACTGGAAATTCGCGGGGGGCACCGATCCGGTTCTTTCTACCGCCGCCAACGCCATCGACCTGCTTTATTACGAGGTTCTGGCAGATGGCAGCTCGGTTTACGCCAACCTCGTTAAAGCCATCGCCTGATGTTCATGACTGGCGTCTCCGGGATTATTCCGGGTACAAACTCCTCCGCCGTTGGCTCTACGGACATTGGCGTCAGCTTTGTGGATCAGGATTCGCGCATCAACAGCAGCGGCATTTGGACCGCTAGCGGCTTGAGCTTCGGCGCTGAGGCGCCTGACCGGCGCATCATTGCCATTGTGCCATCAAGTGATGATGGAGCGCATAGCTGCTCTGCGGTGACGATTGGTGGCGTTGCCGCAACCAAGCATTGCGAGGTGACTGGCGGCACCCAAATCAGCATATGGTCGGCACTGGTGCCTACCGGACCCACCGGCGACGCCGTTATAACTTTCACCGGGACTGGTGGGTCTGGTGAAGTTCAGGCCGTGTTCCTTTACCGATTGGTCGGAGCCAATAACAGCGCGCCGGACTTCACCGCCACGGCGACATCGAATGTCGGTTCGGTCACTATCGATCACAACGCCAACAGCGTGACCGTGGCAGGCGGGATTGATGCAAACACTGACAACAGTCCCGCCCACACCATGACCGGGGTCGATCATGACGCAAACGACTACCGGGGGGGCACCACCGCAATGGCGGTCGGACACAAGGCCAATGCCAGTTCCGGCTCAATTGTCGTATCAATGACCAATGTTGAAGGCACCCTCGACAAGTTTGCGGCCCTGTCCTGGAGTTAACGAGCCAGCGCCACCGCGCCAACTAGCGCGATCAAGGCGGCGACCCACCACCGGCTTGGTTTAACCTCATAGTCCCAGGCATCTTCATACTTTCGCATTGCGAACCTCCGCGCTAAACGACAACTTGGCCGCTAGCACCCTCTTGGCGAGGGCATAGCACATAACGGCACCCGCCGCCCCAGCTATTCCGTCGATAGCATAGTGCCATCCAAGGGCGACGGAACCGACGAAGATCATGCCGAGATATGCATAGGCCAGCCAGTGCCGGAGGCTCAGCGCCGCCCAGGCGGTCGTTGCTACGTGGATCGACGGAAAGGCGCTGATCCCGGTGGCGAAGTTGATGTATTGCCCCTCGAACGCCGACCACAAATAGGACGCGAGGTAGGCGGTTCTCCTGGGCACGGCGATATCGGAAAAGCGGTCGCCGAGGCCTAGTCTCTCATAGAATATCGGCCCACCGGATGGCAGCAGATATTGGCCGAATACGCCAAGTAAGCCAACGGTGAGGAAGAATGCCAGAAGGCAGGCGTCGCGCCGCTCCCATTTGCTGAAGTAAACGATGGTGAATGACAGGGCCAGGAACAGCCCCCACAGAAGATAAGGGGTTTCGATCCAGTAGGACGGAGCGGGCAGCAGTCGCCATGCGTCCGCGCCGAATAGCCACGCCTCGAAATTCGCAAGCGGCGCGTCGGCCCACATGCTGGTCGCCATGGGGATCATCGCCTTCATCCAAGACAGGGTGACAAACTGTAGCCACATAAGGACCATCGCCCCGGCGAAGCCAAGCACGGGCCGCCAGTCGAGCGCCAACAGGTGCCTGATGGGGCTATCCGGGCGGTCGCGGTGAAGGACGTGGAGCGCGAAGCCCGCGCCATACAGCATTACTGGCAATGAGGCCGTGCCGAGATATTTGAGCAGCGGTGGCGGGTGAAAGAAGCCAACAAACAGGGCGAGGGTGGCAGCTACGCAAAGCTGCAAGGCAACGAATAACGAAGCGGCCCCCGCCCATCTCATTGAATTGCCATTAACTTAAGCTGGGGAGCTTGTCACCATGCACACAGAGGAACGTCCCTGAAATGGACGGAATATCTAGCGGCGCTCACCAATGGGTAGAGCGTGGGGCTTACCTGTTTGCCGGAGTAGCCGTGGTGAGCCTTCAACAAGCCGCCTTCGTGGTGACGATCATCGCGGGCCTCATCTCTGCGCTGCTAGGCGCGATAAAGCTCCACGACCGGCTCCGTTACGGCAAGCCCGGTGACTAGCTGCTCCTGCGGCGGCTGGGGGACCCAGGACGCCCAATCATACCAAGTCCACCCATGCGGGCCTTCCTGCGTGACGCTCGGGTGGATCGAAACCCTTTCCGACAACAACGAGCCGAGGTTCCATGACCTATCAGGAAGCGTTGGACACACACGGAAGCAAGGCCGCCGCAGCGCGGGCCATGAATCTCTCCCCGTCAACCTTCAAGGACCGGCTGGCCGCTGAACTGGAGGGCCGCAGCTACATCATTACCGGGCGCTCGACGCTCTACAACAAAGACGGCGAGAAAGTCGCCGAATGGGTCAAGGAGTCTCTGGACCAAAAGAAGGCCGAGGAAGCCCGTAGGATGGCGCTGGAGGCCCTTGCCGCCAAGTTGCCTAGGGTGGCCGCTGTCGCCGCCCCAAAGGCCGTCAACGACGATCTGTGCAACCTTTACACCTTCACCGATTACCACCTTGGAATGCTCGCCTGGCACAAGGAGGGCGGGGAGGATTGGGACCTGGACATCGCGGAACGGATGTTGGTCCGCTCGCTGTCCGCCATGATCGCCCAAAGCCCCAAGGCGCACACGGCAATTATCAACATTCAAGGCGATTTTCTGCATACTGACGGCCTGACGCCAGTGACCCCGGCGCACGGCCACATCCTGGATGCGGACACCCGCTACCCAAAGATCAGGCAGGCGGCGATCCGGCTGATTAGGCAGCTCGTCCGCATGGCGCTCGAACGCCACTCTGCGGTGCATTTGATTATCGCCGAGGGCAACCACGACGAAAGCGGGTCCGGCTGGTTGGCCGACAGTTTCACCGTTCTCTACGAGGAAGAACCTCGCGTCGCGGTAAATGACTGCGCTTTGCCGTTCTACGTTTTC
>Ga0196964_10001897_pt1 | contig 10189 bp, 9 predicted proteins | sample S1_10metaG_FD_148615 | JGI IMG/M metagenome (GOLD analysis project Ga0196964, IMG submission 148615) | Soil microbial communities from Anza Borrego desert, Southern California, United States - S1_10 | ecosystem: Environmental > Terrestrial > Soil > Desert | place: USA: California | collected... | reverse complement strand
TGAAGACGGAGTGACGAGCCTGCTGACGACACATTACATGGAAGAAGCCGCGCATTGCCATCGGCTGGCGATACTCAACAAGGGCGAGCTCGTGGCACTCGACACGCCAGACAACCTGCGAGCGATCATTGGCGGCGACGTGATCACGATCCAGGCCAGCGAACCGGAAAAGCTGCAGGCCGAAATCCGTGAAAAGCTGAACGTTGACGCGCGGCTCATGAACGGCGTCCTGCGCATCGAACAGGCCGCCGGACACGAACTGGTCTCGCGGCTCGGTTCAGCGCTGGCCGGCCGCATGGAATCGATGACCTTAAGCAAACCGACGCTCGAAGATGTGTTCATCCGAAAAACGGGGCATACATTCTGGGCGGAAACAGCGGACGACACGGCACAAAACGGCGCCAAACGGGAGAAGGTTAGACCATGAGCGCAAAACCTTCTGCCGTCAATTCCTTCCTGCTGCCCATTTTCACCCTCGCGCAGCGCGAACTCGTCCGGTTTTTCCGGCAGCGTAACCGCGTCGTTGGCGCGCTGGCGCAGCCACTTATTTTCTGGGTGCTCTTTGGGGCGGCGTTCACCGAAACATTCAAGCCGCCACCGGCGTTTGAGGGCATGAGCTACCGGGAATATTTCTTTCCCGGAACGATCGTCATGATCCTGCTCTTCACCGCCATCTTCTCAACCATCTCCATCATCGAAGACCGCCGCGAAGGATTTCTGCAATCGGTCCTCGTCGCGCCCGTTTCACGTCTGAGCATGGTGCTTGGAAAAATTCTGGGAGGCACGCTGCTCGCCGTCCTGCAAGGGCTGCTCTTTTTATTTATCGGGTGGCTTAGCGGCATCCCGCTCTCGCCAGGCGTGCTGCTGGCGGTGATCGGAATGATGTTCCTGATCGGCTTCGCACTGACGGGTCTGGGGTTCCTGATTGCCTGGCGCATGGATTCGACGCAGGGTTTTCACGCGATCATGAGTGTCTTTCTGCTGCCGATGTGGCTGCTCTCAGGCGCGCTCTTTCCAGCTGACGGCGTGCCTTCCTGGCTGGGCTGGATCATGCGCCTTGATCCGCTAACCTATGGTATGTCGGCCTTCCGCCACGTGATGTATTCGCGCGAATCGATTCCGGGCCTTCCATCGCTGGGACTGTCTTTGGCTATTACCGCGGCGTTTGCGGTCATCACCGTTGGAGCCTCCACGCTGATGGCCGGCACGCGCAGCACAGGAGATCTGCATTGAGCAGCAACGCAGAAAATCTTCCGCTGCAGCATCGCATCGTCTGGGGCGTGCTGATCCTGGTCATCGCGGGGCTGATCGGCGCCGGATTGTGGGAACGCATGAAGGATTCGTCGCCCCCGCTGCCTACTTACGGGCAGGTGGAGGGATTCTCGCTCCTGAATCAGTCCGGCCGCACGGTCACTGCTGAAGACTTGCGCGGAAGCGTCTGGGTGGCCGATTTCATCTTCACGCGCTGCGCGGGCACGTGCACCTTGATGACGCAAGCGTTCACCGCGCTGGATAAGCAACTGTCGGATCTGCCCGCGGTAAGACTCGTCTCGTTCACGATGGACCCCGAACATGATACGCCGGAAGAGCTGGCCAAGTACGCCGAACGCAATGGCGCGCAGGCGCCACGCTGGCTTTTTCTCACGGGCAAGAAGCCGGAGCTGTACAGCCTCACACGGGACCAGTTCAAGCTGGTCGTGTCTGACCAGGGTGGAACACAGGACGAACCAATCATCCACAGCGACAAGCTGGTGCTGGTGGATCAGAAAGGCCGAATCCGCGGCTATTTCAGCGGGCAGGACCCGGAAAGCATCAAGGCCCTCGCTGCGGCCGTGCGCAAACTGGTTCACGTTAGGCAGGATTGAGAGACAGCATGGAAGTCAAAGACCTTCCCGCATTAAACGCCTCGCTCAACGGTCTGGCGACCGTGCTTCTGGCGCTTGGCTACATTTTTATAAAGCGCAAAAATATAGAGGCGCACCGGAACCTGATGGTCGCGGCCGGGCTCACTTCCGCGGCCTTTCTGGTGTCCTACTTGATCTATCACTTCAATGTGGTGTCGATGCCGTTTAAAGGGCAGGGGAACATCCGTTACGTCTACTTCGCGATCTTGATTTCGCACATTCTGCTGGCGATGGTTATTGCCGTGCTGGTGCCCAAGACGTTCTGGCACGCCTACAGACAGGATTATGAAAAGCACCGCAAAGTAGCACGCGTCACGTTTCCTTTATGGATGTACGTGTCCATTACGGGCGTGGTGATTTACGTGATGCTTTACCATCTCTACGCCGCGTCTGGCGCGTAGTTCGGGCGTGCCGGGTGGCACGCTAGAGAAGGAATATCGACTTTACTCTTCTTCTTCAGACTCGAGATCTTCGCGGATCTGATCGATTTCGCGCTTCATGGCTTCGTGGCGCTGCTTGATCAGCCCGAGGCGGCTGATCTTCCCGCTTTCTTCGACCGGATTGGAGATTTCACCTACCACCGTGCCCGGCCCTTTGTTTTTGCGGCCGTTCTTGATCTTGCCGATGGGAATCTCGTGCAGTGTTTCCTCGTTCGGTTCGGCCGCCTCTTTGCCGTTCTTGCCCTTCGCCGCGGCAACCTTTTTGTTCGTGGAGTTCAATTTCACTGTGTCAGCCTTTGATTTTCGGGAATGTGTTACAGGCGGCGATACTTTCGCCTTCTTTACCGGTGCTGCCTTGTGTTTAAGAGCCTTCTTCTTCACCTCAAGCTCTCTCTTTCGTTAAACAACTCCAGGGCCACGCCGGCCCTCTTTTAAGAGATCAAAAATCAAACTTCCGCCGCGGGCCTGGTGGCGCTGGCGCTGCCGGCCCGGGTGCCGCAGCCGCACGGGAAAGCCCGCGTGAAGGCGGTGCCGACTGCCCTGCCGTCTCGGCTTCCAATGCCGCAAGTGAATGCTTCATGATCTGAATGGCGTCGGTGAGCGCATCGCGCATGCCGTTAAGCTGCTGCAGGTTGGCCGCATCCTTAGGGGCTTCAAGCTTTTGAAAGAGCGGATGAAGCGACTGGAGGTACTGCTGGCGTTCCAGTTCCCAGAGTATCTCGCGGATCTGACGCTCGGTTTGTTTCAATTCCTCTTCGCGTGCTTCGATCTCGGATCGCAGGATCTCGATGTGTTCAAATTTACTTAGTTGGACCGAGATGGGTGCCGCGGGCATCGTTCGAGTCCCTTTATGCATCCAGCCCGGCCGGCAGGGTTCCACGGGAACACTGTCCGGGAAAACAGATGTCGTCCAGGCACAGAAGCCTGATAGTTCCTATCAGTCTTGAGGACAAAGTCAAGTCAACCCGCAGCGAGGACCAAAAAAGATGCACCTTTTGTGGCTGCGTGATCCCGAACTTTTTTCACGCCTTGACGTAGTTCCATTAAAGTGTAACAAGTCACTGATCCGTCGAGTCGTTTTCTGCCCGTGGTCTGATTGGAGAATTCACGTGGGCGATATTGTACGTGCGGCCATTGGTTATCTGGTGGTCGTGGCGCTGATCATCATCGCGTTTAAATTCTTCAAGTCGCACGAAAAAGCCGTCATCGATCCCAATGACGGCTCGATGAATGCCGAAGAATACTCCTACGGCTCCTATTCGATCGACAAGACGCCGCTGGCCATTACCGATCTGAAGTCCGGTGACGTCGTCGCGATCTATCAGCCGCAGTCCAAGCCGGTCGATCACCGGGTTGCCCGCGTGGTGGCCATCGAAGGCCAGCGGGTGGAAATCGTTCAGAAGTCGGTGAAAGTCGATGGCAAGCCCACGCCGTTCAAGGGTGACGGCATCAACTTTTCGTGCGAGTTTCGCGTTCCGAAGGGCTGCATGTACGTGATGTGCGACAAGCCTGCCGTGTTTCCGAACGAACCGGGCATCGGTGATTCGCTGCGCATCGGTCCTGTTCCTTTCTTTTATTTCATGGGCAAGCTCAAGTAATTGAGGGGACGGCCAAACGATGAAAATCGGCAAGTTCGACATTTCTATTCCCACGATCGTTCTTTTCGTGGGAACGGTCGTGGCCGCCTTCGTGCTTCACGCAATGTGGAAGAAAAGCGCGGATATCCGTTACGAAGCGTTTTACCGCTCGACCATTCTCCAGGGCATGTACGACGACACGCCCGAGGCAGGCGCGAAAGCGATTGAAGCGTGCAAAGCCGTTATCGAAAACAATCCCAAGCAGTTCGCCGCGCGGATGTACCTGGGCGATCTGCAGATGAAACAGAAGCAGTACAAGGAGGCGCTGAAGGCCTACCAGGAAGCCATTCCGGTGGCGGCCGACGGAAAGCAGAAAGCGCTCGCGCTGGTCGGCCAGGGCACGGCTGCGTTCTACAGCGCGCCGAAAGGCGATCTGGCGAAGGGTGCAGAAGCGGCTGAACCGCTTTTCGTCCAGGCGAATGAAGCGGACAAGCTGAACGTTGACGCAATGGTCAACCTGGCGCTCGTGGACTACTACCGCAACGAGAAGGATGGTCTGCAGAAAGCCGAAAAGTGGTGCACGCTGGCGCTGAACGCGGTCGGTGTTCCAACGGTTAAGGCGACTGAACAGCTTCATCTGCTCGCCGGCCAGATCGCTCTCCGCAACGACAAGCCCAATGAAGCGGCGCTTCATTTCGAACGCGCGCGGACGATGAAGCGCAACTGGAAAGTCGCCGACGACAGCAGGCGCCTGGCGTTCCTGGCGACGGCCGTGCAGAAGGGTCTGCCTCCCAAAGAGCGGCGCGAGATCGTCACCAAGCTTGAATACGACATCACCAAGTATGGCAAAGACCAGGGCATGGCCTACAACGCAATGGCCATGGGCAATTTCATGATGAAGACGGAGCCTTCTTACAACGAGAAGGAACTCGTTGCGGCGCTGCGGCTCTTCGGGAAAGCCATGGAAGTCGATGCCAAAGACCCCCGCGGCTATATCAATCTCGCGGCGCTGCATGAAGACCGCATCGCCGACCTGGCAATGAAACTGAACATTCCGGTTACGGGCATCAACGGTGAAACGATCCCCGCCAATCGCTGGAAAGATCCTGAAAAGCCGACCAAGTTCCCCGCGGCCGAACGCCTGGTGATCAATCAGATCAAGGCGATCCTGAAAGAAGAAGACGAAGTCTGGAAAAAGTGCATCGAAAAATCCAAGCTCACGGATGCGCAGAAGATTAACGCGAAGCTGCGGCAGCTGTCCTGCGTGCGCCGCCTGATTTACCTGCTGGAGTACGACGAAGAACCGGTGCAGCGTCCCAATCTGCTCACGCGGGCCACGAGCATCGCAAAGGACCTTGATGCCCTCGCGCCAAACGATCCGGTGGTTAAGTACTCGCTGGGACACCTGCTGCTGGACAAGGGCGATTACATGGGCGCGGCCAAGCTGTTCGCTCAGGCCGCGGAGGGCGACTGGAAAAAGCCGCCTGAACTGCAGAAGATTCTCGACCAGCTGAACTTCAAGCCTCAGGTGGTGGATGTGCGGCCGCGCGAAGGGCGGCGTTACCTGGGCCCGCGCCCCCTGATTTCCGGAACGCTGCGTGCCGTAACAGCCGCCGGACCGCCTAAGAAAGCCACCATGAAACTGGGCGCAATGAGCGTTGAGCCGGTGCTCTCGCCGCCTCTGGGACTGCAGGTTCTGTTCTATCCGACCGACAAGGAACTGGCGGACGGCGACCAGGATGTGGCAATCTCGGTCGTTGACGCGCTGGATCAGCAGATCGACTTTCCGCCCTTCAAGTTCGGACTGGATAAGCAGGCGCCGTCCTGGAGCGTCGCGCCGGCCCAGGGAGCGCCGCTGACGACCAAGCCGGTGTTTACGATTACTCTTCAGGATCGCGGGGGCATCGATTTCAGCTCGCTTAAACTCAGCATCAAGCCGGCCGGAACCAAGTCGACGCGCAACATCATCATGGTGGCCGATGGTCGCTGCAAGATTTCAATGCTGACCCTCGAGCCGCCGCGCAAGATTGGTTTTCCCATTGATACGGATCAGTTTATCGTCTCTCCGGGAGAATTGACTGCGGGAGACTGGGAACTGTCGATCTCGGTGGCCGATCCGTCCGGCAACATCCTGACCGATACAAAGACGTACAGCATTAAGTGAGAGCGGCTACGCATAGGAGAAATGCGCTTTGAAGTGTACTCATTGCGGTGCCGAGGTGCAGTTGCGGTCCGAACATTGTCATGTCTGCGGGCAGCGCGTCGCCGTGGACTTCGATGTCCTCGCGCAGTCCGTGCATGAAGACGCGGCTGTTGAGCGCGGGCAGAAGATCGGGGCGGCGCTGAAGTGGATCCTGCTGGTAATGCTGATCGCCGCTGCCTTTATCTACAGCATCAACGACACGTATGACAAACCGCTGCTCTACGATGGCGCGGGGTTGAGCGCACTTCCGGCGCCGCCTGCTTCATCGATCGACCTGCCGACAATTGAAAAGCCGTTTGCCGATCCGCGGACTGATCCGCAGCTTTCTGTCGTGAAGACAACCGCCTTCGGATACCGCTTCAGCCCGATCAAGGAACGCATCCGCTCGGCAAGCAAGGGTGATCTGGCCGCCGAACGCGTCAAGTCGCCGCAGGTCGCGATTGCCGACGGTTTGAAGTTTCTCTCCAGCCACCAGTTGCCGGACGGTTCCTGGAGCGGCGGTGTCATTCCGCGCGAATGGGATCAGCTGCGCACGAAAGAACACGCCTGGGGCGTAACCGGCGTGTGCGCGCTCGCGACGCTGGCGTTCCTGGGTGAAGGTGAAATCTGGGTCAAGGACCCCCGCAGCAACCGCGTTAGCCTGTATGCCGAAAAAGTGCGAAAAGCGCTGCGCTTTATCGCTCAGAAGCAGGACGACCAGGGGCGCTTTGGCTACGGCGAAGGCGAAACGGTTCACTTCATGTACAGCCAGGGCATGGCGACGCTTGCCATGTGCGAAGCCGCCGGGCTCAGCGGCGACGAACAGCTTCGTGAAATCGCGCAGCGCGGGCTGGACTATTTGGTGAAGACTCAGACGCCCGAAGGCGGCTGGAACTACCGCGGCGATCCAGCCGGCGATTCGGATACCTCCGTCAGCGCGTGGGCCGTTCAGGCGCTGCTCGCGGGCAAGGAAGCAGGACTGAAGGTTCCCGACGAAGCTCTGAGCAAGTCGGTTGAAATGTACAAGAACGCCACGGCTCCGGACGGCCGCGTCATGTACAGCCTGAAGAGCGACGACAAAGTTGAGCGCCCCAGCCTGATCGGAGTCGCACTGATGCTGCGCCAGATGCAGGGCGAGGACTCGCGCAGCCAGGTGATTCGCAAACTTGTCGACAAGCTGCGCGAGCAGATTCCGCAGAGCAAGCCCAACTGGGGCCGCGACTGGCGCCCGAACGCACCCAAGAACGACGATGAGGCGCGCGCCATGTACGACCCGTATAAGATCTACTTTTGTACGTACGGCATGTACTTCGCCGGCGGCAAAGACTGGGAAAACTGGAACGAGGCGATGAAGAAGGCTGTCTGCGAAATGCAGAGCGTCGACGGATCCTGGAAGTGCAACGACGTCTGGAGCAACTGCGGCGGAACGTTCTATTCCACCGCGCTCAGCATTCTGACGCTGCAGGTTTACTATCGCATGCAGTGATCGCTGCCAGGCAGCGCGCTCAGCGGCGCCTGAAGCCGCCGCCGATGAAGCCGCTCGACGAGTACGTGTTATGGCCGCTGATCAGCGAGCCATTCACGTTGAATGAGCCCACCCGGCCGCTGAAGTTGACGCCCAGACCGTATCCGGAGTTCCCATAGCCAGCGTAGTTGCTGAACCCCGAATGCCCGTAGCTCGACGTGCCGAAGGTGTAGCAGCCATTGCCGCCGCGGCTTCCCGCAAACGGATAATGAAAGCCTCCGCCGTAAACAGGCGCCGTGCTGTAGGTGTACGGTGAGCAGTAATTTTTAGAGGGCCAGCAGGATCGGGTCACCGGTGCGCAGTATGTCGTGAGCGGGTAGTACCCGTATCCGTAGTCTGGCAGATAGTACACGCCGCCATAAGGCCCGACATAAAAATAGTCGCGCGTGTAGCCGTAGGACGTGAAAGAATTGTTCTGCAGCGCCAGCCTGAACCGCTCCAGTTCTTCTTCAGCTCGGCGGCGTGCGGCGGCCTCATCGAGGAGCTTTTGAATCAGCACATCCTCGCGTCGCGGCCCAATGGTCAGCTCGTTTGCGACAGCCTTTTCGGGTATGGCGGGAGGTTCTTCGCGGCGTGGCGGATTTTTCTCGGCCCAGCCATCGGGCGTTTTGATAAAGCCGAGCTGGGTTCGGGCGCCGGCGTGATCGGGATTAAAAGCCAGAGCCTTATGGTAGGCAGCGCGAGCCAGCGAGCCGTAGCCGGTATGGCGGGAGTAGTAATCCCCGACACGGGCCCAGGCCTCAGCAGCCTTGGCGGTGTCGGATTCCGCTTCACGTGCGGTCTTTTCGAGGGGCAGTCCGGCGTTGAGAATGGGATCCGGCGGCAGCGCTTTTTTCTCGATGGAAGCGATTTCGCTTCGGGCGATCACCACCGTTCCAGTGTTGCCGCCCTTGCGTACGCGCACGGAGAGGCTTTCGGGCGTGTCACGGATCACTTCGCCTTCGTGTTCGGTGCCGTCCACAAGCGTAATAATATCCGCTTTCGCGACGGAAAGCGCAGCAACGTGCAGGGCAGAAGCGACTACTAATAAGAATGGAAAATGTCGTGGAAACATGGCAACTCCTCCGTCTTCTAAATGTACTATGTGATATAGTGCAAAAGCAAGGCGAACCCGGCGCTGCACGTGTGCCTTTTTCGGTCGCAGAAAAACATGGCATTAACTTCGCTAACTGATGACTTCGATTGCCCTTGCGCTGTTAGACACAAATGGATGAGTTCGGTGTCTACGCGGTGTAACGGTTGAGACATTCAGACGGATCAGGCTCGCGCAGGAAAGTGAACGTCAGCTGCAGTACAGCGGGAGATCGCAAACGGATGAATCGATTTCGCTTTTTTGCCGCGCTTGTGGTCGTTGCCGCGCTCGGCGCTGGATTTCTTCTGCGCCAGGGCCGCAGCGATACCTCCGGCCTGCCCGATCTGGTGCTCGCCGTTCCTCCATCCAATGGGGCCAGGGATCCGGGTCCCTCAACGGTCGCGGGCGCTGAAGCTGAGCCCGCCGGCACGCATTTCATCGGCGCAGATCTGCATGTGGACGGCCCTGGCGACGTGCGCGTCTACTTCGATCGCCGCGACAACGCCAACTTTCATTTTCTTGACCGCAAAGGCGAAACGCTGAGCCTCGGTCTCTGTGAAGCCGGGCTGGAGCAGACGTTTGCGTCGGCCAAGGCGCCTGCCGGCGGAACCCTGCGCATCGCCCGTCACGGCGCGCACATCGGTGTTTTTCAGCAGGGACGCATTCTTATTTCGGCCTTTGATGACCGGCTGCTCGGCGGCAGCGCGGGCATCCGCATGCTGGCCGGCGGCCCGCCGGTTGCCTTCCGCGCCGAGGCGCGCGAAGAAGTCCACTTCGCCGACGATTTCATGATCAATGAAGGAAAGGGCGCGCAGTGGCGCGGCAACGGCAGTCCCGAACGCGGCGACTTCAGCGTGCGCTCGCTGCGCCACCCGCTGCTGAGCGCCAACGCGTTCAGCTACATGGGCGCGGGCAAGAACATCTATTCCGTTGCGGGCCAGAACTGGTGGGACCAGTACGTCTATGAAGCCTCGCTGCGCGGACCGGTGAATGCGTCGATCGGGCTGGTCTTTGCCTACCAGGATGAAAAGAATTACGGCCTGTTCCAGTGGACGGCTCGCAGAAGCGATCCGGCCGGCGTGGTGGATGCTGGAAAGCGCGAGCTGATCTGCATTCGCGACGGCCAGCCGAAAGTTATCGCTGAAAGTGCCGGCGGCTATCTGCCCGATCAATGGTACAGCGCCAAGGTGCAGGTGACGTACGCGCGCGTGAGCGTCACGATCGACGGCCATACGCTGCTGGAAGCATCGGATCCCAGCCTCTGCGCGGGAGCCATTGGCGTGTGGTGTGATGTTCCGCCGCCGGCCGCCTCGGCGCTCGACCCGCGGGCGCAGGCCTTCCAGGAAAACAGCCTCAACGACCTGATGAAGCAGCACGCCGTCTTCGACGACATTCGCGTCAACACCGTCGAAGGCTACGAAGACGACTTCCGCACCGCCGGGCCGCTCAGTGGCGGCTGGCTGGTCGGGACGGGCGACTGGAGTGTCAA
>Ga0196964_10001896_pt1 | contig 10194 bp, 9 predicted proteins | sample S1_10metaG_FD_148615 | JGI IMG/M metagenome (GOLD analysis project Ga0196964, IMG submission 148615) | Soil microbial communities from Anza Borrego desert, Southern California, United States - S1_10 | ecosystem: Environmental > Terrestrial > Soil > Desert | place: USA: California | collected... | reverse complement strand
GTAACCTTATTCTTATCTTCCAGCACCTGAATGCGAGCTCTGAAGTTTTCATTCACGAATTGAAACATCAGGTCGCCGGCTCTTCCGCCGGTGCCACCGATTGTCAGGGGCGAAAATTTGCGTGCCTGGCCCGAGAGGATATCCGAGGCCGGCGGCTGGATCGTCCCCGAGCTGAATCCCGCTGCATTGTTGACGCCATCGCTGAACTGGTATTCGAAAACGGAATTGAATCCGTCGCCCAGTTCCAGCGACAGGACCTTGACCTCCAGCAGAACCATCGGCGTAGGCACATCCATTTTCGTGACGAGCTGCTTGATATCTGTCATCGCCTGCGGATCACTGGTGCGAACGAGCAACATGTTGTTCTTGCGGCTGACCGTTACGAAGACGTCCGCGCTCTGGCGGCGAAGTGCTTCAAGCGCCCGGGCGGCCTGAGCGGACGTGTCACCGCTCTTGATCAATTCCTGAACTGCCTGGGCCTGCTCAGGCGTGAGTGCCTTTAGTTCGTCAGCGCGCTCCTGGCGGCGAGTTTCTGCGCTTCCCCTCACCATGTCCGACCGGCGCATGGCGCGCGAGGAGTTTGATCCGGCAAAATCGTTGTCGCTGCTGGACGAGGAGAATCTGTTAGAGCCTGCGCCCGAGAACGTGCTCGTTCCGCCCGACTGAAAAAGTCCAAGACCCTGGCTGCGCTGATCAATGACATCGAAGCGGTCAAAGCGCTCTTCCAGATCCTGCGATTCGTCGCGTGCGCCTTCAGTGCCTATCGATAATTGAACACGGTCGCCATGCAGATCCCGAATGGCAAACGCTATCGAAACCGCGTTCGGATAGAGCAGGGTGAAGACTTCTGTCTTCTCCTCGCGCACCGTCACCAGGTCGCGCTGAAACTCCGGCAGAGTCATAATGCGAATGATGTTGCTCTTCTCGTCCTGTTTGAACCAGAGATTGTGCGTTTTGCAAAGCTCTTCAATGGCGGCGCCGGCGTTAACGTTTTTCAGGAAGATAGAAACAGGCGTCTTTCTCGCTTCGGCGGAGGCCACGATGTTCAGGTCGGTTTCCTCGGAGATCAGCCGGACAGCGTCCTGGAGCGGCATCTCGCGAAAATCAAGCTCGTTGATTTTAACCGATTTCGACAAGCCTGTTTCTTCAGCCAGACAGCTGCCGATCACTAGCGATAGCACCAACACACCTGCAATTCTCACGACTTCCCCCTCCCACAAAACTGCAACCGGCCTATCTGACGATCAGCGTCTGTTTCAATTTCGGAATTTCGACTTCCACTCCATTCGATGAGATCTTTTTAATGAGTATCTCCACGACACTGCCATCACTGGCGATGCCGGAAATTTGCGCGCCCTCACGCACGATTTGCGCCTGACGGTCTTTTAGCTCGATCATCGCGGCGGCAGGTTTGCCGGCAGCACGAATCAGACCCTTCAACGTAATTTCCGGCGGCTTGGCCGGCTCGACAGGACGCTGCACAACCTCGGCCGCTTTCTCGGGCCCGCGGAGAACCTGCTTCAACCGGGGACTCGGCTGAGTCGGGTCGGCGGGTTTAGACAGTGTTTCTTTGGCCGTAGTGCTTGTGTCGGCCGTCTTCGCTGTCGGCTTTTCGTCGGGCTTCTTTGCTTCCTCGGCGTGAATGGAACACGACAAAACGCAGCCGAGCAGCAGCATGAAAGCGTATGAAGAAAACAGCTTTGAAAGTTTCACCGGACTCCTGTCTTTCTCATCCCGCCAAAGAGAACAACGCCACAAAGAATGCGATGTAAACAAATCCAACGATGCCGCCGACCACAACGATGATTGCCGGTTCGATCAGCACACTCAGACGGCGCACCGACGCGGCGAGCTGCTTCTCATGAAAATCCGCGACTTCTGTCAGCACGCGGTCCAGTGTGCCGGTGCTCTCGCCCACGACAGCCATTCGGCTAAGCATCGGCATGAAGTAGCCATCGCGTGACAGCGGCGATGCGAGACTTCCACCCTGGATGATGGTTTCGCGAATCGAGGCAACGTGGCGTGAAAGCGCCGCATTGGGAACCAGACGCTCAACGGTCTGCAGCGCTTCCAGCAGGGTGATGCCACTATCCAGGAGCAATGCCAGTGTTCGCGCGAAAATTGCCGTCGCGGCAGTACGGATCAATTTGCCGAACAGCGGCAGCCTTAAGCTGAGCGTATCAATAAACAAGCGCCCCGGCGGCCAGCGGTAGACACAGATAAAAGCGATGATTGCCGCGACCGTGAAAATTCCGATCGGTATCGCGTACTCGCGAAAGGCCGTGGAAACATCCAGCAGTGCCTGCGTTATTGCCGGCAGGCGCTTGCCGCGGCCGACGAGGAACTTCTCGATCTTTGGAATGACGCCGAGCATCATGAACATCGAGACGCCGATGGCCATCACTAGAACGATCACCGGATAGATGAGCGCATTCAACAGCGTGAAACGCAAGGTTCGAGACCGTTCTAGTTGTTCGGCGGCGCGAGAAAGGACAATTTCGAGCGTGCCGGATTGCTCACCTGCACGTACGAGCTGAACCGCGAACACCGGGAAGCATCTCGGAAACTGCGCTAACGCATCCGTAAAGGAGGCCCCCTCCTCGATGCGCTGATGAACCTGCTGCCAGATCGCGGCCATCTTGGGCCGCCGCGCCTGCTCGCCTGCAGTTTTGATGGCGTTGAGCAGAGTCAGGCCGCTTCGCAGCATCGACGAAATCTGCTGAAATCCGACCTCCACGTCGAGTGTCGTTACCGGAAGCCATTGCGCCGGGTTCAAATTTGGCAGTGAAAACGTTTTCTGCGCCGCCGGCTTTACGTCCAGGATGAGCCATCCACGCTGCCGCAGTTCGGACGTTAAGGCGACAGAGTTCACGGACGACAGCGTTCCCTTCTGCGTCTTGCCTGCCGTATCGCGCGCTGTGAATTCATACGTCGGCATCGCTGTTCACTCAAACACTCGTCACAACTTGAAGCACGTCACGCACACTGGTCCTGCCCTGCAGCACTTTGCTCATCGCATCTTCGAGCAGCGTCGCCGCGCCTTTGGCGCGCGCTGCTGCAACCAGCTGCGTCTCGGTTGCGCCCGCCGCGATGAGGTTCGACAATTCCTCGTCGATCATGAACATTTCAAACAAGCCCAGGCGCCCGGAATAACCGCGCCCGGCACAATAGAGACACGAGCCGGGGTCGTACACGGTTGAACCCGCGGCCTCCATCTGCCCGAGGCTTGCGGCTTCCGCCTTGGTCATCTCGCGTGGTTTGCGGCAGAAGGTACAGAGTTTTCTGACAAGGCGCTGCGCGACGCATAACCGCAGCGTTGCCGCGATCAGGTAGCGCTGCAATCCCATGTCGGCCAGACGCGTCACGGCGCTTGCGGCGCTATTGGTGTGCAAGGTTGAAAGCACCAGATGGCCGGTCAGCGCGGACTTGACCGCAACGTCGAGAGTATCCATGTCGCGGATTTCGCCGATCATGAGCACGTCGGGGTCATGGCGCAGAACGCTGCGCAGTGCTTTATGGAAGCTCACTTTTTCCGCGGAGTCCACTTCGACCTGTGAAACACCGGGAATGTCGTATTCGATCGGATCTTCAATCGTGATGATGTTCAGTTCAGCCCCGGCAACGAGCTTGTGAATGCCAGAATAAAGCGTGGTCGTTTTTCCGCTGCCGGTCGGACCGGTTAATAGAATCAGCCCGTGCGGCTCGTCGAGAACTTTTCCGATCCGCTGCAAATCGGGCTCAGACATTCCCAGATTCTGAAGCGTCAAGGCGTTCGTCTGCATCATCAGCAATCGCAGCGTCATCTTCTCGCCATATTTCGTGGGCAAAGACGCCGCTCGCACGTCGATCATGCGCGCATTCTGCCCCGCGCCGATTCGATGCGTAAAACCGCCGTCCTGCGGCGCACGCTTCTCGGCGATGTCCATGCCGGACATTACTTTCAAGCGGCTCACGAGCCCGGCTTCAGCCGAAACCGGCAGGCGCAGATATTCTTCAAGCACACCATCAACGCGAAAACGGATGCGCAGACTTTCGCGTCCTGGTTCGATGTGAATATCCGAAGCCTGCTTGAGAACTGCGGCGTGCAGCAGATTTCCAGACAACGCCACCGGATCGTCTTTTTCGCTGTCGGCAATGAGCGGTCCGCCCATGCGCGTACTGGAGCGCGGGGCATCTGCGTACACCCGCGCCAGCGCGCGCTGCAAGGATTCTCTGTCGACCGCGACGACAGTAATGCGCTGTCCGAGAAAACGCTGCACGGCGTCGACCGCGAGAGTGTCACCCGGATCGGCGAAGGCGACATGGACCTGGCCGTCCAGACTGGCGAGCGGCAGTACCTGGCGCCGCAAGGCGAGGCTCGGCGGCAACTTCAGCGCCCAGGCCGGATCGATTTTTACATCGTCCAGATTCAGCAGAGTCGCAGTGCTCATCGCATGCCTCCGGCGGACATCACCGACGTCGGGCGCCGCGTACGCATCATCGTGGCGCGATCGCGAAGCACGCTGACGTTGCGCGTCGTTCCAACAGCGGTGATTTCAGAAATGCGGCCAGTCACCCACAATCGCGCGAGGTCCTGCTCCAGCGTCTGCATGCCAAACGCGCTGCCAGCTTCCATGCTGGAATAAATCTGAGCGCTTTTGCCGCTGGCGATCAGATTGGCAATTGCGGGATTGACCATCAGGACTTCACTGGTGCTGACGCGCCCGGCCTGGTTGGAGTCACACGAGGGAAGCAAATGTTGCGCGACAATCGCGCGGAGCACGATCGAGAGCTGCCGGCGTATGCCGTCCTGTTCATCTGCGGGAAACACGGAGACCAGGCGTTCGATGGAACTGACGCAATCGCCTGCATGCAGGGTGGTGAAGACCAGGTGCCCCGTTTCGGCCGCAGTGATGGCGGTGCGGATCGTATCCAGGTCACGGATTTCGCCGACGAGAATAACGTCTGGATCCTGCCGCAAGGAGGATACCAGCGCGTCATTGAACGTCGGCGCATCCAAGCCGATCTGCCGCTGATTCACCACGCTCTTGATGGGTTTGTGAATGTACTCAATCGGGTCTTCAATCGTAATGATGTGGCATTTGCGGCTCTGGTTGATGCGATTGATCAGCGTCGCCAGTGTCGTGCTTTTGCCGGCGCCGGTGGGTCCGCTGACGACGACCAGTCCGTCGCGCAAATCACTGAGCGAGTGCAGGGATTCAGGAAGTCCCAGCTCCGACAGGCTGCGGAAACGTTCTTCAAGCTGCCGGATGACAATCGCCAGTTCATTCTGACGCTTGAAAATGTTGAAGCGGAAGCGGACGCCATCGGGCGACGTCAGGGCACCATCGATCGCGCCTTTCAGCGTCAGGGACTCCTCAGAAGCCTTCACAAGCTGAACAATGGTCTTGCTCAACGTTGCCGTGTCTTCCGGAACCAGCACCGCTTCGTTCGGCATCGGCACCAGATCGCCTTCAATGCGTGCGTACGGGGGCAAGCCTGGCGTCAGATGCAAATCCGATGCGCCATGCTTCACGCATTGCGTGAGCAGTGAATTCAAGCGTGTAGTGCCTGCGTCAGCCATGCTTAAATCCAAACCGTTAAAGTCCACTTCTGTCCCGGGCTGTCTGTTTCGTCTTTCAGCGGCTCCATCTTGACTTCAAGTGGAACCACAAAGGTCTCAGCCTTTTTCAGCTCAGTGAGCATCTTCAACATATTCAGATAGGATCCGGCGAGTTCCAGGCGCCAGAGCTGCGGCGCAGGCAGATCGATGCCCTTGCTGATTGCCGCGACCTCCTTGAGTTTTGAGGCTTCAGACAGTGCGCTCGATTGAAGGAGAACCAGGTTGCTCTTGTCGGCCGCCGCGGCAAGCACCTTTAGCGCGGCTGCGCGGTTGGCACCGCTATGTGGCACACCAGGGACTGCACGCGCCGCATTTTTCCTCTCCGCGTAATTTTCGTACTGATCTTCCAGGCGTGAAAGTTCCTGCGTTTTACGCATCAGCGCCGCCTGGGCGTCAGGTTGATCTGAAACCGCCTGCAACTGTTTGCGTGCCTCGCTTAAGGCGACTGAGTTTTTCCTCGCAAATCCCCACGAATAGACGATTGCCGTGAAGATGGCGGGCAGACAAATGAGCAGCCATTTATCGCGTGGATTTGATTTCACGGCTGGCCTCCTCTCGCGTTTGCACTCAGGCCTTCGTCCTTTGCCGTTAGCGAGCTGGCGCGCTGCGCCTTTGGCCTGATGCTCAGCGTGAAATTCCAGGGGCCTCCGTCAGTCAGCAGATTCTTGCCCTGTTTGCTCAAAGGCACCACTTCCAGCCCCACGGAATCCAGCGGCTTCGTGAGCTGAATCGCCAGTTCATCGGCTTGAGCCGGATTCATGCATAGGCCCTGGACCGTAGTGCCAGATGCACCGTCGGGCTCGATTTTTTCAATCATCACGTCGGCGACCTTGCATTCGGCAAGGCTGCTTAATAATTGAAGCACTCTGCCTTTCTGTACGGCAAACTCCCGCAGCGCATTCTTCCGTTCGGTTTCAATATTGATGACTTCGGTTTTCAGCTTTTCGTATTCCGAGCGCTTGCTGCCGATCGCTTTGTCCACCGTGGCCATCTGTTCCGCCGGTGCGCGCAAGGCGGCAGCCTGGCGCAGCGCTTCATCGGTTGCTCGAGTGGTCCACGACCAGTGAGCCACGCACAGAGCCAGCACGGCAGCCTCAATCAGTACGCCCCATGTCACCAGGACGCTTGTGGCAACAGGTATTTCGTCAGGCACGATGCATGGCGCGGCGAGAGCCGGCGAAACCAGTTGCGCTGCCCATGCAGTTAGCCACGATTCCAGGACCTTGGGGTCGCTCAACATCAGGCCTGCATCCGGTCCCCTGCCCGAGCTGAACAGAAGCTCTGTGTGATCCGCTGTGCTGGTGCGCAGCCAGCCTTCGTCCTGCTGGTCGCTGCTGGGGCCAAACACAGCGACACGCGGCTTGCCCGCTTCGATCGTGATGCAGACCGTGCTTTGACTCCAGCTTTCAACGCGCCGCCACGTGCCTGGCTGCTGCAGGATCGGCGCGGGCAACCCGGCCGGGTGGCACAAGCCCGCGAGCTTGCCTCCCATCTCGCGAACACGGCGTTGGAACTGATCTAAAACCGGCCGCTCGATCGAGCTGATCCAGAATGTCGATTGTGTCTGATCCGCTTGAATCTGCCGTGCGCCGAGAACGGCATCGGCGGCGGGAGTTCCCGAGAGCCCCTCGGCCTCAAATGCAAGCGCGCGCAGCACCTGTTCTTCCTCAAGCCCGTTCACGGCCGCGGATGGAACAGTCAACAACTGTGTCCAGAGGTCCTCGCATAGCACCCAGACGCGCCGGCCAATCCCCTTTTCCAGCTTTGCTGCCTCAGTCAGCAGTTTGCCCAGATCCGAGTCTGACGGACGGCGCTGCTGGCGCATTCCAAGCAGTCGAGGCCTGGTGCCGCCCGAGAAATCGGCACGCGCGATGAGCTCACTGGTGATAAGCAGGATGGTTTCAGCAGCTCTCATGGTTTTAATACCAGATCCACATTGCCGGGTTCAAAATTCGTTACCGTGACCTGTCGCGGCGCGCTTTTGCTGGTTCCCTCGTACGCGCGGAACATTCGCGGTCCAATTGTGCTGGTAACGGTAAAGACAAGGGGAGCGCCGGAAGCTGCCTGCGTGAATGAGACTGCTTTGACCAGGCCTGTGTCCGGATTGGGCCCAAACATTCGAAGCTCAACGCTTCCGGTAGGCGCGTTGCCGAGTGTGGTTTTGTGTACCGTAATCGTGAACGTATTCTGAACACGGTTGCTCTGCGACACAGAAGGGTAGGTGGCGACCGCATCAGTCTTTAAATTCAGATAAAGATCTTCGCGGTAATCGTTGGTTGCGCTCGTGGTGAGCGTGTTGTCGGATCCAAGCGATCGGAAGATTTCAATCAAGTCATTTGCCAGGCAGGGATCCGTGCGATTGGCCTTGCGCAGATCGAATGGCTTTCCCCACCCGTCATTTAAGACACTTTCTCCAAAAGGCATTCGAAGATAGGGCCCCCGCCAGCCGCAAGGTACTTTCACCTCTGCATCCGCAAGCGCTGAATCCGCAGCGGGAAGATTAGTTGCATCAGCCGGCCGGATAGCAAAACCGGTCGCAAATGGGTTTTGCCAGAGTTCAGCAGGTTGGAGCGGGGTGGCCGCATCCAGATCGTGATCGACCGCTTTCGGCAATCGGCCCAGGTCAGCAATAAAACCGGTGACAATTGCAGCACCGCTGCTATCTCGCGCATCGGCTTGACCCACGATTGCGTGTTCGAGCTCCACCATCGCGCGTTTTGTAGCATCGTAGTGGGACTGGTCCTGAACGTGATCGAGCGACTGGACTGCAATGGTGCTGAGAACAGTCAGGATCATGAGAACCACAAGCAGTTCAATCAGGGTGAACCCAGCCAGATAGCGCGTGTTATTCATCATGGCACGTCCGCCCGACGAAGGAAAATGACCAGGTCGTCATTACGACTGGAAGCATTCGCATCGTCTAACGCTGTATCGATTGTCTGATTGGGTCCTGCAGAGACCAGTCGAACGTACTTCAACTCTTCCTCGTCGGTCCACCCGGAAATTTCAGGCTTCTGGATGACGACAGGATTTCCCCAGCCATCCACCACCGCAGGATCATCGGTGCTGCCGTAATCCAGGGTGAAATTTGCTGCGGCATTGACTTTGTAGGTGCCGGATTGGTTCTGAATGTACGGACCGCGCCACCCGCGCCCTGTCTTCCGGTTGAAACTCTGTTCGTCCAGCGGCAGGTAGGTTGGGGTGACGAAAAGATCAGCCATTTTCTGAGGCGTCTTGTTCAGATCAGCGTAGTACCCGGGACGCTCGCCAGACCCCATGATGACGTCGCGGATGCGGCTTAATGTCACTTTGGTGGCCTGTTCCTGGCTGCTATCCCGACTCTCCGCGACAAGCGGCACGACTAAACCGGCCAGTGCGGCGAGAACCGCCAGCACGACGACCAATTCAAGCAGACTGAAGCCGCGAGCCGGTCTCAAGAACATCTACGCCCCCAAATACGCGAAGCGAGTCGCATGGACCCGCTCCGCTTATGTGTGCGAAGCGCGCCTTTTCGACGCGCCCCGCAAGATGATACTCAACGTCGATTACTCAACTGAGTTCTCGTTGAACTCGTCGACTTCCTGCGTCAGGTAGTCGCCCGTGGAATCGAAAGCGCCAAGCAGGCGGGCGCGTTTGCCAGTGGCATACGCCGCGAAGGCCAGGAAGTAGCGGTTGTATGTCGTGTTTGCATCGACGCCCTGGTAAGACGGGGCCGACTGCATCGTCTGGCCGATGGACGTAGTGTTCTGGCCGACACCGACAATGATAACCTTCACGCCGGTCGGAATACCCGTCGGGTAAACCGAACCAATCATGTTCTTGCTTTTCGAGGTGGCATTGCTGTTGTCGAGGACCACAACGTTATCGCCAACGGCGAGCGTCTTCTGCGCATTGCCGCTGTTGCCAGGCAGATTCTGGCCGAAATTTACGGGGAGCGCAGAATCATGGTACATCACACGGTTGAAACCGACATCCTGGAGCGACTTGAGGTATAGACCCGCAGTGGAATCGTTCGTCAACGCGAACGTGCCGAACGCGACGCTCACTTTGCTCGAGAGTTTCGGGTACAGCGTGGTCGTTGAGGTGGTGGTGGTGCCTTCGAGCAAAGCATCAAACCGATCCGGATAGACGCCCTTGAGCGTACGATAGAGCTGTGTGTTGTTGGCCACAGCGGCAATCGTGTGCGAGGCCGTTCCCTTGTCCGACGACCGGCGGAGGCTGTCGACCTGAGGAATGACCAGACCGGCAATGGCGGCCAGAATGGCCAGCACAACGACTAGTTCAATGAGAGTAAATCCGCGGCGCGCACCTGTGCGCAACTGAGCTCGAACGTACATGAGTACCTCCACCTTTCCATAGGCACCAGTGGTTAACTCAACCCCGGTCGAGCCTTCCCGATGCCGAATCTGAATGATGGAAAAGGGATATATTGCGAAAGTGGGCAGAAGTCAACGCTATTGTTGAGACTGATTCTCAATTGAATCTGCCAGGCTCTTCTTAATTGAGAATCAGTCTCAACTTACGCCGCCGAATTTTTTTGTCTTTTTTTCAACGTTTAGCCCTGTCTCGCGCCGTCCGGCAATGACTCGTTG